>Ga0316217_10004032_pt1 | contig 16189 bp, 17 predicted proteins | sample 1anoAmetaG_FD_203633 | JGI IMG/M metagenome (GOLD analysis project Ga0316217, IMG submission 203633) | Freshwater microbial communities from Trout Bog Lake, Wisconsin, USA - 1anoA | ecosystem: Environmental > Aquatic > Freshwater > Lake > Hypolimnion/Profundal zone | place: USA: Wisconsin...
CCATCGGCTCCGATGACCAACCCCTCCGCTCAAAGCGGACACCCATTAGACCAGGCTAAATCGACCTGGTCCCATGAGCGAATTTCCACCACTCAGGTGGACGTGACCTAGAGGCTGCGCACCCCGCCCGGTAATGATTTCCTCCATGCACGCCGTTTCCAAGGTGTCCTGTAAGAGGTCTACGGCAACGCTGCGGAGGTGGGCGCGTGATTGGCCGAAATCTTTGTGGGTCCGCAGCATCGGCGGCGCCGTGAAGATGACTCGGCGATCGACGTTTAAGCCGATCTCAACCGCGAGATCGCTGTCGGCGACATCCTGCATGTTGATGAGCGGCCCCGGCGGCGACGTCCAGCAGGCTTGGAGCTCCTCCCGGCATTAGGTCGCGAAATCCATCCTCGAGACGCGGTAAGTGCCGGGGTTCACCACTTGCCGCGCTCTATCGATCCTCGAACCTTCGAGTCGGCGGAACGCCAGCTCGAAGTTGAGCGGACTCATCAGACCTGCCAAGTCGCAGATCGCGGCAATGTAGGCGCACCGCTCTGGCGCGCCTGCGTCATCAGCCAGTGGCGGGAGATGGACGGAAGCGTCTAGCAGGTCTTTGAGCCGGAGCGGCGGATAGAGTTCTCCCCACGCTCGCGGTCGGCCGATCAGGTTGCAGTCAAACGGCGGGAGCGGCGGGTTGAGCGCGATCCAAATCAGGGTCTCTAGGGTCATCACCCACCCCCTGGCCCGCCAAGCCTCATAGCCTTTCCGATGGTTGGCCACCATCACTTTTGGCGCCAATATGACTGGAAGGCCGGACGGGGCGAGCGATGATCTGGACTTAAGGTCAGTAATAATGTAAAGTAACCGTTCCGTTTACCAGACGAATGACGAACGAGTTCGATTACAAGCGCTTATTACTGGACGTTTATTCGTAAAATATCGCGCTGAAGATGTTTTATTAAGTCCCCAGAGGGTAATTACCCACCCTCTTGCCGAAGGGGTCGGTCTGTGATTCACACTTCCCATGAATCGCGAGGAACTCGAGCGGCTTACAAAGCCAGAGTTGATCGATCTGCTGCTTGGCTTGCAGCGGCCGGACAAGACGTCGCGCACATCATCGAAGCCGCCCTCAACCGATCGCAAGAGCAAGCGGGAAGGTTCGCGGCCCGGTGGCGCCAATCCGGGGCATAAAGGGCACGCCCGCGCGCTAGCCGAAACGGCCGATGTACACGAAGACCATCGCCCGACGCATTGTCAGAATTGCGGTCTGCCCTTTGGCGAAGACGCGACGGGCGAAGTCATCGGGGAATATGACGAGATCGACCTGCCCGAGGTCAAGCTGATCATCCGGCGGCGCCGCAGGCTATCGTGCGCTTGTGCAACATGCGGCAAGGCAACCAGCGCACCGGTGCCGCAAGCGGCGCAAGGCACGCCGTTTGGTCACCGCATCCACGCGTTGGCGCTCTATCTCAAGTCGAACCAACTCTTTTCCTATCAGCGTTTGCAAGGCGTATTTGCCGATCTGTTCGGGCTGGATATCAGCCAGGGCGCGCTGATGAATATGTTCAAGCGCGCCGCGCCGGTCTTTGCCGCCAGGCGCGACGATGCCCTCGTGGCCTTGCGCCGTGCACAGGTTGTGGCCTGCGATGAAACAGGGATGCGGATCGAAGGCTGCAACGGCTATCAATGGGTGTTCTGTGCGCCCGACGCCGTCGTTCATACTGCCGGGTTCAGCCGCGCCGCCCAAGTGGTTCGCGACACAATGGCGGGACATCAACCCGACGTGTGGATATCGGATCGCTATACCGGCCAGCAAGGACATGGGCTGCAACACCAGACCTGTCTTGCCCATCTCGACCGCAAGGCGCGCTTCGTCGAACACCACGGCGCCGACCTTATCGGCATGCGGCTCAAACTCTGGTTCAATCGCGCCTTCGGACTTGCGCGCGACATCGCCACGCTCGCTGCCTCCACGGTGAAAAACCGAAGGCGTGCATTGCTACGCGACCTCGATGCGATCCTGAACACTGCCACCGACTGCGAACTGGCGCATGAACTGCTCGGCCAAATCAGGCGCGCACGCGACCAATTGCTCACCTTCTGTGACTTCCCCGGCAAGGTCGATGCCACCAACAACGTCAGCGAGCGCGCCCTGCGGCCCAGCGTAATCCAGCGCAAAGTCACCAACGCCTATCGCGCAAAGTGGGCCGCTGATGCCGAGGCGGACCTGAGAACCACCGTCGATACCGCTCGGCTGTCCGGCGCCAATCCATTCCAAACCATCCTCGGCGCCGTCTCCGCATGATCCCTCAATGTACGGGGTGGGAAATTACCCCAGAGGCTTGAACAGGGCGTCTAAATCGTCTTGCGTCAACGATGCTCCGGAAGTTGAACCGCCATCCAGGAGGGCGTCCGAAAGGGCCTGTTTCTTGGCCTGAAGTTCGTGGATTGTCTGTTCAACCGTTCCTTCCGCGACAAGGCGATAGGTGAAAACGGGTTTATCTTGTCCTATACGATGTATCCGATCCATCGCTTGGCGCTCAACTTGCGGGTTCCACCAGGGGTCATATAGGATAACAGTGTCGGCGGCCGTGAGGGTGAGGCCGGCGCCGCCAGCCTTGAGGCTGATGAGGAACAGCTCAGCCTCGCCCTTCTGAAAAGCATCGACCACTTTGTCCCGACGTGTTGTCGACCCATCGAGCCACTGGTGGCGCCAGCCGCGCGCAACGACTTCGGCACGGATCAGCTTTAGCATTTCTACGAACTGCGAGAAAACAATGACACGACGCCCTTCTGACAAGAGCGCGCCAAGGAGCTCAAAGAGGCGATCAAACTTCGCACTCCCCGGGGCGGCGGGGGTCGCCAACTTTAGGAGCCTTGGATCACAGGCGACCTGGCGAAGCTGAAGAAGGGCGGCGAAGATGGATATTTGGCTGGCTTGGACGCCCTTGGCGCTGATGATGTCGCGCACCTCTGCGTGGCGGGCCAAGCGCACACTCTCGTAGAGGATCTTTTGCTCTTTGCCGAGGGGGACCGTCTCAATGATTTCGGTCTTGGGAGGCAGATCGAGTTCCACCTCCGCCTTTGTTCTGCGAAGAATGAAGGGTTTGGTGCGCGCGTTGAGACGGGCCTGGGCGTAGGCGGAGCCTTCTTTTTCGATCGGGGCTCGGTAGAGCTTACCGAACTGCTCCTTGTTTCCGACGAGGCCAGGGACGATCCAGTCGAAGAGGGACCACAGATCGTTGAGACTGTTTTCTACTGGAGTACCGGTGACGGCGAGCCTTAGTTCCGCCGTTAGCTCTCGCAGGCGCTTTGCAGTTTGCGAAGCGGGGTTTTTCACCGCCTGGGCTTCATCAGCGATGACGGCCGCCCATGGCTGCGCTCGAAGCGAGGCGATATCGCGGCTGAGAAGAGCGTAGGTAGTGACAAAGACATGGCAGGGATCGCCGCTGTCCATCCGTCCATGGCGACCCAGACCGTGGAGCACGTCGACCTTCAGGTCCGGCGTAAACGCATCGGCGGCTTTTTTCCAGGCGCTGACAACGCTTGTCGGGGCGATCACCAACGAAGGCAAGGGGTTATTCTGATGGAGGTGGAGGTCTGTAAGAAAGGCCAGAACCTCGATGGTCTTACCAAGCCCCATGTCATCGGCGAGAACGCCGCCAAACCCAGTGTGGTGCAAGTCCCGCATCCAGCGATATCCGACAAGCTGGTAGGGTCTGAGCAGGCCATGGAAGGAAGAAGGGGCAGGGGCGGGATCTCGCTCCCCGAGGCGCTGAAGCTTCTGGGCTGACGCCAAGAGGTCCGCATCACCGAGCAAGGGAACTCCAAGATCTTCAACGCCCCCAGCCAGATTCCGGTAACGACCGGCCTCGGCGGGATGAAAGGGTTTGAGAGGCGCAGCATGCTTCAGGACACCCCGAACAATTTCGGAGAGAATGGCGGGCTCGATATAAACCGCTTCATCGCCTTTCACGCAGAGCCTGATCGGCGAGGGGCCGAGGGCTTTGTCAAGGTCGAAACCCCGTTCCAAATCTCCAGATTGGGTGAGGGGCAGGAGCCTGATGATCTCACTGACGAGGGGACCGAGATCGAAAGCTCCCATATCGCCGGACGCCAGAAAATCAAGCGTTAAGAACCCAGATCCGGTCTTCGACAGGCGCGCCGTCACCTCGTAAGGAGAGGCGGGTTTGTCGATGGGCCAACTTGAGTGGAGACGAATATCCCAGCCCTGCTGCTGCAGATCAGGAAGCGTCTGGGCGATGAATTCGAGTGTCGACTTTGGAAGCGTCTTCCCCTGAAGGATTCCGTCGCCATAAGACAACAACATGGCGCTATCCTCATTTTGCGCCAGCTTCTTACGGCGCTTTTTACCCCGGTCTTGAAACGCCTCCTGTAGTGACCAGACGTCAAAGGCTTCAGGTGGTCGAAGAAAAAAGCGCCCCGGGACGTTAGCTTGCTGGACGACAATTTCTGTGAGCTCACGCAGCTCAAGGGCTCCTGCGCGATGAAGAGTGGCGATCGCGCTTGCCTCCGCCGCCTGATCGCGCTCCAAGGTCCAAAGCTCTGCGTCCTTCGCGAAGCTGAAGGTCTTTTCTCTATCCGCTGGAACGAGGCGACCGTCATAATTAAACGAGAGACTTAAGGCGGGAACCGTCAAGGGTGGGGCGTTGTAGTAGTATCCGTAGTGTCGCCGCGAGCGATCATTGTTTGAGCCAGGGACGCCGCTGAGCACGAGGTAAGGCTGGGGCTTTTCGCCAACCAGGATCTTTCGTTGAACGGGCTTGGGCCAATAGGCCTTGGCGACACCTAACCGGTCAAAAAGCGCTTCTGCGACGACCAGGTCGTCTGGACGGAGTGGTGGAGCGGACGCGAGCCGTTCCAGGAGGGCAGGAGAGAGGTCGAGCTTGGCATATCCCAGCGCGCCCTTCGCCGGAGAAAACCACAAGGCGGGGTCTGTCAGAATTAGGGTGGTTGGCGTTTCGTCGTCGAGGCACAGATGCGGCGCCTGCGTTCCGTCTTCCGCCAGCGTCCAAGAGAGCTTGATGGCCGCTGCTTCCTCAAACCGAAGAGCGGGAAGTTCGACATCTTCGTGGTGAAGCTTTCCCACCTTGGCTATATCCGCGAGGAGAGGGGCCATGTCTTGACGGTCGGGAGTCGATTGAGCGGGAGAAAAGCGATAGCCAGCATCGCTTATGCTGAGAAGCTCCAGTCGCCGAAGCCAGCCTAAGGCCTCGGTGGAGGCGGCGGCGCGGATTTCCGGATCATAAAAGGCGCGGTAATCAACCTGTTTGGGTTTTCGTTTGCTGAACGATCCATTCTTGTTGCGGTAGACTAGAGTGGGGATAATTCGAGGGTGAGAGCAAGGTCCCCGAACACTGAGAAGAAATCGCAGATCATGGCCTTCAACCACTGGGGTGAATTTAACGAGCGGCGGCGCTTTTGCGGCGGCGGAAACCTCGGCCAGCCAAGCGGTCACTCGACGCGAACTTTGAGAGACAGTTGGCGGCATTGCCGAAACGGCTGAGGCCTCGCCTTCGTTGATAATCTCCAAAAGAGTGGCGGTGACATGTTTGCACGCGGGCCCAACGGGACAGGTGCACGACGCGTCATAAGCGGACTTGGCGGTCCTCGGGATTTCGACCTCGTATGTATTGCGGCGGCTGCCTTCAACCTCGGAAAACCAAAGATCCTCCTCCGGGTCGAACTCTAAGAAGAGTACTGAACCGCTGTTGTGGTATTCGACGCCTCGTCGCCAAACTTCCTGTCCGAACCAGGTCTTGATTGCGCTGACTTTGAACACCCAGGGCTCCGAGATCGGGAGGTTGCGCGAGCGAGGGCTCAGGCCATGCGCAGCGTGAGTATGGTGGCTATAGCGGGCGAAACAAGCAGACTATGATATTCGTATGGGTCATCGAGTTCGACCAGGGCTCAAAACCAACGCGCCAATTTACGCCCATATATTTGGCAAAATTTGTGACCCCTGATAAGACGTAATGCACTTGGGGGCAGATGGCGACCATGAATGTGTCCTTGCCCGAGCCGCTAAAAACTTGGGTGGAGAAACCGAACCCTGGCGCAGTACGCCGGTCGTCTTCACCGGCTTCATGACCCCAAGCGGGAAGTGGTCATCTACGACTACGTCGACAGCGATGTCCCGGTGCTCGCCCGTATGGCGGCCAAGCGCGCCGCAGGTTATTCGGCGATCGGCTACACGATCGCCCAGGGGGCGGGATTGTTCGACGGGTAGGCCCGTCAGGGAGGCGTCTAGGCAGGCGGATATTTGGCGCGGGATTGACTTGGCAAGAGATCTCGCTCATATTCCATGCATGGAATGCTCAGGCCTGTGAGCTGGGACGTCGAACATACCGATGAGTTCGGAAGCTGGTTCGTCGATCTGAGCGAGACCGATCAGGATGCGATCGACTTCACGGTCGATCTGTTGATCGCGCAAGGGCCGAACTTGCGCTTTCCGCACTCGTCGGGGATCGGCAATTCGCGGCACTCGCACATGCGCGAGCTGCGGATTCAGAGCGAAGGAAGGCCGCTGCGTGTCTTCTACGCCTTCGATCCGCGGCGGTCGGCGATCCTGCTGATTGGAGGCGACAAGACCGGGGACGACCGCTTCTATGAGCGGATGATCCCAGTCGTGGACGAGCTTTACGACGTGCATCTGAAGGAATTGAAGCAGGAAGGATTGTTGAAATGAGCGGACATCGCCCGTTTTCCGACCTAAAAAGGGGTTGGAGCCCAGAACGTCTCGCCGCGAATGAAGCGCGCAAGGCGAAGCTGACGGCCGAAATGGTCAGCCTGGAACAGCTCCGCGAAGGTCTCGGTATCAGCCAGGAGGAGCTGGCGAATGTCATGGAAGTGCAGCAGCCGGCCATCTCGAAACTGGTCCGTCGTCCCGACATGAAGGTCAGCACATTGCGCGACCTGATCTCGGCTATGGGCGGCGAGCTGCACATCACCGCGACCTTTCCCGACCGTTCGGTCGAGATCGGGAATTTCACAGGCTCGCCAGCTTGAGCCCAATCTCAACCAAATTCGATCGCCGTTGATCGTCACCCCATATCGCCGTTAGCGATGTTCTCGGTTCGTGCCGAAAAGCGTGTTCTAGCGAACAAACCTTGAGGTGAGCCCTATTGCCAACCATCTTGACGCCTTGCGCTTGATAGCGCATAACGTTATAAGGACTTATGATTCTAAGTTTTCGATGTGCGGAGACTGCAGGCATCTGGGCAGGGCGATTTAGCCGCAAACTGCCACAGGACATTCAACAGACTGCGCTTCGAAAATTGCGGATGTTGAACAACGCTGCCAGATTATCGGATCTGGCGGTTCCACCAAATAATCGCCTGGAAGCGCTGCACGGTGATCGAGAAGGACAGCACAGCATCCGGATCAATCGCCAATGGCGGCTCTGTTTTGTGTGGACGGAAGGAGGACCGGAAGATGTTGAAATCGTCGACTACCACTGACCAGATTCCCAATCCGACTCCTGGCGAGATGCTGCTGTTGGATTTCATTGAACCTATGGGGCTGTCTCAGACGGGCCTTGCCAAGGCGATTGGTGTGCCGCCCAGGCGGATCAACGAAATTGTGCTCGGCAAGCGCGCCGTCACGGCAGACACAGATTTGCGCCTAGCGCGGTATTTCGGTCTGTCGGATGGCTTTTGGATGGGTGTGCAGGCCGACTATGAGTTGATGGAGCGCCGCCGAGCGATCGGTGCGGAGCTGGAAAGCATTCGGCCTCACTTGGCCGCCTAGGCTCTGGAACACGTTCGATTGGTCGGTGGCCACAAATTCACGGTAAGAGATACGCCTTACCATTTGAAATGATTATCAATACACAAATTGCCCATAACATAGCCTTGCACGAAGACGCTGTTACAGATCCCACCTAGCGTTCGCGGTGTGGCGGCTGGAGTCTGAAGGCTCTGATTTGCGGCTGGACGCTGGTTCTATGACGAAGTCACCTGGCGACGCGAGACGCGGGCGGCGGTATTGAACTTGAGATCGACGGCGTCGCCTTTTGGTCGGAACGAAATTGTCCACACTCCAGCCATATTTTTCGTTTATTTCGAATATTGAGATGTTCGAGTTAGAGGCGCATAGACTGACGAAACGGGAGAAGCAAAGATGACCCTTCCATCGACTGCGCAAAAAATCGGAGATCGTTTGCCGTCTGCAGACGAGAAAGCTGTTGCAAATCAGCTCCGCAAAATCCTCGCGAGCCAACTGAGCGAAGGCGGCAACCAGACGCTAACTGCAGTGGACTCAAGGGGCTCTAAAGCGGAAATTGCCCTGACGCCGGCGATCTCGGAACTGCTCATCGAGTTGCTACGTCACATTGGAAAGGGTGACGCTGTGACCCTGGTGCCTGTGGGCCAAATGTTAACGACGCAGCAAGCAGCCGACATTTTGAATGTGTCCAGACCGCACCTGGTCTCCTTGATCGAAAGGGGAGACCTACATCACACCATGGTTGGGCGTCATCGGCGGATTAAGGCGGACGACCTGTTCAACTATAAGGCTAAACGCGACCAGTCCCGAGACGCTGCACTCACCAACCTGGCTGAAATGGATGCGGACCTGATCTAAGATGTTCGCGAACCGCTTCACGGTTGTGATTGACGCTTGCGTGTTAGCTAGCGCGTTAAAGCGGAATGTCCTGCTTTCGCTCGCCGAGGCTGAGTTTTTTCGGCCGCGATGGAGCGAAGCGATTCTATCCGAAACGGAACGCGCGATCAGTTCGATTATCGAGCCGCAAAAAGGCGTGGAGGCCGATGTCATGGCGCGTCGGCATGTTGACCAGATCCGAACGGCATTCACGGACGGTATTGTCCAAGACTACGAGATCCACGTTCAAAGTCTGGCCGGCCTTCCTGACTTGAACGACGGTCACGTTGTTGCGGCTGCTTTGAAAACTGGCGCAGCCTTAATCGTGACCGAAAATCTAAAGGACTTTCCAGTCCGCGTATTGGGGCCGTTAGGCATCGAGGCGAAGAGCGCCGATGCATTTATCGTCGACACGATCGATCTGGATATCGGTCGCGCTGTGACGGCGATTCATAGGATGCGCCGCAGGTTCAATCGACCGGCGCTTACCGCTGAAGATTTCTTGCTTCGATTTGAAAAGAATGGCCTGATCGAGAGTTCCGACATGTTACGGCCCCACGTGCTTTCACTATGACAGAGGGCTCGGATCGAGGCGATTTGAGGCGGCGTTGTATTCTCGCGAAGTTGGCCTGCGACCTGTTCCAGCACCACTGATGGAACAAGGTCGCTCGAATTGAGTAGGCCGCCTGTCATTTTCAAGAAGCCAACTTGAAGCGCAACGGCGAGATGGTTGTTGGCTCCTCGGCGCTTGCGGACTGACGCGAGCTCCATCTGGTCGAGCACAAAAAACTGACTGACTTCCAGCGACGAAAGGCCTGCGGGAAAGGCCTCGAAGCCGAGGAATTGGTGCTCCCATCGCGTCATGTCTCGGCCTCCCGCCTGAGACCGATCTCAGTATGTGAAGGGGGCTATTGGCAACCATCATGACGCTTGCGCTTGATAACGCATAACGTTATAGGTGTTTATGATTCTAAGTTTTCGATGTGCGGAGACTGCTGGCATCTGGGCAGGGCGATTTAGCCGCAAACTGCCACAGGATATTCAGCAGACTGCGCTTCGAAAATTGCGGATGTTGAACAACGCTGCCAGATTATCGGATCTGGCGGTTCCGCCAAATAATCGCCTGGAGGCGCTCCACGGTGATCGAGAAGGACAGCACAGCATCCGGATCAATCGCCAATGGCGGCTCTGTTTTGTGTGGACGGAAGGAGGACCGGAAGATGTTGAAATCGTCGACTACCACTGACCAGATTCCCAATCCGACTCCTGGCGAGATGCTGCTGTTGGATTTCATTCAACCTATGGGGCTGTCGCAGACGGGCCTTGCCAAGGCGATCGGCGTGCCGCCCAGGCGGATCAACGAAATTGTGCTCGGCAAGCGCGCCGTCACGGCAGACACAGATTTGCGCCTGGCGCGGTATTTCGGTCTGTCGGATGGCTTCTGGATGGGCGTGCAGGCCGACTACGAATTGATGGAGCGCCGCCGAGCGATCGGTGCGGAGCTGGAAAGCATTCGGCCTCACTTGGCCGCCTAGGCTCTCGAACACGTTCAACCGGTCTGCGGCCACAAATTCACATTAATATTTACGTCTTACCATTTGAAATAATTATCAATACATCAATTGCCGATAATCATTGTTAGGCGCGCAAAGCTCTCTGCAAAATGAATATGTCACCTACCCTTTCCGTGGCGATAAAGACTGTTGCCGGATGCGCCGAGGGAGACGCGTCTTCGCCAATAACCGGACATTCCGAATTCGTGCTTTGGGTGGGGAGAGGTCTTGAGCCTAACGGCCCCCCCGGGCATGATAGAAACATGCCCATCTGGTTGTCCTTACTGCTAGCGCCTTTGTCGAGTACGGTGGCCTTTGACGTGATGGTGTGGACGACCTCCACCTAACCGGTTTCGCTGGTGTGGCGTCGAGGGACGTCATGTATGGACGACCTCCTAGGCGCAAGGGTGAATGTCGACGTTGGGGTCGGTTGAAGATACGTGTAAAATGTCATCACAGACCGACTTCTTTGGAGCGGACCCGTTTAGTGAGGCCGCCAACAAAGCCGCGTGATGCTTGTGTGGACACACGTTCGTGGATTTTTCGAACGCTGAGGTCGGTTGAAGCGGCGAGGTGTTCAATTTCCGCGACAACAGCAGCTCGGGTTTTGGGTCTGCCTATCGGCTTCCCCCGGAGTTTGGCCGCTTGCATTCCAGCCGTGACGCGTTCGCTAATCAACGAAGACTCCAGCTCAGCCATGGCGCCTATGATCGTGAACATGGCGCGCCCCATGGGGCTATCAGTGTCGATCTGATCCTGGACGCTGATAAACCGAACCGAGAGATGCTTGAACTCCTCTAGCGCATTCAGCAGATGCTGAGTGCTGCGCGCAAAACGGTCGAACTTCCACACGAGCACGCAATCAAAATCTCGGTTCCTTGCCGCTGTCATGAGCTGACTCAACTGCGGACGCCCTTCTTTTCGCCCGGACACGGCGATGTCGCAGTACTCGCCGACGATCGTTAGGTCTGCCCGAGCGGCGTAGTCCCGCAAGCCGTCATATTGGCCCAGTCCCATCATAGCCGCCAGAACGGCCACTTTTTGGAACATTTGTGAACTCTGGTGCGATCGTTGTGCGCGCTTGATTGTTGCGAATAATTCGGCATGATGACCTGCGCAATTCGCGGGAGCCGACGATGGCGACAGACTGGGACCAATCCGATCTTTGGCAGGTCTGGACCCTCGCCCAAGTGGAAATCGACTGGATTATGCGCAAGCCAGCGCGACTGCGGTTGGGATATGCGGTTCAACTCAAGTTCTATGCTTGGCGCGGACGGTTCGTAGAAAACCCGCGGGACGTTCCAGACGAAGCCATAGAATTTGCCGCCCAACAGATCGGCGCCAATACGGCGGATTTTCTGGCGGTTGATTGGCCGAAGCGCACCGGAAGACGTCATCGGGAGGACATCAGGGGGTACTTGGGCGTGCGCAAAATGACGCCGTCGGATGTGGCGGAGTTGTCGGCATGGCTGGAGGGCAAGGTCTGCCCCGTCGGAGAAGGCCTCCCGGCGATGACGGTGCAAATCTATGCCTGGTGTCGAGATCGGGCGCTGAAGAGTCCGACTGCGGACAAGGTTGATCGGCTGGCGCGCGCGGCGCGCCATCGCTTCGAAGACGCTTTCTTTTTACGGCTGTTCGGGGCACTGAGCCAGGACGCTACAACGGCGATGCAGACGTCTCTCGATCTTCCTGACGAGGTCCAGGGTTTTCATGGCCTGAAAGCCGATTCCGGAGCCGTCAGTCTGGAAAACCTTCTCAATGCTGCGGAACGTCTAAACGCTATTCGGGGCTTGAAACTGCCTCACGACGCCATCGCAACGGTTGGCGGTGCCTTTCGAGAACGCATTCACCGTCGCGTTTCGCAAGAGGCGGCCTGGGAAATGAACCGTCACCCAAAAGTGCGGAAAATGGGATTGTATGCGGTCTTCCTCGCTGGCCGCGAACAGACCATCACCTGATCAGCTAGTCGATTTGCTGATCGAGACGATCCATAAAATGACAACCAAAGCGGAGCGTCGGGTGGTTACGCGCTTCTCGAAAGAGGTCATGAAGGTCCAAGGTAAAGAGCGGCTTCTTTATCTCATCGCAGAGGCCTCTGTTGAGGCGCCCGATAAGACGGTTAGGGAGGTTGTGTTCCCGATCGTCAATCCGGAGAAGTTGGCGGCCGTCATTCAGGAATATACGAGCGCTGGCGCCTTTCATGCTCAAGTGCACAAGGTTCTTCGCAGCTCATACGGCAATCACTATCGGCGGATGCTGCCAAAGCTGTTGGAAAGCCTAGAGTTTCGATCAAACAATGCGGCGCACCAGCCTGTTCTGGACGCGCTTGCTTGGTTGAAGATGATCCTTGCTGCGCCCAATCCTCGCCGGGTCATCAAAGAGACGGACGAGATTCCGGTCGATGAAATCCTTCCACCCAAATGGCGCGATCTGATCAAAGAGGTTGACGAAGACGGCGGTTGGCGGATGAACCGGATCGACTATGAGCTTTATGTTTTGCGTGCACTCAGAGATCGTCTTCGTTCGAAGGAAATTTGGGTGGTGGGAGCAGATCGCTATCGCAATCCGGACCTCGATCTTCCGCAAGACTTTGAGGCTCGCCGCGCCGATTACTATCGTGAGCTCGGCCAGACTGAAGACGCGAGCGCCTTTGTGGATCGGCTGCGTAAGGAGCTCCGAGACGCCCTTGATCGTTTGAATAAGGCCATGCCCACCAACCCTCACGTGAGGTTAACCGCGAAAGGACGACACCCTTTGTCGCTTTCACCGCTAACGCCGGTGAGCCCGCCTCCCAATCTCGAAGCCCTGAAGAGCGAACTTGAGCGGCGATGGTCGGGGACCGGGCTTTTGGACATTCAAAAGGAAGCCGCACTGCAGACTGGGCTGCTCGACGCCTTTGAAACCTCAGGGGATCGGGTGGTCCTGGTGCCGGATATGCTGCAGCGTCGGCTCCTTCTTTGCCTCTACGGTCTTGGCACGAACGCAGGCCTAAAGCGGGTTTGCAACGGCCAAACCGATGTGACCTACGCGGAGCTTTTGCATGTTCGCCGCCGCTTTCTGCACAAGGAAAGCTTGAAGCGCGCCATATCGACGGTGACCAATGCGATATTGGCTGTTCGTGAGCCTACCATCTGGGGCGAAAGCACAGCGTCGTGCGCGTCGGATTCCAAGAAATTTGGGGCGTGGGATCAAAACCTGATGACCGAGTGGCACGCCCGTTACGGCGGTCGCGGCGTGATGATCTATTGGCATGTCGAGCGCCGCGCCGCGTGCATACATTCTCAGCTGAAACGCTGTTCCTCCTCGGAGGCGGCGGCAATGATCGAAGGTGTACTGCGCCATTGCACAGACGCTGAGATCCAACACCAATATGTCGACAGCCACGGCCAAAGCGAGGTCGCCTTCGCTTTTTGCAGGCTCCTGGGGTTCATACTGGCGCCGCGGTTAAAGGCTATCGCCCGGCAGAAGCTTTATCTGCCAGACCTCGATTGTAAGTCAGAGCTTGCCCATCTTGAGCCGATTCTGACGCGCGCGATCAATTGGGATCTGATCGAGCGACAGTATGATGAAATGATCAAGTTCACGGCGGCCTTGCGCCACAAAACGGCTGAGCCGGAGGCCATTTTGCGGCGGTTTGCCGCATCAAGCGTCCGCCACCCGACCTACTCAGCCCTGGCGGAGCTCGGAAAAGTTATCAAGACGATCTTTCTGTGTCGCTATCTGGACGAAGAGGCCTTCCGACGCGAGATTAATGCTGGTCTCAACATTGTTGAAAACTGGAACAGCGCCAACGGGTTCATCTTCTTTGGCAAGGGCGGGGAGATATCGACCAATCGTTTGGAGGACCAGGAGCTCTCGGTCTTGGCGCTTCACTTGCTGCAAAACAGCCTCGTCTATATCAACACTCTGATGCTGCAGAAGATTTTGAGCGAGCCCGCTTGGGTGAAACGAATGACCTCGGAAGACTGGCGAGGTCTGACTCCTCTCATCTATCCGCACATCAATCCTTACGGCCAATTTACTATCAATCTCGAAGAGCGGATCGATTTTGATCAGAAACTCGCCGCCTGAGCGAAAGGGATTGGAAATGGCGCTCTCCAAGAAACCCAGGCGGCCGAGATCACTGGTAAAGCAAAAGCTCTCGGCGCGCATGGCTCGTCACTTTGATCAAGGCGCCGTGGCAGACTTCCTTGCGAAACTGCCGGGCCCGCCAGATCATGAAGCGCTCAACGAGGCTCAAGGCCTTGTATACGACGCGTGGGAGGAACGAACTCCTACCAATCAGGTCGCGATGGCGAAGAAGGCGCTTTCCCTCTCACCGCTCTGCGCCGATGCATGGGTGCTCTTAGGGGGGCTGGCTTCGACCCCTATCGAAGCGCTGGACTGCTATCAGAGGGGCGTTGTATCGGGCGCGGCCGCCATCGGCGAAGTGGGTTTCGAAGATTATGCTGGCCACTTTTGGGGATTTCTCGAAACACGTCCCTATATGCGCGCCCGTGCGGGTCTGGCCGAGACCCTGTGGGCGCTAGGTCGACATACCGACGCGATCAATCACCTTGAGGCGATGCTGGAGCTCAATCCCGGAGACAATCAGGGCCTGCGCTATGTCCTCGCGAGCCATCTTCTGGAGCTTGATAACATGCCAGCCTTGCAGGCGCTCCTTGATGAGCATGAAGATGCAAGTGCGGTTTGGCTATACACGCGCGCGCTGGTGGCTTTCAAAACCGGCGCCCCTACTGCGGACGAGTTCGCGAAAGAGGCGTTTGAGGCGAACCCCCACGTTCCGCTCTTGCTCGCGCGGAAGAAAGTAGCTGTCGAGGTGGGCCCCTTCATCACGTGGGGAGGCGAAGACGAGGCGGCCCTTTATGTCGCTGAAAATCGTGCTGGCTGGGAAGGCGCGCCTAGGGCGATTGACTGGTTGCTTGAAATCACTCCGTCCACCGCAGCTAAAGAGCCGGCCAAAAGGGGTGGGAAATGAGCGTCAACTGGCGTGCGCAAACGTTCGTCTGCGCAACACGCGCAGCGGCGCCGATTTACAAGGCGTTGCGGCGCGCGAAATATTGTTGCGCAATCAATTTAAATGGCAACAGGCTTGTGCAATGTTGATCGGATATGCTCGGGTCTCGAAGGCTGACGATCAGGATACGACGGCCCAAGTCAGCGCTCTTCAGGCCGCTGGCTGTGCGCGCATCTTCGAGGAGGCCGCTTCTGGCGGTCGTTGGGCGCGGCCTGAACTTCATCGCATGCTCGATCAGCTCCGCGAAGGCGACGTTGTCGTGGTCTGGAAGCTTGATCGACTGTCGCGTTCACTGAAGGATCTCTTGCTCATTCTCGAAAAGATCGACCAGCAAAAAGCCCTCTTCCGATCCGTGACCGAGGCGATCGATACGAGCGGGCCAGCTGGGCGAATGATGATGCAAATGCTTGGATCATTTGCGGAATTTGAGCGAGCGATGATGCGAGAGCGCACTCAATCGGGCCTGAGGGCCGCGCGTGCTCAAGGGCGCGGAGGCGGCCGGCGATCAAAGTTCACATCTGAGCAAAAGGCGATGATCCACGCCATGCTCGAAGCCGGAAAAACGCCCTCCGACCTAGCCCGATTGTTCGGTGTTCACCGCGCCACCATCAGCCGCGTCGTTGACAAGGTTCGCGCCCAATCAGAAGGAGCCAGCGCGTCTGTTCTGTAATTGTTCCACAAAATGGCCGTTCTGGCAGTTATGATGGGACTGGGCCTATATGCGCCCTTGTCCACAAAGCCGGCCAAGCTCGGGGACGGACCCGCCCGCCTGGTCGATCTTCAAGGGCTGGGGAACACCCCAAGGCACAGGTTTGATAAGGAGGCTGAGTCTCGGCCGCCAGCAACGACCAAGCGGCGTAGTGATCCGCCGCCACGAAGGCTATCCGTAAGCATCCGGCGTAGGCCGCAGTCAGGCGGCTTGGCTATGCTCAGCGTCGTTCCGGATTGATTTCCAGTTCCATGGCAGCAGCTCATCGAGCCGGTTGGCGGGATGTGAAGCGATGCGAGCGAG
>Ga0316217_10004033_pt1 | contig 16183 bp, 10 predicted proteins | sample 1anoAmetaG_FD_203633 | JGI IMG/M metagenome (GOLD analysis project Ga0316217, IMG submission 203633) | Freshwater microbial communities from Trout Bog Lake, Wisconsin, USA - 1anoA | ecosystem: Environmental > Aquatic > Freshwater > Lake > Hypolimnion/Profundal zone | place: USA: Wisconsin...
TGGCGCCATCGGCTTCGGTGCCGAGATCGCGCGGGGCGTTTTCCAGTTTCAGGCAAATCTGTTTGACGAGTTCCTTTTCCAGTTCGGCAAAATATTTTTTGCCGCGCTTGAGGATGAGTTCGCGCTCCTCCTTGGTGAAGGAATATTTTTTATCGTCCAGGCCGACGAACACGGTGTAGTTCGTGGAGTCGAGCAATTTTTCCAAGCACGCGGTGAGGTTGGTGGCGTTCAACCGCTGGACGACCGGGATGTTGGCTGGCTCGTCTTTCATGTCTAGTTTGAAATCCGCCGGCAGCGCGGAAAAGAGCGCGCGGTCCACGCCGCCAAGTTCCTCGATCTGGCGGTTGAGATATTTCCAGTGGGCGACATGGCGTTCCTTGAGGTTCATTTCGCCGATGTAATCGAACTGGTTTTCGACGCTCAACGAGCGCGTGTCGGCGCGGAACCAGATGAGCTGGTTGACTAACTGCCCGGCGATTTCGCCGGCGGTCAGGGTGTAATTCAAATTCACCTGTTCCAGCGGCAGGCGGTCATGGGGATTCTGCGGCGCGCGGGCGGCGATGAATCTTTCGATGACACTGTTCGCCAGCAGGTCAACGAGCTGCGCGGTTTCGGCGTAGGCGCTGACGACCGGTTCGGGACCGTAGTCAAACGTCCGCACGTCGCCGTAGCGCATCGTGTCCTCGTCGGTGGCAAAAAGCATCTTGTTCGTGCGCGCCTCGCCGCTGTCGAAATAGCCCCAGCCAATCGCGGCGCGGTCATGCGGCAAAACCTGTTTGAGCGTGCGCATCTGCCAGCCGACAAACACGCTGCCTTTGAACACCGTGTATTCCATGATCGAGGCCGAGGCCAGCTTGTTGGTGTAGGCGTCGAGCGGTTTGCCGAGAAGATAGGCTTTGAACCACTCGTTGAGTTCCTTCGCGGAGAGCGTCGCGCCGAGGCTGCCGGCAAAATTATGCCGCAGGCCCATGATGTGCCCGACCTCGTGCGCCGTCACTTCGCGGACGTAATCCTGCGCCACGCGCAACACCGCCTCGTCGGTCAGCTCGTCGCTGACCAGCAGTTCCTGCAAGCCGTGCGCCATCTGCTGCGCGAACGCCTGCGGATCAATTTCGCAACACGCCGCCGAGCCGAGGAACGGCACGGCCAACTGCGGCGACGCGCCTTTCTTGTCGTCTTTTTTCACTTCGGCAATTTCTTCCATCGCGCGCAGCAGCGCCCGCGCCCGCGCCTTGCCGAGAAAACTGAACGCGCTCGTCATATACGCCTGGCCGTGTTCCGACTCGCCGTTCAGCGGATCCACCAAAACGTCCGCGTAGGCGAAGCCCGCCTTGTCCCACGGCACCCATTGCACGATGTTGTGCTTCGCGTCCGGCGCGGTCACGCCGTCCGGCGCCTTCAACGCTTTCACCACTTCCTTGCCGAAAACGCTGTTCCAATAAAGAATGCCGTCCTTCACCGCCTCGACAAATTCCGGCGGCGTGTTGGCCGAATAATAAAATACCACCGGCTCCTTCAAATCAAAATGCGCGATGCGCGACGACACGCGGCCCGTGCCGGTTTCCAGCCGGCCTTCCGTCTCAAAAAATTTCGTGTAGCGCGAATCCACGACGCTCGGCTCCTTGCCCGCGAAATCGCCCGGCTGATACGGCGCGATGAAATACCGCACCTCGTAGCGCGACTCCACGTCGGCGTTCATCTCGCGGCTGCGCGTCTGGACGCTTTGCCGGATGACGAGTTGTCCGCCGTCCGCGCGCATTTCGAACACGCGGCTTTCCGGCACCTCCAGCACGTTGTCGTGCGACTCAAAATTCAGCGCCCCGCCGTCCGTCCACGACTGCGTGAACACGCGGCGCATGCCTTTGTTGAAATCAATCACCACGTTGCCGGCGTCTTGCCGCACGATGGGAAAGTTCGCCAGCAGCCGCCACGCCGGCAAATCCGTCGTGACCACCAGGCCTTTGGTGGATTCATACATGTCCACGCCGTCGGGAAACAATTCAAACGACACGACCTTGCCCGCCAGCCCGTGGCTCGTCGGCGAATTGCCCTGCGGAATCAGCGACGCGCTGAACAAATAATCCTTGCCGAAGCCGGCTTTGGGAATGGCGAGGAAAAACTGGTCGGCCACCTGAAGCTCCGGCGCAATGGTGAAATTTTTATCCGCTGCCGGCAGCGAAAAGGCCGCGCAGAACAGTAACAACGCGACGGCGCCACGCCAGGCATTTTGAAACAGGGAAGAATTCATCGGCCAAAAATGCCGTTCGCCTCCGTTCCGGGCAAGCGCAAAGCATTCCTTAAGTCAAGAGAGGCGGGCTTCGTCGCTCTCGCTGCGCGCCCGGCGTCCGACGCCAAACCGTTCATGCGGGGCGACACCAGTGGTCTTTCAGGAACCCTCCGTCAAAGCGGTGAGACGTTTTACAATATCCGCCGCCACAAATGGCTTGGTGATCACCGTCACCTTCAAATTGGGGCACTGCCGTTTGCAAAAAACTTCAAACGCCGGGTCGTGATAGCCCGTGACCACCAGGATGGGATAGGTCACATTTTTGGCCGCCAGCCGTTTCACCAGCTCCCAGCCATCCGCCCCGGGATGAGCGATGTCGGTGATAAAAACATCGGGGTCGGCTTTTGACAATTCCGCCCAGGCCTGGTCGCCATTGGTAAATTTCTGGAATTGAAACCGGTCGCTAAAACCTTCAAAGAGGAACTCGGAATTGGCCAGCTCATCATCCAAAAAGACCAGCTTGAGCGGCGGCGGCCGGGTCGGGGTTGCCGACGGAGGAACATTCTCATGGTCATCCGCATTCATGCCGCCAATCTTGGCCCTCCCGGGGCAAAAGACAACTTTTTTTCAGACCGCCTGACCGCCGGCCGAGTTGCACGTCCGCTGCGTAAATCTTGCCGCCTACGTCCGCTTCTGGCTTAATGCGCGCCGCTTTTTATTTAATCATGTCAGCCCAACGTAAAAAAGATTCCGGTCAGCCCGAACTGCCCGCCGAAGGCGCGCCGGCCGCGGCGGCGGCGGAAAGTCAACCGAACAAAATCTCCGAGGCGAATGGCAACGGCGCGGACCACGTCGTCGCCGAAACGGTCGAGACGCCGGTGGTTCACAAGCCGTTTGATCCGAAAAAACTCGAAGCCGGTTTGCACACGCGCGTGGATCGCGGGTTTTTGGATTACGCCAGCTATGTCATCCGTGACCGCGCGATTCCGAACCTCGCCGACGGTTTGAAGCCGGTGCAGCGGCGCATCCTCTGGGCGTTGCACGAGAAGGACGACGGGCGGTTCATCAAGGTCGCCAATGTCGTCGGCCACACGATGCAATATCATCCACACGGCGACGCGTCCATCGGCGACGCGCTGGTGGTGCTGGCGAATAAGCGTTACCTCATCGAAGGCCAGGGCAATTTCGGCAATATCTTCACCGGCGATCCGGCGGCAGCGTCCCGTTACATCGAATGTCGTCTGACCGAACTCGCGCGCACGGAAGTGTTCAATGATTTCATTACGGAATTCATTCCGAGCTATGACGGTCGTAATCAGGAGCCGGTGACATTGCCCTGCAAATTGCCGCTCAACCTCATGCTTGGCACAGAAGGCATCGCGGTCGGCTTGAGCGCGCGGATTTTGCCGCACAACTTCCCTGAGTTGCTCGAAGCGCAGATTGCCATTCTCAAAAATCAGCCGTTCAAATGCCTGCCGGATTTTGCGACCGGCGGCCTCATGGATGCGCGCGATTATCAGGACGGGAAAGGCTCGGTCAAAGTCCGCGCCAAGATCAAGACGAAGGACGAATCCACCGTCGTCATCAAAGAAATTCCGCCGACGACCACGACGGAATCGCTGATTGCCTCCATCGAGGACGCGGTGCAGAAAGGCAAGCTCAAGGTCAAATCCATCAACGATTTCACGTCGGAGGATGTCGAGATTGAAATCCGCTGCCACGCGGGCGTGGACACGGAGAAATTGATTGATGCGCTCTATGCCTTCACCGATTGCGAAATCACCATCGCCAGCCGCATCGTCGTCATCAAGGACAATCGGCCGGTGGAATTGACGGTGTCCGAAATCCTGCGCGAGAACACCGACCAACTCGTCGCCATCCTTAAGCGCGAACTGGAATTGCGCGAGCAGCAACTGCTCGACGAACTGCATTACCGCACGCTGGAGCGCATCTTCATCGAGGAGCGCATCTACAAATTGATCGAGAAGTGCAAGACGAACGAAGCGGTGTTCGCCAGTGTTTATGAAGGTTTCAAGCCATTTGCAAAACAGCTTATCCGCAAGATCGTGGACGCGGACGTGGAGAAATTATTGCAAGTTCGCATCCGCCGGATTTCGCTCTTCGACATCAATAAGCATCGCGAGGAGATGGAAAAGACGAAAGCCGAACTCGACGAGACGCGCAAAAATCTCAAAGGGCTGACGAAATATGTCATCAGCCATCTCGAAGCGTTGCTGGAAAAATACGCCAAGATTTATCCGCGCCTGACAACCAAATCCGCGCGGCACGAGGAAGTGGACGTGAAAGCCGTGGCGTTCAAATCATTTAAAGTCAGCTACGACCGCGAGACCGGCTACGTCGGCTACAAGGTTTCCGGCGAGGAGTTCAAGCTGGAGTGCACGAAATTCGACAAACTCCTGCTCGTGTTCAAAGACGGCACCTACAAGGTCAGCGAACTGCCGGAGAAATTATTTGTCGGCCAGGAATTGTTTTACTGCGGCCTGCCGGAGCGCGACCGCGTGTTTACCTGCGCCTACACCGACCGCGAGGCGAGCTACCTCAAGCGCCTCACGTTTGGCGGCACGATTTTGAATAAGGCCTATTCGTGCATCCCGGAAAAATCGCGCATTTTGTATTTCGCGCCAGACACGCCGAAAATCCTCTACATCCGTTACAAGCCCGCGCCGCACCAGAAAGTGTCGCAGCAAACCTGCGATCCGTCACAGGTGGAGGTGAAAAATCCGCGCACGCTCGGCCGGCAAATCTCGATCAAGGACATCTCGTCCGTGACCGCCGAACCAACCCGCGGCTGGGATGAAAATGCGGCGACCACGAAAATTGTGTTTGCTTGACGCTTTTGGAAACGGTGCCAAACAACCCGCCACTCAAAACGAGCGCGAGGCCGAGAAATATTTTCATGGCGTTGTTGTGTTCGGGTGCATTGGCTCTAAATCTTTCCGCCGCCATGTCAAGGTGCAGACGAAATTCATCTGTTCAATGTTTGCGGTTCCATGCAACTGTGGCGGCGAAAGTTTCAGGCGCGTGATTTTCAATTCACCCTGGCCAAACGCTTGAATCCGGTCAATGTCGTCTTCGGTGATGTTGTTTGTGGATTCCGGCGCGTTGATGGTTTTGCCGACTTCCGGCGAAAAAATGAAATCGCGGATGTCGTTTCCACTGGCAGCATCATGCTCATTACTTGAGCCGGTATTATCTTCATTGCGAAAATGCCAGCCTTCAATGTCCGTTGGATTCGACCCGTGCAGCGGCAACGTCAATCCGGCCAAATTTTCCGCCCGTCCTTTTTCATGGACAGAAATTCCCCATCCAAACTGCATTGGTGCGAGCGCGAAGATGAACCGGTCGCCAAAATGATGTTCAAACCGCTGTCCCGCTTTGATTGAACCGGAGAATTCAATGGTGGCCGGATCACCAAAAATAACTTGCAACATTGGCTCACTCAAATCTTTTGGCTTGCCCGTCTCAAAATCAAACGCGCGGCTCAACAGCCAGTCTTTGCCTTCGGCATGAGGACCATCACCGGCTGGCAAAATGCGTCCCATGATTTCGTGAAAACCATCGCAATCCAAATAGCAAAGCGCGACGCGCGTGCTGCCGCTGCTGCGATTGGAAAATGTGATGAGACGCGGACGGCCCCGATTGTCGGGCGAAACAATTTGCACTCCGCCAAACCACAGATCGCCGACGAACCGATAACCACTGCGGGTCCGCGCGAACGCAAGGTGAAGATTTCCACCGGTCCCGCCCCAAGCCGGTTCCGCTACAAACAAGTCATCGCACCCATTCTGGAAAATATCCGCATGGAACGTTTGCAGTGGATAATTTGTGCCGAGCACTGAATCTGCCCACGAGTAAACTTCCGGCAAACTGGCCGAACCATTCCGCAGTTTTCGCGGCGCGGTGAAAGTTTCTCCGTCGTAAGTGGTCATGGGCGTCGCCGAATGAATTTTTGGCGCGCTTGAACAGCCAAACAAACCGCCGCTCAAAACAAGCGCGAGGCCGAGGAGGAGTTTGGGCTTCATGGCTAATCTGCCGGGACTGGCAATAAACTTACGCCACAAAGATTGCGATTGAAAATGCCGAGAGAACCAGCAATGGAAATAATGACAAAAGAATAATGACCACCCTGCCAGCTTGATCCACCATGCCATCTGACGCTGGGATAAAAAAAGTCCAACAACCAAGTTGTAAACAAAGAGCAAGCGGCTGAACAAACAAAACCATGACCAAGCCGGAAGCCTTGCTTCCGGAAACGCCAAGTGTATGGCGAAAAGCCAAACAAAAATTATTGCGGGTATCAGCAATACAATTTCAAACCAATGTCGTCGCATCTCTTGTTTCATTTCTGATTTGCTTCCATTCATGCGGGCAGGCGGCCGAGTTTGGGATTCATGGTCACTTTGTTTCTGGCTGCCACATTGGGTTTGTCTTTCCTTTCCAAACAAATTGTCCCCGCTTGTCAATGTAGCCCTCTTGTCCATTGAGGAACACTTTCGCCAGCCCGTGATAAAACGGCTTTGCCTGTTGGAATTGCGGTTTGATCACAAAATCACCTTTTCGATTTATGTAGCCCCACGCTTCAGGGCCAGAGCCTTTCCGAATCGAAACATTGGCCAACCCTTCGGAAAATTTATCCGCCCAGAAGCCATTGGTTACGGTGAAAACAATGTCGCCATTTTTATTTATGAACGCCATTTCACGCCCTGTCCGAACCCGCGCCAGGCCTTCGGAAAAATTATAGGCCGAGTCAAATTTCGGCGGGATGGCATAAGCGCCGGTTTTGTTGATGTAGCCCGAACGATCTGTGTCAGGGGGCAAATCAGAACGACGCTCTGTTTCCTGCACGGCCGCCAGCCCCTCGCAGAAGGCATTTGCAGTTTTGAATTTGAAATCAATGACCGTCTCGCCTTTTTTGTTGATGTAGCCCCATTTGAATTCCGGGTTGGAATTGCCTTCAAACGGAAATTTCATCGTGACATCGTTCGTCGGAACGCAGGCCAGACCTTCGGAAAAAATGGAACACCTGGCAGAGCAGCGGAATTGCGGCTGGATCACCCATTTGCCGCTGCGATCAATAAAACCCATTAAATGATTCGTGTCGACCACTTGAGCCAGTCCTTCCGAAAACCCATAGGCATAATCAAACTGCGGAGCGATCACGAACTTGCCCGCACGGTCAATGTATCCGAAACCGTGCAAGCTCCTGACGGCGGCCAGCCCCTCGGAAAACGGCAGCGCCAATGAAAACTGCGGGGCGATGGCGAAATTTCCTTTCGTATCCAGATAGCCATAATTGTTAAGGCCGTTGGTCATTCCGGGTTTCCACCGCGTTTGCATGGGTTCAAGCCCCTCGGCAAAATGCCCTTGTCCTTCTTCGACGCACCAATTGGAGCTGGGCGGGATGACGACCGCGCCGGATTGGTCAATGAAGCCGCAGCTTATGTTTATTTTTTTAAGCCAGCTTTCCATGCCGGCGGCGTTGGTGGATGCCGAGGCCAGGTTTGTGAAAACAAAGGCGGGGCTTATTTCGGTGATGGGGAAAAGCGCCGTCACTTTCTTTGCGCCTGAAATGCACGATGACAACAACCCGCCGCTCAAAGCGAGCGCGAGGACGAGGACGAATTTACATTTCATGCGGTTTTCCCAACAGCGGTTTACGCCCTTTGACCTTCTTTGCCAAGATACGATTCAAGATAAAAGGGCGGCCTCCGTTGCCGAAGGACGCCTTGAACTTTGAGGTTGGCCACCGCTCATGGCCCGCCGCGTTCACGGCTTGGTTGTCAATCCCGTCGATGTTGCAGGCTTGGCCGCAGGCGTCGGGCAAGTTCGGGCTGGCGTGGCCGGCGGAGGTGTCAACAATTGTCCGCGCATTGTTGTAGTCGTTCACGAATTTGGAGTTGGCGGGCGCAAACTGGCCGATGAGGTTGTCCCATTCCTCGCTCATTCAACGCCTCGTCCGCCGCATCAAACGCATCGCCCAACTGCTGCGTCACGGTCTTGCCGCTGGCGATGGTCTCCCGGGGTTTGCCCATCAAGCCGCTGAACACGGTGATGGCCGTTTGCAACGCGGTCAACTTGGCGGTGGTCACGCGGTAAGTGCCGAGATTGGCCAGGCTGGTGTTCGCCAGGTCGTGGATGTTCTGGCAATCCTCCTCGGTGTCCGCGTCCCGCGCGCCGGTGAGGCGAGGCGAGGCACCCGGCATTATTTTGGTTGGCCGCAAATTCAGGGCGTGATGATTCGGGAGAAGTCGCCCGGAAAAGTTTTTTCCGAAAAAGTGCGGGCGAGACGGGGCGGGCGAATTTCAGAGTTATTCACATTCGCCGCTTGACCTTTGGCTTGGCTGGGTTTTAACTGTTCGCGATTAGGCGCATTCATGCTCGAGCAATTCAAAAGCCTGTTTTCCAATGACATTGGAATAGATTTGGGAACCGCAAATTCCCTCGTCTATGTGCGGGACCGTGGAATCGTCCTGCGCGAACCGTCCGTGGTGGCCATTCAGGCGGGAACGACCAATGTTCTCGCCGTCGGTGACGAAGCGAAACGCATGCTGGGCCGCACGCCCGGCAACATCGTGGCCATCCGCCCGATGAAAGACGGCGTGATCGCCGACTTCGAAATCACCGAGGCCATGCTGCGGCATTTCATCCAGAAGGTGCATCACCGGAAACTCATCGCCCCACGCGTGGTGGTCGCGGTGCCCTCCGGCATCACCGAGGTGGAGAAACGGGCCGTGAAAGATTCCGCCACCCATGCCGGCGCGCGTGAGGTGTATTTGATCGAGCAGCCGATGGCTTCGGCCATTGGCGTCGGTCTGCCGGTGCATGAACCGGCGGGCAACATGATCGTGGACATCGGCGGCGGGACTTGCGAAATCGCAATTATTTCTCTCGCCGGCATCGTCTTCAGCCGCAGCCTGCGGGTGGGCGGGGACGAGCTCGACAGCACGATCATCGCGCACATGAAGCGCGCCTACAACCTGATGATAGGTGAACGCACCGCTGAAGAAATCAAGATTAGAATTGGCTCCGCTTTTCCGCTGGAACAGGAACTGACGATGGATGTCAAAGGCCGCGACCTCGGTTCCGGTTTGCCCAAGACATTGACCATCCGTTCCGAGGAAATCCGCGAAGCCTTGCAGGAACCGCTTTCGAGCATTCTCGAATCAATCCGCATCACCCTCGAACGCTGCCCCCCAGAACTCGCCTCCGATCTCGTGGATCGCGGCCTGGTGATGGCTGGCGGTGGTTCGTTGATCCGCGGCATTGACCGACTCGTGGCCGGAGAAACTGGCTTGCCTGTGCATCTCGCTGACGACCCGATGAGCGCCGTCGCCGAAGGCACCGGGCGAGTGTTGCAGGAAATCGAATTCCTGAAACGCGTCGCGACCAACGCCAAATACTGATTCTTCAAAGGGGTTTCGTTCACCGCACCACGGCGACAACGCCGTGACGTAGCGGAATGTTCAAACAAAAAAATTATCTCGCACTCGGCGCGGTGGTGTTCGTGGTCGTGCTCCTGTTGAGCCTGCCCACGCGCGCGACCGACCGCCTGAAGCTCGCCGTGGGAAGCTGGTTTTTGCCGCTGTTCGGCCTCGCCAGCGCCGGCCAGCAACTGCCCGCCGACCTCGCCGATTCCGTTTTGCCGCGCCGCGAACTGCTGCACCAAATTGATTCGCTCCGCCGCGAAAACCAGCAGCTCAAGGAACAGCAAATCCAGACCGCCACCATCGCCCGCGAAAACGACCAGTTGCGCAATCTGCTGGACTGGCAGCGGCAGTCGCCGTGGAAACTGAAACTCGCCAACGTCGTCATGCGCGACCCGGCCAACTGGTGGCGCACCATCCAGATTGATCTCGGCAGCCGCGACGGCGTGCAGACCAACCAGCCCGTGCTGACCGCCGACGGCCTGGTCGGGCGCGTGGCCTCCGTCAGCTATGTGAGTTCGCAGATTCTCCTCATCGGCGACCCGAACTGCCGCGTGTCCGCGCTGGTGGAAAACACCTCGCACGACATGGGCGTCTTGAACGCGAGCGGTCCGCTGGACAGCTCGCTCGTCGAGTTGAGCTATCTCGCCAGCAGCGCCAATCTGAAAGCCGGCCAGAACGTCGTCACCAGCGGCCTCGGCGGCGTTTTTCCACGCGGCATTCCGATTGGAAAAATCGTGGACGCGCAAAGCATCGAATACGGCCTCGCCACCGAGGCGCGCGTGAAACTGAACGCCAATCTCGGCGCGCTCGAACAAGTCTGGGTGTTGTTCAAATGAAAAGAGCACAACAGCCAACAGCCAACAGCCGACATCCAACGCCCAGTGGTCGGACGGTCGGCGATGCCTTCATTGGATGTTCAGTGTTGGATGTTGGATGTTGGGTGTTTCCATTCTGATGAATTTATTCAAACCCGCCTTGATTTTGAGCTTCGCGTTCCTCGCGGTGTTTGGCGAAGCCACGCTGTCCGCACCGCGCACCTGGCTCGGCGCCCAGATTGATCTGCTGCCGGCGCTCATGGTTTACGCCGCGCTGAATGCCGACATCGTCACGGTCTCGTTGCTCGCCGTGCTGGGCGGAATGTGGTTCGACTCACTTTCCGCAAATCCGCTCGGCGTGACGATTCTGCCGCTGATGATCGCCGGGTTTCCCATTCATTTCCGGCGCGATCTGATTTTGCGCAGCCTGCCATTCGCGCAGCTCGTGCTCGGCGCGGCTGCGAGTGCGCTCGTGCCGGCGCTGACGATTTTGCTGCTGCTGAACGGCGGCAAGCAACCGCTCATCGGCTGGGGTTCGCTCTGGCAGTGGATCGTCATGACCGCGGGCGGCGCGGCGGCGACGCCGATGATTTTTTCGCTGGCCGAATGGTGCAGCCAGGCGCTCGGCTACAAACCCCGCACGCAAGCCGGTTTCCGGCCCGACCGCGAAATCCGCCACGGGAGAATTCTCAAATGAGTTCAACGTCCAAAGTCCAATGTCCAAAGTCCGCGGAGCGCGCAAACCGCAGGCCGTTTTCGACTTTGGACTTTGGACCTTGGACTTTGGACTAATAAAGAAATGCTCGTTTTTGACGAACTGAAAAAGAACGACCCGCAGCTCCGCCTCGTGGCGGTGGTGCTGCTGGGCGGGCTTTTTATTTTGCTCGCCGGCTTGTGGTGGGTGCAAGTCGTCTCGGCGCGCGAATACCAGTCGCATCTGGAAACGCAGCAGTATCGCACGATCCGCATTCCCGCCCTGCGCGGAAAGATTTTGGATCGCGAGCGCCGCGTGCTGGCCGAGAACCGTCCGCGCTACAACTTGAGCCTTTACCTCGACGATTTGCGAAAACAGTTCGCCGTCGCCTATGCCGCCGAATATTCGCGGGCCACGAATGCGCGGGCCCACTTCATTTCCGCGCAGGAAAAACGACTGGGACGTGCGCTGACGAAGGCGGAGCGAAAACAACTGGTTTTCAAACCGGAGCAGTTGCAGCAGCTCGGCGTGCAGGCGCGGGAGCGGGTGGCCGTCAGCGTCGTCGCGCAAATCAGTGAAAAAATGGGCGAGCCGCTGGCGCTCGATCCCAAAGAATTTGAAAACGCCTACGAAAAAGCCCGCGCGCTGCCGTATCCGGTTTTGAAAAATCTGGACGCCGGGCAAATTGCGCGCTTCAAGGAAAATTATCCGGGCGGGCTGGGTGCGGATTTGGTGCTGCAAACCGTGCGCAGCTATCCGTCCGGCACACTGGCGGCGCATCTGCTGGGCGAGCTGCGGCAGGACAACAGCTCCATCGGCGATGAATTTTCGTTTTTCAACTACCGGCTGCCGGATTACAGCGGCGTGACGGGCGTCGAAGGCATTTATGATGCCGTGCTGCACGGCCGCGCGGGACAGGAATCCGTGCAGGTGAACAATTTTGGTTATCGCCAATCCGAAGACGTGGACAGCCAGCCGGCCCCGGGAGAAAATATTGTCCTAACGGTGGATTTTGATCTCCAGCGCGCCGCCGAGAAATCGCTTCTAAATCATCAGGGCGCGAACGCCAACGCGGCGGTCGTGGTGATGGACGTGCGCAACGGCGACGTGCTGGCGATGGCGTCGTCGCCGACATTTGATCCCAATGATTTTGCGCAGGGCATCTCGCGCGAGAAATACCAAGCGTTGCAGGACAAGAGCGCCGAAAAAAACCGCGCGTCGCAGGAGAATTACGCGCCCGGCTCCATTTTCAAAGTTGTGATCGGCCTCGCCGCGCTCGAAGCCGGATTGAATCCGGACAAAGTTTACACGGTGGAACCGAACCCGCTGGATTCGGTGCACGGTTTGTATGACGTCAACCATGTGAAGGTCAAAGACACCGCGCCGCCCGGCCAGTATAATTTCAAGCGCGCCGTGGAGCGGTCCAGCAATTCCTATTTTATTCAAATCGGCTTGCAGGCCGGCGTGAACCGCGTGGTGGCGCTGGCGGAAAAATTTCATTTCGGCGAGCGGGCCAATCTGCTGCCCCGGCAGGAAACGAGCGGCGACTTGCCGACGCTGGACCAGGTGCATCACAACTGGCGGGAAGGCGACACGGCGCATTTGTGCATCGGCCAGGGGGCCGTGGCGGTCACGCCGTTGCAGATGGCCGTGGCGTATTCGGCGATTGCCAACGGCGGGACGATTTTCTGGCCGCGCCTCGTTTCACGAATTGAGCCGCAAGATGCGACGGCGGGCGGCGGGACGACAAATTTCCCGGCGGCGGTGGTGCGCGACCACCTCGGCGTGAGCGCGCGCAGCCTGCGCATTTTGCACAACGCCATGCTCGGCGAAACCGAGGACGCGGAAGGCACCGGCAAGGCGGCGGTGGTCGGCCCGCAACTGCGGATTTGCGGCAAAACCGGCACGGCGCAGGTGCAGGACAGCGCCAACCGGCTCATCGGCCACAATTACTGGTTCGCCTCGTTCGCGCCGTTTGAAAATCCGAAATACGCCGTGGTGGTGCTGGTGCAATCGCCGGACGAGAGCGGTTCCGGCGGCGCCCTGTGCGCGCCGATTGCGCACGATGTTTATGAAACGATTTTGCAAAAACAGAATTCCGGCGCGCCAAAAATTCTGGCGGCGGCGAACTGATGAAAACTGAATTCACAAATTTGAAATCTTGTTCATCGTCATGCTCATCCTCGAATTTGAGGATGAGCATGAGGACGAGGATGACCACCGACGCGCTCAACGAGAAATACGCCAAGCTGGACCGGCTGCAATTGCTTGCGCTGGCCGGCCTGATGCTCGTGGGCACGGTGTTCGTGTTCAGTGCCACGATGGTGAGTCCGATTGAAACGGAGAAAATCTGGTTTGCGCAGACGTGGTTCCGGCAGGTCATCTGGTATGGCTTGGGCATCGGCGCGGCGGCGGCGGTGTGCGTGCTGGATTATCACACGCTCGCGCGCTGGTCGTATGTGGCGTATTGGGCGATGATCATCTGCCTCGTCGCCGTTTTGATTCCGCACATCGGCTCGATGCGCTATGGCGCGCGGCGGTGGATTGACCTGGGCTTTTTCCAGTTTCAGCCGAGCGAATTTGCGAAGCTGGCGTTTGTTTTGGCGGGCGCAAATTTCCTGAGCCGTCCGCCGGATGAATTGAAGCGGTCGGAAGTTTTCTGGCAGGGCATTGGTTTATTGATGCTGCCGTTCTTGTTGATTTTGAAGGAGCCGGATCTCGGCTCGGCGCTGGTTTTGCTGCCGACCGGTTTGGTCATGATGCTGGTCGCCGGCACGCCGCGAAGATTTTTGCTCCGGCTGACCGGCGGCGTCGGCCTCGTGGCCGTGCTGTGCCTGATGGATATTTTATTTTTGCCGAACGGCCGCTGGCAGGTGCCGCTGCAGCAATACCAGCGCGACCGGCTGATGGTTTTCTTCGGCCGCGACTTCACCCATTTTGCTCCGCCGAATGCCACCCCGGCGGAGTTGCAACGCATCAAACAAAAACAGCTCGACGACGAATATAACGTGCGTCAGGCGTTGATTTCCGTCGGCTCCGGTGGGCCGTTCGGAAAAGGCTGGCGGCAGGGAACCCAGAATGCTCTGGGCTATCTGCCGCGCGCGGTGGCGCACAACGACTTCATCTTCTCTGTGATTGCCGAGGAGGAAGGATTCGTTGGCAGCGTGATTGTGATCACGCTTTACGCGGTGGTTCTCTTCACCGGATTGAGAATCGCCGGCCAGGCGCGCGACCGCCTGGGCAGGCTCGTGGCGGTGGGCGTGGTGACGCTCATCTTCAGCCACGTGTTCGTGAACATCGGCATGAACATTCGCATCATGCCAGTGACGGGTGTGCCGCTGCCGCTGTTGAGTTACGGCGGGTCTTCAGTGCTGTGCTCGTTGATCGCCCTGGGCTTGATGCAAAACGTATACATGAATCGAAGAGGATACTAATTATGAGCAGCAACAATAACTTTTCGCGACGCCGTCGCGGAATGCGGTTCAAGCCCAAAGGCGGCTTGAATCCCGCTCACCAGAAAACCGACCGTGATGCCGTGGAGGCCCGCGCCGACGTGGTCAGCGAACAGGGCGGTTCCGACCGCCTGTTTGAAAAACGTCATCTGAATGAAATTGAGCGCGCGGAAAACATCGCCGCCGGTTTGCCGCCGGAAGGCAAGGTCGAAGCGCCCGCCGGTGAAACCGGGCCGCCCGCGCACACGCACGAAGCCGCGCCGGCGGCTGCCGCGGAAGCGGAAGATAAGTTCGAGCCGGTAAAAATTGTCGAGGAACCGAAGGGGTTTATTGAGACGATCAAATCCGCCGCATCCAACCTAGTCAAAAAAGTCCAGCGGCTCATCCGCCCGGAAAAGAAGACGCACAAGGAAGTCATCATCAACGCCGAGACGCTCGAAACGCGCGTGGCGGTCACGGAAAACGGCAAGCTCGAAGAATTCAACATCGAGCGCACCACCGAGGAACGCCTCGTCGGCAGCATCTTCAAAGGCAAAGTCCGCAACTTGGAAGATGGCTTGAAGGCCGCGTTCGTGGATATTGGTTTTGAGAAAAATGCGTTCCTGCACTATTGGGACATCGTGCCGAACCAGTTCGATTCCGGCGTGGAAATCGTCGAGCGCGAAAACCAGGGTCGCCGGCCGCAGAAGCCCAAGATCACCCAGAAGGACATTCCGCGGCTCTACTCGCCCGGCTCGGACATTATCGTGCAGGTCACCAAAGGCCCCATCGGCACCAAAGGCCCGCGCGTCACCACCAACATCGTGTTGCCCGGACGTTTCCTCGTGCTGCTGCCCAACTCCGACCAGTCCGGCATCTCGCGCAAGATTGAAAATCCCGAGGAGCGCAAGCGCCTCAAGCACATCCTGCGCGAACTGCACATCCCCGACGGCATGGGCGTGATCATGCGCACCGCCGGCGAAGGCCAGCAGTTGCGTTACTTCGTCCGCGACCTCGCGCTGTTGCTCGAAGAATGGAACGAGGTTTCTGAAAAAATCAAAAAACAGCCGATGGCCACCTGTGTGTTCCAGGAGCCGGACTTGATCGAACGCACCGTGCGCGATTTTCTCACCGAAGATGTCGAGCGCATCGTTGTTGACCACACGAAAGCGTGCGAGCGGATGCGCGAGATGATCACGAAGATTTCCCCGCGCGCCGCCAAGAAGATCATGCTCTACAGCGAGGCGCAGCCGATCTTCGACCGCTTCGGCATCAGCAAGCAACTGGAAAACACTTTTTCCCGCCAGGTGCATTTAAAGAGCGGCGGCTACATCGTCATTGATGAAACCGAAGCGCTCGTGGCAATTGACGTAAACACCGGCCGGCATAAAGGCGGCAAGGATCAGGAAGCGTTGATCTTAAAAGTGAACATCGAGGCGGCCGAGGAAATCACCCGGCAGCTTCGTCTCCGCAACATGGGCGGCCTCATCGTGCTCGACTTCATTGACATGAAATCCGGGCGCGACCGCCAGCAGGTGCACAACAAAATGCGCGACGGCCTGCGCCGC
>Ga0316217_10004035_pt1 | contig 16176 bp, 15 predicted proteins | sample 1anoAmetaG_FD_203633 | JGI IMG/M metagenome (GOLD analysis project Ga0316217, IMG submission 203633) | Freshwater microbial communities from Trout Bog Lake, Wisconsin, USA - 1anoA | ecosystem: Environmental > Aquatic > Freshwater > Lake > Hypolimnion/Profundal zone | place: USA: Wisconsin...
ATCGCAAGATAAGGCCTGACGAAGGGATTTGGCCTCATCGGGAGTAGCAAACACGACGTGTCGGAGCGGCCTCCGGCCGCTCCGATTGATCACGCCGCGCACGAGTCTGATTAAAAGCCGCCTCCAGCAGCCCATGGATGTTCCTCTATGAACGTCTATGCCTACAGACACAATTACTTGGTAGCCGCAGTACCGCCGGAGCCACTTGCCGCGGCCACCGCAGTGCTGTTGGGCGAAGTGGCGGCCGCTGCCGTGGCTGCGGCCGCGGCCGCTTGGGCATTCGACGAACCGCTCAGGCCGGCGAACAGTTGGGCCAGCGACGCATACGTGGACGAGGGATCAGTCGCGGCCGTTGTCGCGGCAGTTGTTGCGGTTGATGCCTGCGCTGCCGCGACGGCATTGGTTATCGAAGTGACATTGCCAATCGGCAGCGTCGCATTGGAATCCAGTTGCAGCGATACGGCCTGGCCTTGCACGCTCACGGATGTTACGGTCCCATGGACCGCAGCCCCCGTCGCGTCGACCCCATCGACCGTCTTGCCGATCATATTCGCGCCTGAACCGACCGATTGCTGAAGCGTCATGCCGGTAAGCGTGGAGGACAGCGTTTGATTGGTCTGCAGCGAGGCGATGTCCGACATCTGCGTGAGCAGTTGTCCCGAGTCCTGCGGATTGAGGGGATCCTGATGCTGGAGCTGCGTCAGCATGACTTTTACAAAGTCCGAGCCCGTCATGGTATTGAGCGAATTAGCGGGAGTCGAAGTGGACGTGGCCGAAGTTGTACTGCTGACGCCAGATGTTGTACTCATATACACACTCCAAGAAAACAGATAGCCTTAGGCCACCAGGTCCAAGGGAGCCGAACTGCCTGCGAAGGCCAGCGACGAAGATGAGGAAGAGACCTCAGAAATGGTTCCACTCGATGCGGCAAACGAGTCGCTGGGACTCGAATCGTTCTGGCCCTGGCCTTGTTGCGAGCCGTAGCCGTAGGAATTTCCGTTGTGCCCGTCGGGATTGGTGCCGCCGGCGCCGGTCCCGTCAAAGCCACTCGAGGTGGCGGCGGGAGAAGCAGCGACAGTCTGAACGGCGAGCTTGTTCACGGGTATCCCTTGACCTTCAAGAACCGAACGAAGTTTGTCTAGGTGAGAAGAAAGCAAGTCCCGTACCGAATCAGTAGAAGTTTGAAATTGGGCCGTCAGCGTGCCGTGGTCCAGGGCCACAGATACGCGTAACGTGCCCAGATTTGGCGGTTCCAAGCGAATCTCGGCCTTGGCGTTCTGCGAATCGATCTTGGTCCGTAACCCCAGAACAATCTGATCGAGCGTTGCATCATGGGCCGGGGCTGGCGAATCTTGCGCGGGCCGCGCAGCTTCTGCGCCGCTTACCGTCGAGACTCGGGATTCGGAAGTGCCCGTCACCACCGGGCCGGTCCCGCCGGAAGCCGTCGGCGTCGATTCGCTATTGGTCCCGTGGGCGAGGGCAGGAAGGGTGGGGTTGAGGGTCAGAGAGGCGTCGGAGGGCGTGCGGGCAGGTGTCGAGGCAGTAGCAGCATCACTGCGGGAAGGGTTCGTGGTCGCATCGTCTGAGGTGCTCGACGGTGCCTTAGCCGTGGCATGTTTGCCGTGCCCCCCCCCTACCGACGCTGTGGGTACCGCACTCTTGGGGCTGCCGATCACCGGGGCCGAATCACCTGTATCCGTTCCGGCTGACTGGATTTGTGCTTGGAGGTCCTGCGGTGCACCATTGGCTGAGGCCGGAGCGTTGCCGCGGTCCTTACCGGAATCTTTACCATGAGGCCCCCCCGCCGAGTCTTGGCCGGAGTCTGGGCCCTGGGCAGACGCCGGCAGAATCGCTGCTTGCTCGGGAGCATTGGGTTCGGGTGCGGAGTCGGAAGAGGCTTGGCTCTGGGCTTCGGATGCAGCCTGGTGAGCGTGAGTTTTGGCGCCGCCGGTGGACGCTAAAGCCGAGGCCGGATCAACAAGAGTAGTGGGCACGACGGCGGAGGCATCGCCGATGGCTTGTGGATTGGCCGATTTGCCTTGCCCATCGGAAGACGCATTCGCAATGGCTGAAGCGTCGGCCTGGTCGTTGGTTGTCGATGGAGTGGCAGGTGTAGCGGGCGTTTTGGATGCCGAGGCAGCGGAGGCATGGTGGCTCTTTACCGCATGGGAGCGGCGGCGATTTTGTGATTCTTTCTGGGCATCCTGGAGCAGCGTGCGAAAATCACTCGACGACGAGGATGAAGTCGCATTGGACGCAGCCGACGAGATGCCCATAAAACTCAGTGGACTGGTGGCGGAGAAGCTGGAGGAGACTGAAGATAGGTCAGACATGATGGGCTCGCTAGTTTGCTCTACCTTGAAGCTTGCACCATGAGCCCGTCGGGTCGTGAGATGCCGACGTGCTTAGCCTGGCGCGGTGGCCGCTGCCGGAGCGGTAGAAGCAGGAAGCGTGCCAGCGGAGCGGATTTTCTCGATGACGCCGCTGATGTAGGTGCGTTCTTCGGGGGATTTGAACTCGCTGATGACGCGGGTGGCTTGTTCGGGCTCCATGGCCTTGAGGTAATCAGCCACCAGGTCGGGGTTGAGATTCTGGAACAAATCCTTCACTTGCTTGGGTTTGAGGTCGTGATACAACGCCAGGGTGCGGGTGAAGTTTTCATCCTTGCTTTTGGTTTGCGCCGCGAGCACGCGGGCCTCGAATTTTTTTTCTTCATCCCGGATTGCAGCGAGCTTCGTATCGAGTTCCCGGCGTTGCGTTTCGAGCAGTTCTTGCCGATGCTGCAGGTCTTGCGCGTCGCGGTCGAGTTTGAGACGTTCGCGTTCGATGGCTTGCCGGGTGTATTCGAGGCGATCGCTGGCGGTCGCAAGGCCGGGGCCGCCATCGTCCGAGGGTGCCTTGACCAAAACTGCCACGGGCTGCGAGGACGGAGCCGTGCTTGTTGCGGTCACGGCGGTTGGGTGGAAGATTTCTCCGACTTTTTTCCGTAATTCCGGGGGCGTCGATGGCTGTTGGAGCATGTCCAACATGGCGGCGATCTTGGTTCCATCCAATCGGCCGGTAGCCAGGACAAACACCGCCAGACCCAGCAGGGCTATGGCGTTAAAGGCCAGGAAAATGAGAATGATCTTCTTCATGCGGGTTCAGATAGTCCTTAATTTGTAAGCCCTGGCGGCGAGGCGCTAGGCGCCATTACATCTCTTCGGCGGCCAATTGACGCAGGGCAAGTTGCGTGCCGATCTCATCGAGCTCCGCGATTTCCTTGCGGTCGAGTTCTTCGCGCCAGCGCGTAAAGTGCTTTTCGCGAAGTTTCTCGATGACCTTGCGCGCCCGGGCGGCTTCCAGCAGTTCGGCCCGCGCTGCGGCGATGGAGCGTTCCACGAGCGTCAAACGCTGGAGGGTATTGACGATCACCAATTGCAGCGTGTTGACGTAGCGTTTTTCGTTGGCGATGTAGGCCAAGTCCAGAGGCCCAAGCAGTTGGTCGGCCGTGAGTTTGCGATTCTGTTCCAGGATTCTTCGCTGGGTTTCCTGAATGTGGTTGCGAAGTTCGTTGGCCTGCTGCTGGATTTCCGCGACTTTCCGCTGATGCTCCTTTTCAATATGCAGCCGATGCTGCAGGAGCGGCTGAAGCGAAAAAATAAATCGTGCCATGGTCACGACTCCAATACTGTAAACACCCTGTCACCCATGGGCGACGAAATCACTTGCGGGCGGGTTTGGCCGCGGCATTACTGGTTTGTTTCGATTGCTGTTCGAGGGCCTTCTGCTCTTTGTCGATGGCGAGAATCAGATCGAACAGTTGCACCTTGGCTTGAGCAAAGGTCACGGGATTGCTGGTGGCCTGCTGGAGGAACTCGCGGATCCTGGGTTGCATCCGCACGGCCAGATCGTTGAAGGCGTTGGCGCCGGGGGTATAGGCGCCGATGTTCACCAGGTCTTCCAGATCGGCGTAGGCGGCCATGAGTTGCTGCACGCGGCGCACGGCGGTTTGCTGCTCTTTGTCGGTGACGTCGGTGCGTACACGAGAGATCGATTGGAGCACGTGGACGGCCGGGAAATGACCGCGATTGGCGAGATTGCGGTCCAGCCAGAGGTGGCCGTCGGTGATGCCTTTGACGGCGTCGGCGATGGGCTCGTTGAAATCGTCGCCTTCGACCAGGACGGTGAAGAAGCCTGTCACGGAGCCGCCTTGAATGCGGCCGGAGCGTTCCAGGATTTCCGGCAGGAGTGCGAATACCGAGGGGGTAAAGCCTTTGGTAGCCGGCGGTTCGCCGACGGACAGACCGATCTGGCGTTGGGCCTGGGCCATGCGGGTCAGGGAGTCCAGCAGCAGCAGGACATTCTTGCCATGGTCGCGGAAATACTCGGCCACGGTGCAGGCGACGCGGGCGGCCCGGACGCGGAGGAGCGGGGAGTCGTCGGCGGTTGAGGCAATGACGACCGAGCGTTTGAGGCCTTCTTCGCCGAGGGCGTGCTGGAGGAAGTCCTGGACTTCGCGGCCGCGTTCGCCAATCAGTGCGATGACGGCGATGTCGGCGGACGTGTGCTTGGCGATCATGGACATGAGCGTGGATTTGCCGACGCCTGGGCCGGAGAAGATGCCGATGCGCTGGCCCAGGCCGCAGGTTAACAGGGCGTCGACGCTGCGGAGGCCGGTGCCGATGGGTTGATTGATCGGCACGCGCTTCATGCAGTCTACGGAGCGAATATTGATCGGACGGTACTCCGGCAGCAGGATGGGGCCCTTGTTGTCGCGTGGCTGACCTAGAGCGTCGATGACGCGGCCGACTAAAAATGGCGAACAGATGATGCGCTGGGAGACGGCCTTGGCGGAAACTCGATTGCCGCGGGCGATGCCTTGAATGGGTCCCAGGGCCATGACCATGGCGTATTGGTGGTCAAAACCGATCACTTGGCCGGGGACGACGGTGCTGCCTGTGTGGATGAGGACGGACGAATCGACGGGCACGGGGAGATCGACCACGCGAACCGTTAAGCCGCGTACTGAGTCGACCTGGCCGGCGAGTCCGAATGGCTCGATGGACGGGAGTTGCGAAATATAGGGGGCTAGCAATGACATGCGATGTTGGTTACCTATTCCTGTTTGGACAACAACTCGTCAGCGATGCGCTGGGCCTGGGTTTCGAGCGTGGCATCGATTTGCCCGGCGCCGAAACGGAGAATGCAGCCACCGGGGGTGAGGGTGGCGTCGGGCTGGAGTTCGATGGCCGCGACGGTGCGGAAGTTGGCGACCAGCTCCGGCAGATAGCCCTCCATGACGGCCAGCTCATCGGGGTGAACCTGGATGGCCACCGTGCGACCGGCGGCGACCAGGGCCAGGGCCCGCTCCACATTGCTGCGGACTACCGCCTTGTTTTCCAGGGCCTCTTGATGCGTAATCCGGATGGCAATGGCTAACGACAGGCGGACCAGATCGATCCTGGCATCGGCCATGTGCGTGGGCATGTTGTTTTGCAACTGGCCCAGCGTGTTGGACCAGCGAGCGACGAGATCTTGCAGGCCTTGCTTGGTCTGTACGAGGGCTTCGTCGTGCCCGGCTTGATGGCCTTCCTGGAAGCCGGCCTGATGGCCTTCAACATGCCCGGCCTGACGGGCCTCTTCCTTGATGGCGGCAGTCTGGGCTTGGGCCTCGGCACGGGCCTGGGCGACAATGTCGGCTGCTTGTTTACGAGCGTTGGCGACAAGATCAGCCGCTTGGCGTTCCAGATCGGAGAGATCCATGACGATGGCGCTTTGACGCATAGCGGAGGCATGGAGAGCTTTGACGACGGGCATAGTTACCTCAGAAGCCTGACGACTTGGGCGTTACACGATCAGATCTTTCTCGCCGCCGCGGCCGCTGATGATGATCTCGCCGGATTCCTCCAGACGCCGCACGACGTCCACGATTTTCTGCTGGGCGGCTTCGACGTCGCTGACGCGCACGGGGCCCATATATTCCATGTCTTCCTTGATGAGCTGGGCGGCACGTTCGGACATATTCTTGAAGATCTTTTCCTTGAGATCGTCGCTGGCGGTCTTGAGGGCCAGAGCCAGATCGTCGTTGTCGACATCCTTGAGCATGGCCTGGATGCCCTTGTCGTTGACCATCATGATGTCTTCGAACACGAACATGAGCCGGCGGATCTGCTCGACCAGATCCGGGTCCTCGGCCTCGAGGCCTTCCATGATCGATTTCTCGGTGGCGCGATCCGCCAGATTGAGCATCTCGGCGACCGTATCCACGCCGCCGGCCTTTTCGAAGGTCTGGGTGATCATCGCCGCCAAGCGATGCTCCAGGCCGCGTTCGACTTCCTTGATGACTTCCGGGTTGGTTTGTTCCATGTTGGCGATGCGCTTAACCACCTCGACCTGCTTCTGGCCGGGCAGACCGACCAGGATTTCCGAAGCTTGTGCGGGTTTGAGGTGGGCCAGGATCAGGGCGATGGTCTGGGGATGCTCGTCCTGGATAAATGTCAGAAGATTTTCCGATTCGGCCTTCTGCAGGAACGCAAACGGGGCCGACTGGATTGACTGGTTGACCTGCTCGATGATCTTCTTGGCCGTCTCTTCGGGCAGCGACTTGCTCAGCAGGGTCTTGGCGTATTCCCAACCACCCTCGTCGGCATACGTGCGCGCCAGGGCCAGGCCGTAGAACTCCGTGACCACCGAATCACGCATCGCCTGCGTGACCGGCCCCATGTTGGCAATCTCACGCGAGATGTCTTCGATTTGCGTGACATCGAGGTTCCGAAAGATCTCCCCTGCGACCGCCTGGTCCAGCGAAATCACCAGAATCGCGGCTTTTCGAAGCCCTGTTAGCTCGTCTTCTTCTTCGGCCATAAGACAATCCTGTTCTCATTCCATGAGGACTTGCGTTTGGCTACCGCCTATTTGCCCTTCGCCAGCCAGCGTTTAACCATGGCTGCGGCATTCTCCGGATTCTCTTTAACCATGTTGGAGACTTCGTCGACCATCTTGCGGCTCTGGAGGGTTTCGTCGTCCAACTCGATACCCGTGAGCACCGCCTCGCTCTGGTTGGCCTCGCCGAAGACATCGTCGTCCACATCCAGGGCGTCGGTTTCGCCGGAGCGACGCGCCCCCTTGGCCGCCTTGGAACGCTTGGCTCCGCGATAGTCGCCCACGAAGACCGCGGGATCCGCATCGGAGCCTGCGGTGTTCGGCGCGGCGCGGCGAACCATCATCAACATCGTGGCCAGGGCGACCAGGGCAAAGGCCCCCAGAACGGCCTGCTTACCAAATTGATTCATCAACACGCCGATCGAGGGCCCACCCGCGGTCGCAACGGCTGTAGCGCCGTGACCATCGGCCCCGGCGCCGGTGGCCGCCAGGTCATCAAACCAATCCACCCGAATCTGCTCAGTCGTGTCGGCGCCGATGGCGTTCATGGCCAGATCATGAATCCTGGCACAGTTATCCTTGATGGTTTCCGCGAGATCCTTGTCCTCGGGGTCGAGCTTGGGATCCTTCTTGATTCGCTGCAAAATCCGCACGAAATAGCTCCGCGGCAAACTGATGCTCGCGGTCATCTTCTTCATCTCGGTGCCCGGGGGACTGGTAGCAGTCACCGTTTTTTCCGAAAACTTCACGGAGGTCTCCGCCGTGGTGTTGCTGCTGGTCGATGTGGAATGGCTGGCCGAGGAAGCACCTACCGGCCCGACCGCCACGTTGGACCCCACGCCCGGTTCACCCTTGGGAGTGGTCCCCTCCGAAGTACTGGTATCGGTAGACACTTCACGAGTTGGCGCTCGGACGACACCTTTGGGGTCGTAGGTAGTCTCTTGAGTCTTCCGCGCGGCCATTTCCGGTATCACGTTCACGGCGATCTTGACGTCACCAATAGAACCAAACTGCGTCATGAGTTTGCGGACCAGTTGATCTTCGATGGCCGTCTTATACGCCAGCAGATCGGCGGGCATGGGCGAGTCTTCGCTGGGGGCCGTGTAGGCCCGTGAGCCGTCGGTCACATGAACGTCTTCGCGTTTCAGGCCCGAGACCGAGCCGCGAATCGTATCGACAATTGCCAGCAACTGATTAGTCGAGAGCCCGTCGCCATGCTTGAGTTTAACGGAGACCGACGCCGAGGAGGGGACCATATCGCGTCCGAGGCCGACGCGCTCGCCCTGGGAAATAATCACGGTGGCGTCGGCAATGTAGGGGAAGTTTCCAATGATCTTGGTGAGCACTTCCTGCCGGGCGTAATTCCATCGGCGATCGATGCTGGCGTTGGTGAGCATCCACTCGTTGGCCTCGGCCAGCTTGGCGAAGGCGACCGTGGTGTCTTTCGGCAGGACCTGCGCCGCGGCTAGTTCGCCGCGGATCGCATAGGCCTGCTCTGCGGGCACCATAATTTTGTCATTGGCGGCGGTGTAGGTGTAGTGCGCAGACTTGAGGTAGGAGGTCATCGCCGCGACTTCTTCGGGCGTCGAACTCGTCGGCAGCAGTTCCACCATATCGGGTTTGGCCGAGTACTGGACGCAGAAGTACACGGTCACGCCCATGATGACCAGCAGCGTACCTATCAGTAGTTTTTGGGAAACGGTCAGGCCCAGAAGTTGATTCCGGATTTGGGCCAAATAGCGAGAGATAAAATCCATGGCATCCATGCCTCTGTATGACGCGATCATCGCACCAAGAAACCGCTCCGCGGTTCCATCGGTGTTCATCGGCCAAGAGACCGGAGTTCCCACAGGAAATATTTAAAGGGAAAACAGAAGTTCAGCAGGAGCGGGGCTTATACCCGCAGGTTCTTCACCTCGTCATACGCATCCTGGAGCTTATTGCGGATCTGCACCAGCATCGAAAACGCCATATTGGCCTTCTGCGATGCGGAAATCACCTCGCCGATGTTTCCCGACTTGCCGGTGACATAATTCTCCAGCGTGCTGTCGGCATCCTGCTGCATCTGGTTGACCTCATTAAGGTTCTTCAGCAGCACGTCTTTGAAACTGCCCGCCCCCCCGGTGCCGCCGGTCCCCGATGTCGTCGATGACCCCGCGCCACCCGCCGTCTGGGTGATTCCCAGGGCGTTGAGTTTGTTTAGATTGTTGACGCTATCCATAAATTCTTCCCTGCCCTAGCCGTCCTCAGTTGTATTCTAACGTTTCCTTGAGCGATGAGCTATACGCTGGCATTTTACGCCAGCACACGAAGCGTTGCAGACATCATCGACTTGGTCGTTTCAATCGCCGTAACATTGGCTTCGTACGCCCGGGTCGTTTCCAACGCGTTGACGTATTCAGTCGCCAAGTCGACATTCGGATAATACACATACCCCTTGGCGTCGCGATCCGGATTCCACGGCTCGTATTGCGCCTTTAAAGGGCTGGTGTCCTGCTGAATTTGCGAAACCCGCACGCCGGCCCCGCCATTGGCCGTCCGCTGGGCCTCGAAAACCGTGAAAAGCCGGTGATACGGGTTGACGTTTCCGTCGGCATCGCGGGTCGAATGGATATTCGCGATGTTCGAGGAAATCGTATCCAGCCGCATCCGCTGGGCCGTCAAAGCGCTGGTGGAAATGTCGAATGATCCGAACATACTTCCCGCCTTTTTCTACTTCTGCCTCAGCCTACTGCGTACTAGCCTCAGGGCTTCATCGAAATCGCCCGATTCAGCTGGTCGTATCGGCTTTTGAGAAACTGCGTCGCCATATTGTGCGCCTCGGCGTTGTCAGCCAACTGGCCCATCAAATTCTCCATCGACCGGATGCCGCGATCATGAAACGGGGCACTTGTCACCACCGGCCGGGCCTTCACGCGAACCCCTGAATCACCATTGACCCCCTGGAACTGCACAGTGTCGGTCGATTCCGGATCGAAAGGGGTGTTGAAAGATTCACGCTGTCGTTGGATAGCCTGTGCCAGGGAATCGCGGAAATCCTGCACGGACACGTCCTTTTGCACGTAACCGGGCGTGGAGACATTCGCGAGATTCTCGAGGATGAGGGCATGACGCTGCTCGGTGAAATTGACCGTGCGTTCGAGTGTGCCGATGGCTGTGTCATTGAACAAGCTGCTTATCATCGAGAATCCTTTCGCCCCGGTTCCACCGAGGCTGATGGGAACTTCCGTCACTCGGAGGGATTCGCATCACACGGAACTCTAAAGCAACTGCTATGCCATGAGCCCGTATGGGTGAATCCGGCGGTTTCCCACGCACTTATGGGTCAACAACCGGCGTATGTTGCGCATCGCCTGCGCGTGCGGCGCAACAACTGCGCGAATCCGACCTTCTCCTGGCTCCAAAACCCATGCCATCCAAACTTAAGCTAAAAAATCAGAGATCCAATCACGCTTCCACCAGCACCCCGTCGTCCTTGAAGCGTTTGAGCTTCATGCCCAGCGTCCGCAGGCCGATGCCCAGTTCCTTGGCCGTGCGCAGCCGATGGCCGTTGTGTTTCTCCAGAACTTTCAGGATAGTCTGTCGTTCGATGTCCTCGAGCACCGCGCCTGATTTGGCCGCGGTAGTCAGAGCTTCGTTGACCGTGATCGTCGCCAGCCACGGCGCCAGCGTCGAGGCCCGAATCATGTCGGCCGTCTCAAGCACCACCGAGCGTTCCATGATGTTTTCCAATTCCCGCACATTCCCCGGCCAGTTGTACCGCATGAGCAGTTCCACCGCCCGTGGTTCGATGGTCCATGCCGGTCGCCCGTCGCGCTGCGCCATGCGCTTGAGAAAATGCTCGCAGAGCAACGGAATGTCCGAAAGCCGCTCCCGCAGCGGCGGCAAGACAATCGGAATGACATTCAAGCGATAGAACAGGTCTTCCCGGAACTTGCCCTGCTTGACCCACTCCTGCAAGTTACGATTGGTCGTGGCGATGACCCGCACATCGACATGCTGGGTCGCGGAACTCCCGACACGGTCAAACGCCCGCTCCTGAAGCACACGCAACAGCTTGGCCTGGATCCCCATGTCGATTTCGCTGATCTCATCGAGCAGCAGCGTGCTCTGATCGGCGAGCTCAAAGCGGCCTTTCCGCATCTTGTCGGCACCGGTGAATGCCCCCTTCTCGTGCCCGAACAACTCCGACTCCAACAGATTCGGCGGCAACGCCGCGCAATTCAAACACACCATCGGCCGACCGGACCGTGCCGATTGACCGTGAATAAGCTGGGCCACCACCTCTTTGCCAGTCCCAGACTCACCCGAGATGAGCACCGTCGCACTGGAACTTGCCGCCACCTGGGCGATACGCTGGCGAATCTCCGCCATCGCCGGCGTGCCGCCAACCATGGACGCGGCGGGCTCCGCCTGCGCATTGGCGCGAAACGCCTGGTTCTCCGCCACGAGGTTTCCATGCTGAATGGCCCGATCCACCAGCATGAGAATCTCTTCGCTTTCAAAGGGCTTTTGCACGTAGTCAAACGCCCCCAGCTTCATTGCCTGCACGGCCGTCGAGACGCTCGCAAAGCCCGTCATCAAGATCACCGGCACGTCCGGCTGTTCGGCCTTCACCCGAGCCAGCAACTCAATGCCATCCATCTTGGGCATCTTGAGATCCGTGATGATGCACGCCGGCCGATGCTGCCGCACCAACTCCAACGCCTGCGTCGGATCGTCGGTGGTGACAGCCTTGTGCCCGGCCCGCGAAATCGCCAGCGATAGCGAATCGCGCATCATTTCTTTGTCGTCGACGATCAGGATGGTTGCCATGCGTAGTTCCTTACCTATTTCGATTTAGCCGCGACCCTCGGGGCCGCGCGTCCAAGTGCGCACTAAAGTGCTCATGCCATGGTGATCACAAACCTCGCACCGCCCTCGGCGCGATTCTCCGCCACGATCGTGCCCCCGTGGGCCTCGATGATCCGATGCACTATCGCAAGCCCCAGCCCCGTGCCGGTGTGCTTGGTTGTGAAGAACGGATTGAAAATCTTCTCCAGCGAGTCGGCGGGAATCCCCGGGCCGCTGTCATCAACCACCAGCGACCAACGCTGCGTGCCAGGTATGCTCGACGCCGAGATGGCAATCAGCCCCGCCGCCGTTTTCCCTGCAATCGCCTGGGCGGCATTCAAAACAAGGTTCAGCAAGACCTGCCGGAGCAGCTTGGCGTCCACCATGACCGTTCGCCCCTCCAGCGAATCATCAATGCGCACATCGACGTTGGCTTCCAGCAGCGCCGGCGTCGCCAGGTCCACGGCCGACCCCACCAAGTCCGCCAGGTCCGTCGGCCGCTTGTCCGGCGCAATATTCTGCGTGAACGTCAACATGTCGCAGACCAGCGAGTTGAGGTTCTTGACCACCACTGAAATCTTCTTGGCCAGTTGCTCGGCCACCGGCTGCCTCGCCACTTCGCCGGCCAAAGTCGAGGCGTAAAGCTGAATCGCCCCCAGCGGATTGCGTATCTCATGGGCGATCCCAGCCGCCATTTCCCCCAAGGCCGCCAGTCGTTTCTTGTGTTCCAGTTCCTTGTTCTTTTGTTCGAGTTGCTCGCGCAGACGAACCACTTCCGCCTCCAGCCGGGCATGCGACCCCTCCAGCCGGCGCGTCACCTCGTTGTACATCTCCAGCACTTCGTGGAGATCTTCGAGGTTCATCGCCTTGGTCGGCAGTTGGCCGGCCGTCAGCTCAGGTTTTGTCTCTCCAATCGTCATGCCATCCAACTTCCGCTTAGGCATTTTGACTTCCGCCGCATCGACTGCCGCTTATCCAATTCCCATTCCACGCCCCGCGCCGGCCATCGTCTTGCGGATACCGTACGCTCGATTCAACTGGGTGCCCGTGACCACGTTGCTGATCTGGGCCCCGACGTCCGTCTTCTGCCTGTTGAGCGCCTCTTTATCCACCTCATCCTGCGCCAGGATGTCGGCCAGCAGCTGCTGTACCGACTTAAGCAAGCCGGCCACCGCCAACCGTTCCGTCGCCGGCAGCCCATCCAGAACGTTCTGCCATTGGCCCTTGAACGGTTGGAGTTGCTGATCCAGCGGCGCCAGTTGATCCAGCAGCCGCGACCGCGCCGCCAACACCGCCATCAGCGGCTCAGACGCTCCCGTCGCAATACATTGCGACTGCCGCCGCGCCAGATCCGCGAGTTGCAGATACAACTCACGCTGGGCGGCGAGAATCCGCTCCAGCCGCTGGCCTAAACTCCCCGTACCCGGAGAACCGGCCGCTAAATTATCTAGATCCGACATGTAGTCACCTTCATTTAGGAAGAATCACCCGACAGGCCGCTATAAAACACAATCACGGCCCGACATGACCAAGTTTCAAAATATCCTCGTAATACCGGCGCGAAAACGCCAGCGGCCCTTTGCCAAAGGCATCGTCAGGAATCCGCTTGAGCACCCAGCGAGCCCGCTCCGCCGCCGCTGCCGCCTGCTCTGGCTCCTTGAGCGCAAGGTACGCGTTGACCACCTGCAGATACGCCTCCATCGCCGTGAGCGTCTGGCCGAAGCGCGCCGCCGTCTGGTCGTAAAGCTTGATGGCTTTGGGGTAATCGCCCAGGTCAAAATAGCAGTCCGCCCGGTAGAGATAGCTGAACCGCAGGTAATCGTCGTCCACGCCGGTCCGCGCCGCGGCCACCTCGGCCTCCGCAGCCGGGTCTGCTCCCGCAGCCACCGGCGCATCCAGCGTGTTGATCACCTGTGAAAACAACCCGATCGCCCGATGAAGACGGTCCTGCCGCGCGCTGTCCATTTGCTCATGCCCGCTCATCTGCGGATCTTTCTTCAGCGCCGCGGCCACCTCCGCTGCACTCTTGCGATAGCTGTCGGCCAGCCAATAAGTAGCCCGCAACGCCAGCGGATCATTGGGATACCGCGTCAGCGCCTCCTCGAGCCGCAGAATCGCATCGCTCCAGCGCTTGGTCCGGTAGTACAGCTCACCCAGCGTAAAAACGCTCACCCGGAACTCATTGGCGGTCGGCAGCAAATCGCGGCTGCTCTCCACCACCTCCAGCAACGCCGCCTCAGCCTTGGGGAACTGCTCCTCCCCCTGCGCCATATAACACCGCGCCATCTGCACGGATGACAAATACGAAATCGGAACCTTGCGATTCTCCTTGATGTTCCGCTGGAAATAATCAATCGCCTGCTCGAACTGCCCCATCGACTGGTACAACTGCCCGATGGCGTGAAGCCCCTCGGGTACCCGCGAATCCTTGGGCCTGCCCGCCACAAACTGCGTGTACGCGTCTATCGCCTGTCCTGACTTGCCGGCCTTATCAAACAGCCCCGCCGCACGCCACAGGCTGTCGCCTGACAATTCATCATGACCTTGAATCGTCAGCTTGGAATGCCGCAGCCGCGCCTCGGCCGCCAAGGCATAATGCGCGATCGCCCGTTGCTGCAACACATGCCGCTGCGCATCCTCCGCCGGCAACGCTGCCGCCTGCCCCTCCAATTGCCCCGCCAGTTGCTCCTCCGATACCGCCGCATGAAAGGCCCCGTCCGCCGTCTCGGGCTCCTTGAGCAGTCGGTCCATGTTCAGAAACTCGAGTGCATCGGCGGGCTTATGCAAATCCGCATACCGTTGGTACCCCGCCAGGAGCGTCGCATGCACCGCCTGCCGACTCAAGAACTCCGGTGCCGGCCCCTTTCCCTTTCGCCCCTCGGCCACCAGGATCTCACCAATTGCAAAAGAATAATCCGCCTTCATCTGGTCGTCCGGTGTGCCTTGCTCAGACAACACATCCGCCCGGCCCAGCCGCGCCGCCGCCGAAATCACACTCCCTGCGTGCGACGTCACGACCTCTTGAAAAAGAGCCTTGGCAGTATCCAGTTCCCCTTTGGCCTGTGCGATCTTCCCCAGCAGCAATGCTGCCCGCCCATCGTCGAGATTGTGGTCCAAAAACTTCGACCTAGCCTCGGTCAGGTACGTCTTGGCATCGTCCAACCGCCCCCGCTCATACTCTGCCCGCCCGATCCAGCACAGCAGCACGCCTGCCGGCGCCCGATCCGGGATACCCCCCAAAGCCGCCTTCGTCTCGTTGATCGCCTGTTCCATCCCCGCCTTGCCGAACGTCAGTTCCAGACGCTTCGTCAACGCAAAGACCCGATCCTCCAGCCGCGGCTGCTTGAGCATCTTCTCCAGCACCGCCAGCGCCTTGGCCTCCTGCGGCGGATCTGTGCCCAGATACGCCTGCACCAGCGATCGTGCATACTCCGGCAACTTCTCCGGCTTTGCCTGGATCACCGGCTCCAGATGCTCGATGGCCGCGGGATAATCCTGCAGCCCCAACGCCGCCATCCCCCACCGCTGCTCCATCAGCAAATCCGTCGCCGACCCCCGCCGCAGAGCCCGCGTGTAATGCTCCACCAGCTTCCGGCAATTCTCCGGCACCGGATCGGCCTCGCTCTCGACGACGATGCCAAAGGCATCCCCTGAGAGTTTCTCCAACTTGGCCTGTTGATCATTGGCGGGGAAGAATTCCGTGATCTGCGCGATCTGGTCCAGCGCCATCTGGTACTGTCGGGCATCCAGCATGCGCTGAATCTGAGCCACGTGAGCTTCAAACGGAATTTGTTTATGGGATTTGTTCCACGTCTGCAGGCCGAAGGCAAACACGCCAACGCCCGCCAGCAGCAGGGGGATCTGCCAGAGTCTCGCCCAGGGCGAGGGGAGGGGATCAGTTAGACCATGGGCCATAAAATCACGGCTCCGCCGCGAAAAGATCAACCCGCGAGTATCCTACCCGCGCCAAACCAGCATCCAACGCGCAAATTCCGCGTTAGTCAGGCCTATCGGCAAGCCGTAGTCATTTTGTCCAATAAAAACACTTTTCTCAGTTTGCGGTGGTCGGTTCTTCGCGCCCAACCACCACCATTGTGGGTGATCCCAAGATTCGCCCCGCCTCGGCGCTGCGCTCATTGAACATCGACGGGTTTTTGCGGATACTAGCCGCGTTGTATTCTTTGGAAGGGTCCCACCTTGTCTGCGATTATCGTTATTCCCGCCCGTTTTGGTTCCACCCGTTTCCCCGGCAAGCCGCTGGCTCGCCAGACCGGCAAATTCCTCATTCAGCATGTTGTCGAACAGGCCCAGAAGGCCAAACGCGCCAGCAGCGTCATTGTCGCCACCGACGATAATCGCATTTACGATGCCGTCCGCAGTTTTGGCGGGCTGGCGGTCATGACCAGTCCGACTCATCAGTCCGGTACCGACCGCATTGCCGAGGTCATGAGAAAGCCGGAATTCGCGTCCTCGAAGGGC
>Ga0316217_10004037_pt1 | contig 16171 bp, 12 predicted proteins | sample 1anoAmetaG_FD_203633 | JGI IMG/M metagenome (GOLD analysis project Ga0316217, IMG submission 203633) | Freshwater microbial communities from Trout Bog Lake, Wisconsin, USA - 1anoA | ecosystem: Environmental > Aquatic > Freshwater > Lake > Hypolimnion/Profundal zone | place: USA: Wisconsin...
CGCAGCGTCGGCTTCAACGCTTCGGCAGTTGAACCATCATACGCGTATAGCCCTTCACAAAGGGGGAAGGCGTGCGCGCAGGCTCCTCCAGGACCTCGATCCGTCCGAACCGGTTCAGGATCTCTTCCCAGACGATGCGCAGCTGCAATTCGGCGAGGCGGTTGCCGACGCAGCGGTGGATGCCGAAACCGAACGACAGGTGATGCCGGGCGTTGGGACGGTCGATGATGAAGGCGTCGGCATTGTCGATCTCGTCCTCGTCACGATTGCCGGACACGTACCACATCAGCACCTTGTCGCCCTTGCGGATCGTCTGGCCGCGGATCTCGACATCCGTCAGGGCGGTGCGGCGCATATAGGCGAGCGGCGTCTGCCAGCGGATGATCTCCGACACCATATTGGGGACCAGCGCGGGATTGGCGAGCAGCTTGTCATACTCGGCCGGAAAGCGGTTGAGGGCGTAGAGCCCCCCGGTCAGGGAGTTCCGCGTGGTGTCATTGCCGCCGACGATCAGAAGCAGAAGGTTCCCCAGATACTCCATCCGGTCCATGTTCCGCGTCGACTCCCCGTGGGCGAGCATCGAGATCAGGTCATTGCCCGGCTCGGCCGCATTCACCCGCTCATTCCAAAGCCTGAGGAAATAGTCAGCGCACTCGAACAGCACGCTTCGGCGGTGTTCCACAGAGATCCACATGTCGCTGGCGGGGCCGGAGGTCGCCGTGTCCGACCAGTAGGTCAGGAGGCGCCGGTCCTCCCACGGAAAGTCAAACAGCGTCGCCAGCATCTGCGTGGTGAGCTCGACCGAGACCCGATCCACCCAGTCAAAGGGCGTTCCGCGCGGCAGCTCGTCGAAGATCCGTGAGACCCGCTGGCGGATCAGGCCCTCCAGTCGCGCCAGATTCTGGGGCGCGACGATTGGACTCACCACTTTACGTTGAGCGTCGTGCTTAGGTTGATCCATGGCGATGAACATCGGCAGGCGAAACCCCTCCGGCGGATCGACCAGAGTAATGGCAGGTTCCGAGGAAAACAGTTGGTGGTTCAAATCGACGAACAGAATGTCCTTGAACTTGGTGATGGACCAATAGGGTCCAAATTCGTGGTTCTTCTGATAGTGAACCGGCGCCTCTTTTCGAAGCCTCTCGAAGTAGGGCCAGATCAGATCATGACGAAAGAGTTCGGGGTCCGCGACATTGATGGATTCGATGGGCATGGACCAAGCTTTGGATCTCGCCTCTTCTCGCAAATCTATGGAACCGTCGCTCATGGGCCTCTCCCTCTGCGCCGCTGGAGCCGCGCTGTTTTGAGGGGGATTTTGGACCTTGGACGGGCAGATGCAACCCGTGTGTAAGCGCGGGCCGGAAGCGTTTCTCTTGCGCGAATATTAGTCCCCTAAATATAACCTCAAGGATGCGCGTACTGGTGATGGTGTTTTTCGCAGCGGTCGCCTGCCGCGCGCCGGCTTCGGCGGGCGCCTGGACGCTGCCCCCCGGGCGCAGCCTCGCCATCCTCAAGTCGGATCAGGGCGTCGAGCTTGGCGCGGCGCCGGCGCCGATCGCTCAGCAGTCCGTGACCCTGTTTGTCGAGCATGGTCTGACCGATACGCTTTCGATTGAACTGAAGACGGGGGTGCAAATGAACGGGCTGGCGGGTGTCCGGCGCACGGGGCCGAGCGAACAGGCCCTGGGGGTCAAGCGGCGCCTTGCGCATTGGCGGAACGTCGTGGCGTCCGGCTATCTGGGCGAGCGGGTCCTGTTCGACCTCGGCGTCGGCCCCTTCGCCAAGGATCGGCCGGACTGGCGCACGGAGGCGCGGGGGCTGGTCGGCGCCAACTTTCGCCTTTTCGGTCACGACGGATATGCTGATCTTGAAACGATGGTCCTCTATGGCGGCGGCGCCCGGATGCAGGTCCGTGAGGAGTCCACCGTGGGCGTGGGGCTTGTTCGCGCCACCTCCGTCACCTTATCGCTCCGGCAGGGGCAGGATCAGCGCGAAACCTACAGGTCAAGCTGGTCGACCCAGGAGGCGACGGCCGTGCGCGCCTTTGGCCGCTGGCGGGTGGAGGCGGGGTGGCGACGCACGACCACCTTCCCCTCGACCACGGTCACAACCGGTCCGGTGTTCGCGGTCTGGCGATCATTTTAGGAGAGGGCGGGGAGGGGCCAAATGGCTCCGCAGGTAGGATTCGAACCTACGACCGATCGGTTAACAGCCGATTGCTCTACCACTGAGCTACTGCGGATCACATTCAGAGGGCGCGCTATAGCGTCGCTGGCTTCCCGGCGCAAGCGCTTCGCCCGTCAAAAAAAGGGCCCGACCTTTCAGCCGGGCCACAAGGTATGGTGATGGTGGGTGCCTTCGATGAAGAAGACAGTTAACACCTGAATTGAAGCGGTTAACGACACGTGAAGAATGCGGAAATTTTTGGTTGAGCTGCGTGGCGCGCTCATGGTCATCCCGGCGGGGGATGGAGGCCTGACCCGGAATCGAACCGGGGTGCACGGATTTGCAGTCCGCTGCGTAACCACTCCGCCATCAGGCCGCGGGAAGGAACTTCGCGTTTCGCTAACAGAACCCGTCGTCCGCCGCAAGCGAGGCCGCCGGCGATTGCCATAGGTTCGCTGCGCGACCTATAAGGGAGGCGGTCGCCAAGGCGGCTGTCAAACCCATCATCCCGGCCGGATCTTCCATGACCCTCGACTTCTCCGCCGCGCGCTCGAACATGATCGACAGTCAGGTTCGCCCCAACGACGTGCCTGACCTTGTTCTGCAGGAGGCGATGGCGAACGCGCCGCGGGAAAAGTTCTGTCCCCCGGGGCGCGAATATCTGGCCTATGCGGACTGCGAGATCGAATATGCTCCGGGCTGGCGCCTGCTGGCGCCAAGGGATATCGCCAAGCTCCTGTTCGCGGCGGCCCCGAAGCCGGGCGAGGCGGCGCTGTGTCTGGCGGCGCCCTATGCGGCCATGGTGCTGACCGATATCGGGCTGAACGTGACCTTGCGGGCGCCCGCCGGGCCGGCAAGGGCCTGCGCGGAGGCGGCTCTGGCGCCCAGGGCGGTTGCGACCGACGCGGCCGACCTCAAGGCGCCGCCCATGAAGCCTTTTGACCTGATGGTGGTCGAAGGTGCGGTGGCCCAGACGCCGCAAGCCTGGCTCGACGGGCTCGCCCGCTTTGGGCGGCCGGGCGCGCGGCTGGCGGTGATCGAGCGGACGGGGCCTGTCGGAAAGGCCGTGATCTATCTGCGGTCCGACGACGGCAAGGTGGGGCGGCGACCGGCTTTCGACGCCACTCCGGCCATTCTTCCCGGATTTGAACCCGAATCCTCGTTCGCCTTCTAGGCGCGTGATTCGCTTCGGCGCGTGCGCGAGGTTCGCCTGACGCGGCCCGCCCGCGCAAACTATCTCCTTGTTCTAGCCGGTAAATCCGAATTTATCGCTTCTTGGGCAAGGACTTGGGGAGAACATGGTTTATTCCCTTTGCAGAGCGCCGCTTCGCGTCCTAGGTTCCCGTTGTCCTCCCACCTTCATCTCGCGGCTCCATCGTCATGACCGACACTTCCGCTCAAGAACCGACCATGGAGGAGATCCTCGCCTCCATTCGCCGAATCATCTCGGAGGATGATGCGCCGGCCGCAGCGCCAGAGCCCGAACCCGCGCCCGTCGCGGCGGCCCCGGCGCCGGAACCCGTCGCCCCGCCGGTTGTGGCGCCCGAGCCGATGGACGTGTTGGAACTGACCGAGCCGGTCGCTCCGCCCAGGCCCGCCCCGGTGCGCACGCCGCCGCCGCCGCCGGTTCTGGACGACATCGAATTTGCCGAACCGCCGCCCCCGCCGCCCCCCAGGGCGCCGGCCTTTGCGTCGTTTGAGCCGGAAGAGGGTCTGCTGTCGGACCGCGTTGCGCAGGCTGCGGCGGGACATTTCGGCAGTCTGGCCCATTCGGTCCTGATGCCGGCCGAAGGGCGGACGCTGGAAGATGTGGTCAAGGAACTCCTTCGACCCCTGCTCAAAGAGTGGCTGGACGCGCACCTCGGCGGGATCGTTGAGGCGAAGGTCCAGTCTGAGGTTGAGCGGATCTCCCGTCGCCGAGTATAGTGACGGCTCACGCGCGTTTCGGACGGCTGGCGACAGCCTGACGGCGCCGATCACGCGACCTTGGTCTCGCCAAACAGGAGAGCGGGCGACGCCTTAAACCGGCGCGCTCATGTGCGTATGCTCGAAAAGACATTCGATCCGAAGGCCCTGGAACCTGTCCTCTACGCCAAATGGGAGAGCTCTGGCGTGTTCGCGCCGGAGGCGGCGTTGGCCAGGGACCCCCAGGCCCAGCCCTATTGCATCGTAATCCCGCCGCCCAACGTAACGGGGTCTTTGCACATCGGGCACGCGCTCAATCACACCCTTCAGGACGTCCTCGCGCGCTATCATCGCATGCGGGGGGAGGCGGTGCTGTGGCTTCCGGGGACCGATCACGCCGGGATCGCGACCCAGATGGTCGTGGAACGCCAGCTCCTGTCTCAGGGCAACGCCAGCCGCCGGGACCTTGGTCGGGAGGCGTTCCTCGAGCGGGTCTGGCGCTGGAAGGCGGAGTCCGGGGGAACCATCACCCGCCAGATGCGCAGGCTTGGCGCCTCCTGCGACTGGAGCCGCGAGCGGTTCACCCTCGACGAAGGTCTGTCGGCGGCCGTGCGCAAGGTGTTCGTCGCGCTTTACAAGCAGGGCCTAATCTATCGCGACAAGCGGCTGGTGAACTGGGACCCGCAGTTTCAGTCCGCCATCTCCGATCTTGAGGTTGAGACCCGCGACGTCCAGGGCAAGATGTGGCATTTCGCCTATCCGCTGGACGGGGACGCCATCGACGGTCGATCCGAGATCGTCATCGCCACCACGCGCCCAGAAACCATGCTGGGCGACGGCGCCGTGGCCGTGCACCCCGACGATCCGCGCTATACCAAGTTCATCGGGCGGATGGTCCGGCTGCCCATCGCCGACCGGCTGATCCCGATTGTGGCGGACCCCTATCCGGATCCGGAAAAGGGTTCGGGCGCGGTGAAGATCACGCCGGCCCATGACTTCAACGACTTCGAGGTGGGCAAGCGCCACAACCTGCCGCTCATCAACCTGTTCGACGCCTATGCGCGCATGAACGAAAACACGCCTGAGCGCTATCAGGGCCTCGACCGCTATGAGGCGCGCAAGCAGATCGTGGCGGAAATGGAAGGGCTGGGCCTTCTGCGCGAGATTGAAGACAAGCTGATCGCCCAGCCCTTTGGCGACCGGTCGGGCGTGGTCATCGAGCCCTATCTGACGGACCAGTGGTATGTCGACGCCAAGACGCTGGCGGAACCCGCCATCCGCGCTGTCGAAACCGGTCAGACGGAATTTACGCCAGAGAACTGGTCGAAGACGTACTTTGAATGGATGCGCAACATCGAGCCCTGGTGCATTTCGCGCCAGCTCTGGTGGGGGCACCGGATCCCGGCCTGGACCGGTCCTGACGGACAGATGTTCATCGAGGAGACCGAAGCCGAAGCGCTCGCGGCGGCCCGCCAGCACTACGGGTCCGATGACGTGATCCTGGTGCAGGACGAGGATGTGCTCGACACCTGGTTTTCATCGGCCCTGTGGCCGTTTTCGACCCTTGGCTGGCCGAATGAGACGAAGGACCTGGCGCGTTTCTATCCCACCGCGACCCTGGTCACGAGTTTCGACATCATTTTCTTCTGGGTCGCCCGGATGATGATGATGGGGCTGCACTTCCAAAAGGAAGTTCCCTTCCGCAAGGTCTTCATCAACGCCCTCGTCCGTGACGAAAAAGGGCAGAAGATGTCCAAGACCAAGGGCAATGTGATCGACCCGCTCGACCTCGTGGACGCCTATGGCGCCGATGCGCTGCGATTTACGCTCACGGCCATGTCCGGGCAGGCGCGGGACATCAAGCTCTCGACGCAACGCGTTGAGGGATATCGAAATTTCTGCACCAAGCTGTGGAACGCGGCGCGTTTTTGCCAGATGAACGAGTGCGTGGCGGTCGCGGGCTTTGATCCTGGCGCCGTCACCGAAACCATCAATCGCTGGATCCGCGGCGAAACGGTGAAGACCGAGGCCGAAGTCACCCGGGCGCTGGAAGCGATGGCCTTCGACGAGGCGGCGCAGGCGCTCTACCGCTTCATCTGGAACGTCGTGTGCGACTGGTATCTTGAGCTCGCCAAGCCGATCCTGAACGGCGACGACGAGGCGGCGAAGACTGAGACCCGCGCCATGGCCGCCTGGACGCTGGACCAGGCCCTGACCCTCTTGCACCCGGTGGCGCCGTTCCTCACCGAGGCGTTGTGGGAGCAGACGGCGGAGTTTGGTCCTGCGCGCGCGTCCATGCTGATTGCTGCGCCCTGGCCGAACCTGCCCGACACCTGGATCGACGCCGTCGCCGCCGCCGAGATCGACTGGGTGATCGCCCTCGTGACCGAGGTGCGCTCCATCCGCGCCGAGATGAATGTTCCGCCATCCGCGCGTCCGCCGCTCACCCTGACCGTGGGCGACGATACGGAGGCGACGGCGCGGGTTGCGAGACAAAAGGAACGGTTGTGCGCGCTCGCCAGGCTCGAATCAGTGCGGATCGCAGGCGACATCCCGCAAGGATCGGTTCAGTTCGTGGTGGGCGGCGTCAGCGCCGGGATCGCCATCGCCGACTTCATCGATCTGGCGGCGGAGCGGTCGCGTCTTGAAAAGGCGATCCTCGGTTTCGAAAGCGATATTCAGCGGGTCGCGCGCAAGCTGGACAACGCCGAATTCATCGCCAAGGCGCCGCCGTCCGTGATCCAGGAAAATCAGGAAAAGCGGGCGGAAGCGGAGGCGGCGAAGGCCAAGATGACCGCGGCGCTCGCCCGCCTCGCCTCTGTCGGCTGAGGTTTCGCAACACGGGCGTTTACAAGGCCCGGTGCAACGTGCTTCCTCCGACGCCAAAGCTCGCCGCGCAACATGAGCGGGCAAGACCGGAGGTTAACATGTCGCAGGCCAGCGCCGCTGCGCTCCCTTCTCACTGGCCCGTCTGCTCGATTGCCGAGGCGCATGCGCGCCTGACCGCGCCGGGCATGCCCTTCGAGATGGAGACGATCACGATCCGCGGGATTGAAACCCGGGTGTGGAAAAACGCGCCGCCGGATCTGCGCAGCGAGGTCCTTGCCTGCCGGGCGTTCCAGGGGCGCGAGTTCATCGTCTATGAGGACGAGCGGGTGACCTTTGACGGGTTTCACCGCGCCGTCGCCCATTTTGCCGCGCAGCTTATCCAGGATGGCGTGCGCAAGGGCGACCGGGTCGCGCTGATTATGCGCAATCTGCCGGAATGGCCGGTCGCGTTTTACGCCGCGGTCAGCATCGGCGCCATCGTCACGCCCCTGAACGCCTGGTGGACGGGGCCCGAGCTTGAATACGGGCTTTCAGATTCGGGCGCCAAGGTCTGCATCGTCGACGCTGAACGCTGGGAACGGATCGTCGAGCACGTCCACAACTGTTCGGAACTGAAGACGGTCTATGTGAGCCGACGCAGCGAAGAAGAGGCGCATCCGATGGTGCGCCGTCTGGAAGCCGTCATCGGCGAGGTGAACAGCTGGGGGGCGCTGCCAGACCTGCCCCTGCCGGACGTCGCGCTGTCGCCGGACGACGAGGCGACGATCTTCTACACCTCGGGCACCACCGGAAAGCCCAAGGGCGCCCTCGCCACGCACCGCAACATCACCTCCAACGTCATCGCGTCGGCCTTTTCCGGCGCGCGGTCCCTGATCCGTCGCGGCGAGGCCATCCCGGCCCCCGATCCGAACGCGCCGCAGAAGGTGATGCTGCTGTCGGTGCCCTTCTTCCATGCGACGGGCTGTTTCGCCGTTCTGTCGCCGATGCTGGTCGCCGGGGCCAAGATCGTGCTGATGCACAAGTGGGACCCGGTGAAGGCCTTTCAGGTGATCGAGCGGGAAAAGGTCAATCTGGCCGGCGGCGTGCCCACCATCGCCTGGCAACTGATCGAGCATCCCGAGCGGGGCAATTACGATCTGTCCTCCCTGGAAAGCGTATCCTATGGCGGCGCACCCTCGGCGCCCGAGCTGGTGCGCAAGATCCGGGAGACCTTCCCCAACTCGTTCCCCGGCAATGGCTGGGGGATGACCGAAACGTCCGCGACCTTCACGCATCACGCGGCGGAGGACTATCTGAACCGTCCGGACAGCTGCGGCCCGGCGGTTCCGGTCTGCGACATGAAGATCGTCGGCCCGAACGGGGAGACCCTTGGCCCCAACGAGGTCGGAGAGCTCTACGGCAAGGGCCCCAATGTGGTGATCGGTTATTGGAACAAGCCCGAAGCCACGTCCCAGACCTTCATCGACGGCTGGGTGCGCACCGGCGATCTTGCGCGGATCGATGAGGAGGGGTTCTGCTTCATCATCGACCGGGCCAAGGACATGCTGATCCGCGGCGGCGAGAACATCTACTGCATCGAGGTCGAGAACGCGCTCTATGAACACCCGGCGGTGATGGACGCCGCCGTCGTCGGCGTGCCCCACAAGACCCTGGGCGAGGAGCCGGGCGCCGTGGTCACGCTGAAGGCGGGGGTCAACGCGACGGAAGCGGAACTGCGGGGCTTTGTCGCCGATCGGCTCGCCGCCTTCAAAGTGCCGATCAAGATCATCTTCCTGACCGAGACCTTGCCAAGAAACGCCAACGGCAAGATTCTCAAGAACGAACTGAAGAAGCTTTTTGACTAGGCGGGACGCACCGGCGGCGTCATCCCTGCAGTCGATCCTCATCGAGTCCATGGGCGGCGAAGGGGAGGGGGCCAGCGCGCCCGGGGCCGATGGGCGCCGGATCTACACGCCCCTCACCTTGCCCGGCGAAACGGTCATGGCCGATGTGTCCGGCGAGCGGGGGCAGCTTCAGTCGATCACCACGCCCAGTCCAGACCGGGTGGCGCCGCCCTGTCGGCACTTCGGCGCCTGCGGCGGGTGTGCGCTGCAACACTGGCGCGCCGAACCCTACCTCGCCTGGAAGGTCGAGCGGCTTCGCCAGACCCTGGCGCGGGAGCGGATAGAAACAGAGTTTCTTCAGCCCTTTGCCGCAGGTCCTGGGTCCCGTCGCCGGATCACCCTGCACGCGCGCCGCGGATCCCGGCCCGATATCGCCCGCCTGGGCTTCAAACGTCGCGGCGGCTGGGAGCTGGTGGACATCGCCGAATGCGTGATCGCCGCGCCTGCGCTGACGGCGGCGTTCCCCGGGCTTCAACGCCTGGCCGCCGCGTTTCTGGAGGCGCCAAAGTCGGCGCCCTCGTTGCACGTCACCCTGACCGGAACGGGGCTCGACATCGATGTGACCGGCGTGCAGGGCAAGGACCTCGCCCTTTCAGCGGACGCACGACGAAGGGCGGCGGAAGCCGCGACCGCCTATGACTTCGCCCGCGTGTCGCTGGCAGGGGAAACGCTCTACCAGTCGAGATTGCCGGTGGTCAGCTTTGGCCCTGGCCGCGTCGTTCTGCCCTGCGGGGGATTTCTCCAGGCGTCCGCCGAAGCCGAGCGGGTGATGACGGCGGATGCGGTCGAGGCGGCGCAAGGGGCAAAACGCATCGCCGACCTTTTCTGTGGCGCGGGCGCCTTCACCTATCCCCTGGCCGGCGTCGCGCCGGTGCTGGCCATCGACAGCTCTAGCGCCTCCATCGACGCCTTGAGGTCAGGGCTTGCGACCGCGCCAGGCCTCAAGACCGTGGACGCCGTGACCCGCGACCTCTTTCGACGCCCCCTGTCCGACAAGGAACTCAAAGGCGTGGACGTGGTGGTGATCGACCCGCCGAGGGCCGGCGCCATCGAGCAGATGTCCGCCATCGCAACGTCGAAAGTGGCAAAGGTCGTGGCCGTGTCTTGCAATCCGGCGACCTTTGTGCGGGACGCTGCGGCCCTGATCCAGGGCGGATTTCAGTTGTCACGCCTGCGACCGGTGGACCAATTCCTCTGGTCCGCCCATATTGAAGTCGTGGGCGTGTTCGAAAGGTAAGCCATGCCGGCGACCGAAAAGTCTCCCCGGGCGTTTGTGAGGGACGGAGCGGCAGCCAAAGCCCGGTCGGCGGCGAAGGCGGTCTGGTGGACCGCCAATGGCCTGGCGGCCCGCGCCCTTACCCAGCCGACCAAGGGCGACACCGCCCGCAGCTTTCGACCGACAGCGCCTGCGCCTGGTCGCAGCGTTCTGCGGCGCGCCTGGATGGAGGCCCTTGCCAAGGACGCCGCCGACGTCCGGGCCGGGGTCTATCCCCTGACCGAAGCGATCGCCCCGCCAAGTGAAGCGCTCAGCAGGGCGCTGGATTTTCTAAAAGATGCGCGGGACGTCGATCAGCGCCGCCGGAAGGGCGATGGGGTCGAGGTGAAATCGGACCCAAAGACCTCGGCCTTTCCAAACTATTATCGGCAGAATTTCCATTTCCAGACGGACGGCTGGTTCAGCACAGGCAGCGCGCTGCGATATGAGGCGCAGGTCGAGGCGTTGTTTTCCGGAGCCGCAGGGGCGATGCGGCGGCGCGCCTTGTCCCTGCTGGCCAAGGCGTTGATCGGCGCCGATCAGCGGGAGGTGACGCTCCTCGACGCCGCGTGCGGGGCGGGCGCGTTCCTTTCGGATCTGAGAATCACCTTCCCCCGCGCGAAGATCATCGGCGCGGACCTTTCGGAGGCGTATCTGGCGGTCGCCCGCCGCCGGTCGGGGGCGCCTTGCGTGCAGACCAACCTGGAATGCGCGCCGTTTGCCGATCAGTCCTTCGACGCCATTACCTGCATCTATCTGTTCCATGAGCTTCCGCCCCGCGTGCGGCCGGTGATTGCGCAGGAACTGGCGCGGATGCTGAAGCCAGGCGGCGTGCTCGCCTTCGCCGATTCGATCCAGACTCGCGATGCGCCCGAACTTGCCCGGCTGCTCGAGGCGTTTCCGGTGTTCTTCCACGAGCCTTACTATTCGACCTATCAGGACCTTGATTTGACGGCGCTGTTCGCGAGCGCAGGGCTTGAGGAGGTCGCCGCCGACCAGGCGTTCCTGACCAAGGCGCGGCTCTATCGAAAACCCTTGGAGCCCGGCGTCGCCTGAGGGAGTTTGAAGTCATGGGCTTTTACGAACGCCACATCGCGCCTGTGCTGATCTCCTGCGCCTGTTCTGCGCGGCCTATTGCCCGCCAGCGGCAGAAGGTCGTGCCTCTGGCGTTCGGGGAGGTGCTGGAGCTTGGCATGGGGGCGGGGGCGAACCTGCCCTATTATGACCGCACCAAGGTCGTGAATGTCTCCGCCGTAGAGCCGAATGCACAGATGAGACGCCGCGCCGCAAAGGCCGCCGCAGAGGCGGGGATTGAGGTCAAGCTGCGCGATGGAGTGGGGGAACAGCTCCCCTTCGAGGACCAAACCTTCGACTGCGTTGTGTGCACCTACACCCTCTGCACCGTGGGCGATGTCGCCAAGACCTTGAGTGAGCTGCGCCGCGTGCTGAAGCCGCAGGGGCGCCTCTTTTATTGCGAGCATGGCCTCGCGCCCGATGCGCAGGTTGAGCGCTGGCAGCGACGGATCGAGCCGATCTGGACGCCGATCGGCGGCGGGTGTCGGCTGACGCGCAGCCCCGGTCAGTCGATCCGGGATGAGGGCTTTTCCGTCGAGTGGCAGGACCAGTTCTATCTGCCTCATTCGCCAAGGCCCTTCGGCTGGACGGAATGGGGCGCAGCAATCGTCGCCTCTTAGTAGGAGCGGGGCAGGCCGAGGACGTGTTCGGCGACGTAGGACAGGATCAGGTTCGTCGAGATGGGCGCCACCTGATAGAGCCGCGTCTCGCGGAACTTGCGCTCGACATCATAGTCCTCAGCAAATCCAAAGCCGCCGTGGGTCTGCAGGCAGGTGTCCGCCGCCCGCCAGCTGGCCTCCGAGGCCAGCAGCTTGGCGATGTTCGCCTCCTCCGCGCACGAGGCCCCCGTATCATAAAGCCTTGCGGCCTCGCGGGTCATCAGCTTGGCCGCGCGCACCTCGGCATAGGCGCGGGCGATGGGAAACTGGACGCCCTGGTTCTGTCCGATGGGCCGATCAAAGACGCGGCGGTCCTTGGCGTAGGCGGTCGCCCTTTCGATGAACCAGCGCCCGTCGCCGATGCATTCCGACGCGATCAGGATCCGCTCGGCGTTCATGCCGTCGAGAATATAGCGAAAGCCCTTGCCCTCATCTCCGATCAGGGCGGACGCCGGGATTTCCAGATTATCGAAGAAGATCTCGGCCGTGGCGTGGTTGAACATGGTGCGGATCGGCTTGATCGTCATGCCCGCGCCCGCCGCGGCGCGCGTGTCGACTAGAAAGACCGAGAGCCCGTCCGTCTTCTTCTTCACTTGATCCTTGGGCGTGGTGCGCGCGAGCAGGATCATCAGGTCCGAATGCTCCGCCCGGCTGGTCCAGACTTTCTGGCCGTTGACGACATAGACATCGCCGCGACGTTCGGCCCGGGTCGAGATGCTGGTCGTATCGGTTCCCGCCGTTGGCTCGGTTACGCCAAAGGCCTGCAGGCGCAAGTCTCCCGAGGCGATCTTCGGCAGGTACTCGGCCTTTTGCTCAGGCGAGCCGTGCCGCAGCAGGGTGCCCATGGTGTACATCTGGGCGTGCAAAGCCGCCGCGTTGCACCCGCTGGCGTGCACCTCCTCCAGAATGGCCGCCGCGACTGTCAGGGACAGGCCAGATCCGCCGTAGGCCTCAGGGATCAGGACGCTCAATAGGCCCGACCGGGTCATCGCCTCGACAAAGGCGGTCGGATAGGCGCGGTCCCGGTCACAGGCGCGCCAGTAGGGGCCAGGATAGGCCGCACAGACCTTGCGGACCGTGTCCAGGATGGGCTCAAGATCATCGGTTTGGGACATCATGCACTCGAAGTTCTGCGGCTGACTTGGGATACGTCATCGCTTGTGAAACGCAAATGCTGTCATGTCCCGCCGAAGGACGTTCTTGCATTGCAATCATCGCCTGAGCGGCGTATCTGATGCGGTTCTATCTGCATTTTCGAGGACAGAATGGCCCGCGTCACCGTTGAAGACTGCGTCGAACGCGTTCCCAATCGCTTTAGCTTGGTTCTGCTGGCGGCGCACCGCGCCCGCGGCATCGCCACGGGCTCGGAGCTCCTGGTCGATCGCGACAATGACAAGAACCCGGTGGTGGCCTTGCGGGAAATCGCCGACGGCGTGGTTGAGCCAGAAGGGCTGAGCGAAGCCATGATCGGCACGCTGCAGCGGGTCGATGAGCGGACCGAGGCTGAGGAAGAGGCCGAAACCCTCGCCCTGCTGGCCGATCCCCAGCACATGCATATGAGCGAGCAGGAACTGGTCCGGGCGCTGCAAAGCGACCGCGACGGCGGCCAGGAGGACCGCTACTGACGCCCGAGGGCGGACAGTCTCTCATCCCTGCGGCTGCGTCGGGCGCGACGACGGCCCAAATCGCCGAGGCCGCCAAGGCCAAGGCGCATCCAAGATTCCTGCGTCAGTTCGAGCTGATCGACCGGGTCCGCAGCTACGACCCGACCGCTGACGAAGCCCTGCTGAACCGCGCCTATGTCTACGCCATGCGGATGCACGGCGCGCAGCTTCGCGCCTCCGGCGACCCCTATTTTGCGCATCCCATCGAAGTCGCCGGCATCCTGACCGAATATCGGCTCGACACCGCCGCCATCGTCACCGCGTTGCTGCACGACGTCATCGAAGACACGACAGCCACCCGCGCCGATATCGCCGGACTGTTCGGCGAAGAGGTTGCAGAGCTGGTCGAGGGCGTGACCAAGCTGTCGCGGCTTGAGCTGAATTCCGAGCAGTCCCGCCAGGCGGAGAACCTCAGGAAGTTCATCCTCGCCATCTCCAAGGATGTGCGCGTGCTGCTGGTGAAGCTGGCGGACCGGCTGCACAATATGCGCACGCTTCATTTCATCCAGAAGCCCGCCAAGCGGGAGCGGATCGCCCGCGAGACGCTTGAGATCTACGCGCCGCTGGCCAGATCCATCGGCTGTCACAAGATCTGCAGCGAACTTGAGGAGCTGGCCTTCGCCGAGCTGAACCCTTCGGCCCGAAATGCGATTGTTCGGCGGCTGGAGCAGATGCGCGCCGCTCAAGGCAAGGCGGTCTCGGTGGTGTCCGGCGAAATCGTGGAGCGGCTCGAAGGCTCCGCCATCGAGGCGCGCGTCTATGGCCGCGAGAAGCAGCCCTATTCCATCTGGCGCAAGCTGCAGCGCAAGACCGTGGCGTTCTCCCAGCTGTCGGACATCTTCGCCTTTCGGGTCGTGGTGGAGTCCGAGGAGGACTGCTACCGCACGTTGGGGGTAATCCACAGGTCCTGGCCGTGCGTGCCTGACCGCTTCAAGGATTATATCTCCACGCCAAAGCGCAACAATTACAGATCGTTGCACACGACAGTTGTCGGTCCGCGGGGAATGCGCATCGAAATGCAGATCCGCACCGATGCGATGGACCGCATCGCCGAGGAGGGTGTCGCCGCCCACTGGCGATACAAAGACAAATCCTATGGCTTTGACGCCGAAGCGGCGCAGGAACAGGGCGGGCGCGATCCTCTGATAAATCTGCGCCATCTTGTTCAGGTGCTGGAACACGGCGGGGATTCAGAAGATCTCGTCGAGCACGCCAAGCTCGAAATGTATCTCGATCAGGTGTTCGTGTTCACGCCCAAGGGCAAGCTCATCAGCCTGCCCAGAGGCGCCATGCCCCTCGATTTTGCCTATGCCGTGCATACGGACGTCGGCGACCGGGCCATCGGCGTGAAGATCAATGGGGAACTCAAGCCCCTGCGCACCCCCCTTTCCAACGGCGATGTCGTGGAGGTGGTGACGGGACCCAAGCCCACCCATCCGGCGGACTGGCGCTCCCTGACCGTGACCGGCCGGGCGCGGTCAGCGATCCGGCGCCATATTCGCCAGGTGGAGAAGGAAGAGTTCGTGCGGCTGGGGCGGACCAGCGTCGACCAGACCTTCGCCCGCGCCGGCAAGAGCCGGGCCGATGTCACCCTTCGTCCGGCCCTGGACCGGTTTGCCGTGGCGACAGAAGACGACCTGTTCGTTGAGGTGGGCCGTGGGCGCGTTGCGGCCAATCTCGTGCTGGAGACCGTGTTCCCGGGGTTGAAGGAAAGCGAGCGGGCCGCGGCGGCGGCGCGGGTGCGGATATCGGATGGGCGCAGCGCGCGTCTGTTCGTGCGCGGCGGCGGCGTGTCGTCAAATACCAATCTCCATTTCGCCGATTGCTGCTCTCCGGTGCCGGGGGACCGCATTGTCGGCATTCTGCAGCCGGATGAGAGCCTGGCTGTGCACACGATCGACTGCACCCGTCTGGCCGAATTCGAGGATCAGGACAGCCTGTGGCGCGACCTGCACTGGACCGCAGAGGCTGAACAGCACACGATCAGCCGAAGCCGCCTTTCCGCGACGGTGCGCGATGCGCCGGGCGTGCTGGGGCTCGTCTGCACCCTGATCGGTGAAGCCAGGGGCAATATCGTCAATCTGCGAATGCACCACCGGCAATCGGACTTCTTCGACGTCGATTTCGATATCGACGTGATCGATGCGCGCCACATCACCCACATCATCGCCGCCCTGCGCGCCTGCCCCTCCGTCGAGACGGTCGATAGGGCCCGGGGATGATCGCATTTCTGCTGGCGAGCATCGTGGCCGCCGCGCCCGCCGCGCCGCCGTGGAGCGCCGCAGACCTGACCGTTGCGGCCTGCTCCCGACTATCCGACGCCGAGGAGGCGGTGGATGCAACCCTCGTCGCCAAGGCGATCGACCTGGTGCTGGCGGCAGATGTGCAAACGCTGAGCGACCGGCAGGACGCGCTTGAGGCCGTGCTTGTTCGGCATCGTGATCTTCATCGGGCGGAACGCTGCGCCGATGCGGTCTGGGTCAATTCGGGCGACCCGAACGATGCGCTCTATCTGCAGGCCGATATGGTAGGCTCCGTCACAAAGGCCACGGCGTCGGCTTTGAGGATCGAGGTCCTAAGGTCCTATGTCGTCGATGCAGCGGCGATCCTGGCGGCCCTTGCGATAGATCGCGGGGATCGCCAGCAGGCGGGGCGCTGGCTGGCGACCGGCGCGCGCATCGCCCCGAACGATCCAGTGCTTGTGAGGCTGAGGCGGCTGTTGACGTCGCCGGCCGC
>Ga0316217_10004039_pt1 | contig 16166 bp, 14 predicted proteins | sample 1anoAmetaG_FD_203633 | JGI IMG/M metagenome (GOLD analysis project Ga0316217, IMG submission 203633) | Freshwater microbial communities from Trout Bog Lake, Wisconsin, USA - 1anoA | ecosystem: Environmental > Aquatic > Freshwater > Lake > Hypolimnion/Profundal zone | place: USA: Wisconsin...
TCGTCCTATTTGATATTGGTGGTGGCTCAACCGAGATTGTCTGGCTGGATCAAGAAAGCAAGGCAAAACAGACGGTGCGTCATCGGATGCGGGAATGGTCTTCATTGCCTGTGGGTGTGGTGAGCTTGGCTGAACGGCATGGGGGGCGTCATGTTACTCCTGAAATCTATCAAATCATGGTCGGCGAAGTCGTTAATCTTCTCCAACCTTTTGTTGTTGCCCTAGGAGAGGCCCCACAGCCGCTCAATTTTCATCTCCTTGGCACTTCTGGAACCGTTACAACGCTCGCGGGCGTCCATTTGGGACTGCGCCGTTATGATCGACGGGCGGTTGACGGTATTTGGATGAGGAATGATGAGATTAGCGTGATTGTCGACCGATTGCTTTATATGACCTATCAGGAGCGGCAAGCCAGCGCGTGTATCGGCGTTGATCGGGCTGATCTGGTGTTGTCAGGATGCGCGATTCTGGATGCTATTCGTAATGTCTTTCCATCCGATCGCGTTCGCGTCGCGGACAGAGGCTTGCGGGAAGGCATCCTCATGCAACTCATGATGGATGATGGTGTTTGGCCCCGTTCACTGGTCGGGCGTGTATGACATCGGAAAAGAGTTCAGGTCGCGAGGGCGGGCGCTCGCTAAAGCAACGCGTAAAGACAGCTAAAAAGCGTACGGTATCGCAAAACCGATGGCTTGAGCGGCAACTCAACGATCCTTATGTGGCAAGGGCAAAACGCGAGGGCTATCGCTCACGCGCGGCCTTTAAGATTATTGAACTCAATGAAAAATTTAACTTGTTCAAGTCCGGTGGACGAATTGTCGATCTTGGAGCTGCTCCTGGTGGATGGGCGCAGGTGGCCGCCAAAAGGGTGGGCTCTGACAAAGGGCGCGGTAGGGTTGTTGGAATTGACCTTTTAGAAATTGAGCCCATTGCGGGGGTTGAGTTTCAGGTTATGGATTTTCTTCAAGAAGACGCGCCTAAGCGGCTAAAGGCCATGCTGGGAGGCGATGCCGATGTTGTTATGTCCGATATGGCGGCTAATACCACGGGGCATAAGAAAACCGACCATTTGAAGATTGTGGCCTTGGCGGAATTGGCCGCTGATTTTGCCCGCGAAGTCTTAGCCCAAGGCGGTGTTTTTCTAGCAAAAGTCTTGCAAGGCGGAACCGAAGGTGAGCTTCTCACCAATTTAAAACGCGATTTCGCAGTTGTCCGGCACTATAAGCCAGCGGCCAGTCGCGCCGATTCGGCTGAACTTTATGTCATCGCAACAGGATATCGCGGATCAAGAGGCACACTTTCATCGAACCATGATGGTTTTGAACGCGAATAAGGGAGAATACTGTAAAATTTTTAGTTGTTTTATGAATTTTTCTAAAATTTTCACTCTCTGACTTTTCGTTTTACAGGTACCGTGATACCTCCCAGTGCCAATTCATATTTCGGCGAAGCGTTGCTTCGTATTTGAAAATCCCCCTAATGCGGCAAGGAGTTGGCCATGAACGGATTATCGACGATTAGGCCCGCTATCCGTGAAGCGCTTACTTTTGATGACGTGTTGCTGCAACCCGGCCACTCCCTCGTTATGCCCAGCGAAGTCGATATAACGACGCGATTGACCCGTCATCTCTCGCTTAAACTCCCTATTATCTCAGCGGCTATGGACACGGTGACCGAGAGCCGATTGGCGATTGCGATGGCGCAAGCGGGCGGCCTTGGCGTCTTGCATCGCAACATGACCAATGAGGAGCAGGCAAATGAGGTGCGCGCGGTCAAGAAGTTTGAAAGCGGCATGGTTGTTAATCCGCTCACCATCTATCCAGATGAAACATTGTCGGATGCTTTAGAATTGATGAAGCGTAATAAAATTTCCGGTGTACCTGTGGTTGAGCGCGGAGCGGGCGATAAAGCGGGAAAGCTCGTTGGCATTTTAACCAATCGCGATGTTCGTTTTGCAAATAATCCAACCCAACAGGTCTTTGAGCTGATGACTAAGGATCGCCTCATCACGGTCCGCGAAGGGGTCAGCCAAGACGAAGCGCGACGCCTGCTGCATCAGTTTAGAATCGAAAAATTACTCGTGGTTGATGATCATTATCGTTGCATTGGATTGATCACCGTTAAAGATATGGAAAAGCAAGTTTCTCATCCAGATGCCTCAAAGGACGCGCGTGGAAGGCTATTGGTTGCCGCTGCAACAACGGTAGGCGATAACGGCTTTTCACGCGCCGAAGCGCTGATTGATGCAGGCTGTGATGTGATTATTGTCGATACGGCGCATGGGCATTCTCAACGGGTGCTCGAAAGCGTAACCCGGATTAAGAAATTGTCGAATGCTGTTCAAATCATTGCCGGTAATGTTGCAACGGCGGGCGGCACACAAGCGCTCATTGATGCTGGCGCGGATGCGGTAAAAATCGGCATCGGCCCCGGCTCGATCTGCACAACGCGCATTGTTGCGGGCGTTGGTGTTCCGCAGCTCTCCGCCATTATGGATGCTTATTCTGTCGCAGCGAAAGCGGATGTTCCCGTAATCGCCGATGGCGGCATTAAATTCTCAGGCGATTTGGCCAAGGCTCTGGCGGCTGGTGCTGAAACGGCGATGATTGGTTCCTTATTAGCGGGTACGGATGAAAGTCCCGGTGAAGTATTTCTCTATCAAGGCCGAACCTATAAAGCCTATCGCGGTATGGGATCGGTGGGCGCGATGGCGCGCGGCTCGGCGGATCGCTATTTTCAGCAGGATATCAAGGATGCCTTGAAGCTTGTACCCGAAGGCATTGAGGGGCAGGTGCCTTATAAAGGCCCCGTGGGTAGCGTCTTGCATCAATTGGCGGGCGGTTTACGCGCCGCGATGGGCTATGTTGGCGCACCAACTTTACCAGAATTTCGCGAACGCGCGGAGTTTGTGCGCATCACATCCGCCGGTTTGCGCGAAAGCCACGCCCATGATGTGACCATTACCCGCGAAAGCCCGAATTATCCGACGTGACATTGGGTGATGTTTATTGGAGAGTATGTAGATGTCACTTTCGGATGAAGCATTGCTTACACTTTTCCATGCGCCAGAAAGCGAACGTTTGGAGCGTAAACGAGATGCATCGGATGGGGAAAAAATCAGACAGTCCATTTGCGCTCTTGCAAATGATCTTACGCAGTCCCGGCGCGTGGGTGTTATTATTATAGGCCAAGCAGATGATTTATCTTGTACGCATTTACCAATTTCCGACGCATTATTGACCAAGATCGGTGGGTGGCGCTCCGATGGAAAATTTCAACCTTTTCCCGTCATGGCCGTCGAGCAACGCAACGTCGCAGGGTGCGATTTAATTGTTGTTAGCGTGCAACCCGCCGAAAATACGCCAATTAAATATGACGGACGTATATGGATTAGGACGGGATCGCGTTTAGGACAAGCTTCACCGGAAGAAGAGCGAATTTTGAACGAGAGGAGGCGCTTTGCGTCGTCCATTCCGTTTGATGCAAAGGGGCTGCGTGAGGCCGATCTCTCGGATATCGATCTTGTTCGGTTTAATTTGGAATTTTTACCATCTGCCTTTCCATCAGATGTTCTGGCGCGCAATAGTCGCTCAGAAGCGGATAAATTATCCATTCTGCGGTTGATTGACGGTGAGGGATATCCGACGGTTTCAGGGCTTCTCCTGTTGGGCAAACTGCCCCAACACTTTTTTCCGGGAGCCTACATCCAAGTCTTAAAGATTGATGGCATACGTCTGACAGACCCCATCATTGATCAGCATGGAATATCGGGCACATTGCCAGATCAGATTCGTCGAATTGATGAATTAATGGAATTGTGGATCAAGACATCCGTGGTTATCGGAGGCGCGCGCCGGGTTGATCAAACTGATTATCCTTTGGAGGCGCTCCGTCAAATCATCCGTAATGCGGTTCTTCATCGTAACTATGATGGTACGAACGCGCCCGTTAGGGTTTCTTGGTTTAATGATAGGATCGAAATCCAAAGCCCGGGCGGCCCCTATGGGCAGGTAACGCCTGAAAACTTCGGCAAGCCGAATGTGGCCGATTATCGCAATCCGACGGTAGCTGAAGGACTGAAAGCTTTAGGCTTTGTCGAGAAATTTGGGTTCGGTTTGCAAAGTGCCAAATTATCGTTAGAGCAGAACGGCAATCCGCCGATGCAATTTGATGTCTCGCACAATAATGTACTCGTCGTCATTCGGAGAGCATCATGAAGTCGATTGCATTTTTTAACAATAAAGGCGGCGTTGGTAAAACATCCCTCGTCTATCATCTCGCGTGGATGATGTCGGATATGGGATTGAAAGTGCTGGTTGCTGATCTTGATCCGCAAGCAAATTTGTCCAGTATGTTTTTAACAGAAGATGAATTGGATTTGACTTGGACTGGTGCGGCGGAACAAACAATTTTGGATATCGTTAAACCCCTAATGGATCGAGTTGGTGATATTATTGATTATAGTCCGAGAAAGATAAACAGTAATTTATCATTGATTGTTGGCGATCTTTCATTATCCAAATTTGAGGATACACTTTCTGAAAACTGGACAAAATGTGCAACTGGTAAGGATGTTGGTGCTTTTCGAGTAGAGACGGCGTTTGGACGGGCATTGTTCTCTGTAGTGTATAATCAAAAAATAGATATAACGCTCATAGATGTAGGACCGAGTTTGGGGGCGATTAATCGATCTGCGTTGATTGCTTCGGACTATGTGGTCATTCCATTGTCTGCTGATTTGTTTGCTATTAAAGGGCTTGAGAACGTTGGCCCCAGTCTTAATTCGTGGAGAGAAGACTGGTCGTTGTATCGATCAAGAGCTCCTTACGAATTAGTGGGTAAATTTCCAGACGGAAACATGGCTCCGATCGGGTATGTGGTTTCGCGCTATAATAATTATCGTCGTGGACCAGTAAAAGCTTTCCAGAAATGGCTTGAAAAGGCCCCGATCAGCTATCGTAGAGCCGTTTATGATCAAGATACGCCAGCCGATATTACCATCGATAACGATCCTTATCGACTTGCGCTTTTAAAAGACTATCGCTCGCTTATGCCCATGGCGCAGGAAGCCCGCAAACCGATGTTTAAATTAACACCCGCCGATGGCGCTATTGGTGCGCATCAAGGGGCGGTAGAAGAATGTCGCGCCGATTTTAAAGCGCTTGCTGAACGGATAATCCGTGAAATTGGCATCAAACAAGAATTGGATTTATTTCATTGACCCCTTCCGCAAAGCTGACGGCTGCGATTGAAATTTTGGATGATATTGCCGCGCGCAGGCGTCCGGCGAATGATGTTTTAAAGGATTGGGGGCTTTCCCATCGGTTTGCCGGTTCGGGGGATCGTGCGGGTATATCGGCCTTGGTCCATGATGCATTGCGTCGTCGCGCGTCTGCTGGATATATTATGGGTAATGAAACGTCCCGTGCAGTTTTATTGGGGACGTTACGGCTTTCTCGCGGCCTTGATGTTGGTGCTATATCGGCACTCTGCGATGGCAGTCGATTTGCGCCTCAGCCTTTATCGGACAATGAGCGTCAGGCGCTTGCATCTTGGACCCTTGATGGTGCGCCAGCATGGGTAGCGGGTGATTATCCCGAATGGCTGGATAGCGAATTTCAGGCAGCATTTGGGGAGAGCCGTGTAGAAGAGCTTTCCGCTTTGGCAAGCCGCGCTCCGGTTGATATTCGTGTCAACACGCTAAAAGCAGAGCGAGAATCCGTTCTCGCCCAATTATCGCATATGAATGTAAAGACTGCGGATTTCTCGCCTGTAGGATTACGAATTTTGCCTCTTGAAGATGGACGCGCTGTGTCGGTTCAATCCGAGCCTGCTTTTCAAAAAGGCGCTTATGAAATTCAAGATGAAGGTTCGCAATTGGCAGCCCAGCTTGCGGCTCCCGATCCCGGGATGCAAATCATTGATTTATGCGCGGGCGGCGGCGGTAAGACGCTGGCTCTTGCCGCTTTGATGGATAATCGTGGTCAAATTTTTGCGACCGATAGCGATAAGCGCCGTTTAGCGCCGATCTTTGACCGGATGACGCGGGCAGGCGTTCGCAACGTTCAGGTGCGTTCGCCCAAGGGCAAAGAGGATGAACCGTTAGAGGGCTTAGAGGGCCACATTGATTTGGTGGTCGTCGATGCGCCTTGCACGGGTACGGGAACTTGGCGGCGAAATCCGGATGCGAAATGGCGCGTGCGACCAAATGCGCTTGATGATCGCATTAAAGAGCAGGCGGAAGTACTTGATCGGGCCTCGCATTATGTAAAAAGCGGCGGGCGAATTGCCTATATCACCTGTTCGTTGCTGCCCTGTGAAAATGATGGTGCGATAACCAGCTTTTTAGATCGACATTCGGGTTTTGAAGTGATTGAGCCAGCAAGTGTTGCCGAACATGCGGGTCTTGAGGCTTTGGCCAGTTTTGTGTCGCCTAAGGGGTTGGGTTTGCAATTGACCCCTAAGCGGACGGGGACGGATGGGTTTTTTGTTTGCCTAATGACACGAACCGAAAAATAAGTTAGGTATTACGGTGTTGACTGGACGTATGAATGGGGTCACGGGATGTTGAAAAAACCTATAAGCGATACGGGTATTGGAAAAACAGTCGTGGTTTCTGGTGGTCTCGCTAAATCGCGTTCCAAGCAACAGATGGCCGCACCCGTCGGTAAAATGACTTCAAGCGAGAAGCCTAGTAAAAATGTGTCTGCGCTTTTACAAACCCTCCATCAGGAACTTCGTCTTCTGAATGAAGAAATTGCCCGACATGTGTGGTGACAATGGCGATTTATGATGATGCGAAAGAGTTGATTGGTGCTATTTCTGAAATACGACGCCTTAGAGAACAGATCGGCAAAATAGCCCTGACTTTCGACGATATTCGCACGAGGTTGTCGGATGTCGAAAAGCGCCTTGATCGAGACGAGATTAATGCAAGCCATCAAAGCGAGAAAACCGTTCTGGGTGTAAAACTTGCTGTTACGGAATCAGTTGCACGGTTTGAGGGAGATGTCCGCGAGCGGCTTACACGTCTTGAATCGCGCCTCGAGACCGTGGAAAGCGCGTCGCTCGATCCAACCTCCGCAAAGAAATTACCTCGTTCATGACAGTTCCTAACCACTCCTCCCTTCTTATCATTGATTTTGGATCTCAGGTAACGCAACTCATCGCCCGCCGCGTGCGCGAAGAGGGCGTCTATTGTGAAATCGTGCCGTTTCAATCGGCAGAAAAAGCGTTTGCGGAGCTTCATCCCAAAGCCGTTATTCTATCGGGTGGTCCTGCCTCCGTGCTGGATCAGTGCGCGCCCACCGCGCCGCCCGAGATTTTTACGGCGGGTATCCCGGTGCTTGGGATTTGCTATGGTGAGCAGACCATGGCTAAGCAATTAGGCGGTAAGGTCGAGGGTGGGCATCATCGTGAGTTTGGGCGCGCTGAAGTAACTGTGACTGCGGAGTGTGCTTTATTTGATGGTGTGTGGCAAAAAGGGCAACGCTATCCTGTTTGGATGAGCCATGGCGACCGAGTAACCGTATTGCCCGAAGGTTTTTCGGTCGTTGCAACGTCCGAGAACGCGCCGATTGCGGTTATCGCCGATGAAAAGCGGCGGTTTTATGCGGCGCAGTTTCACCCAGAAGTGGCTCATACGCCGGATGGAGCTGCGCTGATTCGTAATTTTGTTCGCACCATTGCGGGCTGTGGGGCCGACTGGACCATGAAGGCGTTTCGTGAAGAAGCGATTGCACGGATACGGGAGCAAGTTGGCAATGGCCGGGTGATCTGCGGATTATCCGGCGGCGTCGATTCAGCCGTTGCTGCCGTTTTGATCCATGAGGCGATCGGGGAGCAGTTAACCTGCGTCTTTGTTGATCAAGGATTGCTGCGTATGGCGGAGGCCCAGAAGGTCGTTTCCCTTTTCAAAGATCACTATCATATTCCGCTGGTGCATGTTGATGCCGAAGAGCTTTTTCTGAAGGAACTCGCAGGCATTAGTGACCCGGAGGCAAAGCGTAAAACGATTGGCCGTTTATTTATCGACGTGTTTGATGCGGAAGCCCAAAAGATTGGCGGTGCAGATTTTCTTGCTCAAGGCACCTTGTACCCTGACGTGATCGAGAGCGTGTCCTTCACAGGCGGGCCGTCTGTAACGATTAAATCGCATCATAATGTTGGCGGGTTGCCTGCGCGCATGAAGATGCAATTGGTCGAGCCTTTGCGCGAATTGTTTAAGGACGAGGTGAGGGCTTTAGGCCGCGAACTTGGACTGCCTGACGCCTTTGTCGGCCGCCATCCGTTTCCGGGGCCGGGGCTTGCCATCCGTATTCCAGGCGAAGTCACAAAAGAAAAATGCGATATTTTGCGGTTGGCCGATGAAATCTATCTGGACGAAATTCGCCGCGCGGGTCTTTATGACACGATTTGGCAGGCTTTTGCGGTATTGCTTCCCGTTCGTACCGTTGGCGTAATGGGTGATGGTAGAACCTATGACAATGTTTGCGCGCTTCGTGCAGTGACATCGGTTGATGGGATGACGGCGGATTTTTATCCGTTTGATATGAATTTTTTAGGCCGTGCTGCGAACCGTATCATTAACGAAGTGAGGGGGATCAATCGTGTGGTGTATGACGTGACCTCAAAGCCGCCCGGTACGATTGAGTGGGAGTAGTTTTTCATGTCAAAACCATTTGTTGATCATTTTGGCTCGGTTTCATCCCATTATGCTGACTCACGGCCAACCTATCCGGCGGAGCTTTATGCGTATCTTCAAGGATTATGCGCGGCGCACCATATCGTTTGGGATTGTGGCGCAGGCAGCGGTCAAGCATCGCGCGCTTTGGTGGATTATTTTGATCAGGTTATTGCGACAGATGCCAGCCCGCAGCAGATTAGTCAGGCCGCTCCCCATCCTCATATCGATTATCGGGTAGCGCCTGCGGAAGAGAGTGGATTGGCCGATCATTCGGTTGATCTTATTACCGTTGCCCAAGCGCTTCACTGGTTCGATTTTGATCGATTTTTCAATGAGGTCAGAAGAGTTCTTAAACCAAACGGCGTTTTAGCGATTTGGAGTTATGGTCGGCAAATTGTGCATGATCATGCTGTAAATGAGGTTTTTCAACGGTTTTATAGCGAGGTGGTTGGTGCGTATTGGCCACCCGAGCGGCGTCATGTTGAAGAAGGTTATCGTTCTATCCAATTTCCATTTTCGCTCCTCGACACGCCAAGTTTTGAGATGAAGGCGATGTGGGATTTGCCACAATTTATTTCATATTTAAGAAGTTGGTCGGCAACTGCGAATTACATCAAAGCTAACGGGGGTGATCCAGTCGTGGCGCTTGAGGTTGAACTCGGCGGAATATGGGGAAATCCAAGTTCAACCCGATTAATGGAATGGCCATTAACGGTATTGGTCAGTAAGAAAGCAGCGTAAAAACGTGTTTATAAACGAATAAATCCGTAATCGAGTGATCAGTATTATCAAATTAGACTTTGAATGATTGGCGAAATAGTATTGGTGAGTTCACAACGATTTCCATATCATAAAACTCTCTCATAAATCGTGCCATTTTAATATATTCGTTTATCGCTCAGATTTTGCTTTTTGATTTTGTACCCTGTGTTAAAAATGTATAATTGTTAAGGGTTTACTCAAAAAAGGTTGATCACATGCGGTTAATGTCCCGGTTTCGTCCGTTGCAACCCGTTTCGGCCTTGTTAACCGACGAGATTCAGTCGGTTGACGCCCAGCTCTCGGATATGGAGCGCCCGAGCGAAATCGCTGTTGATGATCCGATGCTCGGCATGGCGATCAGAAATGAGGCGGTTCGGCAGGATTTTGCCGATTTGATGGGGCAGTTTCATAAAATTGATAGTCTAAAGGCCAAATTTACCGAAATTGTTACTCGTTTTTCAGCCGTGGTTGACGAGTTGGAATCGTCTCGTCGGGAAACATCCGAATTTCAGATCGCGCTTAACATCGAAAATAGCCGTGTTGAGGAATTGCGCGAACATATCGCCAAGATCGAGCCAGAGCTTTCCTCGCTGATTGGGGCCAACGCATCCCTACATTCGCAAGTAAAACAGCTTACCCAAAAAAATGAAAATCTTCTGTCTCAGCTTGAGAATGAAAAGCTTTCCAAATTTGAGGCGTTGGAAACATTAGCCGAACGATCCGAGGCTTTAAACGTGGCCAATGCCAAAATATCGGCACTGGAAGATGAGCGGTCTACCGCAAGAATTGAAATTGATAAGCTGATTGCAGAATTGGCCTCCAAAGATATTGAACTCGAAAAGACGGCAAGCGCGCTTCGGCATATTGAAGAGCAAGATCGCGTGTCGCGTACCATGCTGCAAGAGGCGAGCGCTCAGAATGCGCGGCTCAGTCGCCAAGCGAGCGAGCTTGAGCCACTGGTTGAGAGGTATAAATCGCAAATTGCCCAATTGCAGGTGACGTTGGATGCTGAGCGGCACGCCAAAGAGCAAGCGAGCATTGATCGGATCGAGGGGCTTGAGCTTCTCCGCACCGAATTAAATGGTGCCAATACGAAACTGGAGGCAGCATCCGCGCGCGCCGAGACCAATGAAAGGCTGCTCAATGATGTTCGGGCGAATTATCGGGAAAAATTGGAAGAATTAAGAGGCAGCGAGCGGCGGGTTATCGATTTATCCATGCAGATCGCCAATATGCAGCGGCGTGTGGAGACGGCGGAAAAGGAAAGCGAAGGCGTGTTTGCGAAGCTTTCAGCACTCGAAACGGAGCGTCGGCACTATACGGCCCAATTGGACGCCTTAAGCAAAGCGCTGGCCGATAAAGACACGGAAATCGTGCTGGCCAATGACCGCACGACCTTTGTTACGGCTCGCCTTGAGGAAAGCCAGCGCTTTTTACACGCCGAGCGCGAGCGGTTTGAGGCCGATCTTGTGACGATTACGCAGCTTTTTGATAAAGAACGCGTTGATCGCACGATGCTGGAGGGCGCGTTAAAAAGCGCCCGGCGCTATGGCCAACAATTAAGCCGCGAGCTGTATGACGGGGCTGAAATCGAAGGGCAGGTCGAGGAAATGGCGATTGCCATCGAAGCCGATCTGAAACGGGATATCGAAGCGGTATCGGATAGAGATACGGAGCACGACGAGGATAAATCCGACGATAATCTGATTGATTTGACGTTTTTATCGGAAAATACCGATCATTCAGCGGAGGTTACGGCGGAAGGCTCTGATAAGGCGGAAGACAATACCGAGGAAGGCAAAGCGGTATAATCGGCTGTATCGTTTTTAATTTTAACTCGACGCTTGCGTACAAAACGTCGTAAGTGACACTCTACACTCACCGGATCCATCACTGTGACCTTTTTTATCCTTGGCCTTATCGTTTTTCTTGCCTTTCATTCGATTCCCATGGTGCCGCGCCTGCATGGTTTCTTGGTTCAGATGCTGGGACCGAATGTTTATAAGGTCGTTTATAGCCTATTCTCGCTGATTGGCCTTGTGATCCTGTTTGACGGGTTTGGTGCCTATCGCGAGGCTGGGCTTATTCAGGTTTGGGTGCCGCCGGCTTTTTTTAAGCATCTGAATTATCTCTTTATGCTGGTGTCGTTTATATCGCTGGCGGCGGCTTATGCGCCGTATGGGTATATCAAGATGCGGCTCAAGCATCCGATGCTGGTCGGTGTTAAGGCGTGGGCCTTGGGGCATCTTTTGGCGAATGGTGATTTGGGTGGGATGATTTTGTTCGGTGCCTTGCTGGCTTGGGCGGTCGTGGACCGGATTTCGTTTAAATGGCGGCCAGCTTCCACCGTCGAGCATCCAGCGCCGCGCGTTTTGGGCGATGTTATTGCGGTTGTCGTTGGCATTATCGCCTATATCGGCATGATTCACCTTCATCCCATCCTCTTTGGCGTCAGCCTTATGGGCTGATGGATTTTTTTGCTTAACTAAGGCGCGGCGCTTCCTTATAGAAGGGCCTCTTTGGTTTTTGAGATTGGCCCCTATGTCCGACATCTTTCGCGAAATTGACGATGATATCCGCCGTGATCAGGCCATTGATGTCTGGCGGAAATATGGTCCGTTGTTTTTTGCGTTTGGGTTGATCCTTGTCGCGGCAACGGCTGGGTATCGGTTTTACACGCATTATGAGACCCAGAAGGCAGAAGCATTAGGCGCACGGTTTCAATCGGCGCTAGAGGCGTCAGCGGCGGGTAAAGCGGATGAGGCTTTGAGGGAATTTACGTCCATTGCCGCCGATGGCGGGGCAGGTTATGCGCTGTTATCGCGTTTTCGGTTGGCGGTTGAGCGGTCTTTAACGGATAAGGGTGAGGGCGCTAAATTATTCGATGGGCTGGCGTCTGACGCCACGCTTCCACCCGTCTTGCGGGGACTTGCGCGTTTGAGGGCGGCGACGCTGGTGGCTGATACGGTTTCGCTCGAAGAGCTACAAACGAAGTTGCAGGTTTTGATCGTTCCCGGCGGGACTTGGGCGGGTAATGCGCGGGAATTAATCGGGCTGAAAACGTTAAAAGCAGGTGATTTATCGGGTGCGGGCAAAATATTTGATGAAATTATAACAGATGACATCGCGCCGGCGACGTTGAAACAGCGTGTTCAGGTTTATCTCGCCCTTGTTAAGGCAGGTAGTAAGCTTCCTTAAGGGGCTGCATTTAAAGATTGGAATAGTCTTATGTCATTCACGGTCGTCCTTGTCGGCCGGCCGAATGTTGGCAAGTCGACGCTCTTTAATCGTCTTGTCGGCAAGAAGCTCGCCTTGGTAGACGATCAACCCGGCGTGACGCGGGATCGCCGGGAGGGCGAAGCGCGGCTGGGTGATCTCGATTTTACCGTTATCGATACCGCAGGCCTTGAGGAAAGTTCTGAATCTTCGCTGACGGGCCGTATGCGTGGCCAGACCGAAGCGGCCATTGTGGATGCTGACGCGATTATCTTCTTGATCGACGTGCGGGCGGGTTTAACGCCATCGGACCGCCATTTTGCGACGCTGGTTCGGCGCGCAGGGAAGCCCGTGATCCTTCTCGCCAATAAAGCGGAAGGTAAAATTGGCATGATGGAATCCTACGAGGCTTTCGGGCTTGGTTTGGGTGATCCCATTCCGTTTTCCGGCGAGCACGGCGAGGGATTGGCCGATCTTTATGATGCGCTTCGCCTGGCGCTGCCGCTCCACACCGCAAAGCCGGAAGTCGATGAATTTGCGCCCGAATTGACCGAAGACGACGAGGCGGAAAACGATCCGGCTCGGCCTTTGCGGATTGCGATTGTTGGCAGACCAAATGCGGGAAAATCCACCCTGATCAACCGATTGCTCGGTGAAGAGCGGCTCTTGACGGGGCCGGAGGCTGGGATTACGCGCGATTCTATCGGGGTGGAATGGAATTTTCGTGGCCGTCCGATGAAGCTTTATGATACGGCGGGAATGCGTAAGCGCTCACGGATTGACGATAAATTAGAAAAATTGGCCGTGTCCGATGGGTTGCGGGCGGTAAAATTTGCGGAAGTGGTTGTGTTGTTGCTGGACGCGACCATTCCGTTTGAAAAGCAGGATCTTGCTATTCTTTCGGTCATTGAGAAGGAAGGCCGCGCGCTCGTTGTCGGCGTGAATAAATGGGATTTGGTGGCGGGCGATCCGGGGCGGTTTAAGAAACTGGTTGAGGATACGGAGCGACTGCTGTCGAATGTCAAGGGTGCCACCATTCTGCCTTTGTCGGGGCTGACGGGTGAGGGGGCGGATAGACTGATTGAGGCTTGCATCAAATCTGCTGAGATTTGGTCCAAGCGCGTTTCAACCGGGCAACTTAACCGCTGGCTGGCGGGCGTGCTAGAAAAGCATCCACCACCTGCCGTCTCGGGCCGTCGGATTAAGATGCGCTATGCGACGCAAGTGAAATCACGCCCGCCGCATTTTGCTATTTTTGGCAATCAATTATCGGGGTTGCCGGATAGCTATACGCGCTATTTGATCAATTCGCTGCGCGAGACTTTTGGGCTGCCCGGTACGCCCATTCGTGTGTCGCTGAGAGAGACGCAAAATCCGTTTGATAAAGAAAATAAGGGATAGGGTTCGATTAAATTGGTCGTCCAAAGTCCGTTATTTGAGGTTCGGGGCCGGAGAAATCGAAAATTCGTCCGGTCTCCGTCCAATCCGCCGCTGCCATGGTGACGAGATGTGGCGCTAGGGCTGAGGGTTCGCGTAAGGTTAGAGGGTCTTCGCCCGGCACGGCGGTTGCCCGCATATCGGTGCGCAGCGGACCCGGATCAACCATCATGACTTTGACGGGGGTTGAGGCGACCTCTTGCGCATAGGTGTGTCCGAGAGCTTCAAGCGCTGCTTTGGAAACGCTATAGCAACCCCAATAGGGCCGATGTTTCCAAGCCGCAGCCGAACTCATCAAGATGACGCGTCCTGCATCGGAGCGTGTAAGCAGCGGGTCAAGAATACGAAGGAGCCGCCAATTGGCGGTGACGTTGACGGTCATCACATCTTCCCATTCCTTGGGCATAATATGACCAATGGGTGAAATGGGGCCTAAAATCGCGCCATTACCGAAGAAAATATCGAGCTTGCCCCAGCGGTCATAAATCGCGCCGCCAAGCCGATCGATGCTGTCCATATCTTTGAGATCGGCGGGAACGAGCGTGGCACCATGCGGGGACACGGCACGAATATCATCGTCCAATTCTTCCAAGGCCCCTGAGGTGCGGGCCAAGGCGATGACGTGGGCACCTTCTTTGGCAAATTCGAGCGCTGCGGCGCGACCGATACCCCGTGATGCTCCGGTGACGAGAGCGATCCGCCCTTCGAGTTTGCCTGCCATGGTTTAACCTGCTTCAGCCAAAAGGGAGAGTTGCTTGGGCGATTCACCCGATTGATCGGTTAAGCCCGTTGGATAATCACCGGTGAAACAATGATCGGTGAATTGCGGACGGCTTTCGCTGCGCCCATTCTCCCCCATGGCCCGATAAAGGCCGTCAAGCGATAGGAAAGCGAGGGAGTCACAGCCGATAAAATCGCGCATTTGTTCAAGTGTGTGCGTGGCTGCGAGCAAATTATTGCGCTCGGGCGTATCAATCCCGTAAAAATCCGGGAATTTAATCGGCGGGCTCGAAATCCGGAAATGCACTTCTTTGGCCCCCGCATCGCGCATCATCTGCACGATTTTGATGGAGGTTGTTCCGCGCACGATTGAATCATCAATGAGAACGATACGCTTGCCCTCAACAACCGCCCGGTTGGCGGAATGTTTCATTCGGACCCCAAATTCACGGATCGATTGGGTTGGTTGGATAAAGGTACGCCCGACATAATGGTTGCGAATAATGCCAAGCTCATAAGGAATATCGGAGGCTTGCGCGTAGCCAAGGGCGGCTGGAACACCTGAATCAGGCACGGGAATAACGACATCGGCGTCAATTGGGCTTTCCGTTGCCAATTGCGCGCCCATGGCTTTGCGAACGGTGTAGACGGATTTTCCATGCACGACCGAGTCAGGCCTTGCGAAATAGACATATTCAAAGATGCAGGGGCGGGCTGGTAACACTCCGAAGGGCTTGATCGACTCAATGCCCGCTTCACTAATGATAACCACTTCGCCATTCTCAATATCACGCAAAAAACGCGCGCCGATGATATCGAGCGCGCAGGTCTCAGACGCTAGAATATAGCATCCATCGAGTTCACCAAGAACCAAGGGACGAATGCCCAACGGATCGCGTGCGCCGATGAGCTTTTTGTTGGTAAGGCCGACAAAGGAATAGGCCCCTTCAAGTTCTTTAATCGCATCGATAAACCGATCCACGAATTTGGGGCGCGTACTGCGGGCAACGAGATGTAAGACAACTTCCGTATCGCTGGTTGACTGATAAATCGCACCCGAGCGGATGAGCTGACGGCGCAACGTGATGCCGTTGGTGATATTGCCGTTATGCGCGACGGCGAACCCGCCACCATCCAATTCGGCGAATAAAGGTTGCACATTGCGTAAAATGGTTTCGCCCGTCGTAGAATAGCGGGTGTGGCCGATGGCGGCGTTGCCATGCAGACGGTCGATAACCGCGCGCTCCGAGAAATTATCGCCGACAAGACCCATGCGACGCTCAGAGTGAAAGCGTTTACCATCAAAGCTCACAATACCAGCGGCTTCTTGTCCGCGATGCTGGAG
>Ga0316217_10004040_pt1 | contig 16161 bp, 13 predicted proteins | sample 1anoAmetaG_FD_203633 | JGI IMG/M metagenome (GOLD analysis project Ga0316217, IMG submission 203633) | Freshwater microbial communities from Trout Bog Lake, Wisconsin, USA - 1anoA | ecosystem: Environmental > Aquatic > Freshwater > Lake > Hypolimnion/Profundal zone | place: USA: Wisconsin...
AGAATTGTTCAATCTAGCTCAGTTTCCGGAACGCCAGAACGTTTATAAAAGTCTAATTCCGTCGATGCCGCGATCAATTCATCACGGAAATCGGGTTTTGATGAGCACGGCTTGCGCATTTGCTGCAGTGGCCGAAGGTACAGTGCTTATTGAACCTACTAAAACGTTTAGAGGAGGCTTTAATGACCATCCCCAAGAAAATACTGGCATCGGGAATGTCGGAATCAGAAGCCATCGAAGGCGCCAAACGAGGCGATGGCCAGTGCTTTCAAAGCCTCTACGTCCGCAACTAAAGTCGTGTTTACTCACTCTGTCTTCGCATGGTCGGCAATGTCGCGACGGCAGAGGACTTAACTCAGGAAGTCTTCCTCCTGCTCCATCGCAAGCTTGCAACTCTGCGGGGAGACTCTACTTTTCGTCTTTGGCTTCAGCGCCTCACCGTAAATATAGTCCTTATGCACCTTCGCAAGACGGAAACGAGAATGATTTCTCTCACCGAAACCCTGGAGACTGACGAGAAGACCATGGCCGTCCAAGACGAGACACTTGCTGGTACCGTTGATCGCGTAGTTCTGGATCGTGCAATCGAAAGACTCTCTCGCTGTTGCCGAGTTATGTTCGTGCTGCACGATATTAATGGCTACGATCACAACGACATTGCCAGGCTGATGGGGTGTAGCGCGGGCAACAGCAAGTCACAGCTTCACAGGGCGCGAATGAAATTGCGTGATTTCCTTAACGTTACTCGTGCCGTAGATTTTCGGCGCAGTGTGACACAAAAGAAGAAAACCCAACCGGAAATAACCATGGCAACAGGACGGATGGCAAAGGCAGCCAATGCCGCCTAGAACTCAGGGAGAACTTTGCGAAGGAGCGTAAGGCAGAGCTTCGAGGAAGAGCAGTTCTGGATTGGCCGCGCTAGTAAACAAGCAATGACCAGCACACTGGTTATCTTCCCACACTAATTCAAGTGCTAGTTCACCGCCGAGGGTGCTGCGAGAACTCGGAACCAAGCAGGTGTTAGAAGACGCCGTTCAGTACAGCAAAGTTCGCCAGTCACAGGGCTATTCGTTCCCGATGATGGTGGAGGGTCGCGACCGAACAGGCGGAGTCGAACGATGGTGCGCGATCCTGCGAACGAAGCAAAGAGCGATTTCGCGATGAACAAACCTGGTTGGGCAACAGTTCATTCGTGTCACATACCGAATTGTGTAAGAAAGGTTAGTAACAGATGAAAAACCTCTACGGGCCGAAAACAATCGCCGAAGCGAAATCAACCATTCAAGCAGAGCTTGACAGAATTGCGGACGATTTCAGCAAGTCCCTCAGCAAGTGCCGTGACGCGGCCGAGTTCTTGATGAACGGACCTGAGCAACAGTACAGCGAGGCTAAGAAGGCGAAACTGAAAGGGGGTTACTCGGAGCCTTGAGGGTGTCCAACAGGCCGGTCTGCGAGGGATAACGACGAAATGGGTTTGATGCTCACCCGTTATGTGGATTTCATTATTGATCATCCACTCAGGTTCTGTTATCCAGTGCGGTCCCGCACCGTGGAACCGCACGTCGAGGCGGCGAGCGAATTGGAAGCTCACTATCAATAATTTTGCGTTGCGGCCGCACAGTGAACTCCCAAGCAGACAAAGTGGACGTAGTGCGTCCGCCCTTTCCGAGACAAAAAAAGGAAGATCCCGATGACGGAAAGCAACGCAAATTCTCAACGTGAACAGCTGGATCTCGATCGCAAACTACCGTCGCCGGATGATAATACCGGCGGTGACCAATGGCCGACCAGGCAAGCGGCATCTGCGGAAGAGAATGCAGTGGAGAAAGTCAAAGCTGAGCTAGACGACCTCCGCGATCGGATGGCGCGCCTCCAGGCGGAGTTCGAAAATGTGCGCAAGCGCACCGCCAAGGAACAGCGTGACTTTAAGAATTATGTTCTAGCGGGCGCACTCGAGTCGCTACTGCCCATTTTGGACAGCTTTGACCTGGCGTTTCAGACTCCTGCCCACAGCCCGCAAGAATTCCACTCAGGGGTCGACCTGATCCGAAGACAGTTGTACGACGCACTGGGCAAACTCGGCCTCACAGCGATGCAGGCAAAAGGTGAGCCTTTCGATCCGATTGTGCACCAGGCCGTCGACATCGTGGACAGCGCACTCGCCAAGAACAACCACGTGCTGGACGAGCTACAGAGCGGATACAAAATTGGAGACCGGTTGTTACGTCCTGCCATGGTGCGTGTTGCGCGTAATTCCAAACAGTAATCCAGTAAAGTCGCCGAGTTTGGCGGCCAGCGCTACCGGAGAGGAGGATTGCTCGCAGGTATTCGGGATGGGCAGCACTCCTCGAAATCAGAGAGTTTACTGCGAGCAGAGAGCCGGGAAGTAGGACGCCGCTTTAAATAATCGCTATTTTGCCCATGTGAACAGATGCGGCAGGAGGCCCTTGTGCACGGCCTCCTGTACCGCAACCCGAGGATTTTGATGCTCCCAGACCGGCCAATTTTCAGCGTTTGCTATCAGAACTTTACAGGCAAGGTTTACTGAGGTCTTCTGACGCAATGTAAATATCTGTAAGCTACTGTGCTCACTTGAGATAGGTCTCTTTTCGGGTTGTTTCAGAAGGGTTTAGCGAGGGCATTCGTAAAGAGTGCCCTTTTTGGCTGGCAGTCAATCGAGCGTAAAGTTGTTCGACCCCCCAGCAGTGCAATTCGACAACGACACGCGGCTTCAATTCTGGCCGAGGCAAGCTGATTGGTCGTTTTCGCCCTCGGTTCATGAGGGTTCTAGTGCCAGTCTCCACTTCCGATGCCCCCGATGCGGTAGGATATTGCGTTAGTATATCGACGTAACTTCGGGAGAGCAGCGATGAGCACGAGTCTGGAGTTGTTCATTCTTGCGATGGTGCAGCAAGGCCTTGCAACTCCGTATGAGCTGAAGACCAAAGCCGGTCTGTCGCTAGGCAGTACGGTGCCGGCCCTGACTCGGCTTGAGCACGGCGGACTGCTGGAAGCATCGGAAGAAGGCGCCCGTCGCAGCCGGAAGTTTTCGATTACAGCGAAGGGCTTCAAGGCATTGACGCAAGGCTGGGCGGAACAAGTGGCGGGGGAGCACACGGATCCGGATTCGATTCTCCGCGTTGCTTATCTCGCGTGGCAACACGGTGACACCAAGGCTTGCCAAGAATTTCTCAGGCGATCAGCTGATGGCCTGCGGGGCTGGGCCGGAAGTCTCCGCGCCGAGGCTGAACGGCTTTCTGGCAAAGTGGAATCGGCGCCCAACGGCAACACTTTCGCGTGGATGAATAAGTACTGTGAGGCAGCACGCGCGGTGGCGGACGCCGCTGCTTTGACTGAGCTCTCCGTGCAAATCGGCAAGCAATCAGGGGCGAGACGTCGGACGAAAGCGGCAAAGCGGCCTCAATGAATCGGCGTGTGGTGCGCAGAGCCTAGCCCAAAAGCCCTCGCGCGCCTTTTGACAATTCGTCTGGTGCGGCGCGCTCTTGGTGGTCGCTCAGCTTCTCTGAGTGGTCATGACAGTTGGGCAAAGAACCAGGCCGATCGGATTGATCCGCCGACCGTGAAATCTTCATCTGTGCTTGACCGGAAGGGCGAGCCTGAAACAGATGATTCAGAAGTTAAGTGGTCGCCGTATTGTGGTATCGATAGAAGCCGCAGAGATACCGCAACAGGACGGAACATGGGCCGTGGACTAATTGAAAACCATTTTCATTTGTGTAAACTTGGCGGCAAGCGTTGAAACTCTTTAAACTATCGCATCTGTATTATCAGTAACTTACAGATTCTATTAGGTGCCGAAAGGTTCGATCCCGACCAGGTCCACCAATAATAAAGCCAACAAAATCAATATTTTACAAAGTACAAAATTAAACTGTGAAAACTTTGCATAAACTCCTGAGCAAGAGCTATTGCCAAGGACCGGACAGATGCGCGGCAAATCCGAAGGACTTTACCTGTGGACGCGTCCGGCGACTACAACTACGCAAACATTGCCGGAGACAGGGACTAGTCCCGCCGCTGCAATTGCGTGAAGTACCTCGCTGGTAATGCACCGGATGGAATCAGCTTCTGGTAATCGACCGGAACCAACGATCCTTCGCTAAAGCTGCATCAAATCAAGAGGTGTTCGCGCTCCATATCGGCGGAGAGAATCGCCAATCTCCATGTAACTGCGTTGCTCATCGTCTATTGCGCCAAGGGTGCTCATCGCTGATAAGAACGGAATCCGCACTCCCTCATCCATACTCCCGCGCTGGCAGCCCGGCCAGCGGCCGTATCCGCGTGGCCAGCGATGGACTAAGAGCCGGCATCCTAGACGGAGGCACATGGGTGGTTGATTTGCGCGCAAGGATGGGAGTTAATGAGAAGTCTAGGCCATCAGGTGGGCGGACTGCGATCCGGACTGCGCGTTCTCCTTTTTGTTCTTTGCCCTCTGCTCCTGCGCCCGGCGTGGAGTGCGGATACGGATCTGAATCACGGCTATCGGGAGATGTATAACTTAGATTTCGTGGCTGCCCACGAGACGTTCCATAACTTTATGAAGGAGAGTCCGCTGGATCCGCTGGGACCAGTTTCGGATGCGGCAGCCTATCTGTTTGCGGAGTTTGATCGGCTCGGCGTGCTTGATATCGAGTTATTTGCTGATGACGAGCGCTTTCTGCATCGCAATCGCCCGGTGACCGATCAGGCGGCGCGAAGTCTTTTTTACGCGCGAACGCGCGAGGCAGAGGTGCTGGTGGATCGGGCGTTGGCAAAGAATCCGAAGGACGCCCACGCCTTCTATGCACGAACGCTGATCTACGGCTTGCGGTCCGACTACTCAGGGATGATCGATAGAAGTAACCTCACTGCGCTGAAGTGGACGAAACTGGCATCGAAGTCTGCTGACGAGGCACTCCGTTTGCAACCTGATCTTTACGACGCGCATCTAGCCACCGGTGTGGAGAACTATATGCTTAGCCTTAAACCTGCGCCGGTGCGCTGGCTGATAAATTTGAGCGGCGGACAAAGCGACAAGCAAAGGGGAATCGAGGAGCTGAGAATCACGGCTGAGCATGGATGTTTACTTGCGCCTCTGGCGCGCTTGATGCTGGCCGTCGCCGAGCTTCGCGAAGGGCACCGTCAGGCGGCGAAGAAGCTGCTGGGCGGGCTCAGTCAGGAGTTTCCCGGCAACACTCTTTACAGCCGGCAGATGAGGCGTATCTCCGAATAGAGACAGGAGATTCATGCGCATTGCCTCAGTGGGGACGGCGTTTCCCGCGCACCGCTACTCACAGCAGGAAATTGCGGCGGCGCTGTGCGAGCGGTGGCAGCACAAACTGCCGGAGCCACGACTTCTGACCCGTCTGCACGCCAACTGTGGGGTCGAATACCGCAACCTCGTTCTTCCGCTCGAGGAGTATCCGAAGCTGACCAACTTTGGACTCTCCAACGACGCCTGGATTGCCGGAGCACTGGATTGTGGGCAACGAGCCGTGCAGTGTGCGCTGGCCAAAGCCGGTTGCACAGCCGCCGATATTTCGGCCATCTTCTTCGCCACTGTGACCGGAATCTCCAGCCCTACGATCGATGCCCGCCTGATCAACCGCCTGCCGTTTCCAGCGAGCGTCAAGCGCACGCCGATCTTCGGACTGGGCTGTGTGGCTGGAGCCGCTGGAATTGCGCGTGCCGCAGACTATCTTCTCGGCCATCCGACGGAAAGCGTTCTGCTGCTTTCCGTTGAGCTGTGCTCGCTGACTTGGCAGGACGGCGATCAATCCATCGCCAACCTGATCTCCACCGGGCTGTTTGCCGACGGCGCGGCCACGGTGGTCATGAAAGGAGCACAGGTCGCAACAAGCGGACCGCGTGTGATGGCAACACGGTCGATTTTCTATTCTGACACCGAACATGTCATGGGATGGGACATAGTCTCCAGCGGCTTTCGCATCGTGCTCTCGCCGGAGGTGCCACAGGTGGTGCGGCTGAATCTGCGCCGCGACGTGGATGAATTTCTTGCCTCCCAAGGACTGACGCGGGCCGACATAGCGAGCATAATCTGCCACAGCGGTGGGCCGAAGGTCCTGGAGGCGGTTGAGCAATCACTCGAGTTATCTGAAGACGCGCTGGAGCCTTCATGGCGGAGTTTGCGCGAGGTTGGCAATCTCTCAGCGGCATCGGTTCTTGTTGTGCTGCGCGAGTATATGGAAGAGCACCCCGGCCAGCTCGGGAGCTACAGCTTGCTGCTGGCGATGGGGCCCGCCTTCTGCGCTGAACTGGTGCTGCTGCAGTGGTAAGTGCCTGCGACGTGTTCATCTCCGGTGCTGGACCCGCTGGTCTCGCCGCGGCCATTGCGGTGGCGAGGGCGGGCTTGACGGTCCAGGTGGCCGACGCCCGGCGGGTGCCGCTCGACAAGGCCTGCGGCGAGGGTCTATTGCCGGACGCGGTGGCGGTGCTGGCGAGCCTGGGAGTGCAACTGACGGATACGAACTCCTGTAGCCTGCACGGGATTCGCTTCCTCGGACGATCGCAAAGCGCAGAAGCGCTTTTTGCGGGAATGCCGGGACGAGGGGTCTCTCGCACCCGGCTCAGCCAGACGCTGTTGGAGCGCGCCGAAGAGCTGGGAGTGTGCTTCCTCTGGGAGACCACTGTGCGCGACGTGGACATGGAGCGGCGAACGGTTCGCACCAGCCGAGGTCTCCACGAGGCTTGCTGGATCATTGGCGCCGATGGACATCATTCGGCAGTGCGCAGGGCCGCTGGGCTCGATGCGCGGCGCATCGGCAGCCGACGCATCGGAGTGCGGCAGCACTTCCGAATAGCTCCTTGGGCGTCCATGGTGGATGTGCATTGGGGCGAGCAAAGCCAGGCCTACGTTACGCCGGTGGCCGGCGACGAAGTTTGCGTGGCGATCCTCTCGCGCCAGCATCCAATGAATTTTGCGCGTGAGTTGCGAGAATTTTCTAGATTGACCGAGCATCTGCGCGGGGCCTTGCCCACGGATGCGGCTCTCGGCGGGGCATCGCTTGAGACACGCGTGAACGAGATTGCGCGCGGCAACGTGGTGCTTATCGGAGATGCCTCGGGTTCCGTCGACGTTCTCACCGGCGAGGGCGTTGCCTTGAGCTTCCGCCAGGCGGAGGCGCTGGTGCATGCGCTACTGGCCGGCGATCTTTCCGTCTACCGTCGCGCCCATGAGGAGATATTTCGAGTGCCGCGCGCCATGTCTCAACTCATGTTGCTGCTGGATCGATATGCCTTTCTGCGGGAGCATGTATTGTGTGCCCTGCAACGGCATCCCAATCTGTTCGATTCCCTACTTCGCATTCACATCGGCGAACGGGTGCCGCCGCTGTGGGGGCGCGATGGAGTTCTGACTCTTGGAGCGCGGCTGCTGCTTACGTGAATCGAAGATACCGAGAAATGGGCGGAGGCCAAAAGAAGATGACCGATCCTACCTACGAGTACATTCTGGAGCAATGCAAGCAGGATGTCGCCAAGGCGAAGCGAATTGCACTGGAGGGCATCGGCCCGGAGACAACCTTTGAGTCACTCGGTCTGGATTCGCTTGACATGATCAATGTCTCCTTCGAGATCGAAGAGCGCTTCCATGTGGAGATTCCCGACAGCGCACTCTCATCTATTCGCACCATGGACGACATGGCCCGAGGAGTTGCGGCGCTTCTTGCTGCCAAAGCAACCGCAGAGGCGGAAGGAGCCGCTTGAGCCCTCCGCTGCGTGTCGTCATCACGGGAGCCGGCTGCGTCACAGCGATCGGCAACTCCGTCGCCGAGTTCGGGGATGCGCTCTTTGCGGCTCGCTCCGGCATTGTGCCACTGGGACCGCTGTCCGAGCCCGGACTGAGTTTTCGTTGCGCGGCGCAGGTGCAAGGCTTCCATGCCGAAGAACTGCTGGAGCCGCAGCTGTTTCAGCTCTCGGAGCGATCTTCGCAGTTTGCAATGGTCGCCGCCCGTCAAGCCGTTCAGGACTCGCAGGTACTTTCAGGTTATTCGCCGGAAGCAATGGCAGTGGTGATGGGATGTTCGGCGGGTGGGCGCAGCGCCGAGGAGCCGGAGTTGGCTAAGCTCTACACTGGGCAGGGCAGAGTGCATCCGTTCACGGTTCCGCGGGCGATGGCCAGCTGCGGAGCAAGCCTCGTCTCGATCCTGTTTGGCATCACCGGGCCAGTGCTCAACTTCTCGACCGCATGTGCTTCTTCCGCGCATGCCCTCGGACACGCTTTCCACATGGTGCGCGCGGGGATGGTAAAGGCCGCCCTGGCGGGTGGGCACGAGGCGCCGCTTACCTACGGCTTTCTGAAAGCTTGGGAGGCGATGCGGGTGGTCTCGCCTACAAGTTGCAAGCCCTTTTCGTCGCTGCGTGATGGCATGACGCTTGGTGAGGGCGCCGCCGTCTTCGTGCTGGAGGAGCGCGAGTCCGCGCGGCGCCGCGGCGCCGTCGTCTATGCCGAGCTGTGCGGATTTGGCATGAGTTCGGATGCCTTTCACCTTACGCAGCCATGCGCCTCGGGCGCCGCCACGGCCATGCGGGCTGCGATTCGAGACGCATATGGCTTGCCGGAGGAGATTGGGTACATCAACGCGCACGGCACCGGCACCACGGCCAACGACCGCGCAGAAGCCAGCGCCATCCACGAGGTATTTGGCGAGCGGAGCGCGGAAATTCCGGTCGGCTCCACGAAGGCGTTGCACGGCCATGCGATCGGAGCCTGCGGAGCCCTCGAAGCACTTGCCACGATCCTTGCTCTCCAGCATCGTCGCCTTCCGGTGAGCGTTGGCGCAGAGCCTCCCGATGACGCGCTTGGCTTGAAGCTGATCCATTGCAGCGCCGCGATGCCTGCTGCGGCCGCGCTTTCCAACTCCTTCGCTTTCGGCGGGCTTAACGCGTCGTTGTTTTTTCGCCGCGCTGACATGGAGGGAGCGTGAAACGCTATCCTCAGCCGGAACTCCTCGATGACGCTTCGCTAGATCCCGAAGAAGCCCTCAGAAGTTTGCGAGATCTGCGAACGATTAACCTGTTATTCGGCGGCGTCAGTACAACGGCCGCTCTACTGCGCCGCGCCATGCGGACGGAGAAGCTGCGCCGTGCCTCTGTGCTAGAAGTCGCGTCCGGCGATGGATACTCGATCGCGTGCGCGGCCAAGCAACTGCAAAGGGAGGGCTTGCACGTTGTTCCTCTCTGCCTGGACCGCCGCGGACTCGCCTCGGGCGACTCCTGCATCTCCAACATCGTTGTTGGAGATGCGCTTCGCCTTAACTTTCCGGCCAATAGCTTTGATTTTGTGAGTTGTGGATTGTTCGTACATCATCTTGCGCCGTCGCAGGTCGTCGAGTTCATAAACGGAGCCCTCAAGATCGCAAATTATGCCGTGCTAATAAACGACCTGCGCCGAAGCTGGGTACATTTCGCGCTGGTCCATGCTTGGACGCCGTTGTTTCGCAGTCAGGTCTCACGAGTCGATGGGGTAATTTCTGTGCAGCAAGCCTACACGCCGAAGGAGCTTCGTGATCTGATCTGCCAAACGCAAGCACAAGCACTCGAGATCAGGAGAAGATACCTATTTCGAATGGCAGCTATCGCCTGGAAATACCCAGTCGCAGAACTGGGAAGTTTGAAACACATTCGCAGCTGATCTCTAGTGAAGAAATGTTCAAGAGAGTTTGAGCAACCCAGAAACTCAAATTGAGAGTCGCCGCCAAAGAAGCAGAACTAGGTAATCAGTAACCATAAAAGCCGATTGCGACTGTAAGCTCTCGGTCCCGCAATCATCCCAGTCGCCATGCCGACTTCAGGGGATCTATCCGTGCAGAGTGGAATTGGGGTTACTCCCGGATAGCCGACCAACCGCCCAGGACCTCAGAGTGTGGATTCGATTAGGAGAGCCTCTCCTCGGCGTCTGGCCGCAAGCACAGTCAGCCTAGGTTGTCCGAAGATGGGTAATTCGGGTGACCGTCTGGCTAGAGAACCCGGATTGCGTATCCGCTTGGCCAAGCGCAGATAGATGCCTCCGTTCCCCGCATGGGCGCTGGGCGGAGGAAACAATCTAGTGAGATGTACAACCCGCCAGAGAAGCGGTCCATCAATGCACCTTACATTTCGATGTCTCGCTTCGTTTGAGGCGAAGGCAAGCTGAGAATATTTGACTGAGAAAGCGATAAGAGCTTTCGACCGCCGCCAGATCCCAGTATCAGGAGAGATCCCCATGAAACAGCTTAGTACGATGGCGCTTCTGCTCGCGACGATATTTGCGGGTACGGATGCAGTTGCACAGACTAGTTATCAACTGTTTGGCCCGGCTAACACCAGGCCCTCGACGAACACCTCGCCAAAGCCATTCGGAACCTCAACGATTCAGCTGAGCTGTCCAGCATCGCCGACGGCCATCATCTCCTCCTCACCCACGCCAACCAGCACATCTCCTAGCGTTACGTACGCAAATGTGTTTGCTGACAACTTCATCGGGCTTTCAGTGAACGGCACCACACAGCTTGATATCTGCCAAGGTGGTTACAGCGGTGATGCAACCGAGGGTGGGACCAATTGCTTTACTTCGCAATATACGAGCGATTACCCAGGGCTGATGGGTGAGGATCCCGACAGCTTCGTTGCGCAATACGGAGTGTCAGCGCCAAACATCAGTTCAAATCTGACCCAGGGGACGATACAGGCACAGTTTCAACTTCTGGACTCTGGAGTTTCATTGGGCAATTCCTCCATATACCTGATCACCAACTGCACGCAGACCGGGGTTGCACCGGGCGGCAGCCAGCTTGGGAATCCCATCCCCACCCAAAATCCGTCATCAAGCCAGTTGACACAGAACTTCCTCTTTGACAGCACAAACGGGCAGCGAGTTCAGTTTCAATCCAGCTATACGGCAGCCCAAGGGGCGAATACGTTGACGATTGTCGACAACACCATTCCCACGGTGACTAACCAGGGGATTCAGCCGACGGCCTGGCCCGCGTTTGTGACAGGTACATCATTTGCGACTACTAAATGTGTACCGGAAACCGGCGAGTTGGATCCGTCGGGCAATCCGCTTTGTACGTTTTCTACCATATTGTGCACGAACAGTGCGCCTGGTACGGGTTCTACCCCGATGGGAGATAACTGTCCGCAATCTACGGTCAAGAACGTGCAGATGTTCCACACATTCGATGCTGCGCCGTCAGCAGTCTCCTTCCCCCCGGGGACAGGAATCGGCTTCCTGATGGGAAGCGATAGTTGGTCGCCTTCAAACTGTACTTTTGTCGGCCCTGAGACTGGCGTCATGTGTCCGCAGAACCCGATCACTTCTTTCCTCGGCGACTTCCATAGTGGGAGCGGCGGAAGCACGACGAACTCGACGTTCATTGTAGTAACCGGCGTTCCGTTGCCATTTACGGTGCCGATTTTCTCGCCGAATAGACTTGGCTGGAGTAACAGCAACACGGTAAACCTGAGCTTCACGACGTTTCCTCCCATAGCGCTACCACTGGCGAACAACAATGGATTCATCGCGGCACCCATCGCCAGCATGACCTATGGAATCGACAGTGGGACTCCATACCCTGATACGTCGTTGCCGATTCCTGGCGACGTTACGCTGCTGAGCACTACTCCATGCCCAAGTGTGCCGACGGTGGGATCGGCCCTGCCGCTCTCAGAAAGCGCCACGGTAAACCTTGCGGACGGAACGCACACGCTTCACTACTTTGCCACCGATTGCGCAGGAACTGAGGAACTTGTATTCACTTATAACCAAAGCAATTTGGGAAACTGGGCAACATTCAAAACGCTCCCGGTTAACGTGGACACGACGGCGCCGGTTGTTGCCACTGGCCCGACACTTAGCCCGGCGGGCCCGTATGTATTGAACCAGGGCTCGGTGAGGGCGAGTTATAGTTGCTCTGATCCGGCGAGCACAGGAGTAACTCCGTCGGGGGTGCTAGTGTGTGGGCCGACGGCGTTGTCGCTTGTTCTTCCTGCGCCAAACACCGGTACGCTCAGTTCTCCGGTCACCACCTCCACGATTGGTCCACATACTTTCACGGTGAAAGTGCAGGACCTCGCAGGGAACGTGGGAACGCCTGAGTCAGTGACTTACAACGTTGATTACAACTTTACCGGATTCTTTGCACCTGTGAGCAATCCGCCCGCATGGAATGCGGTCAAGGCGGGAAGCAGCGTTCTTCTGAAATTCAGTCTGGGCGGAAACGAGGGGCTCGGAATATTAGCCGCGGGGGCGCCTACCCTCACGCCGGTTGCCTGCCCGGCAATCAGTCCCGTGGCACCGAGTGCGCCGATGGTAGCTAGCGGAGGGTTAAGTTACTCTTCGGGCGTGTACACCTACGCATGGAAGACCAGCACGGCATGGAAGAACACTTGCGGGCAGGTGGCTTTGCAACTGATAGACGGAACCACGCATGTGGCGAACTTCCAGTTCAATTAAGTTTGCCACCGTAACAGAATGGGCGCAGTGATTGCGCTACGCCCATTCTGTATTAACGACGTGCTGCGGTGTTTTCAGCATGGCTCCAGCGACTAGATTCGTCATAGATGCTGCGGAGGTCGGAGCGCTGCAACAGATGTTCAGAGCCTGGCTCTTTCGTAAGATCATCGAGCGTGGAGAGAACCTGATTGTATCTCGCGGCGGCTTCGGGGTTGCCAGCAGCACGCATTGAATTCGCGATGAGGTAGTTGATTCTTGCGGTGAGCAGGCGAGTGCCGAGACGCTCGCTGGTGCCGAGAATACTCTCCAATTCACCCTTCGCGTGTGCGAAATCCCTAGTGGCTACGAGGGCTTCTGCCATGCTCACAGAGCTATGCAGGGAGAGATACTTCATTCCGCTGACGGACGCCTGCTGTGATAACGCGGGGAGATCGTGAAGCGTCGTTTGAGGATGACCCTCCGCAATGGCGACCTTGGCGAGATTTAATTTCGCGGTCACGATCTTATCCTTCTCAGTGCCCTGCGATGCCGCACGCAAGGCTTGCTGGTACAATGCCTTTGCACCTTTCAAGTCGGCTGCGTAGAAGAGCACGTCTCCCTGGGCGCTGAGCACGGAAGCCTCCAGAGAAGAATTTTTGAGTTCGCGAGCAAGTGCGCTTGCCTCGTCCAGCAGCTTTGCCGACTCGTTGCCTCTTCCAGCCTGGGCAAGGGCCTCGGCCAGATCAGCCATGAATTCGGCGAGGTCGCGGTTGTGCTGTCCGGCATCGCGCAGGCCCCTCACCGAATCCTGCATGGCATCGACTGCCGGACCTATTCGCCCCTGATAGAGGAAAATTAATCCCATTTCATGACGTTCGGCGGCGGCGTTCTGGAGATCTCCTGCTTTGCGACAAAGGGCGAGCGCTTCCATAAACGAAGAGAGTGCCTGGTCGTATTGTCCCTGGGCTGTGTACACCTCGCCCAAGCTGTCCACGGTTTCTGCGATGTCGGCAGGAAGATTCAGCCTTCGGCGTAGCTCCAGTGCGCGTTGCAGATTAGTAAGAGCATCATCTGTATTTCCCCTCGCGAGCAGAACCAAGCCGATGTTATTCAGGCAAAGAGCCTCGTACTTAACATCTCCCGCATCGCGCTGGATCTGCAATGCATCTTTGTAAGCCTGCAGAGCCTTATCGTACTGGCCGCGGTCGGCGAGTAGAACACCCATGTCAATCAGGGTGTCTCCGCTCTCTTTCTTAATTCCGATCTCGCGTTGTAGCTTCAGAGCTTCAGAGTAGCTGCCCATGGCGTCATTCGGCTTGCCGAGCATGTTATCGACTTGGGCGATTTCGATCAGGTTTGCAGCGAGGTTTCGCTTCAGTCCAAGACGGCGATTGATCTCCATGGCATCCTGATAGTTTCGCAAGGCCACATCGAGTTTGTTAAGCTTTCGATAGGAGATGCCGATGGCCTGCAGCATCAGCGACTTCTGCTCCTGATTGTCGAGTTCCACGGCGAGGGTAAGACCGCGGGTCAAAGGGTCGAGCGCGGACTGGGGATTGTTGGCCATGATCTCAGTAACGCCCATGCGCCAGATCGCGCGCAGGTCCTTGGGATCGTTCTGGAGTATCTTTGCGAGTTGCTGGCGAGCCTTGTCAATTTCACCGTGGTCAAGGAAGAGGCCAGCGAGCGCGTACTCGATGTCATTATTGTTGGGGCGCGTAACGGCCAGATTTTGATAGGCCGAAAGTGCCTTGCTGCTTTCATTCAGGATCAAGGCCCGCTGGGCGTCAATGAGATACTTCTCTGCAACGGGCGCTTGGCGGCTGAGTTCGACGGCAGTGTGCGATGCCTGCTCCGCATCATGGTCGAATCCCAACTGGGCGTAGGATTGCGCGAGTCCCGAGAAAGCCAGAGCAAACGATCCGTCCTCTTTGGTTGCTTCCTGGAAACTTCTCAGTGCGTCAAGATATCTTCCGCTATGCAGAAACTCCTCGCCCTGATTGTAGGCGCGGAGAGCCGTGGGTGAATTTGAGCGGGGTGAGAAGGAGCTGGCTTGCAACTCCTTAATTACGTCGCTGGAGATGGAGAGATTGTTGCGCACGGAGTCGGCGATGCGATGCACCGCGGCGGGAATGTCGTTCTGGCTGGCAGCATCTATACTGAGCGAAACTTGGCGGTCAGATTGTATGTTCTGCAGCGTCAAATCGAAGCGCACTTGCTCGCCTAGTCGCACGTACTGACCCCAGATCACGGTGTCAGCGTTGCTGAATTCCGATATGCGATGAAGCATTGCCGGATCCAGCATGTTATCGGGGGCAATGCGAAGGTCTGAGAGCACCTGATGCATGCGGTATGGAGCGATGGTGCGTAGGTGCTTCGACTCTCCAATATCGGTGGTCAACATCTCGGCCACGCTGCTGCCTATCCAGTTCAAGCTGGAGTCTCCGGTAGCATTGCGGAGTGGAAGGATTGCGAGCGAGATTGTCGAGGACGAAGGTGTCTGTGACTTGGACGCTTGCGAAGACGAAACCGAAGTGCGGTGGCGCAGCAGGCCTACGCCTCCGGCGATAACGAGCAGCAACACGGTTGCCGCAAGCGGATAGCTGCCTCTCCGGCTGGTGACAAGGCGCGAAGGCTTCGCCACCGCCCCTTTGCCACCCGCCCAAGCGTCGAGGTCTGTGAGAATCTCACTGGCACCCTGATAACGCTGCGAAAAATCACGCTCCAGACATTTCGAGACGATCCTGCTAAGGTCGCGCGGGATGCTGACATCTATCTCGCTGGCGGGAGTCGCTTGTTCCTGTGAGCGCTTGATCAGACTAGCAATGGCGGTCTCAGCCTGGTAGGGGGTTCTGCCGGTCAGTAACTCGTAAAAGATGAGACCGATAGCAAAAACATCTGAGCGAGCGTCAATTTCTTTTCCAAGCGCCTGCTCCGGTGACATGTACTCCATGGTGCCCACGAGCGCGCCGGTCTGGGTCATCGAGGAAGTCAAGGTGCGCGCGAGGCCAAAATCCATTATGACGACGCGCCCCTGCTGGCTGAGCATGATGTTCTGTGGCTTGAGGTCGCGATGGATTACGCCCTCTGCATGTGCGGCCTCGAGTCCGCGGCAGATCTGCCGAATGATCTCAACAGCCTCGGCGGGCGGGAACTTGCCTCGCTCGCTCAAGTGCGAACGCAAGGTCACTCCATCGGCGAATTCCATGGTGATGAATTTTGTGCCGGCGTCTTCGCCGAGGTCGAAGATCCGAATCACGTTGCGATGCGTGATCTGGCGAGCGAGTATCAACTCCTGTTTGAAGCGCGCCAGCATATCGGTGCTGTCGGCCAGCTCCGAACGAATGGTTTTGAGGGCTATGACTTTATCCAGTTGGAGGTCACTTGCCTTGTAGACCGCTCCCATTCCTCCTTCGCCGAGCAACTCTATGATCTGGTAACGTTCGGACAGCACCGTGCCCGGAGGCAAGCACGTATGGGACGTTCCCCTGCCAGCACTGCCTGAAGCACTGCTGCTTGCAAAGCCGGCACCTCCCTGCTTCTGCATGATGGTGCGGTCTGGATCATAGTCGCCAGGCGCAGACATTCGAGAACTCCGAAGCGCAACTACAACAGAGTCATAGCAGAGCTTCAAAACTGAATTCGCACTATCCCAAAGCCGTCACTAGCTGGATAACGCTGCGCCTCCGGTTGCAGCGCCGGTCGACCGCGAACGTTGATTCCATGAA
>Ga0316217_10004042_pt1 | contig 16158 bp, 10 predicted proteins | sample 1anoAmetaG_FD_203633 | JGI IMG/M metagenome (GOLD analysis project Ga0316217, IMG submission 203633) | Freshwater microbial communities from Trout Bog Lake, Wisconsin, USA - 1anoA | ecosystem: Environmental > Aquatic > Freshwater > Lake > Hypolimnion/Profundal zone | place: USA: Wisconsin...
AGAGCTTCATAAGTTGCGACATCCAGCAGAACTGCAGCCGCCCGGCCATGCTCTGTAATGACCATTGGGGAACGGTCTTGCCTCAAGGAGTCCAAGACCTTTGCTGCCTGACGCTTCAAATCGGTAACAGGAACGAGCCTGGGCAACATATGCACCCCTTTGGCACCTAGTATGGGGCCATAATCGGGGCCATGCAATGGATCGCCTAACGGCAGGTGGAAACAAGGGCCCGCAGTTCATAGGTGACGATGACAAACTGGCGAGTTCCCGACCTCCCGGGACGGCCGCCCCGGCACGGTGAAGCATGGGTCAAATCGCTGGATCATTGCTGGCTTCATGCACCGGCGCGCCAGTTCCCTGCGGGCTTCGATGAGTCGGCGCCCCGATGGTGCCTAACGCCTGCGTTGACCGGCCCGGCCCCAGGCGCATGATGGGGGCGGAGATGCTGTATGGGTGCGCCTCAACGAAAAATTGGGACATAGTGAGGGACGGGTCCGGGGGCGAACGCTCCGGTTAGGCAGATACGGCGCCGTAATTATCGCTGAAACCCGCGACCCTACTGATTTTGGGGAGGGCGATTGTGAAGATTTGATGACAAGTGAATTTTCCCCTTGCACGATGTATCCTTTTGGATACACTTGAAGGTTGTGAACACGCTTATTCGCACGGATGAATTTGACGCATGGCTGCGAGCCTTGAGGGACTCACAAGGAGAGGCTCGAATCCTCCTGCGGTTGCGCTCGGCCTCCAAAGGTAACTTTGGCGACTGCAAACCTGTTGGAGATGGCATCTCCGAAATGCGCATACATGCGGGGCCAGGTTACAGGATTTATTTCACGCGACGTGGTGAAGTTGTATATTTGCTCCTCCTAGGAGGAGACAAATCGACCCAGGCTCGCGACATTAAGCACGCCAAAGCAATTCTCAAGACGCTCCCCAAGGAGTAACCCCATGACCAAGCTTGCCCCTTTCGATCCAGCCGACTACCTCACCAGCGAAGCGACCATCGCGGAATACCTTACCGGAGCACTGGAGGACCCAGATCCCGATATCTTCCTCATGGCGGTTCGGGACGTGGCTCGTGCCCGCGGCATGGCGAAGCTTGCGAAGGATTCAGGACTTGGCCGCGAGAGTCTTTACAAGGCCCTCAGCCCAGGAGCCAAGCCGCGCTATGACACCGTGCTAAAGCTGATGCACGCTCTGGGTGTGAAGTTGCATGCGGAGCCAGTCCATTGACCGTGCCAAGCCTCGCCTTGGGCAGCCTTTCAGGCACCGGCGCCCCGCTCGAGCCTAACGCCAGCGTTGACCGGCACGGCCCCAGGCGTACGATGGGGGCATAGATGCTGTATTGGTGCGCCTCACCGAACGATTGGGACATAGCGAGGGACGGGTCCGGGGTCGAACACAACGTTAGGCCAAGACGCCGTTGTTTGCTGAATTCCTCTGTCAGACGTGTTTGGCAGAGAAGCCACTGGCTCGATGTTCCTGACAAATTTTGCGATTGAGCAAAAAATACCCAAACAAAAATGGCAAGGATATTGTTTCCGAGAAACCGGGCTAGTGCCAGCCCATTTATATTGAGGGTTTGAAATGATTATTAACGGCTTACCTTTAAATTTAAATGATATTAACAATATCAGGAATGACCAAACTCAAAGCACTACTATAAACGTCACTAGTTTTCAGTATTGGCTTGATCTGCACAAACGTTGCCCTCTTGGCACCGAATTTTATCCTCCAACAGAAGCTGAGGGTGAATCAGAACCAGGTATGCAGAAAGATTTTTACATGATATTTTTGCCAGGATTTCCGCCGGACTTGAAGCAAAAGCTAATTTCAATGTTTCACGACCAACGGATAGATAGACAGAATTTTATAGATATGTATTCCCAGACATTTGCCCCTATCTTTCCTATCGGGACAGTCGGAAGTTGGGACTCCTCATGGAAAAACTTATTGACTAATATTATTAAAGATACGGAAGCACTTGCTAAAGCATGCAATCCTGAATGCGCCCGAAACATGAGAGCTTTAGACGTGTTAAGGCAACAAACGCTATTATAATTAAATTAACTATTTTTAATGATTATGCTAATTATTTGCCATAATTTGCAATATACAACTTTTTTGATGGTCAGCTCTCCCATTAGGATAATTGGAGTACTTAAATCTTCCACCATTCATTCGTGGGCCACTGTATTGAAATAATTTCTTAAGCCCTATAGCAATGCCTGTTGCCGGGTCTGGATATGGACTCAAGGACGTCATTCTCAATCGTTGACTATTCAATTCGGCCACTGGACTGTTACTTCCATCTCCAATTTCAATTATTGAAAATACTACAACTGTTCCAGCATGCCCCTTTTTTGTGAAAATGACGTTTTGGCCGATCTCTTCGAGTCCCCCTTCCTGTGACTCAATGTACTGCACAAATACCGCTGATAATGGTTCCATCGAAATCAGATGAGCTAGCAAAGGATCGGATACTGGGTCTTGCTCGGATTTCACGCTTGCTCCTTGCTGTAAATTTGTCGATCAATTGTAAAATCCATTCAAGAGAACACTGGCTCAACTGACAGAATGAAATGAAGGGCTATTTTGTTTCAGGCTTGCACCTGCCGCACACAGAAACAATGCCTCCAACGGTTGACGGTCTTCATGGGATTGGCATTTCAGGCATCACCGCGAATTTTTCATGCGAGTATCGGTGGGTCTGCGCCCCGATGGTGCCTAACGCCAGCGTTGACCGGCCCGGCCCCAGGCGTACGATGGGGGCGTAGATGCTGCATTGGTGCGCCTCAGCGAACGATTGGGACATAGTGAGGGACGGGTCCGGGGTCGAACGCAACGTTAGGCCAGGGCGCCATCTTTTCGTTGAAACACTTAGTATAACTGAGTTTAAGGCGACAAAAAGGAACCCATTTTTAGGCAAAGCTAACACTATCTCGATTGCAAAGATGGAGCCTCCATTAATTTCAATTTCATCACCTCTTCACGCCCATCTTCATTTGGCAATAGTTGAAGTTGCAATCCAAGACTATCTCTAAAGTAATGGTTAACAAATCCCTGACCACCAAGTCTATGCCATCTCGGGGAAATGAAGTAAATACGACCAGGTTCTGTATATAATTCAAGGATTGAGACATTCTTGTTTGTTGCAGCAATAGAATGAGTTCCAGGTTTCAATTCCAAACGCAAATAGGAGAGGGCAACCATATCAGCAACTATTTTTTGATCCACGCTGATGGGAATTTTCACTTCGCCTATTTTATCGGATCTATAAATATACACGACTGACATTTTTGCCGCGCTTGAAAATGTCTTTGCTTGAGCATCCAGAGATGGATCAGCCAAGGGTCCAAAATAGAATGGACCTGTTCCAAGGCACGAGATGAGACTCAAGAGGGCTACACCCACGAAAACCAGTTTCCATGTTTTTGAATTCATTTTTCGCGCCTGTTTTGGAACGGATTGGGCAATTTGAAAGCATGGCTTATTCCCAGAATACCACCTACGAACACGCGAACTTGTGAACTATCTGCATGCCAGCATACACCGACCCCTTTCCCCATGATGCTTTTCGGTGGGTCGGCGCCCCGATGGTGCCTAACGCTTATTCGACCGCCCACCGAAACAGGTATTCGTACACCTAAAAGGCCAGAGTTCAATTCAAATATTAAAAATATGTCACATAATTTCATCGGATCTGATTGTGCGTACTAAAAAAATCAGATGGGCCCGACAGAGCAAGGGAAAGCATGCTCGGCCCCCAAGGATCGGGCGGATTGCGGAAGGACAACCCTGCCTTGGTTCTGAACAGAAGCACTTGCGCTCCGGGGTTCCATGGCGGACGGTTCCAGGCTATTGTTGCGACTCGATCTCAAAGCGTGCGCCCATGAGCCTTGATCTGCCCTTGCGAACCCTTCCCCTCTCCCTGGCCGGAATGGCCACCGTGGCCGCCGCCCAGGCGCCGCCGTCGGCCACGGTGGTGGTCACGGCCACCCGCACCGAAAGGTTGGAAGCCGACACCGCCGCCACCGTCACCGTCCTCGGACCGGATGACCTGGACCGTCTGCTGGTGCAGCGGCCCAACGATCTGGTCCGGTTCGAGCCCGGCGTGGACGTGGGCAACAAGGGCCGCCAGGGTTCTACCAGCTTCGATATCCGCGGCATCGGCGGGAACCGGGTCATGATCCTGGTGGATGGGGTGAACCTCCCGGACGGGCCCGAGGCCGGGCGGGACTTCAGCCGGGATCTGGTGGACCTGGATTCGGTGGCCAGGGTGGAGATCCTCCGCGGTCCCGCTTCGGCGCTCTACGGCAGCGACGCCCTGGGCGGGGTGGTGAGCTACACCACCCGGTCGGCGCAGGACTTCCTGCCCGGACCGGGGCGCTACGCCGCCCTGAAGCTGGGCTATGCCGGCGCCAGCGGGGAGCGCAGCGCCACCGTCACCGCCGCCGGCCGGCACGGCGCCTGGGACGGGCTGATCCTGGACACCGTCAGGCGCGGGGCGGAAACGGCCCCGCGCCTGGGCATCCCGGACCCCATGGCCATCCGCACCGGCAACCTGCTGGCCAAGGCGGGCTTCGCCCCGGACGGACACAACCGGTGCAGCCTCGACTTCCAGCGGCTGGAACGCACCACCGCGATCGATCTCCTGAGCGGGACCGGGGCCACCCCCGCGGGCCCCGGCCGGACCATCCAGGTCCTGGACGACCGCGGGGACGACCTTTCCGCCCGGACCCAGGCCAGCTTCGCCCACCAGTTCGATGACGACTCGGCCTGGTTCCAGCACGCCGAGGCGCGGGTCTACTTCCAGCAGGCGCGGACCCGGGAGGTCACCACGGAACGGCGGGACCCGGGGACCGGCCCGGTGCTGCGCTGGTCCGACTACCGGTTCGACCAGGACATCATCGGGGTCAGGACCCAGGCGGAGCGCCGGTTCCAGGCCGGGGCCGCGGCCCATCGCCTGCTGCTGGGCCTGGACGCCAGCCGCGCCTGGACCTCCCAGCCGTACGACCGCACCCAGACCGACCTCGCCACCGGCGCCGTGACCCGCACCATCGCGGGCGCCAGCTACCCCATCAAGGTCTGCGCCGACAGCGCCACCTGGACTGCGGGGGGCTTCGCCCAGGACGAGGTCCTCTCGCCCTCGGGACGCTTCAGCCTGATCCCGGGACTGCGCCTGGACGCCTTCGTGCTGGATCCCCGTCCCGACGCGGATTTCCAGCGCTCCAACGTCCAGGGCGCGCCGGTGCGGCGGATATCCAGCCTGGCCCTGTCCCCCAAGCTGGCCTTCCTGGCCAAGCTTGCCGGCTGGACTCCCTATCTGGAATACGCCCAGGGCTTCCGCAATCCGCCCTACGACAACACCAACGTCGCCATCACCAACCGCATGGGCGGGTTCAGCTACCAGGTGCTGCCCAATCCGCGCCTGGGCCCGGAGCGGAGCTACGGACTGGAGGCCGGGCTGCGGGGCGAGGGACGCGGCTGGGACTGCGGTATCGTCCTCTACGGCAACCGCTACCGCAACTTCATCCAGCAGGCCGACCTGGGCCTGGATCCGGCCGGGACGCACCTGATCCAGTACCGGAACCTGCAGGCGGTGCGGATCTTCGGCGCGGAAGCCAGGGCCTCCCGCAGCCTCGGCGGCGGCCTGCGGCTCCAGGGCGGGGCGGCATGGTCCCAGGGCGACGATCTCGGCAAGGGTCTGCCCCTGGACTCGGTGGCCCCCTTCAAGGCGGTGGCGGCGCTCCAGTACCGCGCGGCCGGGGGCGCCTGGGGCGCGGACCTGGTGGGCACCGGCGTCGCCCGCAAGACCCGGGTGCCGCCGCCCGGCGCCTTCCAGGTCGGCAGCTACGGAGCGGCGGAGCCGTTCCGGGCGCCGGGCTACGGCACCCTCGATGTCCTGGCCTTCGCCGCCCTGGACGGCGGCCTCAGGCTCACCGCCGGCGTGTTCAACCTGCTGGACAAGGCCTATTGGCACTGGGAGGATGTGCGCGGCTTCGGCGCCTCGGACCCGGCCCTGGCGCGCGCCACCCAGCCGGGGCGGAACCTCGCCGTGACCGTGGCCATGGCCTGGCTGTGAGGCCGATCAGGAGGTCAGCGCCCGGTGGGCCTCCTTGAGCTTGTCCATGATCGGGATCTGCTGCGGACACTTGGGTTCGCAGGCCCCGCACTCCTCGCAGCGGTCGCCGCCGTGGCCCTGGCCGGCGAAAAAGGTGTCGTACTGCCAGGCGGCCGACTTCCAGTTGCCGAACATGGAGCCGGTGTTGTAGCTGGAGAACACCTCCGGAATGGCCACCCCGCTCGGACAGGGGGCGCAGTAGCCGCAGGTGGTGCAGGCGACCCGCACCCGCGACGCATAGATGGTCCGGACCTCCTCGACCAGGGCCTTCGCCTCGGCGTCCAGGCCCCCGGCCAGGGCCGCGCCGGCGGTGACGAGGTTCTGCTCGAGCTGTTCGGCGGTGCCCATGCCGGACAGGGCGGTCACCACCTCCGGATGGTCCCAGACCCAGCGCAGGGCCCAGGCGGCGGGGGCCAGGGGCGAGGCCGAGCGCGCCCAGATCCGCTCGACGTCCTCGGGCTGGGCGGCGGCCAGGGTGCCGCCGCGCAGGGGCTCCATGGCGATGGCCCCGATCCGGCGGTCGGCGGCGTAGCGCAGGCCCTCGGTGCCGGCCTGGTACTGCTCGTCGATGAAGTTGTACTGGATCTGGCAGAACTCCCAGTCGTAGCCGTCGACGATGGTCTTGAAGACCGACAGGGAGTCGTGCACCGAGAAGCCGATGTGCCCGATCCGGCCGTCCGCCTTGGCCCGCTCCAGGGCGCGCAGGCCGTGGTGCCGCAGCACCGTGTCCCAGCGGGCGGCGCTGAGCGCGTGGATCAAGTAGAAGTCGATCCTGCCGGTGTCGAGTTTCTTCAGCTGCTCGTCCAGCAGCCGCTCCCAGTCGGCCTCCGCGTTGACCAGCCAGACCGGCGACTTGGTCGCCAGCTGGACCTTGTCCCGGTAGCCGTCCTTGAGCGTGCGTCCCACGAACAGTTCGCTCTGGCCGCCGTGGTAGGGGTAGGCGGTGTCGATGTAGTTCACCCCGGCGTCGATGGCCCGGCGCACCATGGCCCGGGCCGGTTCCTCGTCGATCTGCTTCATGTCGCCGCCCACCACGGGCAGGCGCATGCAGCCGAAGCCGAGGACGGAGACTTCCAGGCCGGGAATGCGGGGGAACGATCGGTATTTCATATCGGCATCCTTGTACCCGGATTCTACCGCCAAACCGGCCGGCCGCCCCCTCTTCAGTCCGGATCGCCGGCGTCCGCGGGGCCGCGGCCCGGCCCTCAGCCGAAGGCCTCCGCCAGCCGCTCGGCCGCGGCCAGGTTGACGGCCGCCAGGACCCAGAGCTGGTCCTCGTCCACATCGAAGCGGGGGTTGTGGTTGGGCAGCACGATGCCCCGGTCCGGGGCCGAGGTGCTTAGGAACCAGTAGCACCCCGGGATCTTCTCCAGGTAGAAGGCGAAATCCTCGCCGCCCATGCTGGGCCGGGTGAGGAGGGTGACCCGGCCGGCGCCGAGCACCTCCCGGGCCGCGCCGGCGGCCAGGGCGGAGGCCCGGGGGTCGTTGACCACCGGCGGATAGCCGTGGATCCACTGGTACTCAAGCTCCAGGCCGTGCATCCTCGCGATGCCCGCGCCGATCCCGCCGATCCGTTCCGCCAGGATGGCGCGGATGTCCGGGTGGATGCACCGGGCCGTGCCCTTGAACTCGGTGCGTTCCGGGATGACGTTGAAGGCCTCCCCGCCGTGGACGCTGCAGACCGAGACCACCGCGGGCCGGGTCTGGTCCAGTTCCCGGGCGCGGAAGCTGTTGAGGGCCAGGATGAACTCGGCCAGGGCGGTGACCGGGTCCGGGGTCCGGTGCGGCTCGGAGCCGTGCCCGCCGGAACCGACGAAGGCCCCGCGGAAGCGGTCCGATGACCCCATCATCGGGCCGTGCAGAAAACCGGCCTGGCCGGGCTCCAGTTCGCAGGAAACGGCGCCCACGTGGCCGCCGACGATGGCCGCGACCCCGTCCAGCGCGCCCGCCTCGATCATGTGCCGGGCCCCGAAGTAGCCCTCCTCCCCGGCCTGGAAGATCAGCCGGGCCCGGAACGGCAGGCGCCCGGCGCCGGCCTCTCCGGCCAGCAGCCCGGCCGCGCCCACCAGGCAGGCCGTGTGCGCGTCGTGGCCGCAGGCGTGCATCCGCCCCGGGAACCGGGACGCGTGGTCCAGGCCGGTCTTCTCCTCCACCGGCAGGGCGTCCATGTCGGCGCGGATGGCCACCAGCGGCCCGCGGTCGCCGATGTCGGCCCACATGCCGCCGGCGGCCCGGTGCGGCGCGAGGCCCAGCCCGCGCAGTTCGGCCTCCACCAGGGCCGTGGTCTCGGGCAGTTCCAGCCCCAGTTCCGGGATGGCGTGCAGCCTCCGCCGCAGCGCGATGACGCCCGGCAGGGCGCGCCGGATCCGCGGCTCAGGGAAACGGATGGCGTCGCTCATGGGACTCCTCAGGCCGGATGGGTGGCCATGAACCGGCTGATCCGGTCCACTTCCTCGGCCGTGAGCCGGAAATCGGCGCCAGCGACGCCCTTCAGCTGTTCCGCGCTGCGCAGCCCGACGATGGCGCCGGTGACGGCGGGATGGCGCAGGCACCAGGCGATGGCCACCTCGCCGGGGTTCCGGCCGCGGCCCGCGCCGATCTGCCGCAGCAGTTCGGCCAGTTGCAGGTTGCGGGTCAGCTTGGGCTCCTGGAACTGCACCGCCCGCTTGCGGAAGTCGTCCTCGGGCATGGCCCGGATCCGCTCGGCGGTCATCTTGCCGGTCAGCAGCCCCGACTTCATCGGGCTGTAGACGATCACGCCGACCTTTTCGGCCTGGCAGTGGGGCAGGATTTCCGCCTCGATCTCGGGGGAGATGATGGAATAGGGCGGCTGCAGCGAGGTGACCGCGCCCAGCGGGGCGATCCGCCGCAACTGGGGCACGCTGAAGTTGCAGACGCCGGCCCAGCGGATCTTGCCCTGCTCGCGCAACCGGACCAGGGCCTCCCAGCCCTCCTCGATGTCCTCCTGCGGGTTCGGCCAGTGGATCTGGTACAGATCGATCGCGTCCAGCTTCAGCCGGCGCAGGCTGGCCTCGCACTCCCGGACCACGGATTCCCGCTTCAGCCGGTTCACGATCTTCCGGTCCGCGTCCCAGGCCATGGCGCACTTGGTGAAGACCAGGGGCCGGTCGCCCAGGCCCTCCAGGGCCCGGCCCACGACCTCTTCGGAATGGCCCAGGCCATAGACCGCCGCCGTGTCGATCCAGTTCCAGCCCGCCTCGAGGGCGGCGCGGATGGCCGCCACCGACTGCAGGTCGTCCTGCGCGCCCCAGCCGAAGGCCCAGCCGCCCCCGCCGATGGCCCAGGCGCCCACGCCCATGGGGGTGATCATCAGGTCGCTGTTGCCCAACCGCCGCTTGTCCATGCCGCTCACCGCCGTTCCGGAGCCATTATGCGCCCAGTCCATCTCCCCCGGCCAGTTTCGGCGTTAGTCTGTTTGCCTAGCCTCCCCTTGGCCCGCCCCAACAAAGGTGACCCCATGCCTTCTGCCAGCCAGCCCAGCCACGCCGTCAATCCCTTCGACCGGGAGCGCATCCTCGAGTTCGAGTTCGTCCGGGCCACCGAGAACGCCGCCCTGCAGGCCATCCGCTGGTCGGGCCGGGGCGAGAAGGAGAAGGCCGACGCCGCCGCCTGCGCCGCCATCGCCGGCGTCTTCGATCAGCTGGACATCCAGGGCGAGGTGGTGATCGGCGAAGGGCTCAAGGACGGAGCGCCCGGCATCTTCATCGGCGAGCGGCTCGGCTCCTGGCGCCAGGGCGCGACCCGGTTCGACCTGGCCATGGATCCCATCGACGGCACGACCAATGTCGCCAAGGGCCTGCCCAACAGCATCTCGGTGATCGCGGCGGCCCAGGTCACCAAGGGCGCGTCCCACGCCATGCGCAACATCCCGAGCTTCTTCAGCCACAAGATCGCCTACGGGCCGGCGGTGAAGCAGGCCCTGGCGGGCCGGAACGGCGCCCCGTTCCTGGACCAGCCGCTGGCGGAGGTCCTGGGGTTCGTGGCCGAAGCCCTGGGCAAGCGGGTCAGCGAACTGGTGGTGGTCACCATGGACCGGCCGCGCCACGACGACATCATCCGCCAGGTGCGGGCGGTGGGTTCCGCCCTGCGGCTGATATCGGACGGCGACATCACCGCCGCCGTGGCCCCGTCCCTGCCCTTCTCGGGCGTGGACCTCTACGTCGGCATGGGCGGTTCGCCCGAGGGGGTCCTGGCGGCGGCGGCCCTGAAGTGCCTGGGCGGCGACATCCAGCTGCGCATGTGGTTCGACCATGTCCGCCACCCCAACCACCACAGCGAGGTCGCCACCCTGGTGCCCCTGGAGGACCTCACCCGGGTGTTCCGGGCCGACGATCTGGTGGTGGGCGACAGCGCCCTGTTCTGCGCCACCGGCATCACCGACAGCCCCCTGCTGCCCGGGGTCAAGCTGATCGGCCACCGGGCCGAGACCCACTCGATCCTCATGCGCGCCCGCAGCGGCACCGTGCGCCACATCCAGGCGGTGCACCAGCTGGACCGCAAGGAGGCGCCGATGCGCGGGGATTTCATGAAGCTGCTGACCGACTAGCTGGGGAAGTGCTTCCGGAAGATGCCCATGAGCAGCCTGGGGAAGAGGCTCCCGGGGTTGGCCTGGAGCGGGTAGGTCCAGGCGGCCTTCAGCTCCGTGCCCAGCTCGAACAGCATCCCGCTTTCGACCTCGGTCCCCAGCAGCACGAACGGCATGCCCGCCGGCAGGGCCTCGGTCAGGGTCTTGATCCGCTTGCGCGCCTCCCAGGAGCCCGAGTCCACATGGAACACCACCAGGGCCTTGGCGGAAGGGGCGAATTCGCGCACGAACTGGATGGTCGGGACGACCCGCCGCAACGCCGGCATCTGGCCGGCGAGGATGGCGGACAGCTGGACGCCCAGATCCGCGGACGAACTCACCAGGATCAGCTCGGCCTTGACGGCGACGCCGCTGCTGGCGCCGGCATCCTCCGCCGGGGCGGAGGCGCGGCCGAGCGAAAGGATCTCCTCCTCCCGCCGCTGGAACACCCATCGCGCCAGATCGTCCAGCAGCTTGCCCTCCAGGGGCGGCCGGAATTCCGCCCCGAACACCTTGTCCTTGATGTAGCGGACCTTGACCTTGGTGTTGATGGCGATGGTGCCGGCCAGGGTGAAGGCCACATGGACCAGGTCGTCCACAAGCAGTTCATCCTCTTCGTAGTTCCGGCTCAGGAACAGGCGAACCCCGGAGGTGCTGATGTTGACCAGGGTTCCCATAAGGAGGTCATACTTTCGGGTGCTGAAGGTGACCGGAACCCGGCCCACCCGCTCGGCCCGGTAGGCCCTGCGGTAGTCGCCGTCCTCCAGGTTGGTCGGGATGGCCAGCTGCAGGCTCTGCCGGCCCTTGGCGCGGCCCAGGCCGATCAGCCTGGTGGAGCCTTCGTAGAAATGCTCGGCATAGGGGAACCGGAATTTCAGTTCCGGCGAGCGCAGGCCGTACTTCGCATCCTCCAGGTCCATGTTCGCGTGGCAGTGGAAGAGGTCCCCCTCCAGGCGCAGGAAGGACGTCTCGAACCGCATGTACGGCGTGGAGAGGATCACGATCTCGTTGTGATCGCAGACGTGGTCCAGGACTTCCCGGATCAGGCCCTCGTTGCGAATCGATGCGTCCACGCGTACCTCAAACAATGCAGTATACAATATCAGCTACTTGATGCTCGGCGGCCGTAGTCGGTCTACTCAAATGGAGCTTTAATGACAGTCTACGTCATCGGCCACCGGAATCCCGACACAGACTCCATCTGTTCGGCCATCGCCTACGCCCACCTGCTCCGGATGACCCACCTCCCGGACGCTGTTGCCGCCTGCTGCGGCGAGGTCAATCCGCGCACCCAGTTCGTGCTCAGCCGGGCGGGGCTCGAACCGCCGCGGCTGGTCATGGACGTCCGCCCGACCCTCGGCCAGGTCTGCCGGCGGGATCTGGTCACGGCCCGCGAGGATGAGGCGTTCTTCGAGGTCTACCGCCGGATGCAGGCGCACCAGGTCACCGCCGTGCCGGTCCTGGACGGCGCGGGCGGCCTTTCCGGCATGCTCTCCCTGTCCCGGCTGCTGCAGCTGCTGCTGCCCGAGCGGGGCAGCAACGACCGGCCGAGGCTGGTGGAGACCAGCCTGGACCGGGTCTGCCGGGCGGTCGAAGGCAGCTTCCTGCACGCGCTGGACACCGAGCGCGAGGAGTCGCTGTTCCTCAAGGTGGGGGCCATGAGTTCAGGCAAGTTCATCCAGCGCCTGCAGGAATTCCCACCCAGCCAGTCGCTCATCGTGGTGGGCGACCGGCCCACCATCCAGCGGCCCACCATCGCCTTCGGCGCGCACTGCATGGTCGTCACCGGCGGCTGCGGGCTCGCCCAGGACCTCCTGGAAGAGGCCAGGGCCAACGGCGTCAGCGTCATCTCCAGCCCCTGGGACACCGCCACCACCACGCTGCTGATCCGCGGCGCCAAGGGCATCGGCCGGGCCGTGGACCGGACCTTCCGGAAGTTCCGCGAGAACATGCTGGCCCGGACCGTGCGCAAGGAAGTGCATCCCCTGAGCCAGGAGCTGTTCCCGGTGCTGGGCGAGGCCGGCAACCTGCTGGGGGCCTTTTCCAAGGACGACCTGGCCAGCCCCGAGCAGGTGCGGCTGGTCCTGGTCGATCACAACGAGCTGGCCCAGGCGGTCACCGGCGCCGAGGAGGCCGAGATCCTGGAGGTGCTGGACCACCACCGGGTGGGCGGCGGCCTGATCTCCCGGGAACCGATCCGGTTCCAGAACGACACGGTCGGCTCCACCTGCACCATGGTCACCCGCGCCTACCGGCGCGAGGCCATCGTCCCGCCCATGGGCATCGGCCAGTGCCTGGCGGCGGGCATCATCTCCGACACCCTGAACCTCAGCTCGCCCACCACCACCCAGGTGGACCGGGAGATGCTCGAATGGATCGGCGCCGTCTGCGGGTTCGACACTTCCGCCTTCGCCGAGGCGTTCTTCGCCGTGGGCTCGGTGCTGCAGCTGTGCGCCCCCGCCGAAGCGCTGCGCATGGACTGCAAGGACTACACCGAGGGCCCCTGGCGGATGGCCGTGGCCCAGATCGAGGAGATGGGCTTCCAGCGCTTCTACCAGCATCAGGAAGCCCTGGCCGAGGCCATGGACGACCTGCTGCGGGAAAAGCGGGCGGACTTCGCCTGCCTGCTTGTGACCGATATCTCACTCAACAACAGCCTGCTGCTGGTGGCCGGCGATGAACGGGTGATCGACTCCATCGAATACCCCAGACTGGAAAGCCACTTGTTCCAGCTGGATGCGGTCGTCAGCCGGAAGAAGCAGCTGCTTCCCCACCTGGCCCGGCATCTGGCGCGGCTGGACAAGGAGCAGCCGGCCAGGGGTTGACAGTGCGGGTTGGAACGGGTTAAGTTTGATTCATGATTTTTGTATCGATTTAAAAATCATGGTACATCCCTCCCGGAGCCGCCCGTGCCAACCCCATCGGTCCCCCTCCCCACCCTCCGCAGACTGCCCCGCTACCACCAGTTCCTGGCCCGGCTGCGGGACCAGGGGCAGGAACAGGTTTCCGCCGCGCACATGGCCGAGATCCTGGGCGTGCACCACACCCAGGTGCGCAAGGACCTGACCCTGGCCGGATGCCTGGGGCGGCCCAAGGTCGGGCACAAGGTGACTGAGCTGCTCACCGCCATCGAGACCTTCCTGCACTGGGACAACCAGTCCGACGCGTTCCTGGTGGGCGTCGGCAGCCTGGGCACCGCCCTGCTGAAGTATCCCGGCTTCGGCCAGGCCGGCGCCCGGATCGTGGCCGCCTTCGACCGGGACCCGGCCAAGGCCGGCAGCCGGATCGGCGAGATCCCGGTGCTGCCCATGGACAAGCTGGCCAGCCTCGCCCAGCGCATGCACATCGCCGTCGGCATCCTCACGGTGCCGGCCGACGCGGCCCAGGCCGCCGCGGAACTGATGGTCGACGGCGGCATCCGCGCCATCTGGAACTTCGCCCCCATCACCCTCGACCTCCCCAGGGAGATCATCGTCGAGAACCTGGAGCTGTTCGCCAGCTTCGCCCTTCTGCTCCGCAAGCTCGCCGACAGCCGTTCCCAGGCCGTCCTGAGCTAGCCCGGCCCATCCACCGACCCGCGCCCGGCACGTCGCCGGCCGGAGAAGCTTTGCCTTGACCCATAGGAGTCCAACCATGGCCGCGACTGCAGAAATGGCCCCGAAAGCGGGGCGGAAGTACGAAAAGGTGCTTCAGATCCTGGAAGGCAACCAGCGCGACCGGTCCCGGCTGGTGCCCATCCTCCAGGCCGTGCAGGAGGAGTACCGCTACCTGCCCGAGGAGGTGATGACCCTGGTGGCCACCTCCCTGGGCATCCCCGCGGCCAAGGTGTTCGGCGTGGCCACCTTCTACAGCCACTTCGCCCTGGCCCCCAAGGGCAAGTACGTTGTCCGGGTGTGCGACGGCACCGCCTGCCACGTCAAGGGCAGCCAGGACCTGGTGGACGCGCTGGAGGCCCGGCTGGGCCTGGGCGGTTCGCGCCGGACCACCCCGGACATGCTGTTCACCCTGGAGACGGTGTCCTGCCTGGGCGCCTGCGGCCTGGCGCCGGCCATGGTGGTGAACGACGAGGTGCACGGCCAGGTGGACGCGGCCGGAGCCTGCGCGATCGTGGACAGCATCTGCCGGCAGGAGGGCCTGTGAGCGCGACCATGGAAGTGGACCTGGAAGGACTGGGCGCGGCCTACCGCGCCGCCGAGGCCATGCAGAAGCGCCGGGTGGTGATCTGCGCCGGCACCGGCTGCATGGCCAACGGCGCCATGAAGGTGTTCGCCGCTCTGCGCGAGGAGGCCGAGGCCCAGGGCATCGACCTGGCCGTCGAACTGGACTACGAGGACCCCAAGGCCGGCGACGGCTTGCTCACCGGCAGCGGCTGCCAGGGCTTCTGCCAGATGGGCCCACTGCTGAGCGTCGAGCCCGACGGCATCGTCTACTGCAAGGTGCTCCCGGCCGACGTGCCGGAGATCGTCCGGGCCACCCTGCTGGAAGGCCGTCCGGTTGAGCGGCTGCTCTACCAGGACCCCGGCACCGGCAAGGCCTGCCGCGGCCACCATGAGATCCCCTTCTACGCGCGCCAGCAGCGGACGGTGCTCAAGAACTGCGGCAGCCTGGACCCCGAGAACATCCGGGAATACCTGGCCCAGGGCGGCTACCAGGCGGCGGCCACGGCCTACACCGCCTCGACTCCCGAAGCGGTGTGCCGGGAGATCCTCGATTCCGGCCTGCGCGGCCGCGGCGGCGGGGGCTTCCCCACCGGACGGAAATGGGAGCTGGCCCGGGTCCAGCCGGGACCCGGGAAGTACGTCGTCTGCAATGGCGACGAAGGCGATCCGGGCGCGTTCATGGACCGCGCGGTCATGGAAGGCAACCCCCACGCGGTGCTGGAAGGCATGCTGATCGCCGCCCGGGCCATCGGCGCCGATGAAGGCTACGTCTACGTGCGGGCGGAATACCCCCTGGCCGTGGCCCGGGTCCGCCGGGCGGTGCGCGACGCCGAGGCACTGGGCATCCTGGGCGGCGACCTGTTCGGCACCGGCCTGGCCTTCCGGGTCCAGGTCATGGAGGGCGCCGGCGCTTTCGTCTGCGGCGAGGAGACCGCGCTGCTCGCCTCCATCGAAGGCCAGCGGGGCATGCCCATGCCCAAGCCGCCCTTCCCGGCCCAGAGCGGGCTCAACGGCAGGCCCACGGTCATCAACAACGTCGAGACCCTGGCCACGATCCCGCTGATCATGGCCCAGGGCGCGGCGGCCTTCCGCTCCTTCGGCACCCAGGCCAGCCCCGGCACCAAGACCTTCGCCCTCACCGGCCACGTGCGCAACACCGGCCTGATCGAGGTGCCGTTCGGCACCAGCCTGCGCCACATCGTCTTCGAAGTGGGCGGCGGAGTCACCGGCAAGGACGGCCAGGTGGCCGAATCGGCCTTCAAGGCGGTGCAGATCGGCGGCCCCTC
>Ga0316217_10004043_pt1 | contig 16157 bp, 8 predicted proteins | sample 1anoAmetaG_FD_203633 | JGI IMG/M metagenome (GOLD analysis project Ga0316217, IMG submission 203633) | Freshwater microbial communities from Trout Bog Lake, Wisconsin, USA - 1anoA | ecosystem: Environmental > Aquatic > Freshwater > Lake > Hypolimnion/Profundal zone | place: USA: Wisconsin...
CGGGCCTCCTCCCAGTTTTCATCAAACATGTTATCCTGTATCAATATGCCCTGGGTTGCCTTAATATAAATAAACTGAAAGCGAATAGTATCCCCTTTGGTATCCAGCGCCTGTAACTTATTCCACTCTACGATATTCTGAAAGTGGGAAATATCAATTCCATGCACCTCGTAACCATCGGGAAAATCAGTCGGTTTAGCCGAAATCTTATTGTAATGGTAGGTAAAATACCGGTAGGCATGCCTGAAATATTTCTTGTTTTGGTACGAAACAATTACAATGGCAATTAGCAGCAAAAACCACAAAACGATTTTTGCCCATTTGGACAATTTCGATTTCTTTTTTGCCATCAATTATATAGTAGCGATTACTTTCAGTTCCACAGCAATGGGGGAAGGAAGTGCGTTTACCTCAACAGTGGTACGGCAAGGTGCATTCTCCTTAAAGTACTCCGCATAAATACGATTGAAGGTCAAAAAATCGCGTTTCATGTTTACCAGGAAAACAGTAACGTCAACAATTTTAGCCCAACTACTGCCGTTTTCCTCAAGCGCTGTTTTTACATTCTTAAATACTGAGTGCACCTGCGCTTCAAAGTCGAAAGCTTTATAGTTGCCGTACTTATCCAGCTCCAGTCCGGGTATGTTATCAGTACCAGCTTCGCGCGGACCCATGCCACTCACAAAAATCAGGTTGCCGGCCTTGCGGGTCATGGGGTACAAACCCATTGGTTTTGGAAGATTATCGCTCATAAATATTTATTTCTCGGGTTTGTTTGGGCACAAGGTGACTTTGTACCGCTGCTAACGCTTAATTCTTAATACAGATATTTTTTGCCTCGGTAAAAAATTTCATCGCCTCAAATCCCCCCTCCCGTCCAACACCTGAAGCTTTCACTCCACCAAAAGGAGTGCGTAAATCGCGCAATAACCAGCAATTAATCCAGACTATGCCCGATTCAATTTTTTCAGCCACCCGGTGCGCCCGCTTTAAATCGTTGGTCCAAATGGAGGAGGCTAAACCGTATTTAACTGAGTTGGCCATTTTCAGGGCCTCTTCTTCCGTATCAAACGGGGTTAAGGTTACCACCGGTCCAAATATTTCTTCCTGCTGGGTACGGCATTTGTAATCAAGTCCTTCAATAACCGTGGGGGCAATAAAGTATCCTTCATGGCACCGGCCATTCACCTTAACTTCGCTACCACCCGTTAGTACCTTACCGCCTTCCTGTTTTGCCAGTTCGATATACGATAACACTTTTTGCTGATGCTGCGAAGAAACAATGGCACCAAGGTTAGTCGTGCTGTCATTCGGGTCGCCCACTTTCATCGCTTTTACTCTTTCAACAAAAGCCTGCTTAAATTTTTCATACAAAGGGCGTTCAATAAATACCCTGGAACCACAAAGACATATTTCCCCCTGGTTTGTAAAAGACGCCCGAACTGTTTGCTGCACGGTTTCCCCGAAATCACAATCGGCAAAAACCAAAGTGGGGTTCTTACCTCCCAATTCCAGTGATAGCTTTTTAAACATAGGTGCTGCGGTAGCGGCGATGCGTTTACCGGTTTCGGTACCGCCGGTAAATGAAATCGCTTTTATTTCGGGGTGTTCAACAATTGCTTGCCCCGCCCTGCCGCCAAGACCATGAACAATATTCAAAACGCCTTTTGGCAAACCTGCCTCTATACAAACCTGCGATAAAAGAAAAGCCGTATAAGGAGTTATTTCACTCGGTTTGGCAACCACGCAATTACCGGTGGCCAAAGCCGGTGCTATTTTCCAACTGAAAAGATACAAAGGCAAATTCCATGGTGAAATACAGCCAACTACACCTACTGGTTGTCGCAAGGTATAGTTAATAGCGGTACCCGGCGTTTGATGGCTTTCGGAGGAAAAATGTTGAATGGCCGATGCATAAAAACGAAAATTGGAAATGGCCCGGGGAATATCCATAGCGGCAGCTAAGTGCAAAGCTTTGCCGTTATCCCTCGACTCGGCGGCCACAAATTCATGAAAGCGATTTTGAATGCCGTCTGCAATTTTCAGCAATATCATCATGCGTTCCTCCAGGCCGGTAACGCTCCAATCAGCAAAAGCAGTACGCGCAGCATCAACAGCCAGTTGAACATCATCAGCATCCGAATCCGGCACCCGACTATAAACCTTACCGGTAGCAGGTTCGTAATTATCAAGGTACTGCTTTGAAACGGGCTCCTGCAATACTCCATTGATATAATTTAAAATTTTTTCCATGGGCTAGAGCCTCTAATTTACAAACTTCCGGTTCTTCCACCATCCACCGGCACATTAATACCGTTGATATAGGCCGCTGCAGGCGAAGCCAAAAACGCCACGGCATTAGCTACTTCTTCGGCTTTGCCAAAACGTTTCATAGGAATTTCTTTCAGCATTTCTTCTCTGATGTCCTGTGCCGAAACATTTGTCTTCTCGCTTCTTGCCTTCACAAGGGCATTTAATCTTTCAGTTTCGGTAGCGCCGGGCAAAACATTGTTTACCGTAATACCAAACTCGCCTAACTCGTTAGCCATTGTTTTCGCCCAACTTGCAACGGCCCAGCGGGTAGTATTACTTACTCCTAAATTAGATAGTGGTTGTTTTACCGAAGTTGAAATAATGTTCACTATGCGGCCATAACCGCTTTTTTTCATGCCTTCCAAAAATAATTTAGTGAGCAGGTGACTACATATTAAATGCGATTCAATGGCTTTGATAAAATCTTTCTCATCTGCGTCTACAATTTTACCCGACGGAGGCCCACCTGTGTTGTTAACCAGTATATGATAGGTTTTATTGCTCTTTTTCATGTGGCGCTCTACAGCAGATTTCACCTTGTCCGGGTCCGAGTAGTCTACTGCCACGTAATCATGTCGTTGTTCACTGCTCCCAATAAAACTAAGGTCAATCAAACACTGCATTAAACCCGGTTCTTCCCTGCCCACCAAAGTTACACTGGCGCCCAACCGGGCCAGTTCAAACGCTACCGCTTTGCCAATACCTTTGCTGCTTCCGCCTACAAAAGCATTTTTGCCTTTTAAATCAAGATTCATGTAAACTGTTATTTAAAACGGGAAATTAGGTGAAAGAAAATAAGGCGTTAAATTTATGAATGAATTATGATTTTTGAATGATAAATTGCGCAACGATTTAAATTCAAGCCAATGATAGCACCCGCCTTTAATTTTAAAAAATGGATTGACGAACACCGGCATCTGCTCAAGCCACCGGTTATGAACCAGGTGGTTTATAAAGACAACGACGATTTTATTGTAATGGTAGTTGGCGGCCCTAACAAACGCAAAGATTTTCACTACAACGAAACCGAAGAGTTTTTTTATCAGTTTGAAGGTAACATCGTGGTAAAAATTGTAGAAAACGGCCAGATACGCGACATTCATATTAACGAAGGTGATATTTTCCTGTTACCTGCACGCACACCGCACTCTCCCCGCAGGCCCGAAAACTCCGTGGGCCTGGTGATGGAAATTAAACGCGGCGTGGAAATTGAAGATGGTTTTCAATGGTACTGCGAAGGTTGTGGTAGTTTGTTGTATGAAGTAAAAGTTCCTGTAAACGACATTGTAAAAGACCTGCCCGTTGTTATGGATAAATTCTACACCAACCTCGAACTACGCACCTGCAAAAAGTGTGGAACGGTGTTTGAACCGCCTAAGTAAACCTGTGAAAGCCATGCTAACAAAGGAAAAGCTTGAAATTTATATCAAATACAAGGATATGGAGGCAGAGGGTCCGGGATTGCCTAAAGATGTCAGCGATTCAATTCGTAGAGTCTTTGAGAGTGATTCTGTATTAATTTATAGTCTTTTATATGACCTTTTTCTTGTAAATGGAGGACTCGCTTCAACCTCTTTTGCCAAAGAAGTTGAGGAGAAAATCCAAAAAAACTGCGATACTGAGGGAGCAATATTTTTGCGAGAACTAGCTTTCAACAAAAAAAGATAAACTGCCTTTTCGCAATCGTAATTCGGGTTTAAATCTATTTTAACTCCTTTAATATCAACTTCGAAACCTTCGGGTCTACAATTACAGTATCGTGCTCAAAGTCGAGTTTTATTCTCCACTTCTGCAGCGTGTTTACTCCAATGATTCCCTCCTCACTCAGGCCTGGCACCACCATAAACTCATCACTTAATCTTATATCGCCATAATAAAAATCAGCACGCATAGCTTCGTTAATTTTTACATAGTGCCCTTCACTTGCAGTTGCTACTTCCATGGGTCTTCTCAAGGGCTTTGCTTCTTCTATTTGAGCGGCAATATCAGGTCGGAGGCAAGAAAATGTCGCACCACTATCAAAAAGTGCATATACCATCTTTTCACCTAAAGATCCCTCAAACCGAAGCGGTACCCTTATAATTCCCATTGCTTTCTTTTTATAAAAATAAGCTATTCTCCCTAACCTTTCCTTTCCAAGGCCTTTGTAATGGATGCAAAAAAGGCACCACGTTAGCCGCAGTGCCTCCGATTTGTCAATTAAATAGTCAGCAAAAATTTTATTCCTCCACTTCCACCTTAACTACTTCAAGGCCTTGGGCGTGTTTGGCTTTAATTTTATTTTCAATTTCTAAAGCCAGTTCAGGATTATCTTCCAAAAGTTGTTTTACTCCTTCGCGACCCTGGCCAAGTTTGGTGCCTTCGTAGCTAAACCAGGAGCCGCTTTTTTGAATAACTCCAGCCTCAGCCCCGATATCAATAATTTCACCGGTTTTCGAAACACCCAAACCATACATAATATCAAACTCGCAGGTTCTGAAAGGAGGAGCCAGTTTATTCTTTACAACCTTCACGCGGGTGCGGTTACCTGTCAGGTTATCGCCTTCCTTAATCTGGCCAATACGGCGAATATCCAAACGAACCGAAGCATAGAATTTTAAAGCGTTACCACCTGTTGTGGTTTCAGGATTGCCAAACATGACACCAATCTTTTCGCGCAACTGGTTAATGAAGATGCAGCAGCAACCTGTTTTCGATATTGTACCAGTTAATTTTCTGAGGGCCTGGCTCATCAAACGGGCTTGTAATCCCATTTTTGATTCGCCCATCTCGCCTTCCAACTCACCACGTGGAACCAATGCCGCCACCGAGTCAATAACGATGATGTCAATAGCCCCCGAACGGATAAGATGTTCGGTAATGTCAAGGGCCTGCTCGCCATCATCGGGCTGCGAAATAAGAAGCTCATTAACGTTCACGCCCAGTTTTTCGGCATAAGCCTTGTCGAAGGCGTGTTCAGCGTCTATAAAGGCTGCTATACCGCCTGTGCGCTGGCAATTAGCAATAGCCTGGATGGCAAGCGTGGTTTTACCAGAAGACTCCGGCCCGTAAATTTCAACCACCCTGCCTTTGGGAAGTCCGCCGATACCTAAAGCGATATCGAGGCCCAATGAGCCGGTTGGAATAATTTCGGCCGCCATAATCTTGGAATCACCCAATTTCATGATGGTTCCTTTACCATAAGCCTTGTCAAGCTTGTCAAGCGTCATTTGGAGCGCTTTGAGTTTTTCTTTCTTTTCGTCAGCCATTTTGTTCATCTTGTAATGTTAGAAAAAATTCATCGGAGGCAAATCTAGAATAAGTTTTTTAATAAACTAAAATATTTAGTAGTTCTTTTAGTATTATTTTTCTTGCTTCTAAAACCGGCTATCTCCCGACGTTATAGATGTAAAAGTAAGATGGCAGTGCGCAATCTATTTGCGCAGTAAAAAAAATAAAATTTATTTTTTTGCTGCGGGGGCGAATGATTATTCGCCCTTACCCGGCATAGGCGCAGCCGAACATTTCAATCGGCAATAACCTTCAGCTTAACCAGCTCAATCCGCTTATCGGTTGCCTTTAAAATTTTAATATGAAATCTATCTAAATCCAACGCGGTGCCGGCCTCGGGTATATCCTCAAATCCATTGATAATATACCCCGACAAGGTGGTATACTCGCCCTCAGGTATGTCAAGGCTGTATTCCCTGTTCAGATAATCCACTTCCAGCCTTCCCGAAAAATTGAACTCCGTATCCGATATACGCTTTTCCATCAGGTTTTCTTCATCGTGCTCATCCTTTATTTCGCCAAAAATTTCCTCCATCAAATCTTCCAGTGTAATAATGCCGGCAGTGCCGCCGTATTCATCAACCACCCAGGCAATATTTCTCTTCTCTCTGATAAACTGCAACATCAGGTCATTAGCCGTCATACTCTCCGGTATAACCTGCAGGGGCCTTATAATTTGTTTTAGTGTCTGAGGATTTTTAATCAGGTCGAAATGGTGGACGTAGCCCAGTACTTTATCAATCACCTCATCATACACTATCAGTCGCGAAAGCTTCGTTTCAATCAGTTTCTTCTTTAACTCCTCAAGTCCCTCATTAATATCAAGTCCTTGTATCTCGGGCCGCGGCACCATGCAATTGCGCACTTTCACCTCTTTTAAATAGAGCGCCTTTTCAAACATTTCAGAGTTGAGGTGGTCGGCTTCATCATTGCCGGTTTCATCAGTCACGGCAGTCTCTTTCACCAGGTATTCCAGGTCTTCTTTAGTAAACGAGGGTTTGCTTTCAACCAGCTCAGTTCCAATAACCCGCTTAATAAGCCACCTTGAAACATAATGGAAAACATTAGTGAGTGGTTTGAGCGGAATGTAAAACAGATACTTGGTTGGAATAGAAAAGAACAGGAGCGTTTGATCGGCATTTACCCTGAAAAGAATTTTGGGCAGCAGTTCCCCAAATATCAGAATTACAAAAGTGGTTATTAATGTCTGAATGAGCAGTAACGGTAATTCGCGTTGTGGAAGAAGCGGGAAGTTGTCTTTCACTAAGTAGTTAGCCGTAACACTGCCAAACAGCACCAGCGAAATATTAAGCCCAATCAACATAGTGCTGATAAACTTCGAAGGGTTGTTGGCAAACTCTGAAACGATGCGTGCCTGGCTCGAGCCTTTTTCTTTCAGCAACTCAATGCGCAGCTTATTGGCTGATACAAAAGCAATCTCGATGCCTGAAAAAAAGGCAATCAGTAAAAGCGATAAAAGGATGGCTGATAATTCCATTGGTTATGGGAAAATAAGTAAAGTGGCAGATAAATGCCCCATTGTTTTATCAACGGTGGCCGCTAATCCCGATTCCGCTTTCCCTTTTTTAAAGTTCGTTTTTCGTCGTTTTCCAATCCGACAAATTGTCAAAAAATAATTTCAGAATCTTCCATTAAGTCCCTCCGGGGCTGTCCGACAGGGGGTGTTACTCCCCCGGCATCGACATTCCCAGACAATCGAAGACATAAATCGACATCCTTAGGCATCTGTTGCCACCCGCGCCCATGTCGATTGTTAAAATTCGCGGTTAAAGCCGTACCGGTAAATATGTCAGTTATATGGTTCATTTCCTTCAATTCTATCGCTAAGGTAGTCAAATAAATCGATAAATCAAAAATTTGTTTGACCGATAGCCAAAATACCGTACTTGTACGGTTTCCGGGGGTAAAACCTGAAAAGTTTAGATTCATCCACCGTGGTCAAATAAAAAAGCCCGGAGGTAAACTCCGGGCTTTGTAAGCTATGTTGTTAGTTTATCTAAGCAGGGTAACCGCACCTTCCGCTTTACCGGTTATATAACTACCCGGGTTCGACGGATCTTCGTATTGACCCTCTATGTAATAAATGTAAGTACCTGATGGTTGTTCTTTACCATCAAATTTACCATCCCACGGCTCGGTAGAGTTGTGTACCAATTGTCCCCAACGATTGTAGATGTGGAATTCTTTCACAATTACATAGGTATGCGATACAGGACCGAAGTAATCGTTCTTGCCGTCACCGTTTGGCGTAAAGGCATCAGGCATAACCAAAGGTCCTTTCAGGAATACCCAAACAGAATCGGTAACCGCACACTTAGGATTGAGCGAATCGTAAACCGTTACATAATAAACAGTAGGCGCAGCAATGGTAAACGACGGGTCAGCGCAATTGGTGCAGCTTAGACCCGTAGCCGGAGTCCAGCTGTACGACGGATTGTTAACTATGTTTACAATGTTAGGATTTAATGGCGTAGCATAGTTAGCAATACCCTGAACTGTATCAGGAGCAAATGAAACCGTCATTAGTGCAGGCTGGCTTACCGTATCTAATATAGTATCAGTACATCCATGGCTGTTTTCTACCACCACTTTGTAAATACCTGCAGCCAGGCTGTCAAACTCGTTGCTGCTTCCAAAAGGACCACCATTCAATGAGTAAGTAAACGGAGCATTTTGCAGACTGTCTTCGGTTACAATAATCTTACCATCGCTAAAGCCGTAGCAACTGGTTGAGTCGGTACTGCTGGTGTAAACATCAGCCGGAGCGGATGGTGGAACAACAAAAGCACCGGTTACAAAGCAACCCAAAGTATCGGCAACAACAAAGGTATATGGTCCTGATGGCAGGTTACCCAGTGCGCCTGATTGCGTTGGAGTGCCGCCAGGTGTGTAATCGTAAGTTAAGGTACCTGCACCGCCTGTAGCAACAATGGTAACAGTACCACCGCCTGCACATGGATGAGGAACAACTTCAGCCGTATCAACAATTTGGGCAGCCGCTGCAACGTTTTCGGTTGCGGTAACAGTACAACCTGCACCATCGGTAACGGTTACGTCAACTGCCGTGCCTGCTGTAGTTAATCCGCTTACTACAATTGATTGCGTAGTTTGTCCGCCAATGTTCCAGCTATATCCCGGTTGACCCTGAGCACCGGTAACCAATACAGTGGCTGTATCATTAGCACCAGGACAAACAAGACCCGGAGCTACAATGCTAGCCGTGTAAGGACCAGGCTGCGTAACTGTAAATGCATCGGTAAACGAACAACCACCTGCATCGCTGGCAGTTACATGGTAAGTGCCCGCTGCAAGGTTGGTAAGCGGGTTGCTTGTGCCGCCACCAGGGCTCCACAAGTAAGTAATTGCACCACCGGTGCCACCGGTTAAGGTAATTGAAATACTACCGGTGCTATTGCCATGACAAACCACATTGGTAATAGTAGAATCAGCCAATGTAAGCGGTAGCGGTGCCGGAGCCAGTGTATCTGAACCCGAAACGGTACATCCGTTGTGGTCAGTTACTGTAACCGTTTCGGTAGAGCCACCCGTTAAGTTAGTTATCGGGTTAGTGCTGCCCGATGAAGTACCGGTCCATGCATAAGTATAAGTAGGCGTTCCGCCTGCAGGAACCACTGCAATAGAGCCCAGCGTGTTACAAGTAGCCTGAACAGTTACAAAATTGCTGATTGAAAGCTGTGTAGGTTGACCCAGGCTATCGCAAGCCGAAATGGTACATCCGTTGGCATCATGCACAGTTACACAGTAAGTGCCGGTTGCAAGATTTGAAATCGTTACTCCGGTTGCACCACCAGTCCAGGTATAAGTATAAGGACCAGTACCACCCACAGGCGTTACAGTAATTGAACCATTGCTTTGACCAAAGCAAAGCGGTTCAACATTAGCAAATGTAGGAGCGCTTAAACCTGTAGCATTTATCACCACACCCGCAGCAGTTACCGAACAACCATTGGCATCGGTAATTGTAACATCGTATGTTCCGGCAGAAAGACCGCCTAACGAATCAATAGTTACTGTTGGGTTACCTTGCCATGTATAAGTATAGCCCGGTGTTCCGCCATGCGCATATAATATTAATGAACCGGCGCTGGTACAAGTTACCGGATGAGAAGAGATACTGTCAACTACAATAGCTGTTGGCTGGGTAACCGTGTAGCTTGCACTTGCAGAGCAACCCAGGCTATCAGTAACCGTTACTGTATAAGTTCCGGCTGATAAGCCGGTAATAGTAGGTGTAATACCTCCCGGAGGTGTGCTCCATCCGTAATGTAACGAGCCGATACCACCGGTTGCGGTTACAGTTATACTGCCTGTAGCGCCGCCGTTACACAAATCGTTGGTGATATGACCTGAGTCAATCACTACGCTGTTCGGTGCAGCAGGAACTACGTAGGTAGCAGTTATTGAACATCCGTTGTGGTCGGTTACTGTTACATTGATATTACCTGCCGGTATATTACCTGCAGAATCAGTAGTTGAACTATTTCCAGACCACGAATAAGTATAAGGTGCAGTTCCACCGCTTACAGTTACAACAACTGTTCCACCGGTAACACAGGTAGCTTCGTGAATAACTGCTGAATCAATAACAAGCGGTGTAGGCTGAGAGAGTGTGTAACATGCCGTAGCGGTACAACCCTTGCTATCGGTAATAGTTACGCAGTATGTATTAGGTCCTAAACCGGTTATTGGTCCGGTAGTGGCGCCATTGCTCCAGGCATAAGTATAACCAGGTGTTCCGCCGCTCGCAACCAGGTTAATAGCACCGTTACTGGCACCATTACAGGTTATGCTGTCAACTGTAGTTCCGGTAGTTACAATAGCTGTAGGTTGGGTTACTGTGTAAGTAGCAGTTGCCGTGCAACCCAATGAATCGGTTGCGGTAACGGTATAAGTACCAGCAGCCAAAGCCGTGTCAGTAGCACCATTCACACTATTACCCCAAACATAAGTGATGGTTCCGGTTCCACCGGTAGCACTTACAGTAACAGTTCCGTTGCTGTCGCCGTTACATGAAGGAGGCACAATAACCGGTGCATTAAATGTTATTGGTGCAGGGTTAGCCAGGTTGTAACAAACGCTGGCAGTACAGCCTACGCTATCGGTTGCAGTTACGCAATACTGACCTGAAGCCAGACCCGTAATAGTAGCTCCGGTTGCGCCATTGCTCCAAACAAAGGTTATTGGTCCACCTGAACTATCGGTTGCTACCACAGTAATAGCACCATTGCTGTAACCATTACATGATACCGGTGTAATTACCGGAGTGCCAAAAGTTATAGCACCCACCGCCGCGTTTATAGTAAAGCTTGCAGTATCGGTGCATCCGTTTGCATCAGTAACAATTACGCTTACGGTTCCGGCAGCACTTACAGTGGCTGTATCTCCACCGGTTGCACCCGTCCAGCTATAAGAATAAACGCCGGTTCCTCCGCTTACAAAAAGAATAATCTGACCCGGAGCAACGCAGGTAACCGCCTTGATATGCGTTGAGTCGATAGTAATTGGTGTAGGCTGGCTTACGTTGTAACAAATACTTGCCGAACAACCTGCGCTGTCAGTAGCCGTTACACAATAAACACCTGCCGTCAAACCAGTGATGGTGTCACCGGTAGTAAAGTTCGACCAGCTATATGTTATGTGGCCAGTTCCACCGGTAGTATTTACAATGATGCTACCGTTTGAAGAACCGTTACAGCTAACATTCGTAATAGTTGGGTTGCCAAATGCTATTGGTTGCGGTTGTGCTACCGTGTACGAAGCACTGGCCGAGCAACCTGCAGTATCGGTAGCAGTTACCGTATAAGTACCTGCACCCAACCCTGTGATGGTTGCCGTTGAATCATTCTGATAATTCCAACTATAAGTGATAGTTCCGTGACCACCGGTTGCAGAAACTGTTATGCTACCGGTACTGTCTCCGTTACATGAAGTATTTACAATTACCGGTGTTCCGAACACCAGCGCTCCCGGGGCAGTTCCTACGGTGTAAGATGCCGTAATACTACATCCATGAGCATCGGTAACGGTGAGCGTATAAGTGCCGGCCTGTAAGTTTGTCAACGAATCGGTGTGCTGTCCGCTTACCGACCAATTGTAAACCAATGGAGCAACACCGCCCGTATCAACCACTAAAATTGAACCGCTGCCGTTACAGCTAACGTTTACAATAACAACTGAATCGTTGGCTATTGGGGTAGGTTGCGTAATGGTGTATGATGCTGTAGCAGTACAACCTGCTGCATCAGTTACCGTAACCGAATAAGTGCCTGCAGCCAAACCGGTCAGTGAGTTAGAGTTAGGCTCAGTTGGGTTCCAGATATAAGTTAATGGTAGTGTTCCACCGGTTACATACAAGGTTATGGCTCCGCTGTCAGCACCATTACAGTTTACATTTTTAACATGCGCACTGTCGATAGTTACCGAAGAAGGCTGAATTAAAGTAAAGCAGGTTGAAACCGAGCATCCGCCGGCGTCAGTAGCTGTTACACAATACTGGCCCGCAGATAAACCGGTTAAGGCTCCTGTATTAGGCTCAGTAGGTGTCCAGGTGTAGGTTATTGGCAATGTACCACCGGTTGTGGTTACTGTAATAGCGCCCAAAGTTGTACAAGTAGGTTGAACAACCACCGGTGTGCCAAAGGCCAGGTTACCGCTTACTTTGGTTACCGTAGCACATGTGCTGCCGGTACATCCGTGGCTATCCGTAACGGTTACACAATATGTTCCCGGTGTAAGCGCTGAAATAGTATCGGTCGTTGCACCATTGCTCCACAAGTAGGTATATCCGGGTGTTCCGCCCGAAGCAGTAACTCTTAACACCCCTAAATTATTATTGGTACAACTGTTGAAGGTGTCATTAGCTACCGTAGCAACTACTTTCGGAGGATTGACCAATACCACCGTGTCAGACTTGGTACAAGTAGTAGTCGTTACGTTGAATATATATGTTCCTGCCGGCAGACCAACTACTGAAGTTTGGTTAGCACCATTAGGTGTATTCCATCCAAAAGATACCAGTGTTCCTGAGTCGGTGAAAGATGCATAAACCGCACCATCGCTGTCGCCATAGCACTGAATGTTATGAACTGAATCGATATTTACAGTTAAACGTCCGCCTGGTGTAACATAAACGCTGTCGCCAACAATTACCTGGCTGTTATCGCAGTTGGTGTAAGTAGCCAACACGGTATAAGTAGTAGGAACCTGAGGGCAAACGGTAATGGTATCAGCCGAACCGATTTGTGTACCATTCTGATACCATGCAATAGTATAGTTAGGTGCACCTGCAGGGCTAAATCTCCACGCATCGTTGGTGGCGGTCCATTGGGTAGCATTTCTTCCGGGTACAGTATACCATAATGCACCGGTTGGGTTGGTTATACCTTCAATGGCCAGGCCACCGTTCCAGTAAGTACCACCGCTTAAGTCGGTACAAACAATGGCTTTCTTCTGAATATAAATATCAATATCGTTGGTAGTTTCATACAATACAACCATGGCCGTTTGATGGTCCAGATGGCTGCAGTAGCCATTGTCAACGCTACCTGAATCACCAAACATCGGACAGTCGTACCATGACACTTCAAATTTGCGGCAAGGTGCGGTACCGGTAATGTTATAATAGATATCGCCATGGTGGGTAGGGTCCAAATCCTGCCAAGGTGCCATAATACAGTTTCTCTGGTCAGCTTCAGTTGTGTTAGGAAGCGGGCCCGGAATGCTCCAGTTGTTGAAAGCTCCGGCATTTGAACAGTTGAACGAAATTTCGCCGTTTGAACCAATGGTAATTGTGTTATGAGCTACACCGAAGAAGCAGAAGTTAAACGGAAGCGTGATACAACTTGACCATAAGTCATCGGTATGTACCAACACCGCTGTACCCGTATTGTATGGGAACGGCGGGTTATAAGCAATTGGAGCAACCGTATATGATGTTGTCTGAGCGGCGCTAAATGCAGTAGCCATTAAGCGGGTACAAGTTTCAGAACAAGGAATTACTACGTTGTTATTGGTGTAAACCGCAGGGCAGGCACCGCAGCTATCGTGACCTACTATATAGTAAGCAGTAGTGCTGCACCCGTTAGCATCGGTAACTGTTAAAGTATAGCCACCGCCTGCTAAGTTGGTGATGGTAGAACCGGTCAATCCGCCCGGGTTCCAGGTATAAGTTAACGGACTGGTACCCCCAACCGCAACAACCGAAATAGAGCCATTGCCTGAACATGAAACGCCCTGGATACTTGCAGAATCAATTGCTATTGGCGCCGACTGGCTGATGGTGTAAGCCGCAGTAGCTGTACATCCGTTAGCATCGGTTGCGGTAACAACATATCCGCCTGCAGGACCTGTAACAGTTCCACCGTTGGCGGTTCCGCTGCTCCAGGTATAAGTAATGGCTCCTGTTCCACCGCTTGCGCTGGCAACTATGCTTCCGTTAGCACCACCGGTGCAACCGATATTGGTAATAACCGGTGTTCCGAAAACAATAGCAGAAGGCTGTGTGATAGTGTATGAAGCGGTAGCAGAACAACCGTTTGCGTCGGTTGCAGTAATATTATAAGTGCCGCCCGCCAGGTTTCTGATAGTATCATTTTGAGTAGAACCGCCAGACCATGTAAAGGTAATTGGTGGTGTTCCACCATTCGTGCTTAAAATAATTTCACCGGTTGAACTACCTGCGCAGGTAGCATTGGTAATTTGTGCAGCATTAAATGTAACCGGGTTACCCACCACAACTACCGAACCTGAACCGGTCGCAGTACATCCTACTCTGTCAGTAGCGGTTACCTGGTAAGTGCCTGCACCCAAACCGGTAATAGTTGCTGTTGTCTGGGTATTGCTCCATACATAAGTATATCCCGGAGTTCCACCTGTGCTTGAAACAGTTAAAGTGCCCTGGGTAGTAACTCCGCTACATGAATTAACAGTATCGTTAGGAACGGTAACTATGATAGCCGTTGGTTGATTAACCACAGCGGAAGCAGTTGTTGAACATCCGTTAACATCAGTAACCGTAATAAAATAAGTGCCGCCGGCTACACCCGCAAGGGTATCAACCGAAAGCGAATCAGTATGGTTTTGACCCGTACTCCAGTTATAGGTAACCGGGAAAACACCCCCCGTTTCAGTCGCTATAATCTGGCCTTTCAATCCGGCACAAACAGGGTTAGTGGCTGTGAGGGTCACATTCAGCGAACTGCTCCTGGTTAATACGTTTGCAGATGCAGTAGCCGAGCATCCAAATACATCTGACACAGTAACTGTATAATTACCTGTGTTCAGACCCGTTAGCGGATTGGTTGTAGCTCCGCCTGTCCAGGTATAACTGTAAACCGGGGTTCCTCCAGTTACAAGTGCCGTTAGGCTACCGATATTAGTAAGACCCGAGCAAGATGTAACGGTATCATTAGCCACTGTTACTGAAACGCCGGTAAGCGGTGCAGTAATAGTATATGATGCCGTAGCCGAACAGCCATTGGCATCAACCGCCGTAACACCATAAGTTCCCGGGCCCAGATTAGAGAGTGTATCCCCATGTCCGGTTCCCGAAGACCAGGTATAAGTAATTGGATTGGTGCCTCCGTTAACAGGCGCTATAATCTGCCCGTTGCTATCCCCAAAGCACGACACATTTTTTATTACAGGCGTTCCGAACGTGAGCGGGTGTGTTAACACCGACACTGTTCCTGCGGCCGTACCTGTACATCCGTTATGGTCGGTTACCGTTACATCATAAGTGCCAACTCCCAAACCAGTAAGTGGGTTGGTAATTCCACCGCCCGGGCTCCATGAATAAGTATAGCCCGGAGTTCCACCGGTAATAGTAGCGGTAAGGCTTCCGTTATTGGTACTTCCTGTACAAGAAGTAGCAGTATCATTAGCAACATGTACTGTTAAAGGGCCCGACGGGCTCAGCACTTCTGTATCTCTTTTAAAGCAACCAAGGGAATCCTCGACAGTAAATACATAGGTTCCCGCACCAATATTGGTTAATGAGGTTTGACCGGCACCTCCCGGAGCCCATCCGTAAGATAATACGCCGGTAGTTGAATTAAAACTTGCAAAAACCGAACCTGTTGGACTTGAACAACCCGGCTGAACCGCTGAGTCAGCCACAGAAAGGTTTGAAAGGCCTACAAACACATTGGCCGAAACGGTAACCGTTGAGTTATCGCAGTTGGTATAGGTAGCCTGCGCTACATAATGAGTTGAGCCGGCCGGAGGGCAAACCTGAATACTGTTGCCCGTTCCGATTTGAGTTCCACCCTGAAACCAGGCTATAGTATAGTTAGGTGCGCCTGCCGGGGTAAAACGGTAAGCATCATTGGTTACAGGGCCCCAAACGGTAGCGTTACGGCCTGGCACTACCGTTGCGGCAGTACCTGTTCCGTTCATAATACCTTCAATAGCCCATCCATTGTTCCAACCGGTACAAGGAGTACCTTTTTGCTGGATGTAAATTTCGATAGCCATGGAAGTTTCATAAATAACCGCCATTTGCGTTTGCTGGTATGCAGTAGTACAATAGCCGG
>Ga0316217_10004044_pt1 | contig 16155 bp, 12 predicted proteins | sample 1anoAmetaG_FD_203633 | JGI IMG/M metagenome (GOLD analysis project Ga0316217, IMG submission 203633) | Freshwater microbial communities from Trout Bog Lake, Wisconsin, USA - 1anoA | ecosystem: Environmental > Aquatic > Freshwater > Lake > Hypolimnion/Profundal zone | place: USA: Wisconsin...
CATAAGGATCGGGCGCCGTGCCGGGCCAGAGGCGGGGAGCAGCGGCCTGCCCATCCACGGGAGCGGGGACCGGGGCCTGAATGGTGCGGCAGGGAACGCTGTGAGCCGTGAAGAGGACGGGGACAGCGCGGCCAGTCTCGGCGCTGAGTTTACCAATGGCGGGACGCAGGCGCTCAGCGAATGCTTCAGCCAGAAGCGGATTGTGCGCCCAGCCCTCAGTAAAGTCAATGCGGAGCCCGGCGGCCTCAGCCTCAGCGGCGCGGCGGTAGAGGCCAACGCTGGTTCGTGAATTCTGCGGGGCCATGCAGACGACGGCGGCCTCTTCAATGCCATCCGCGCGCATCTGGCGAACCACATCGGGAATGTAGGGACGCCAGTTGCGCATCCCAACGTAGACGGGGACCTGCACGCCATCGGCGGCCAGTTCCCTTTCGACGAGTTTGGCCTGCTCAAGCGTGATCTCTGTCAGCGGACTGTGGCCGATGAGCGAATAGCGGTGCTGGATTTCTTCAATCACTGCTTGCGGAAGGGGGCGGCCGCTGGTCACGTTACGCAGGTATTCGGGAATCTGCTCGACGGTCTCAGGGGTTCCGTGAGCGAGGAGGAGTACGGCTTGCTTGGGCATGGCGGGCTCGCTGGGGTGTGCGTCCGTTTGGGTTCGAGGCGCCCCAGTTCTCAAAATCGAAACCTGGGGCACCCGGTTGCTATGCTTTGGTGGATTCCAGGCGGAAGTCCCGGACCATTTTCACGACAGCCTGCACATTTTCAACCGGCGTTGTGGGGACGATGCCGTGACCAAGGTTGAAGATGTGGCCGGGCCGGCCGTTGGCGGCGCGCAGAATCTCTTTGACGCGCATCTCCAGAACCTCAAGAGGCGCAAACAAAGTAATAGGATCGAGGTTGCCCTGGACGGCGTGGGAGTGGCCGACCGAGCGCCAGCCTTCGTCGAGGGGTTGCCGCCAGTCAAGGCCGATAACATCGGCGCCGGTGGAGGCCATCTCGGTGAGCAGGCCTGCGGTTTCCACGCCGAAGTAGATGACAGGAACGCCCATCGCCTGCACTGAACGCACCAGTCGTTTGGAGGCTTCAAATGCATATTCGCGATAGTCCGCCAGACCAAGCGAGCCCACCCAACTGTCGAATATCTGGATAACGTCTGCGCCGGCTTGCACCTGCAGGCGGCAGTAGTCTTCAAGAACCTTGACGAGTTTGTCGAGCAGCAGACGCCATGAGAGCGGATCGCTGTACATCATCTGCTTGGTGTAGATGTAGTTCTTTGAGCCACCGCCCTCGATCATGTAGCTGGCCAGTGTGTACGGTGCACCGCAAAAGCCGATAATGCCGAGGCGGTCGCGAAAGTGAGCGGCGACTTTCTCGATTGCGCGGGCAACGTAAGCCAGATCGTCCGTGCGGTCTGTAAGCAAGGCGCGAACGTCTTCCGCGGTGCGGACCGGGTGATGAACGACGGGCCCCTCCCCTGCCTGGAACTCAAAGGGCAGGCCCATGGGCTCAAGGGGGAGCAACAGGTCGGCAAAGATGATGGCCGCGTCCACACCGAGCTTTTCAGCAGCGGTGATGGTCACTTCAGCGGCGATGTCGGGCTGTTTGCAGATTTCAACGAGCGTGTGGTGCTTGCGGACGTCGCGGTACTCCTGCATATAGCGGCCAGCCTGGCGAAGAAACCAGACCGGGGTGCGGTCAACGGGCTTGCGAAGGCACGCGCGGATAAAGCGGCTGCCATCGAGAATGGTTTCGGGGAGAGTGTTGGCGGTGAGGTTTGGGGTAGTTTGCTCCATACACAATCCATTTTACCGGGTGGAAACGGGGCGCTATCTCCACCGGAAAATGCGCAGCGAAACTGCGAAGGGAACAACAAACCAGGCAAAAAGGATCGCCACGGGGACAGCAAGATGACTCAGGCCTGTCCCCTGCAGCATATTGGCGCGGAGGGCGTCGTTGGCGGCAGTCAAAGGCAGCGCTCGGACGAAGGGTTGAATCACGGCCGGGAACCGCGAGGCGGAGAAAAAGACACCGGAAAAGATCCACATGGGGAGCATGACGACGTTCATCAGGCCCGAGGCGGCCTCCATCGTCCGGGCGCGCGACGAAATTAGTAGGCCAAGCGCGGAGAAGGCCATCGATGTGAGGGCGCAGAGGAACCCCAGTTGCCACAGCGAGCCACGGAAAGGGACGCCGAAGACCACCCCTGCAAAGCCGAGGAAGAAGCCAACCTCAATGACCAGCATCACAAGGCGCGAAAGCAGGAAAGAAGCGAGATATTGCCAGCGAGGCATGGGCGAGGCCACCATGCGCTTGAGCAGCTTTTTCTGGCGGGCTTCGACAATGGCAAAGCCGAGGCCCCAGATAGCTGACCCCATCAGGTTCATGCCAAGCAGGCCGGGAACGACGAAGTCGATATAGCGGGAGCCGGTCTCATGAACAAGCTGATTTTGAGCGGAGACGGCGTCGTGGCGTCCGGCGGCGGTTTGAATGGCGCGGTCGGCGAGCAGGCGGGCGATGCGGGCGTCGGGGTTGGTGTCGTCGTACTGGTAGGCAACCACGGCGGGCTGCTGAATGGCGAGCAGCAGAATGCTGCCTGTCGCCAGGGCGCGGGTGCCGGATGATCCGTCTAACAGCCTGGCTTTGAGACCATTGTCAGCGGCGAGCGCTTGGACAAGTTGCGGAGTGGTGGCGGCGACCGGCAGCACGTCTGCGGGGCGGTTGCGGAAGGCGACGCCCAGGCCAAGGGCGAGCAGGATGGGGAATACGAATATCCAGAAGATGGCCTCCGGCTCGCGCGAGAGCAGGCGGAAGCGCACCATGGTGAGTTGAAACAGGCTGCCCAACCGGAACTTATTCATCACGCAGATTCCTTCCCGTAAGGCGAACGAAGACGTCTTCGAGCGTAGCGGAGTGAGTACGAAACTCGCTGAGGTGTAGGCCCTGAGCGGCAAGCTCGGCAAAGATGCGCGGTACGGAGTTGTGCAGTTCAGTAACAGAAAGCTGATGAAGCGCGGCATCCACGCGGTGGGACTGGACGCCGGGTATAGCGATGAGTTCGGCTGCATCAACCACACCCCGAATGGGCTGGTGGCTGCCGGGCTCAGTATGGGTTACCGCGAACTCGACTATGTCTTCGCCGCCCACGGTAGCGATGAGCTGCTGCGGAGTTCCCAAAGCGATAACGCGGCCATGATCCATGATGGCGACACGGTCGCAAAGGCGCTCGGCCTCCTCCATATAGTGCGTGGTCAAAATAACGGTGCGCCCAGCCTGCTTGAGCCCGTCCACCAGGTCCCAAAGATGGCGTCGGGCCTGGGGATCGAGGCCGGTAGTTGGCTCGTCGAGAAAAAGCAACTCCGGATCGCCGACCAGCGCGCAAGCCATCGCCAAACGCTGCTTCTGGCCGCCGGACAGGCCGCCTACACGCGAGCGGCGCTTCTCTTCAAGCTGAGCAGTGCGGATGGACTCATCGACTGAAATCCCATGGCGATAAAAGCTGCGGAAGAGACGCAACGTCTCCTCGACCGTAAGCTTCTCAGGAAACTGTGTTTCCTGGAGTTGGATTCCTATGCGCTGGCGGAGTTCATCGGCCCCGGTGCGCCAGTTGAGGCCGAGCATCTCGACAGTGCCTTCGTCCGGCGTCGTGAGCCCCTCGCAGATTTCGATGGTAGTGGTCTTCCCTGCCCCGTTTGGCCCGAGCAGGCCGAAGCACTCGCCCTTGGCAACTTCGAGATCGAGGCCGTCCACCGCCTGAACGTCGGCATAGGCCTTGCGGAGGCCGCGCAGCAACAGGGTGGGGGAAGACGATTTTCGTGGAGGGGTAAGAGGCGAAGTCATCGGAAGCCTTTACAAAATCTGTAGGACGCGAACTGGGAATCGATATCCGCCCAATCGCCGCAGAATGGCGTACATGGAGCCATTACCTGTGACAGGACGCGCAACAACTCGATCTCCGGTAGGCGAGGTTACTTCGAATCCTGTACCAGCGCTTCTGCAAGTTGCTCTCCGGCAGCCTGAAAACGACGGCGTACACCGAAAGTCTGTCTCTGACTTAAGCTGGTGCCCTGCCGTTTGTGCGGCTTGCAAAGCAGGCATCCGGCCCTCGTTGACTTCGGACCTTTTCTCTTGAAGTTCGCCATGCACTGAACATACACGAAGGATTCCCCCCAGGAAAAGCAAATTTCCGTCGCTTGCCTCAAGCCACGGTACGCGTAAAATCGATGTATGGCAGAGATTCAGCGCAGAAAAACAGGCACAGTCAAGATTGGGCAGGTTCGCGTGGGCTGGGCGGTTCCGGTGGTTGTTCAGTCGATGACCAACACCGACACGGCGGACATTGCGGGAACAATTGAACAGGTAGCGGCCCTGGCGCTGGCGGGGTCTGAGATTGTTCGCGTCACAGTGAACAACGAAGCCGCAGCGGCAGCCGTTCCCGCCATTGTGGAAGGCCTGGACAAGCGCGGCATTCGCGTGCCGATCGTGGGCGACTTCCACTACAACGGGCACCTGTTGCTCAAGCAGTTTCCTGAGACGGCGCGGACGCTAGCCAAGTACCGCATCAATCCGGGCAATGCCTCCATCGGCAAAAAAGACAATGACAACTTTCAGACCATGGTTGAGTGCGCGGTGGAGAACCAGAAGCCGGTGCGAATCGGCGTGAACTGGGGCTCGCTGGACCAGCAACTGCTTACGCGGATGATGGATGAGAACAGCAAAAGCGCTGAGCCCAGGCCCGCTCGCGACGTGATGATGGAAGCCATGGTCGTCAGCGCGCTTGAGTCCGCCGCCGCTGCCGAAAGATTCGGCCTTCGACGGGACCAGATCATTCTCTCCGCAAAAGTCAGCGGCGTTCGAGACCTGATTGATGTGTATACCAATATGGCCGCGCGTTGCGACTACGTGCTGCATCTGGGCCTGACAGAGGCCGGCATGGGCGCAAAGGGTTTGATTGCCTCAGCCGCCGGTTTGGCGCCCCTGCTACTGGCCGGAATCGGCGACACCATTCGCGTCAGCCTGACGCCAAAGCCGGGCGGAGACCGTACCGAAGAGGTGCTGGCCGCGCAGCAGATTTTGCAGTCGCTTTCAATTCGCAGCTTCATGCCCCAGGTCACCAGTTGTCCCGGATGCGGACGCACCACCAGCACCTATTTCCAGGAGCTGGCAGAGCAGATTCAGAGCTACCTGCGCACCTCCATGCCAGATTGGCGCAGGCAGTATCCCGGCGTGGAAGAACTCAAACTGGCGGTCATGGGCTGCATCGTCAACGGGCCCGGTGAATCGAAACACGCCAACCTCGGCATCAGCCTGCCGGGTACGTTCGAAGACCCCAAAGCGCCGGTTTACGTGGACGGAAAGCTCTACACCACGCTCAAAGGCGACACCATTGTGGCGGAGTTCAAGGAGATTCTGGACCGCTACGTGGAGAGCCACTACGGGCAGGGCGCAAAGAGCGCGGAACTGGTAGACGCGCGCTAAGCTCCGGGCGCGCTGTTCTGCTTGATATTTTGTTCGCGCATCCGCTTCATGCCTGAGGTGGATGCGCGTAAACTTGCTTCGCGATGAAATATCACATTTTCGCTTTGCTGCTGGCCTCTCTTCTTCCGGCGCAGTTCGCGCTGGCGCAAACTGCATCCGATCCAGTCGCCGCGCATGCCGCGCGGTCGATAAAGACCCCTTACTACACACTGACCCTCACTCCGGATGGAGCGGCGATTGCCTCTCTGGCGCTGGATTCGCTGGGCAAGGGTGAGTTCCGGCCCAGCGCGCTATTTGTGCCGCAGACCGATGCGCATGCGAGCGCACGTTCCGCATGGCGCTTCAAGTTCTCCCAGAAATCACTCCGGATGGAGAGCGTGTATCGGAAGGGCGCCGCTGCAACGCCGCTGACGCTTCGCTTTGATCCAGAGAAGTCCCACGCCACGCTGCTGGCTTTGGTGGATGGCGGTAAAGCAAGCCTCCCCGCCGTGCTGCACCTGCCAGAGCAGGGTTCGCTGCGCATTCAGGCCGCCAGCCGGCAGCCGGTAAAGCTGGGCTACGACGCGCACCGCAAAGGCAAGGGATACGTTGAGGTGAGCTTTCCCGGCGCCACGGATGCGAACCCGCACGTTGTGTATACCCTCACAGTGGCGGCCATCTATCCCGACATAGCTGCACTTCGCGGGGACCCGCGCTTTGATGGCTTCCGCAGAAATTACCTCAACATATTTCAAGTGCAGGCTGAGGACGGAGTGCTGGCCAACCATGCGGCCAGCGACCCATGCGCGTTTGTGCAACACATGTACTCTGAAGTGGCGAAATACGCGTCTCCACTGGCCGATGGACTGACGGCGATGGACCTGGTGCGCATGTCGCTCGACAAGTATCTGGGCGGCTTTGTTGCCTATGGAATGCCCGGCTACCGGATGTTCGACGGCGAGACCAACCAGCCGGACGATGTGAAGTTCACCTTTCTGGATTCATACCCTTCCCTGCTGGTTGCTGCCAGCGATTACATGACGGCGACGCACGACACGGCATGGCTGAGCAGCCACTACCAGGGCCTGCGCGGGTGGACGGAGACAATGCTTTCAACCGACACGAACGGCGATGGGCTGCTGAAGTATCCAGCGTCGGGCAACTCGGGGTCGTGGACTCAGAGGAAGGATGGCGGAGTCGCGCTGCGGCCTGCAAATTGGTGGGACACCATCGGATTTGGGTATGAAGATGCATACTCAAATGCGCTTGCTTACCACGCTCTGGAAGGAATGGCGCAACTGGCGCGGCTGAATCAGCAAGAAAGCGATGCGGAGCGCTACAGCGAGCGGGCGCAGAAGCTGAAAGACGCTTATGGAGCGGCTTTTCTGAATACCAGTACAGGCGTACTGGCCGGTTGGCGCAGTCAGGACGGCAAGCTGCATGACTACTACTTCCCCTGGGTAAATGGTGCCGCCGTGGTGTACGGGCTGGCTCCTGCGGAGCTGGGCAATGGGCTCTTTGACCGGCTGCTTGCGAAGATGAAAGATGTGGGTTACACCAACTTTGAACTCGGCCTGCCGGGAAACCTGATTCCCGTTCGCCGCGAAGACTATGTGGACCTGGACCCGCGCTTCGGAGGGCCGCGTAAAGCAGATGGTTCCGATGGATTTCAGGTGTATGAGAATGGCGGGGCCACCGCGTCGTTTGCCTACTATTCAATTGCGGCCCTCTACAAGCTGGGCCGGATTGAAGATGGCGACAAGATTTTGCTTCCCATGCTGAAGAGCTTCAAGACGGGCGGTTTTGAAGGCCGGGGGCCGAATGGCGAAACCTACGACTGGAAGGCATGGGACGGAACACCGAACGGATACGAGGGCTTTTTGTCAGACAACTTTATGGTGCTGGCCGCTGTTGTGGAACGGTCCGCCGCCTCGACAGGCAAGCAATGACAACGTTGCTTTATTCGCCGTGGAGATTGACATGATGCTTCGACGGTTCTGGTTGCTGCTGCTGATGGCGGCTGCTACGCCTTTGCTTGCCTTCGGCAGTCACGAAAAGATGTGCGTCAGCGCCGATGAAGCAATGAAGCTGGTGAACAAGGACGTGTGCGTAACGGCGCACGTTTATGACGTGGTGGAGCTGCCCAACGGAACGCGCTTCCTCGATGTGTGCTCCCCGCAGACGCCCGATGAGAGTTGCCGGTTCACCGTGATGAGCCTGGGAGAAGATCGCGACGCGGTGGGCGAGTTGCACAAATACAGAGACATGGACGTTCGCATTCGCGGCATCGTGGTGCCCATGCATGGGCGAGCCGGAATGATGCTGAGCCACGTCCGCCAGTTCTACGGAGGTGCGCCCCGCTTCAAGGCCAACCCGCGACTGGCGCGCGGATTTGATGCGGAGACCAGCAGGCCTCCGGAATACGACCCCAACCTGCGCCCGCAGGGTGGAGGACGCGCCTTTATGAATACGCGAGTTCAGGAGTCGCGGCCAGCAAAATAGAGGGGCTTCAATCCCGCCTGTGGATTACCAGCCGCGACCGGCTTGGCGGCGAAGTTCGTCCAGCGGATAGCGCGTGCCGCGCCACTCCACGCCGTTGCGAGCTAGCGTAAGAATCATGGAGCGCATAAACGCAAAAAACAGAATGGCTGCGGCGGGCGCAAACAGGAGAGCTAGCCACGGAGCAACCTGCGTTACGCGACGGCTGGCTGTGTAAACGAGAACAATGCAAACGTAAATGAACAGCCCGGCCAGCGCCGCCCAGCCACCCGCCGCAAGTGCCACCAGCGGCCACACAGCCTGCACGGCAAGCCCAAAGCAGGCTAGCAGAGACAACCCTATGCGGTAGCGGAAACTGGCAAAGCCATTCTTCTCAAGATTGCCTACAATGCCGAAGGCGCCGTGAATCCAGCGCAGGCTTACCAGGCCGGGGCCAACAGCCACACGTTGCCGAAAGCCAGCGCGCTTCACCATCCAGCCGAGACGCGCATCCTCAACCACTTCCATGCGCAGCGCCTCAAAGCCGCCAAGTTGCTCATAGACTGCGCGGCGAACCAGATTGAAAGCGCCTGCGCCCACAAAGTCTCGCGTACGTGGGTCGGCAACCTTCCACAGGCGGCTGACCCACAGACCAGCGGTGAGAAACACGCCGTAGATTGCTGCCTCCGCGGGAGTTTCGAGCAACAGTGTCGGGGCCAGCACGAGATGATCCGCACCCTCGGCCAGAGCGTCGCGGAGAGCAACTTCGAGAGCCCTGGGTTGAAACAGAACGTCCCCATCCGTAAAGAGCAACCAGGGCGACGCTGCCAGTTGCGCGGCACGGGCCATGGCGTGCGGTTTGCCCAGCCATCCGGCGGGCAGTTCCTTCAAATGAATCACCTGCAGGCTGTGCTGGCTTCCGGAGTCAAGTGCATGCCCGGCCACCTCTTCCATCAGCTCGCCTGTGCGGTCCGCTGAGCGGTCATCGACGGCGATGATCTGGAGCCGTATGCCCCTGGAGGCCAGCAGCGAGCGCAGCGTAGCATGAATGGAGCCTTCTTCATTGCAAGCGGGAACAACAACGGTAAGTTGCGGATCGTCCCCCGCAGGCAGTATGGGCATATCCGCGGGGTCAAGACGGGTAAGGTCTGGCAAGGTGGCCATGCCGCGCAGGGCTGTCGCAGCTTTCCAAATCCACGCAAGCGCCAAAAACCAACTGAAGAGGGTAAAAACTTGCTCCGCGAGGTGCCCTATAACCATATAGCCAGTATCGCCCCCGGATGGGCAAAGGAAGACAGCCCCGCCAGCCGCATGTTCACAGGATCAATCGACGGACTGCCGCGTCCCTTCAAGCGGCGAGGCAAAACGTGCGCCCTTCCAAAGAATGATGCAAGAAAAGACCATGAAGATCAGGGTCGATCCCAAGCCTATGCCCAGGCTTGAGCGGTCAGAGATGGCGCCGATAATCTGCGGGGAAAAGGTATCGCCGAAACAGTGGATGGTGAAGAAATTGACGCCGATGGCCGTGGCTCGCACCGGCGCGGAGACCGAGTTGAGAAGGGCGGCGTTGAGCGGGCCGGTGTTGAGGAAGAGAAAGAACTCGGCTGCAAACAACGACGGTATGGCCCAGGATGGTGGGCCGAAAAAGAGCAGAATCCCGAAGGGTAGAGCCAGAGCAACACTCCAGAACGAGAGCAGGTAAAGTGCACGGTAGTCGGTGCGCAGCCAGCGCTGGGCCACCATGCCGCCAACCAAGGTTCCCAAAATGCCGTCGATGACCGTAATGGCGCCTACCGCGAGGCTGGCGTTGGCAACCGAGAGCCCGGCAGCACGGTGAAGGAAAGTGGGCACCCAGGCCGAGATGCCGCCCATGGCGAAGGTGAGGGTCGCCAGACCGAAGGTGGCCGACAAATATGCAGGGTTGCGAAAGAGTCCCAGAAACGTGGTCGTGGTGTTCGACTGCTCCATGCGGTCGCTGGCGCCGCGCTTGGGCTCGTAACCCCAGAAGCCATACATCACCGCAATGACCAGGCCAGGAATAGCGCAGACGAAGAAGGGCGCGCGCCAGCCCCAGATGGAGCCCATCTGCCCTCCTGCCAGGTAGCCCAGAGCCGCGCCAACGGGAATTGCCACGTAAAAGATGGAGAGGATGCGATTCCGCTCACGCTCTGGATAAAAATCTGCCAGGATGGCGGGGGCAAAAATGCCGAATGTGGCCTCGCCGATGCCCACCAGCGCCTGCCGAATGAAGAAAGTCCAGTAGTCGTGGACCCAGACAGTCACAAGGGTAGCCAGACTCCAAAGGATCGCGCCAAAGATGATGAGCGCCTTGCGCGAGGTGCGCTCAGGAATCCTTGCGGCGGCGGGCTTGTGCCACACGTAAGCAATCAAAAAGAGGATCGCCAGCCCACCCAGCAGGAAGAAGAATCTCCAGTCTCCGTGGAGGGCCAGGACAGCCAAAACGCTCAGAACCGCTCCACAGAAAAACAGTTGCTTCTTGTTCAACCGATCGCCCAGCCAGCCAGACAGGGGCGCGGCAAGCATGTAGAAGACAAAGAGGGCTGTGGTGAGCGCTCCCATCTGCTGATCGGTGGAATGAAATTCGTGTTGAATGAGCGAGACTTCGCCGGGCAGAATATAGCGATCAATGTAGTTGAGCAGATTGAGGGCAATAAGCAGCGTCAGCGTCGCTACAGCGGGACTGAGGCGGAAGCGTGCGAAGATAGGCGCTTTGGTCAAGTGGTTTTACGACCTCACGAGCGGCTTGGGGAGGTATAACGAATATCACAGTTGGCTGGCGCTGGCCCACCACTGCTAAAAGAGTGACTACGCCTTGGGACGCGGCCAGCGAGCCTCTACCGTGGTGCCAATACCGCCGCGGGGGCGAAACTCGCCGCGAATAACCGCCCAGACAGGATCGCAGGATTTCACAATATCCTCGAGCACCTGGTTGACTATATTCTCCTGAAAAATGCCCAGGTTGCGGTAGCTGAAAAGATATTCCTTCAAGGATTTCAGCTCCAGGCAGCGCTCCTTGGGCATATAGCGGATGGTAAGGATGCCGAAGTCGGGCAGGCCGGTCTTGGGGCAGACCGAGGTCAGTTCCGGGTCGTCGATGACAATTTCGTAGCCCGGAAACTGATTCTGCCAGGTTTCAATGGCGGGAAAGGGAAAATCGAGGCCAGCCTTGGCGTGCTCATCAGTGTAGCGGGGGGCATTGCTGGATTCAGAAGCCATGGAAGTATTGTAAGGGTTGGCAGGTTGATGGCAGGTTTGGGCTGCGATGGAATTTTTTGACGCTCAAGCGCATGTTTTTGAGTCCTATATACTGACTTTGGTTAGGTAAATGGCTGAAGAGAAAAAGCAATCAGATCGACTCCGGCTCTGGCTATGGAGAGGCGCAGCAATAGCGCTCGTCCTGGTGTTCTTTACCACGCGGTATTTGCTGCGCGACCGCCTCACTGTGCGCGTTGTGCGAGTGGGACATGAAGTGCTGCTGAATACGGTGAGCACCAACGGCCGTGTAGAGCCGGAGGTGAATTACCAGTTCTTCAGCCCCCTCTCAACAACAGTAAAAGCAACCTATGTGCAGCCGGGAGACAAGGTTGCAGCCGGCAAGCTCATGATTGTGCTGGACGGTGTGGATGCACGAGCCCACCTGGCTACGGCTGAGAGTGGCCTGAAGGCAGCGCAGGCGGCACTGGAAGCGGCTACCCACAGCGGCACCCAGGAGCAGCGGCAGATGGCGGCGGCTGAGATTGCCCGCACCCGTCTGGAGCGCGACCAGGCAAAGCATGATCTGGATGCGCTGACCAAACTGAACTCGACCGGTGCGGCCTCGCAAAGTGAAGTGAGCGCGGCACGGCAGCGGCTGGATACAGCAGAAGCAGCCCTGCACGGCCAGCAAGAGAGCGCGCAAAGCCGCTACTCCCCTGCGGAAGTGGCACGGGCGCAGGCAGCGGTTGCCGATGCGGAAGCCAACCTGGCAGCGGCCCGGCAAGTACTGGCCAAGACGACCATCCGTGCGACTGCGGCGGGCACGGTCTACAGCCTGAGCACGGCGCAGACCGAGTTTGCCGAAGCCGGCAAACTGCTGCTGCAGATGGCGGACCTGAGCCATGAGCGGGTGCGGGCATATTTTGATGAGCCGGAGATTGGCCGCTTGGCCGTCGGCCAGAAAATTCTTATCAAATGGGACGCGAAGCCGGGACGGGAGTGGCATGGGCACATTGTGCGCGCGCCCATCACCGTGATCACCTTCGGCACCCGCAACGTGGGCGAGGTACTGGTAGGCATTGACGACCCGGACGGCGGCCTGCTGCCGGACACAAACGTGAATGTGACCGTGACCCTTTCAAGCGAGCCAAACGCGCTCAGTGTGCCGCGTGAGGCGCTGCACTCTGAGAACGGCAAGCCCTACGTCTTCAAAGTGGTCAACAACAATTTGGTGCGAACTGCGGTCTCAACCGGAATCATCAATCTGACCCAGGTTGCGATTATCTCTGGGCTCAATGACGGCGACTCGGTAGCAATCGGAAGCACCACAGGGCAGCCCTTGCAGGAGGGCGTCCCGATCAAGGTCATACGGTGAGGCGGTTGCACACAAAGTTCTGCTGGCTGACGGCCCTGTTGCTTGCGTCCTCGGCAGTGGCAGTGTTCGCTCAGGGCACCATGGGAATCATCACCCAGGCTGATGCGGCATTGCAGGCTGGCGAGGCGGACAAGGCGATTAGCTTGCTCAATACACTTCCCCAGGCGGGCCGGAGTATTGCGGAGGCGCAGAACCTGCAATGCCGTGTGCGCTTCACGCTGAGGCAATGGGACGCCGCCGCCCAGGCCTGCGAACAGGCGCTACGGCTGGATGGGCAGAACTCGAACTATCACCTGTGGATGGGTCGTGCGCTGGGAGAGAAGGCAGGACGGGCTTCATTTCTAAGCGCTTTCTCGCTCGGCAAGCGGGTAAGGATGGAGTTTGAAGAAGCGGCAAGGCTGAATCCGCGCAATGCCGAGGCGCTTTCAGATCTGGGCGAGTTTTACAAGGAGGCCCCCGGCGTAGTGGGGGGCGGACTGAGCAAGGCTGAAAGTGTAGCCGCCGAATTGGAGAGGGTGGATGCGGCGCGCGCACATCAGTTGCGAGCCCGCATTGCAGAAGAGCGCAAGGATTATGGAACTGCCGAGCGCGAGTACAAGGATGCGATTGCAACAAGCCCGCACCCGGCCTTTCACTGGACGACACTGGCCAGCTTTTATCGCCGCCGCGAGCGCTGGACAGATTTGGATGGCGCGATTCACAACTGTTTAAGCGCCGCGGCACGAGACAGGCGCGCAGGCGTGGCGCTCTATGACGGAGCCGGTATTCTGATCGAATCCAGGCGCGATCCGGCGCTGGCGGCCAGAATGTTGGAAGATTACCTCGCGGGCCAGTCGAAGACTGAAGAGGCACCCGCATTTGAGGCGCATCTTCGGTTGGCGCGCTTGAAAGAGCAATTAGGCGACGGAGCTGGCGCACAGCGGGAGCGGGCAGCAGCATTTGCCATGGCTCACGAATACAAGCCTGCACAGGATGCAAGAAATTGATGGGAAAGATGCACCTTCAGAACGTACACATTCCGCGCTGGGGCCGGGCGCCCCTGGTTGTTGGTTTGGCGATTGTTGGCCTACCCGCCTTTTTGCCTGCCCAGGTTTCGCTGGCCACAATCGTTGATCTGGCCGCGAAGAACAGCGGCACCGTGAAACTGGCACAAGCTGATGTGGAGAAGGCAACGGCTGCGTTGATGCAGGCTCAGGATGTGTACATTCCTAACCTGTCCATCGGTTCCACAATTGGCTACTCCGTTGGCTTTCCCACGGGACAGCCTTCCATTGCCAATGCTTCGACGCAGTCGCTGGTGTTGAGCTTCCCGCAGCGGCAATACATTCGTGCCGCCAAAGCAGGGTTGCAAGCCTCCCAGTTGAACCTGAAAGACGCCCGCGAACAAGTGGCTCTTGATACATCCACGGCATACATTGAGCTGGACACGGTAACGCACGAACTGGACGCCGCGCAGCAGGAAGTGACGTACGCGGCCCGCCTTGTGGAGATTGAGCAGCAGCGTACCGAGGCGGGTGTGGACCCGCTCAGCGATCTATTGCAGGCGCAGCTGACCGCTGCCCAACTCAAGCTCAAGCAGCTTCACCTGCAGACGCGCGCCAGCATGCTGGCCAAACAGCTTGCGGCGCTCACCTCCCTGCCGGCCGGCTCCATCGTTACTGATCACGTCAGCATTCCCGAGATTCCCGCGGTGAAGGCAGGCGAAGTGGCGCGTCCCACCCCCGCCATTCAAGCGGCCGGATTCATCGCTCATTCAAAAGAATTTCAGGCGAAGGGCGACTCGCTGGCAGATCGCCGGCCGCTGGTCACTTTTGGGGCACAGTACAACCTGGACTCCAACAAGCTGAACAGTTACAGCACCTACTACAACAACTTCACGCCCAATAACTTCGGCTTTGGACTTTCCATCCAGATTCCCATCTTCGACATCGGCCTGCGCGCCAAGGCCAGGGAGTCAGCGGCGGATGCGCTTCGCGCAAGGGTCGAGGCCGAGCAGGCTTCCCGACAAAACGACGTGCAGATTGCCTCGCTCACCGGCAGCCTGCGAGAACTGGATGCCCTGGCGGAGATAGCCAGCCTCAAGCAGCAGATTGCCCACGAGCAGTTGGAGACGGTGCTGGCGCAGTTGGAACTTGGAAATGGCGCCGGAACTGGCCAAGGCGCGACACCGCAACTGTCGCCCAAGGCCGAGCAGCAGGCTCGCATTGAAGAGCGTCAAAAGCTTGAAGACGCCATGGATGCCGGTTTTGACCTGAGCAAGGCGCGCCTCACCCTGTTGCGCTCCCTTGGCCTTATGCAGGACTGGCTAAACGAGTTGCGCGCAAAGTAGTCAAGAACGGAAAGAAAAAGCCTGAAAACCACCGAAACTGTTAGAATTGAAGGGATGCCTATGCCCCTGAAAACACTCTTACTGAACCCGCCCTCGTTCGAGAATTTTGATGGTGGCGCGAGCTCGCGCTGGCCCGCAACGCGCGAGATTGAGTCTTACTGGTACCCCGTGTGGCTGACCTACCCAGCCGGCCTTCTTGAGGGCTCCCGCCTTCTGGATGCCTCCCCACACCATGTCTCTGCTGAAGAGACGATCAAAATTTGCAAAGACTACGAATTCCTGGTTCTGTTCACCTCGACCATCGGTTGGTCCAGCGATCAGCATCTGGCGGTGGCCATCAAGGCTGCCAATCCCAACATTCGTATCTGCTTTGTCGGCCCGCCGGTAACCACTGACCCTGACCGCGCCCTGACTGAGTGCCCGGTTCTGGACTTCATCTGCCGCCGCGAATTTGATTACTCCGTCGTAGAGTTTGCCCAGGGCAAGCCGCTGAGCGAGATTCTCGGAATCAGCTACAGGCTCGACGGCAAGGTTGTCCACAACCCCGATCGCCCTCAAGTGGAAGATCTGGACGCGATGCCGTGGGCTACCAAAATCTACAAGCGCGACATGGACGTGACTCGTTACAACGTCCCCTTCCTCCTGCATCCGTTCATCGCGCTCTACTCCACGCGCGGCTGTCCGGCGCAGTGCACCTTCTGCCTGTGGCCGCAGACCCTCAGCGGACACGCGTGGCGCAAGCGTTCCACAGATGACGTAGCCGCGGAGTTGAAGTGGGCCAAAGAGAACTTCCCTGGAGTCAAGGAGTTCTTCTTCGACGACGACACCTTCAACATCCAGAAGGCTCGCACCATCGAGCTTTGCGAAAAATTGAAGCCCCTGGGCCTCACTTGGAGCTGCACGTCGCGCGTCACCACGGACTACGACACGCTCAAGGCCATGAAGGAATCCGGTTGCCGCCTGCTCATCGTTGGCTTCGAGTCCGGCGATCCGCAGATCCTCAAGAACATCAAGAAGGGCGCCACAGTTGAACGCGCGCGCGCCTTTGCCAAGGACTGCCACACCCTAGGCCTGGCCATTCACGGCGACTTTGTTCTCGGCCTGCCCGGCGAAACCAAAGAGTCGATCCGCAACACCATCAACTTTGCCAAGACGCTGGACGTTGAAACCATACAGGTCTCGATCGCTCACGCTTTCCCCGGAACCGAGTTCTACGATTACGCCAAGGCTAACGGCTTTATCGTAAACACTGCCGAGATGAGCGATGAGGGCGGCCACCAGATGGCGCACATCGAGTATC
>Ga0316217_10004047_pt1 | contig 16151 bp, 11 predicted proteins | sample 1anoAmetaG_FD_203633 | JGI IMG/M metagenome (GOLD analysis project Ga0316217, IMG submission 203633) | Freshwater microbial communities from Trout Bog Lake, Wisconsin, USA - 1anoA | ecosystem: Environmental > Aquatic > Freshwater > Lake > Hypolimnion/Profundal zone | place: USA: Wisconsin...
ACCCCAACCCCAACCCCAACCCCATGCTATTATCATAAAATATTCATCTTTTGGGATCAATCATACATACAGATATCATTTTCGGTAACCAGAAACTAGCTTTTTTCAAGCTAGTCCAAATTATAATTTAAATCCACTAGTATTCTCCTGTTTTCCACGGCCAAAATCCAAACAGATTTTAGTGAAACTCCCCAAAACTTCCCAATCCGACGCCAAACGGCCATCTCGCGAAGATTGTAATATACTTTTAACCAACCCGCTTCCCAAAACACAACTCTCACTAATCCAGTAAATTTGATGCTAACTCAACTCGAACCTCAACTAGGCTCATCTTTGTATCTCTTATCAAAAGATATTTGTTGATCGTTAGCTCTACTCCATAATCTGCATTTTTAACTCTTTATTCAAAAATCGGGCAAACACCCGGTTTCACTTTCAGAGACCGTCTATTCGCATCTTTCTGAGCTGGTCAGTAGCCTACTTGTTTTTTCTAGACCGTTATTAACTGCTGCTTCTATTTAGGTACAAATTTCAATTAGTTCCAAGGAAATCTATAATTCAAAATTTAGAACATATGACTAGCCTCAGCATTCAAATTTCATAGATCAAACTCATAACCATCAAAAACAAGTCTGCCCAACTTCAGACGGCCAACAACCACTCGCCAATCACCCCTCTCACCCAGGCCCTCTCTCAAAGAAACATTGTTATCGAATGGATCTACAGAGCACAAAAGGCCTGCTCCTTCAACAGAAGCTCACTGTTCCTAGCCATTGCCTTGCTCGACAAGTTGCTGATCAGGGGGATGCCACTGAATGACTCCAACTGCGAACTGACCGCCGGAACACTCACCCTCCTTGTTACCAAATTCAATGAGGTCTACCCAATCACCATCAGAAAACTTCAAGCACTCTCCACAAACTGCTTCAGCTTCGAGAAATATGTCTAAACCTAATCCATCTTCTTGTAAACTCTGGGATTCGACCTAACTCCCGAAGACCGCATTTACTAAAATTTGGCAGAGCTGGAATTCAAACTTGGAGAGAGTTCAGAGTCCATAATCAAAACAGCTGTCATAAACCCTTCAGTTGCTTTTAAACTGGGAGAGGCAGCCCTATTTTCTGCCATTGAATCCATGTTGAATGGTGGATTAATGGAGAGGAGAAATGACAACAGGCTTTCAAGAGAGAGCGCAGAACTTAGAAGATAACTCCAAAGATTGGGGTCCCGCTCACCCATTATTAAAAGATTGGTGAGTCCCCAAAGAGCTTGATTGCATTTTTCAATTTATTACTTCCGAATTTTGAAGAACAAATCCTTTTTCTTGTATACTCATCATCGATAATAAGAATGCATAAACAAAGAAATATTTGCAGTGAGGAAAATTAATCGGTTGCTGGGATTAAAAAGAACCAGGCCTTGAGGTCTCACTTAGGCCTAAGATATGTCTTAGCACTTTTTAAAGAAATAACTTCTACTAATTAAGAGATTTTTTGGGACTGGACTCATTTGCTTGAATATCCAAACTAATGATTTCACCGTTTTTTGGTCAATAATAGGTGAGTTGCAACCTATTGCTTCATTTGCTTCCCTTCATGCTCCAAAAAATAACTATTTTTTAATCTATTTCCCCTTGAAAAAATTGTGATGCCATCACAAAAGTAAACAAAATTAGATTAGACTAGTGTTTTGCTAGTCCTCATTATTGTAATAACCACCAAAAAACCCTCAAATGCTCTCTGAATGCATAAAAAGTAAGGTATGTTATGAAAATCTAATAATTGGCAAAGAATAGATTATAAACAGAATGATCACACCAGATCTTCTTTTCTTATCAACGTACAGTAAAAGGGGATTTAAAGCATCTATAGAAGTTTTTTGTGTATCATACCAAATACAAAAGGCGGCTTTATGATCTTTGTTCGCTTTTTGTTGCCTTTTCGCTTGAGAGAACCCAAACAGGACCAATAATCCGTTGAAACTATCTAGGCGTTCCGGAAACCAGCCTAATCTACATATTCCTGACTTTTGTGGAACACAGGCAGCCAAAAGTCATCCAAAAAGGAGCTTTCCTATCCCATCGACTAAGTAAAAAGATTAATACATGAAAGATGGTGTCAATTGACTCCATTGAGAAGGTTTCTTCAACTTCTATGATGAAAAAGTTGATCATTTACTCATCAGACTGCAACAAGTAAATCGGATAGTTGCTTTCGCAAATCAATATTTCGCAATCTTTGCTAGGCAAAAACTTCACAAACTTTTCATGAATAAGAGTAGGATGCCTGAACTTAAAAGAACTGTTTACCAAAGATATATAGCTGGGGTAGTATTTAGGAAGCAGTTTTTATTATATCTCCACATTCCTAAAAATCTTATTTGCTGTCTCTTAGTTATCAACCTAGAAGGCCTTAAGGCCTGAATAGATGAAGTTTTTGTCATAACCCTCAGAGATTCCTGATTTCTTTGCTTATTCGCTTAAAAACTCTTAGATCCTCTTGCTGCAGTCATACAGATGTGAGAATTCATCTCTTTTGCAAGTCTACTCCAGCTATTACTTCTTCAACTCTTTTAATAGGTCCAAAAGCGCTATCCCTGATGGTAAGCATCTTGAAGGTATTTTCTTTTAAAGAAATTACGAGAGAGTGAGTATTGAAAGGTGCTAAACAACTACAGGATAGGCCTGTTTTCTGCGTGCTGTTTTGTGCGCAATAGTATTAAGAGGCCTTTTTATTTGATAAATTGTCATTCTTACTTCTTTGCTATGGTTTACACTCACCCATCTGAATCCTACACCTTTTAATTTTTTTTATAGCTCAGGATCTACGCTTATTCCCTCTCCATTTTGAAAATGGACCAACGAAATTCTCAATTATGAGCAATTATCGTGCTCCCAAAGATACTAGCACAAACTTTTGAGCGTAGTTTCAACACTTTCTAAGGTAGACTTAACGGCCAAAATAATAATTTTTCTCTGGCTGGCATTTTTATCAATTGCTAAGACTATTTCCTCTCCGTTTTAAGAGTTCTGAAATACAGTAAGTTCTTCATATTTGGCCATTTCGACTACGGTATAAAAAGACTGAGAAAAAGAACTTTTAGAGATAGAGTTTACGAAAAATTCCTGAAAATCTCCGTACTCAATCTATAGCTTTTTCCAGCTGCCAATCGTCCCTGATGTCGGACCCTTTGGAGGAACAGATTTATCCTGGCGACTTGGAGGAATCTTATTCTTTTGGATTAGAGGTGTTCTTTTGCTTTATTATTACTCAGTTTATTGACTCTCCTACTCATTTAACAGCATCTAGCAGTACCTAATCCTTTTTATGATGTTTTTAGAGACCACACTCATTTTTTTGCCCTCGAAAGTGTAGTTTAAAAAGAAAACATCAGGACGCTTCTGCTAAAACCCATACACTTAAGAAATGCGTGAGGAAGTTATTGCTTTGTAGTCCTAAGTTATTTTAGGCATATAGTTTTTACCATTGACTAAGTAATGCAGCTTTATATTCCTGGGCAGTAAAGGCTCAATCGACTGCTTCCATTGATATATGCACTAGATGCAGTGCACAGACAAAATCCTCAAATGGTTGATTCTTTCTTCAAAAAACTTGTTCAACTTCGCCACATTAATCTATTCCTTCTCCCACTGCTTGATGACTTAAATGATTTTGTCAAGACAGGATTCACGAGATTATACTGAGCTCATCACTTTTTGGATAAGGGAAGTTTGTTTCGAAATTTAGGAGAATTCATGCTTGATATCTTCCAGGATTTTCATCGGGTAGTTTTCTCTGTTGAAGATTTTGGTCATTATTTCCATGTGGCACTCAGGAATGCCTTTTTAATACCAAAGTTCCTTCAAATCGGTGAAAGCCTTGTTAATGGCTTACTTTTGCCTTTCCTAGTTTTTTCGCAAATTTGGCTTATTACTGACTTTATCTTTATTGTCTAATAGCTACTTTTGTCAAGAGAAGGCTCATGGATGCGTTTGGCTTTGCTGAGGTCATTTTTATCATTCCTGCATACAACGAAATAAACCTTTTGCCTGGGATGCGCAGTTTGTTTTTCAAGTCTAAGTAAAAACAGCTTTACACTGCGAATGCGGCTAGTTCTGATAATTATACTCAGGGATTTGTTCGAGATGGAAGCGATCATTCCATCCGTATTCCTAAATGTTCGAGAACTTACCTTTTCCTTGATTTTGCTAACGATGGCTATCTGGTTGCGCGATTTGCTGCGTGATATTTTGGTGACGGAATCTTCAGAAGTTATAGGGTTATGATAATTGTTTCTCATACCGAATAAATAACTATTTCAAATTTCAATACAACCCTTTCATTATAGCTTCATAACTCCATTTCACTTTCCTTCTCAAAACTGTTCTAGTAACTGACGATTTGTGCGCATGAGGATAATAAAAAAATAGGCTTTACATGTATTTTGATTATAGATATGTTTGTACTCTTTGAGATTTATTCAGAGTTGCTAGTTTCGAAAGAAAGATAGTGGTTTTAAGGAATAAAAGCTTAGTTTTTTCTATTCTGATCTCAACACTTTGATTGATACTAAGTTATTAAATGAAGCAATTGACCTTAATCTTATGCTTAGGAAAGATCATCTTTTTTGAACGTTACTCATATTAATTCTATTAAAAGATTACTCAAACCAAGCAAATTGATGACTTTTTTAAGTCCTATTTTTTTGTTTAACCAAAAAAACATGATTCTAATCAAAGGTGAATTGAGACAAGCATTCGAATTAAACAAAATTGAACTAAAAATATTCACTATTTGAGTTATCTGATAAAGTTCTAAGTATTCCCTTCAGACTGGCTTTATTTTTGCTTGCAAAAACACTTTTAGAAACCATCTCTGAAAATATCTTTTTCGCAGATTCTCAAAGACTTGCCACTATTTATTGAAGTAGCAGCTGAAATAGTCCAAAAAGCTTTAAAATGGGGTTATTTCGATTTATTCCCATCTCAAAATGAACTTTTTTATTATATTTATCATTTTATAGTCTATATTTATCTAATTTTAATATTGATAGCTTTGAAAAATTTTGAAATGGCAATTTTTTCGAATCAAAAGTTCGCGATAACCTTAGCGTGGGTGTGGGTGTCGAATACTTTGACAAAGGTGACTCTGATGGAATCGTTGTAATAGCATGCATCAACAGTTGAGCTCCAAAGTGCATTTGAGTTTTGGCTGTCGCTGGATTGTCTCAAGAAGGCCACTTCAGTGCCATTAACAGTTACAGAGTCGGGAATTCCTTCTTGTGGGGAGTGAATGAAGGCTACAAAGAAGAAGGTTTCAAAAGGTTTGTAATTGTCATGTTACCTTACCAAATCGACAATTCTTTCAGTTGCAGTTTGAGCGTGCTTGACATTTACTTGCCTAAACTCTTCCTTTGCTTCAGGATCTCCTCCTTCATCAATGGGGTGGGCTTTAAGTGAAGCTGATGAGCGACTAACTCCATCGTCAAGATAAGCATTGTATCCGTCTTCATGAGAGTTTCCAGGATAGATGTTGTAAGTAATAGGGTTTTCCTTCCCAAGCTTGTTGTATTCTCCGACATACTGTTCAATCTCAATTGTTGGGATGATAGCTCCTTCCTTAACATAAATGGGAACAACGTAGTTAATATGATCCCAACTGGCGTTAAGACTAGCATTAAAATCTCTGATGGTAGTTCCTCCCTAAACTTTGTTACTCAAAGGTTGAGTGTTGTTTTTGAAGTGATACCAGTTGAATCCTGCAGGTAGATAGACGTCTCTGCAACCTTGAGTGTCGATTCCATTATTAAATCTAAGTAATCTATTAAGTACCTTGGCCACAAAATAGGAGCAATAAGTAGATCTCTTCCAACAAAGAACTGATTATTAAGGAAAGTTTCCTTATCGTTGAAAAGAGCTTCATCATCAGGAGCTCCGAAGAAAAGAGGTCTGCAGATTGGAAGTCCAGTCAGTGTGTTGTCGAACAACAAGTCGTAGAAGAGTTGCAATAAACGATAACTGTATAAAACTCAAAGTACCGTAATTCGATGTAGTGCTTGCAGATTGGGAGCACCATTTGATATAAGTCTTGTGGTTCAGGGAGAGGTATATTATTTTCGTAAAAATATTGTTCATACTGGAAGATTTCCTGGAATTCTTTACGACCTTTTCTGACGTAATGGTTTCTGAACCAAGGCAAAAAGGCGCCTGCGGCTGTCCAGCGAATCAAAAGTTCAGGGTTGGCCCATTTTTCGTTATCTTTGTCCTGTTCAAATCCTCCAATATCCTGTCCGTTGATATTGACACCACACAATCCAAGAGAAAGTGCCTGAGAAACGTTAACTTTCAAGAAATCCCAAGTAGAGGAGTTATCTCCAGTCCAAAGACCAGCGAATCTGTGAGAACCAGTAAAGCTTCCTCGACCAATGATGAAATTACGCTTGTTAGCTCTTGAGGGTAAGATGCCCAATCCTTTGTAAGTAGCTTTATGCAGATTGTAGGAATACATATTCCATTCTTTGATGAAAGGAGTAAGTGTTTGAGGAGATTTGTCGTCTTTGGGAGCTCTGAAGGCACTAGAAGTAACCAACAATCTGAAGGGGAAACTCTTCATATCTCCGTATCTATCTCTAATGGCTGGAGTTGTCATGTCTTGCCAGATAAACTCAAGTCCTGCATTCATAAGGTACTCATACTGCTTTCCCCACCATTCTTGAACTTCATCTCTTCCGAAATCTGGATAGTGACCTGAAGAACCAAGTTCAACACTTCCTTGATTACCGTAGTAAACACCTCCAACAAAGGGATTTCCGCTGTTGTAGCCTTAGATTCCGTTAGGATCATTGGGTCTGTATTAACCTCCTCCTCCATAAAGTTGATAATTGCGACTTTCGGGATCTTCAGGATGAATTCTTCTGTCATAGACAAAGTAGCCGTTGTTTTTGCCTGATACGTATGTTTGATAGTTAGGATCTTCCCGACTGATCACTGGAGTAATATTGGTGCTGCATTTGATTCCCTGGTTTCTGAGGTTAGTAAACATTTCTGCAGGATTAGGGAAGGTATTTGTGTTGATAGTGAAAGTCTGATACTTGTTTTGGAGATCAACATCAATGTGCATTCCGTCCAAAGGAATTCTGTTTTCTCTGTGCTTGTTGACTGACCATTCAACATCAACTCTTCTCTAGTAACCATAACATCCTTGGTGGTATCCTAAGCAGTATCTGGGTTTTAGCCTGGAACGACCAACAACTGAGGTAAAGTTGTAAATGAGCTTTTCAGTGTCTTCACCAATAAAGAAATAATAGTCGAGATCGTTGTATCTGGTACCGAACAAGTATCTTGTTGAGCTTGAGTATCCAATATCCATCAAAACTTGACCTGGGTTTGCCACAAAGATAGCGTTGGCGACTTTTTAACCAGGGATATTGTTGTATTGGAAGAAAAGAGGTTCAGAGTGATAGAGAGGCTCACGACTGTCCAAGGGACCACGGTTGTAGACTTGCATGTAGCGCATGTTGTCAAAGTTGAAGTAGTTGAGCTGAGCACTGTTTTTGCTGAGAGAGACACCACCTTGCTCACCAAATCCCACAAACTTTGTGTTGGCTGGCTTTTCAACTGATTGAATAATAGCGTAATCTCCGTCATTTCCGTTGCGAGTGAAGTAAAAAGCAGGGACAGCAGTTCTCCAAAGGACTGGAGCGTCTTCAACATGAGGGTCGTTATCAATGATTGCTTTGACCTAGATTTGGAAGGGATCGTGATAGACATTAACAACCATGGTGAATTGTCCATACTTGTAGCAGGAAATCTAGTTGTATTGCCTTCCATCCTAAGCGTATTTGACCGCATTCTTGATATCTCTTGCAGACACACCAGGAGCTCCTTTCTTTGAGTGTTTGTTGCGGTTGTCTCTTGAGTTTTTGAGTTTTTAGCTAGAATCTTGAATAACGTTTCTAGTGTTGTTTTCATAGGTAGTTTTGTTGGGATGGAACCTTAGCCTAAAGATGTCATCATCAATGAACTCCAATTTCGCCACGGCTTAGTGGCCGTTTACGTTGAAATAAACATTCAAAACTTAATTGGTTGCATCAAAAACAGTTTTTGTAGCAGCACCGATAGTTTGCCAATTCCTGTACTGTTGGAAGTATTCTTCAACCTTTATGAACCTGTAGGCAGTTGTTTGAGAAAATATTTGTTCTGTCATAAGATATGTTCAACAAATAATTATAAAATATCCAAAACGCCTCTAAATTAATAGAAGGTACTTACTGAGCTTATATTAGCATCATGTTTGCTCAAATAGCAGAAAACATGACGAAAATGGTGAAATTTTGTATTTTTAAATATTTCAATTATTTTGATAATTTTGTGTTTTCAGGCTCAAATCACGTGGTATTAATGGGCAATCCAAATACACTCAGTTACTCCGTAATATTGATGCCAGGGGTAAACGAACTCTCCTTTCTTGTCGAGACCTGCAAAAGGAATGTGGGTCTCTCCTTGGGCCAAAATTTGCTCATAGGTCAGTGATTCGGTGTTGCTTTCGTAAAGGATGTCTCCATGCCAGTTCTTATCAACGAATTTTTGCATAACACCGACTCCATAGATCTGGGTGTGGACTTCGAAGATGTCGTGAGGCTTTTAGTGGCTGTTGTGAAGGCCGCAGTTAGTTTTGGAGGGACAATACCAGAGATTTACCTTCAGCTTGTATTTCTTTTGATGGGCACTGGAGAATAAGGCTTGGCCTGTAGCTGCAAGAGGATCCATGAGAATCTATCCCAGATCGAATTGCTGAGATTTCCAGAGAGGAACTTTTTTGGGGAAATCAGCAACGTCACCTAAGAGATTCCAAGTTGGGTCAACTAGACTTTTTCCAATGTTAATATCGTCATGGATGGCGAAAACAAGAACCTCATTGACATTGTAGAGTGTGGTATTTTTCAGGATGATTGATTGCCTGGAAGTGAGTTATTTGACATGGTTGGAGCCGACAATTACTGGGGCACTTCCGAGGTTAATCACAATAGACTTACTCTAGATTCTGTATTCGCTATGAAATTTCAGCCAAACAGCTGGAATGTCATTTGAGAAGTGAACCTTGTGAGTTACTGGAGTTTAGGTATAGACGATTTTTCCTGTTGGAACATTACCCGTTGGAACAGACCCTTGAGGATTGTGAATTTCCTCAATTTTCTTTTAACCAGCTACCACTGTCTAGTTTGGTAATTTCGGAGGTTTTATTTAAGAGGTTGTTGGAGGGGTAGTTGTTGTTGGAGGAGTGGTTGTTGTTGGAGGAGTGGTTGTTGTTGGAGGGGTGGTTGTTTGAGGATTTGTGGGAAGCTTTTATTGAGGATTCAAAAGAGAATGTTATTGAGCATTTTTAAGAATTTAACTAGGTGATTGCTTCAAATTGGCAAAATCATTGTAAAAGATGACGATTGAAGGGTTCTCAGTCACAAAGTAGCCATCCACAGCATAACCAATAGTTGCAAAGTCAAGGCGACCATCATTATCAAAGTCAGCAATAGCTATCCTTGCAGCAGAGTCACCAGAAACTTTCCATTTGATCCAAGCCTCCTTTTTGACGTCAACAGCCTTGTAATAATAAACTCCTTGCCAAGGCTCAGGTCCTCTCAAAGTGACCATGAACTCATCATCTCCGTCACCATCCATATCAGCACAAACAACAAAGTGGCAAGGGCCCTCATGCTGCTTATTTGGGTTATCGAATGTATCCAAAACCACTCTTTTCCACTCCCAAGGCCAGCCATAGATGTTGTGTTTGTTCGAATAGCTCTTATAGTAAACAGCAATAGTGTTTCCGTGGAAAGGCTCAATGGCTGCGATGTAGGCACAAGGGTCATTGCCGATTCTACCACTGGCAACTCCACCACTTCCTTTAAATCCAGGAACTTTGTTTTTAGGGTTATATTGCGAAAGCTCTCCTTTTCCGATTGGCAATATTTTCCAGCTTTTTGTGGCAATTTCATAATACAACCAATTAATACCTTCTTAAGAAGCAATCAGGAAGGAATCTAAGTTAGACTAGGGCTGAATTCCGAAAAACTTGTTGTATTTATTTACAGAGACCTCATGAATGACTTTAAAATGACAGTTATCCACTAATTCCTAGGGCCATTCAGTAGCTTCCTGAACATTCTCAGGTCTTCTCCAAAGATTGATCGAAACGATAGAATGGATGTCATGGGGTCTTTCCACGATCGGCAGTCCGATAATCTCTACAACTTTTTCCTGAGTGAAATGACCGACCGCCAATCTGTGCATAGCTGTTGATTTTCCAATGTAGCGCTTTTTCCACTCTAATTGGACATCTCCAGGGTTTTCCAGCCAGTGGATCTTTCCTCCATCAGGGTCAACGTTCTCCATCGTTGCTCCATATTGATAGCAGATGACGATATCTTGGTCGCCATCTCCATCGATGTCGTAGTGAATCATTCCAACCGGACCTTCTTAGATAGAAAGCCTAGCTTTTTGCCAAGTCGAGTTCTTGTAGAGATTAATCTCACTGCTCTAAGAGAGGCCGTAGGCAACCAAATCAATTTTTTAATCAAACGTCTTAAACGCTTAAATCCAATATCCGTTCTGGCGGTGTTCCTCTACTACTACTCTGGTGAAAGAAGGTTTCAAGAGCTGACTCATTGTCTATTAGATACTAATAAAATAGGATAAGATTTTCAAAGATATTAGATATAAGTGACGCAAACTAAGATATTATACTACAACTCAATTTTTTGAAAACTGGATACTCAAACCTTGAAGAAAATAAACGCAGCAGAACTTTAATTTCTTTCAAATTTTCTAATTTGCGTTCATTTTTTGATTTCTACTTTGGAGTTCGACAGCATTTCAACAACTGGTGATTTCCAAATAGAAATATTTTTTGGATTCAATGAAAAACGGAGACCAATTCCTTGAAGGTTTAGTGTTGCGCTATCTTTAGACCCATTTTAACATTTTATTTTTGTTTAGGAGAATTTTGACGACTATAATAAGTTTTAGGAACAGTTATCCGACATAATCAAATTTTGCCCGATGATTACCCCACAGCATTTCTAACAAAATCAAGCTGAAAAACAGGATCTGGGGCTAAATTTGCTACAACATATAAACTTTTGATAATCTTCGTTTTGTTTTAATTACTTAACTCATTCCCTCGTTTTGTAGATTAAGTTCAGTATTTTGAGTAAATACCTATTTTACGTTAGCCAGGACATTTATTAGCTCCAGCTTTCTATTTTGCCTCAACAAACTGTACTCATCTCAACCATACCCTAACTTATAGAAAAATCTTAGCCCTTACAAACTAATTTTATAAGAGGACAAGATGATAAATAATGTCTTACCGAAGTTTGTCAATTCGGTTTCATTGATCTCACCAACAGAACCATCTACTCAAGATTTTGATTTGTAGCAAATTACTTATGTTTGAGCTTACTGCTGCCTATGGGGCTCATGCATCCTAAGTATCTATGTTAGAGTTGGTTGTAAAAAACAGGAATTAGACTTGTTCGTCGTTTTTTTTCACTATGCCTAACTGTAAATGAGCTTTACTCATATTTTTTTACAGTAGTCGTAATAAAGGATGTACATCAAAGTATATCTAATCAGCGCAAGATCTCAATTCAAAGATTTCGAGCAACCATCATTGACCTTGATGAGCTTTAAGTGCCATTTTTGTAGATTCGTTACTTTTTGTGAGGAATAAGTAGCTTTGATTGAATCGAGAGACTTTCTTTCTTTTAACATGGTTAGTTTTTTCTACTTAAAATTGTCAAAAAATCGATTAAAACTACTAAAAATGAGCAAAGTATAAACCTCGAAAGCTTAAAAAATATTGGCATTGAGTATAGCTTGTTTTGAGTAATCTGACAAAAACTTAGAACTTTCTCCCATCACCAAAAAAGCTGAATAAAATGGCAAATCTATCCAAGACAACTATCACAGCTAATCGGCATATGTCTTTGCTCTCTTGTTCAGTATGGGCAAACTTTATCCGACCAAATCCAACAGTCTATCAAGGCTATAAGACTCTTCCTCCCAATTGAAGTTAATTTGCGCCGACTGGGTCTCAGTGCTGATTAGGCAATAATGACCATGGTTGCCTACTTAGATCTGGATTGGATGGACGTGTCCGAAGTCAACTGCAGACCCGTATTGAATCCCTCTCTCCTCATTGATAAACCCATTATCAATGTTTTCAACTAGCTTCCAGCGATCGTGCAGACTCAGTGCGACAATGTAGGCATCATTTTTCTCCCACTCCACAGAAAGTATAGTATTCGAGCACCTGAAAAGTCGGTCAGTCCGCATATATCTGACCTCTGAGGCAAAGGAAGGCAAAAGAAGTCCCACTTCATTCCCTTCAAATCTGGTATTAACATAATGAAGGTGCCTTGTGCTGGTTTTTATTTCCTAAGGGCCGACCTAGGTATGATAGGCAAGGTGATATTTCCCTTCATGCTTTTAATTGAACAGCACGTTTTCGCGGTCGAATCTGGGTTAGACTGTGAGGTCGCTGCCGAAAGATCTCACCCTGGTCCAGTGATCAGGAGTTTTAACGAACTTTTTTGAATATAGGAAAAATTATGTATTGGGCTCTACTTCGAGTTTGAACCTAAAAGCTTCCTCAGTGTGCGCTGAGGAGAAAGTAAAGGGCAATGCATGGCTGAAGGTTGCGAGGAATACGGCAAACACCAGGATTTCGGCAAATACTTTTCTTTCCATATATCTTTCAATTATGAAAATTTGCTGCAGCCCGAAATTTAAAAAATAGATCACCATATGATTGATTTCATATCAGCATCCCTGTCAAATTTTTATCTATTTCTAGCAATCCCATTTTTCACAATTGCCAACAAGGATTCTCCAATCTCAGTGGATCTAAATTGGAAGAGATGAAAAGAGAGGAAGATTTAGGCTTGGTTTGCTTATCGCCATTTTTTTGTAGCCAGCTTTTGAAGACTCATTTCATAAATTAATAAAAACATTTGAAATGAATCAGATTTTTATGTCAAAAATCTTCAGTCTCAGATCCCCATTCGATAAAAGATCATTTACATTTTGCAGAAGCAATAACTGACTAGCAGATGGCTTTTCACTGACTACATTCTACTAAGAAACGTCAGAACTAATCAACTCCCTTTCCTCCAAAACTCGCAAATATAAAGAGCCAAGAAGCCACAGATACTTTATTCTGCAGGTTCTGCAAAACCCCACCCTAATTCCCCAGATTAGCCGCCAAACAGGAGAAGATAGAGATTGAAATTGGTGTTTTGAATATTTGAATTAATAAATATAAGATTGAATGAACAAAATTCTAATCGCCTTGTTGGTGCTCCTGGCCACTGCATCCGCAACCCTCACCCGATCACACGACTACTGGTACACTGCCCAGAAGTCACTAGTCAAGAGTGGAGCCCCCCTCGCTGATGTTGCCTGGAACTACTGCGACTACAAATGTGTTTACCTTGAACGCTACTACTCTGCTTATGACTTCGCTTTCATCAATTTCAACGCTGGAACCTTCAAACCCAACTTTGCCGCATGCTACATTATCAAGACTGATGCTGCCGGAGCCAAGACCTATGCCCTCTGGAACACCGTTGCTACCAATGCTTGGTACGACACCAACTGCGGCAAGGAAACCGAAGATTACTACGCCCTCAGCACTGGAGCAAGCCCCAAATACAAAGTCGACAGCATTGAAGGAGAAGGAAAGGGAGTTGAAATCACCTATTGATCACATATTCACCAAAAATGATACTCATCTATGTATAGCATGAAAGGCATTGAAGGACATAATATTAATGGGAGTTTGCTACTCATAGTAATAATAATGGCAGGCCGACAAACAAACGCGCAGAGTTCGCAACAAACGAAGCAAACGCGAAAAAACATCACCCGTCATTTACGAGGAAAAGACCATCTATGAGGAGAGCTTCGCCTCCAACCCTTACGCCTCTTTTCGGGACGAGCTCCACCGAACCATCTACAGTTTGGCCTGTGAAAACGGAGACCTCATTATGGGTAGCGTAGTCTAAATGAAGTAGAGCTAGCTCTAGATCCTCTATAAGTCACTGCATAAGATCAACCCAGAAGGCTAGCCTCATCTACTGAACGATGGCCTCATTCTTTGTAACCTCAAAACAAAAAACTACCTCCATACTCACAAAGTCAAACACTAAGAATTTAAAACCCTCAATGAAGTTTCCTGCTGTCCCTACACCTCCAACCACGTTCCTGAGTACGATATCTGGAAATTCATCAAGGTTGAAGAGTAAGCCGAAAACCAACAGTAATAGGAAAAAGTACCACTTGAGCAAGGAGATTAGGAGATCAAAGTTTATATCTACCACCCTTTTACGCAGAGGTTCTTAGCTTATGAGAAGGGGATGGTTGTTGGAAGCGAGAACAAGGTAGCGTGGAAAGTTAGTTCCTTTGGACCCAGGCGAAACGGAGGCTTCATCAAAATAAGTCTCCTGACATAATAAGGCTAGCTCTGCATGAGTTAGCAGAAAGGGCTGCTTGACAAGCATCGTAAGATGTAGATTTGCAGTCAGAAGCATATCAGTCATATCTGGTAGCTGATATTTGTTGATCCAAGCTTGATTTGATAGTTTATTAAGTTACTTATGCACTTCTCGTACAATAATCGGCTCATTCTTATTTCAAATATTGGAGTAACCATGTGCTGATTGTCTACTTTACGTTCTTTCTTTTTATTTTTCTATATTTGGACAAAAGAAAGAGATCTTTGAGCCAACCTAAGCATAGCCTTCCTAAACTTCATTGAGACTTCTCATTGAAACTTCCCGAATCTCATTCAAAAACACCCTATAAGTACGGACAGAGCCATCTAGGTGAAGTAGGATGTTGCTACATAGCCCACTAAATGAAAGAAAGAAGCCAATCAATCAGAATTTCAACTTTTTCGGAGGAATTGATCTCTAATTGCTTATTTTTATATACCAATTTTTATTTACATAGACTTTGGATCTAGTTTTAATAATGTCTAGTTCTGCCCCAAACTCCTCATCAGCTTCGGAACCTCAACTGGTTCCAATTCTAAAGAAAAGAGTGGCTTAATAACCTCTTGAAGATGAAGTAATACGCATAGCATTCATCCCGCCAACTGGTACTAACAAAATTTAGCTAATGGAAAAATTCTACAAGCCTAAGGAAAAGCCCACTTTCAAGGCAGGCTAAAGCAAAGCCTTAGAAAATATGTAGAAACCTAGCTAATTATTAAAAAAGATTCCAGAGAGTGTGTTCTAGGCCATCAAAGATGTAGCCCTTGCCAAAGTTTAAGTAAAGGAGGATAACTTTTAGAAGATGAAATTGCAGTCAGAGCCAATCAAAACAGAAGAGAGGGAAGAGAAAAATGCTGAGCTTTCGGCAAATCGCTCTTAACAATGCAAGAACAACTAGCTTGAGAGAGACAAAGTGGTTTAAAAATAGAGCTAGCCTTTAACAAACAAAGATTAGCTAAAGTTGAACTAATTTACTTAGTCCTAGCACTAAGTATCGAAGGAGGACAAGAAACAACCCTCTAAAATTCAACAAAAAAAATGGAGCACAGATTTCTAAAAAAAATCGAATAGCTACCCAAAAAGGGCTCAAAATATGAGCCGAATGATCAATAAAATGCGAGTTCCATGTAGATTTTTTCCAAACTGCTCTAAACCACGTTGCGAGTTCTTCCACCCTCAGATTCCTTGTAAGTTTCTACCCAATTGTAAGAATGGCGATAACTGCAACTATTTCCATAAAAACTGTCGAAATTGGGATAAATGCACATACATAAAATGTGCTTACCGCCACCCGACATACCAAAGTATGCAGAAAAAGAGTTCCGAGAGGGGCAGCAATTAAGAAAGGGAACCTAGACAGGACAGGCCGACTTTATAAAACAGTCTAAAAGTGGAAGAGCCCAGGGCTGTGGAAGCTACGATTAAGTAGCTTGAATAACCCACACATGAAGGTTTTTAAGCTAGTAACAGAAAAAATTGATATTAGTGATTATTTGTATTGTAATATTATCTATTTTTTTGTGGAACTATTCTCAACAAAAAATAGCTTCAGTTTCAGGTTCTAATATAGATTGTTTACACTTTGGTATTTTAATTAAACC
>Ga0316217_10004048_pt1 | contig 16151 bp, 7 predicted proteins | sample 1anoAmetaG_FD_203633 | JGI IMG/M metagenome (GOLD analysis project Ga0316217, IMG submission 203633) | Freshwater microbial communities from Trout Bog Lake, Wisconsin, USA - 1anoA | ecosystem: Environmental > Aquatic > Freshwater > Lake > Hypolimnion/Profundal zone | place: USA: Wisconsin...
CCCACGGCGTACTTGCCGGCGGTGCTGGAGTTGGCATTCGCGGCGATCACCGTGCCGCTGACGATGGCGCCGTTGCTGGCATTGCTGGCGTTGCCGTTGTTGCCGGCGCCCCAGGCCACCGCGTTGATCACCGCCGCCAGCGGCGAGGTGCCGTTGCCATAGTTCAGCAGCACGGCGTTGTTGCTGATGTCCAGGGTCGAACCGCTGGCGATGGTGATCAAGCCTTGCGTGGGCTTAATGCCACCAAGCACGCCGGGGGTGCTGGCCGCGGCCAGGGTCACCGTGTTGGCCAAGCTGCCGTTGCCGATGGTCAGCGTGCCGTTGCCGGTAAGCTGGCCGATGGTGCCGTTGCCGGTGAGGACGGTGGTGCCGAAATTCGCCAGACTCGCCTGGCTGAAGTTGTTGACGGTGAGCGATGCCAGGCTCCTCACGAGCATGCTGCCGTTGCCGCTCACCGCGTCAGTAACAGCGCCGGTGAAATTCAAGGTGAACCAACCGTTGTTCACCACGTCATATTGAGTGAAGTTACCGACCGTGAACGAACCGCTGCCGCTGATGGTAATGGTGCCGTTGCCGGCGAGCAGGCCAACGCCGCCGTTGCCGTTGATGTTGGTAGTGCCGAAATTGGTCAGGCTGGCCTGGCCGAAGTCGTTGACGGTGAGCGTGGCGGAGGCACTGACGACCATGCTGCCGTTGCCATTAACCGCATTATTGATCGTGCCGGCGGAATTCAAGATAAACGTGCCATTGTTCAGCAGGTGAGGCTGGAAGAAGTTGGCGACGGTAAGGTTGCCGGTCGGACTCACCACCGTGGTGCCGTTACCGCTGATCGCGCCCAGGGTCTGCGCCCCGTCAAATTGCAGCCAGGAATAGTTGTTCACGTTGCTCCCGGACAGCAAGCCGTTGGTGGTGGTGGCGACTTCCAACATCCCGGCGTTAACGGTCGTGCCACCGGAATAGGTGTTACTGGCGGTTAACGTCAGACTGTTGTTGCCGTTCTTAATCAGGGCGGTGGCATTGCCGGCGGCACTGTCGGCGATAGTGCCGTTGCCGATGATGTAGGCGTTATTGGAATTGTTGACGGTCACGCTGCCAGGCTGGACCGTGGCTCCGCCCAGATCGACCGTGAAGTTGCCGCTGGCGGTGTCGTCGAAAATCACGGCATCGTTATCGGCATAGATGGCGGAACTCTGCCAGTTGCTGCTGGCCGTATCCCACCTGGCACTGGCCGCGCCGCTCCAGGTAACGGTGACCGGGCCACTGGGTGTGACATCCAGCACCAGGGCCGTGCTATTGCCGACCACCGCGTAAACGTATTGGGCGCTGCCCGGCAGCGTCCAATTGCCGACGTTGTCGGTCAAGCTGGTGGCCGACAACAGCGTGTAGTTACCCACGCCGAAGCCGGTGAGTTGGTTGATGTTCAGAATGTCGGTGCCGGACTCAAGAGTGACGTTGCCGGTGACGCTCAACGTATCATTGGTGCCGGGAGCGGCGAAATTGTAATTGAAGATCGCTCCGCCGGCGATATCGAAGGCGGCGGCGCTGGCGCTGGAACTGACGTTGGCATTGAGGGCGGCGGTGGTATTGCCGGTACCGAAACTCGGCGCCAGTCGCGCGCCCGAAGCAATGGCAATGAGCGTACCAGTGGTTCCGGTGGGGATCATGGCCCCGTTGCCGCCCAAGGCGCCACCGTTGATCGTCACGGTGCCGGTGCCGCTGCCGCTGCCGGTGGTATTGGTAATGGCCAGGGCACCGCTGCTGAGCGTGGTCCCACCGGAATAAGTGTTGTTACCGGACAAGGTAACCTGGCCCATGCCCGATTCATTGAGCCCGCCCGTTCCACCAAGGTTTGTGGTGACAATGGCGTTAGAGGCCACGTTGCTGACCGAATAAGACGTCGCGGTAAGATTACCGTTCTGAATAGTATTGCCGCTGGCCGCTGCCATGGTGATGCTCATCGCGCCGACGGTCTGGCTGGTGGTTCCCAGATCGAGTGTGCCACCGGCCATCGTCAACGCTCCGGTAGTCGCACCCAGGGTTCCCGAGCCGCTGAGCGCCAAAGTGCCGGAGTTGATAGTGGTTCCACCGGCATAGGTATTGGCGCCGGTAAGGGTTTGCGAGCCGTTGCCGGTCAGACTGACAACCAGAGGGAAGGTGGTGCCGGTAATAGTTCCAGCGAAACTATAGGTTCCGTTGCCGCCAAGGGTCACGGCAGTGTTGCCACTGCTGGTCACGTTGCCGCCGACGCCGGAAACATTGTTGAATCCGGCAACGACTTGGGAAGTACCGTTGATGTTAAAGGTCGCGCCGCTGTTCACCGCCACGGTATTAGCCGCAGTCACTATTTGGTTTGAATCTGCCAAAAGGGTGCCCGTGTTGACGGTCACATTTCCCGTAAAGCCGTTGTGGCCCCACAAGGCAACGGTGCCGCCGGCGGCGGTATCGGTAGTGATGTTGCCGCTGCCAGTGACGGTTTCCTTCAAGGTGAAGGTGGCGTTGGTCCCAGCTTCTCTTAATTCCACATTATTGTTCAGCGTGGTAGTGCTGCCGGTGAACCTACCACTGCTGCCGTCGTTGCCGATGGTGAGAATGCCGGTGCTGCCGGCGGCGACAATGATGTTGCTGGGGATGTCGGTGGTGTGGCACTCCACAGTGGCGTTGCTGCTACCGCTGCTGTTGCCAAGGATAATGGTGCCGCTGCCAAGGCTGACGGTGACATCGGCAATGCCGGCGTTGATGGTCAGGTTGCCGGCAAAACTGCTGTTGGTGCCCGAAAGGGTAAGCTGCGAGGTGGCACTGTTTTGGAAGACATCGGTCACGTTGGCGCCGATGGCGCCGCTGATGGTAGTGGTGTTGGTACCAATGCCATTGTTGGTGATGGTGCCGGTGTTGTTGATGCTCGCACTGCTGATGGTAATGGCACCCGTGGAGTTACTGCTTAAGGTCAGGTTGCCAGTGCCGCCCAAGCCACCGGCCTGGGTAATGGCTCCCGAACCGATATTGGCCAGAGTCAAACCACCGGTGGAAACCGTCACGGCACCATTCAGGGTAGTCTGGGCCGAACTGGGCCCCTTGGTAATGGTCAAGGGTGTGGAACCATATTCAGTGACGTTGCCACTGAGGTTCATGTTGTGTCCGGTGTCCTGATTGTCCAGCGTCAGGTTGTTGTACAAGGAAAAATTGCCGCTGGTGGACCAAGAGGTGGTCGGTCCAGAGCCGAAAATGATGCTGAGGTTGCCGGAGGAGCCGGCATTGATGACGTAGTTGGTTGAGACCCCGCCATTGGCATAGGAAATAAACGTGGCGGCGGGATTGCCGTCGGCAGCGCCGTTCGGATCGCCAATCGACATGACGTCGGTCGTGCCAAGCTGGATCGTACTGCTTAGCGTCCCGTTGTAGACATTGATACCGCCGGTGCTGGTGGGAATGCCGTTCACCGCTAGCGTGCCGTTGCCGATCTTGGTGAACGAGCCATTGCCCGTAAGCACACCGGTGTAGGTCGTATTCCCGTTATTATTGCCGACGATGAGGTTCACGGCATTGGTGCCATCGTTCAAGGCAATAGTGCCATTGCCGGCCAAGCCGCCCACCGTGAAGGCATGGCCGCTCACGGCGGTGCTAAAGGTCAGGTTGCCTGGGGAGTTCAAAGTCAGCGTGCTGTTGCCGATCGCGTATTGGTTGTTCAAATTCAGTGTGGCAGCCGACACCGTGGTAAGGCCGGTGTAGGTGTTGGCGTTGCTGAAGGTCACTACGCTGGCGGTATTGCCAGAAACAGACACGTTGCCGGTGCCACTGATAATGCCGGCGTAGGTCTGATTGCCGTAGAGGTCGAAGGCCAAATTACCACTGTTGGCGATGCTGGCACTGGGAATGACGCCATCGAAGCCGCTGGTGCCATTGCCAACCTGGAGGGTGCCGGAGTTGATCGTGGTGGTGCCGGTATAGGTGTTATTGCCCAATAGGATCAGGGTGCCCGAGCCAGCCGTGATGAGGTTGGTTCCCGCGGTACCGCTGGCAATGTTGCCGCCAATAATTGCACTCGCGCCAGTGACAGTGAGTGTGTAATTGCCGTCGAGGGCAAAGGGACCATCAAGGATCATAGGCCCGGCGCCGATCTGGGAACTGGCATCCAGGGTAACGGGATTATAGATGGTGCGTGTGCTGCCGCTGGAACTCAGATTGCCGCCATCGAGCGACAGGTTGCCGACGCCAAAGGGGCCGGTGCCGTTGGTGGTGTTGCCATTCCAGCCCACTTGCAAATTACCGGCGATCAGGATGGTGTTGCCGGCATAGTTACCGACGGTGTTGCTCGTGTTGTTGAACTGGAATACGCCGGTGGCGTTGTCGACGATGATGTTGGGATTATTCGCGCCAACATTGATGGGGCCAATTTGCTGCTTGTCGACAGCGGTATCGGTGTCGGTGAGGATAAGGCTCTCACCGGAATTAGTCGCACTTAAAGACCCGCTGATAGTATAGGCGACATTGCCACTAATGGTGCGATTGGCAGCGCCCAGGGCGATGCCGCCGCTGGCAATGAAGCCCGTGCTGTTGCCGATCGTGGTGGTGAGGGTTAGGTTGCCGCCCAGCGTCAGCAGACCACCGGCGGCGGCGGCGTTGGTGCTGCTGTTGTTCAAGGTGAGGGTGCGGTCGGCCAGGGTGGTAAGACCACCAGAGAAATTGACCAGCGTCGTGCCGGCCACGTAGCCGGCGATGGTAACATCGCTATTAAGCGTAATCGGATTGGTCTGAAACTTAACCCCATTCGGATTCAAGAAGGTTAAGACCGGTGTGCCGGAAATATTGCCGCCGCCAGTAAACGTGATCGAATTGCTGGCGCTAGCATCAAAAGTGACATTGCCGGTGATGTTCACGACGTTGGCGATAGTGGGGCTCAAACCATAATCAGTGACGTCGCCTTTGGCCAGGGTCACCGTGCCGTTGCCGAAGGCCGCCGAGTTTTTGATGTTGATGATACCGGAGCTGAGGGTAAAGCCGCCGGAGAAGGTATTGGTGCCGCCGAGGCCGAGCGTGCCGGAACCGATTTCGGTAAGCGAACCATTGCCGCTCAGGATGCCGGTGTAGTTACCGATGCTGTTGTTATTGCCAACCGTCAAAGTCACGGGGTTGTTGCCCAAGTCGGTCAAGGCCATGGCGCCGCTGCCGGTCAGGGCGCCGAAAGTGGCGTTGCCCAGGCCGCTGGCGAAGGTCAAGGCATTGGCGGCACCAATAGCCACGGTGGCGTTGCCCAAGGCGCTGGTATTGCCAATGATCGTGCTACCGGCGGTATTGGCGGTAAAGGTGCCGGGGTAGCTGTTGGCGGCATTAAGGGTGAGGTTGCCGGTAGTGGCGGTGACGGTATAGCCGGAGGTGCTTGCTCCCACCAGGCAGTTGGTGGCGCCGAAAACGACGGCGTTGGATTGCACGCTGAGCGTGGCCACCGTGGAGCCGGTTAGCGGCTGGAACTGGCTGGTAACATCCTGGGTATTTCCCGCGGCCCATTGCAAGGTGGCGTTGCCGCCGAAGGTGATGTTGCCGGTGCCCAGGCTGTTGTTGGCGAAACTCAAGATGCCGGCGTTGATGGTCACGCCACCGGAGAAATTGCTGCCGCTGTTACCGCTGAGCGCCAGCGTGCCGGCACCCGCCTTGGTGAAGCCGTTGCCGCTGTCGGTAATGATGCCGCCAATGGTTAGGGTGTTGCTGGAGACAGTGACGGTATTATTGGTGGCGTTACCGACAATGGCAACATTGCCGATGCCCATGTTCAGGTTGTAGGCGCCGCTGTCGGTGAAGTTGCCATACCAGGTTTCGGCATTTACGGTGGTGATGGTGACTGCAGCGGTGTACGGGGCGATCGTGCTGCCGGGATAGATGTTCAAAGTGCCGTTCCCCAAGGGGGCGGTCGCGGTCGAGACAAGGTTTAGCTCGCCGGGAAGCGTGGCGTTGCCGACGTTCATCGCACCGACAAAGTTGGTGTTGTTGCCGCTCAAATCCGTCCGCACATTGTCCACCGTGGTGACGCTGGCAACGTTGGCACCGAGGTTCCCGGCTATCCCGCTAATCTGATTACCGGAGATGGTAATCGAGCCTTGGTTATTGACGATGGTGGTGCCAACATGGCCTAGATAGGTGTGGTTGCTGCTGCCGGTGGTAATGGTAATGTTGCCAATGTTGGTGAAGGCCGTAATGCTATCGCCATTATCATCGGTATTGTTGTTCCAGACAATGTTCATATTACCGGTGAAGTTGCCGGTGCTGAGTGTGAAAGCATTGAGAGTCAGCGTATTGCTCGCACCGCTGTTGGTGACGTTGCCAGCCACGTTTTTCACCAGGTTCAGAGTTTGCGCGTTGCCGTTCAGATCGAAAGTGCCCGCGGCGGCGAGGGTAAGGTTGCCGCCGCTGGGGATGGCATTGGTCGCGCCGTCCATCAAGGTACCGCTGTTGACGGTGGTGGTGCCGGAATAAGTGTTGCCGGCGATGAGCGTCAGAGTGCCGGTTCCCGCCTGGGTGAGTGAACCGCTGCCGGTGATGTTGCCGAAATCGGTGCCTTGCACCACGGCGTTGGTGCGATCGATGGTCAGATTGGCGTTGTCGGTAATGGTGCCATTGGCGGGGAGCGCGCCGGTGGTGCCGCCAGCGCCAAGTTCCAAGGTGGCAGCCGAAATCGTGGTGTTGCCGGTGAAGCCGGTGTTAGCGCTGCTGAGATACACGGTGTTGACGTTGGCCGCACCGACGGTGATGTTACCACTGCCGCTGATATTGCCGGAAAGGGTGAGGCTCTTGGCCGCGGTAATGGCCGCCACGGTCAGGTTGTTGTTTAGGGAAATATTGCCGCTAAAGGTGGTGCTGTTGGTCTGGCCGTCAATCGTCAGGGTGCCGGACGAGCCGCTGGCCACGGTTATCGGGTTGGTATAAGTCAGATTGGAGGTGCCCAGCAGGGTGGCGTTGTTGCTGCCGCCGATGTCGCCCAGAGTGATGGTGCCATTGCCAAAGCTGGCGGCGACGGTGCCGCTGACGTTGCCGCTCTTGATGAGCAAGCCACCGGTAAAGGTGTTGGCGCCGGTCAGGGCCAGGGTGCCGTTGCCAAGTTTGGTGATCGAATCACCCGCGCCGCTGATGACGACGCCTTCGGTGAGTGTGTTGGCAACCGTGTTGATGGTGATATTGGCAGCGCCCAAGGTGACGTTGCCGGTGGTGCCCATACTTAAGGCGGTGGTGCCGAGGTAGGTGAAATTGCCGTTCCAAACTTGGTAGATGGTGTTTCCCAGAGTGATCGCAGCAGCCGTGGTGTTGTCGATGGTGCCGCCATTGATGATAAAGGTGTTGGTGGCCCCCAGCGCCTTGGAGGTGTTGATGTCCAGTGTGCCGCCGGCATTGAGCGTGTAGCTGGTGCCGCTAAATGTATTGCCGTTGGTGGCGGAAAGGATGACCGTGCCGTTGCCGGTTTGGTTGATGGCGTGCGCCCCGCTGATGACGCCAATGACGTCCAGGACCGCGCCGGTGGCAATATCGAAGTTACCGGCGGCGCCCACGGAAATATAGGCCACATTGCCGCCGGTGCCGTTTCCCGCCAGCGTGAGGTTGCCGCCGCTGGCGACGTAAATCAGGTCGGAAGCATTCCCGCTCACCGAGTTGTTGCCACCGCTGAGGGTAATGGTGTGATTGCCCGAGGTGCCGTTGTTGGCGATGTTGAGCGTTTGCGTGGCATCCAGATCGTTCAACGTTCCATAGGTGAGGTTGCCAGTGCTGATGGTAAACGTGGTGTTGCCATAGATACCGCCGGTGTTGGTGCCGCCGAAGGTCACGTCCGAGGTGCTGCCGGGAGCGTTGCCACCGAAATAGCTGGCCGGAGCGGTCAGATCGGTGGCGTTGTTCAGCACATCGACTTCGGTGTTGGCCGCGCGCGACACATTGGAGTGAAGTCCCGACATGGCGACGGCCGCCGCGATTGCCAAAATGGCCCTATTTTTCCGGTCACGCTTGCTCATGGTCCTACTCTCCGCAAATGGTTAGGCACGGCTTGATATCCAGTGCCGATATGGGAATCGCGCCGTCTGCCACAGACGGACCCGCGATATTTGATCGCCGGGCAATATTTTGCCCGATACAATTGCATGCACCATACCATCGGCGCGATAAAAAGCAAGCGTAATTCGTATCATTTTGGACAATTTTTTCGACCCGCAAAGGCCGTGGTGTTAGGTATAACATGGGCATTATTGTGCAGTTAAGCGGCAAACACAGCGCCGACGAAATTTCCTGTATCATTGTAATGGACAGATTTCAGACTATTTCAGATTTTATGCGAATTTTGACTTGCAATCAGACGATTTCTCCGGCATACTGAACCGCCACGTATGGAATTGGCCACCGCTACCACGATGGGATCCCCCAAAGCGCGAACCGTCGTCGCTTTGCGGGCTTTCCTCAAGAAAAGCGGACTGCGCGAAGGCGACCGCCTGCCGGCCGAAAGCAAGCTGGCCGCCGAATTTGCCGTCTCAAGGATGACCTTGCGCTCGGCATTGGCCGTGCTGGAACGCGAGGGTATGGTCCGTCGCAAGCACAATTACGGGTGTACCTACGCCGCCCCGCACCTAGTTAAACGCGGCATCATGGCCCGCACCATTGTCCTGCTCAGCGACCACGCCATGGCCAGTGACAGCCATCTGTTTACCGGCGATTCGACTTCGGTGGTGTCCGGCGTGATCGACCGCGCCAACCGGCACAAAATCAACTTCCTCCGCACCCACCCTGATTGGGAACGCGATGCCTGGATCGACGAACTGATTGCCGAACGCCCTTGTGGCGTGGTCCTCAGCTTTTGGAATCGGCCGATTGATTGGCAGATGAAGCTGGCCAACCGGCTTGCCGTTGGTAACGTGCCGTTGGTGGTATGGGGCGAACATGCGGCGTTCAATGGTTACGACCGCGTCCGCTCCGATCATCTTGGCGGCGCGGCACAACTGGTACGCACTTTGGCCGCACATGGCAAACAACGCATCCTGCGCTTGTGGACGCCGCCGCCGGGTACCAGTTGGATCGAAGCGCATAATCGCGGCTATGAACAAGCCGTGACGGCGTTGGGGCTGGAACCAATTCCGGCGGTTTACGTCGAAAAGTTTCTGCCCCGCGATCAGCAATCGGAAACCACTTTTCAAGCACAGGTGCGGCAGTTTGCCGGATACCTGGTGGAACATCTGTGCCGTGAAAATCCCATTGACGCCATCATGGTGGGAACCGATTTTGAAGTGTTTATCGCCTTGGCCGCCTGCCGGCTGTTTGGGCGGCAGGATATGGCGGTTACCGGTTATGATAATTACTGGCAACATGCCCCGGAACGGCAATGGGAATCCGGCATCCCCTTGGCCACCGTCGAAAAGAGCAACCACCGGCTCGGTGAAGAAATGGTGGAGTTGTTGATTCAGCGCATTCAGAATGCCCTGCCGGCCGAACCGCAGGAGCGATTGTTAGAACAGCAAGTCGTGGTATTCCAGCCGCCGATGGTATCGGCGTGATTTTGTCCGCAGGAGGTTGTCGTGAAGCCAGTCTGCCTTCGCCGCGGTGCCTTCACCTTGGTAGAACTCTTGGTGGTGATCGGCATCATCGCGGTGCTGATCGCCATTCTGCTGCCGGCACTGAATAAAGCCCGGTTTGCGGCGCAAAATATCAAATGCCAAAGCAACCTGCGGCAAATCGGGATTGCGTTGAACATGTACCAAACGCAGTTTGGTAAGCTGATGGGCAGCGATGACTCTTATTTTGGCGCTACCAACGATGCCAGTACGGTCGTCGTTGCGGGATATGATCCGCCTTACCCTCCGAATCCTAAGATGAAATGGACGCGTTTGGGCCAACTATACAATGGCGGGACGGGAGACGCTTCGTCCAATGGGGGCATGGGCGGAGTCGTTTCGGTGGGTGGAGCGGCTATCTTCTACTGCCCGGTTTGGGATCAATGGCTGCCCTTGCCACCTTGGGATATCCATATCGCGCCTTTCAGCTATGCTGGCCAATGGTCCGCCTCCTATTTGGGAAATGGCGACCTCAACCGCATTGTCTTAAGCTACTCCCTGCGCGATTATCAGATCGGCAGCACGCTGCAACGCCTGGGTGTCTATACCACCTCCGGGACGCCCCCAACTTGGTCCTTTAAGGGCCCCAGCCCCGACCCGCCGGATGGCACACAATCCGCCGGTTTGCATTTCATGCGCGGCCGGCGCACGTTGGTGAGTTGTGTCGTGGACAATGGTGGCTATCCTTGGCCGGGCAGCCCATATGACTTTCACCAGTTCTACGCCCAGAACGGCACCGATGGATATAACTTCCTGTTTACTGATGGCTCGGTAGATCATTTGCCTTTGAGCATGATTCTCAAGCAGTTTCCAGGCAGTTTGACCTACGGCAGCAAACTCGGGCCGGGCTGCACTCACCCGGTGACTAATCACGTCGGCTGGGAACATTTTGCCGATGCCGATTACCTGTTCGGCATCTCTGACGACCAAGGCCAGAACTGAATTGGTGGAAGACGAATGGTATATTTTGGGCAGCATTATGACGACTAAAATACTCGCGGTTGTAACTCTATGTATGGGTTTTGCATTTCAAGCCGGTGTTCGCGCTGCGGACGCGCCGCTTACGCCATTTGGTAGTGATATCGCAGTACCTGCCAGACAGGTCGTCAAATCTCCGGCGGCCAAGTCGCAGGCGATTGACTGCCTATCCGGCCCCGTGGCCGCGCAATGGATGGTCGAACTTCCCCCGGAAGGCGAAACCACCAAACTCTTTACCATCGATCAACAGGATGGCAAGAGTGTCTTGCACATCGCCGCCGGGCTGCTGACGCCCGCCCGCTCAACCGTGCGCGTGCTATTGCCCGGCGATGGGCCGGCCAATGGCGATGTCTGGGCCAAGAATAAGGCCAGCTATGTTTCCTTCCTCTGCAAGAGCAACCAACCGGCGGATATGACCTTCCATCTGCTGGAACGCAGCAAAACCGCCGGTACTTATCAAACCGGCTTTTCGGTGGCACCGGGCGACTGGCAGCAGGTGATTTTGCCCATCCAGCAATTCGGCGTGCTCAAGAGCTTTGCTAGAGTCGCCGGCATTGGTTTCCGCACTGCCAGCGCTGACAAGGACACCCAAGTCTCCCTCACCGACATTCAGGTGGGCGCCATGCCTTTCTCCGATGATTCCTGGAAAACGGCCCGCTTGGCCATTAGCCTCAAAGGCGACTGGCATTTTGCCACCGATCCTGGCGATCAGGGAATGAATGATAAATGGTACAGCGATACTTTTGATGATTCGGCCTGGAAAGTTCTCAAATCCGGCTTGAGCTGGCAGGAACAGGGAGTCGCCCATTTCGGTTTCGGCTGGTATCGCCAGCAGATTGCCGTCCCCAAGGAATTCCCCGGCACGCCGCTCACCATCACTTTGGCCAAGATTCCCTCCGATGATGATGCCTGGTTCAATGGTGTGCGCATCGGCGGCTGGAGCGGGGAATACAAGTACGACAACGAAATCCTGCGATCCTACACCATCCCGCCGGCGCTTGTCCGCTATGGCCAAGCCAATACCTTGGCCATTCGTATTTGGGGCGGCAATATCACTTTTATCGGGGACAAGAGCGGCTTGATTGCCGGGCCGCTGGAAGCGGTTTTCGATCCCTACCGGGTGATGATGCGGAAACCGGGCGGCAGCGATGTTGCCGCCGAGCTTTTCGATCTCAGCGATGCCCGGCAAGGTAAACCATTCGAAATCGTGTTTCCCTTCCCGGCCGATGTCGCCAAAGACCCCGGCACCCAGCTTAGTTTCCGCCTGGCCGATTTTATTGGCAACGAGATCAAGTCGGGAAAGGTTCCGCTGACGGTCGGGCCGGATCAAATCGCCAAAGGCGTCGTCAGCATTGACCGGGAGACGGCCCAGATCATCTATCTTCGCGGCCGGCTCCAGATCAGCTTGACTATCAAAGATGCTGCGGGTGAGCCGCTCTATTCCGGCATCCGTAAGTTGGATCATCTGTCGTTTACCAAACGCGACTTGACTCCTCTGCCCGCCTTGCCGGAAAAGACCGACGACACACCCTACGGGCAGCTTAAGTTGGTAGATGAAATCGATGCTTCCACGTCGCTTTTCGATGATCCGCATCCCTACTTGCAAGGCAGCTTCGATCATGCCCAGGATAGGGTAACGCCCGGTTCGCCTATCGCGGTGAAAGTAACCGATATCCTCGGCAAAAAGGCCCGTGAAAGTGAGTTTGGCTGGTTCGCTTACCGTATCGGCCGCGACAAACTCAAGCCGCATACCACCTATCTGCTGCGCATCGAGTACCCCGAAGATAAGCCGCGCTATGCCCCAATCGAAATCCAGACCGGCATGAACTATCTGGATGTCGGCTGGGAAAATGGCGTCGGCGCGAATGATGTTTATGACCCCTGGCCTCTTAGCCACACCTGGCAATGGTACGATACCATCGTCGCCCTGGACCATAAAACGGTGGGCGCCGGCGGCACCGGCACCGCACCGGCCGAAAATGGCTTCTGGGTCTACTTCATGAACAAGTGCAAGCCGGGAGCTTATAATTCCATGTATTCCGGCGGCCCGGCGGTAGGCCGCCTCCGGCTCTACGAAATTGACCCGGTGAAAAATGCCCCGGTCATCCAGCGTCCCCAGGGTTTACCCAATCGCGTGCTCTCTTTCGATTGGGAACGCCAACCCGACCACAATCCGGCCGATTTGGTGCGCTACGCCAAGTTAATGGGCTACAGCGCCATCTCGCCGGTGATTATCAAATGGTCGTTTGCCAACTATAGCGATCCTCTCAACGGCTATGATTCCATCGTGATCGACGACCACGATTACTGGGCGCACAAAGCCTATGATCCCAAGACTGGTGAGAATGCGGTGTCGCCCATTCCCGCTAACAAATCCCAGCATGTCCGGTATCTGGAAGCCACCAAGCAACTCGGCTTGGATTACATCCCGCGTTTTGAATACGGTGGCTCAGAGGATTTGCCCGAGGCCGCCCGGGCACTGGATGTGAACGGCCAGATTACCAAACCCAACCGATTCGGCACTTGGTGCGCTAATCTGCTGAATCCGACCACGTTTGATGATCTCAAGAAACTGATGGACCATCTGATCAAGCCCTACGCCAACGACAACCCGCAATTGACCGGGGCGCTGTGGCGCATCCGCTGCGATCGCATGCCCATCAGCTACGGGCCGGCCGACCTGGCCTTGTTTGCCAAGGAAACCAATATCCCCCTGCCGGCGGGTGGCCCCACCCAACAGGCGGTTTGGGCCGCCACGGAAATGAAGGCGAAATACGATGATTGGTGGCAGCAGAAGCGCGCCGCGTTCCACATGAAGCTGGTCGATTTGCTTAAGAGCTATCGGCCTGATCTAACTCTGTATTATTACAATTGGGACGAGGATAAATTCGGTTTGATCAATCCGAGCATTACCGCCTGGGCGTTCCTTAGCGATGTGGTCAAAGCGGGCAAGGATGGCCGGGCGGTTTATGAGAAAGAACGCGAAGCTCGCAAGAGCTTCACCGCCGCAGACTATATTGCCGTGCTGCGCAGCGGTAACTTCGGCAAAGGTAGCAGCAGTGGGATGCTGAACCGCGCCGATTATGGCATCCGGCCCGATCTCTATAAGGACGCCAAAGGCATCGGAATCTTTGCCCCGGCGGAGTATCTCTGTTACGCCGACAAGCCCGACTATCTCAACTATTTCCAAACCGCCGACGGTTTGGCGGTGAGCAACGTGGTTTCCTACGATGAAATCGGTGCCCGCTCAATCAACCCCAAATATGAGGGCAACATGGTTACGCCCGCCGGGCCGGCGTTCAGCATGGCGCTGGAATTACTGGCGTATTTTCACGGCGACGCCCGGACGCTGAACTACACCGTCTACACCTACGGTCGCGGTTTTGCCGATGCCCATCGCCGCTTTGCCCAAGCCTTCCTTGCCCTTCCCGCCATCCCGGGAAACGTCGTCGCGCAGCCGGACAAGGACCTAAAAGTCCGCCTCTATCCCTCAGCCAATGGCACCTACGTTGGCATCGCTTACAAAGGCTACACGGCCAAGAAACTCACCATCACGATTCCCGCCGACAAGCCGGGTGCCACGATCAAGAATCTGGTGACCGACCAGGTCGTGCCGACGACCACTGCCGGCAACAATCTTCAGTTCGATGTGGATTCCGGGCCGCTGGAACTTGATGCGTTGCTTATGCAATAACGGGAGATTTTCCACGCCCATCGCGACCATGACCCAACCAATGCCATTTCCCTCAGAACGTGCGACCTTTACGCCAACTTCGCCAGTTAGCAAGCTGAAACAGCCTTGGCGCTAGCGCCAAGGCCGTTTTCATCCCAAAGTCTTCACTACATTTCGCGTATCGGCAATTGCTCCGGTAACTGCAAACCCAGCCGGTCCAGCAGAATCGCCTGATGGGTCGTCGGCCGCATCACGCATCGCTGGCGGATTTCCCGACCGTCGGCGGCGGTGACCACCTCCGTCTGGAACAAGCCTGCCGCCCGCGTGTTCTGGCCCAGCAGCCGGCCGACACGCAGCGCCAAGGCCACAGCCGTCAGCGTGCGGTTGTTGCTGAGCAATCCTCGACGGGTATACGCCATGGGTTCATCTCGCGGCCAATCCACGACGCGGCGGGAAAGCTTTTTACGCCACGATGGAAACCCTGCAAACGCTATACCCAACCCCCACGGCGCTACCGCACTTCCGCGGCCGGCCTATCCCTTGGCCGGCTTTTCTCATGCTGCGGCTGCGGTTTGATCAGTTGGGCGAAAAGTTGGCTGAGCAGGGGTTTGGCGATCGTGAATAACTCCAGGAAAATCGCCGAAAACAACGTGGCTTTTGCTTTGTCGGCGGCCGGCGGGCCGCTTGGTATGGAACGGTTTGCCGCGGAGCGCTTGGCGGGACGCCGGCCCAGCAGCACTGCCGCCACGGCGCCGGCGGCTATCGCCACGCCCACCACGGTTTTGGGATGTCGGCGTGTCCAGCCGGCGGGGCTGACCAAATGTCGCACATCATCGGCCAAGTCTTGCGCGACAAGCGAAAACGCCTTGGCGGCAAGCTCGGCCTGGCGGTGCAGGTAGTCGGCTTCGCTTCGCTGGCCCGGTGATTCATTCGCCGCCGGCGTCGTCGATGTTGCGGCCGAAGCGCCGGAGTTGTTCTTGTTTGCGGGATTCATAATAATCCACCGTCCGTTGGCGCCAGGCTTTTCTGCAAGCCCGGGCCATGATCCCTATCGCCAACCCGCCCAGGGCGACGATTCCCACCCCGGTGAGCAACTCCCCGGCCCACAGCCGGTCACCAAGCAGATGGGCCAGCAAATGCGCCACGCCCGCGCAAGCCATCACGCAGGCGGTGATGACCAAGGCAATCACCACCAATACGGCGATGATTCCCAGGATGGCAAAAAGAATCATCCGGCGGACGGCGCGGCGCATCTCCGCCATTTTCGCCGACAAATACACGCCGGCGTATTCGCCCAGTTCTTCCACATGCCCTTGGGCATCATGGAAAAAGTCGGCCGGGGATTTCGCGGGGGAATCCGCTTCCGCAGTGGTGCGGTCGTCGCTTTGGGTGGGCTGGTCGGTCATGTTTACTTTCGCCGCAGCATCAATCCCAGCAGCAACCCGGCGCCGGCGGCGATCAGCAGCGACTTGATCGGTTTTTCCTGCACGTACTGCTCCAGGCTTTCTTCCAATTCCGAAGCTTTTTTCTTGCCCTGAACGTAATAGCCCTGGGCGTTTTCCCGCAGCCGGCCGAAACCCTCGCGGGCGGTAACTTTGGCCTGCTGGCCCAAGTCGCGCAGGCTTTCGGCGACTTGTGCCGCCTTCTGCTTCAACTGTTCGGTGCTCGATTCGCATTCCTGCATGGTGCCATTGGCGTCAGACATCTTAGCTCCTTTCGTAAACACCTTGTCCGGCAGGCGATGACGCACATCGCGCTCCAGATCATTTCATTATAGCACGTATTATAGCGAGGTGATGTAATTGCCAATTGAGACTTTTGATTAACTCTCCATGTCGTGATGACAGGGGTTAAAATTCTCCTGCCAACGCTGCCGCGGATGGTTTTTCGCGTATTTTCGGCCATTTGCGGCGGCTTGGTGTCCGTTT
>Ga0316217_10004049_pt1 | contig 16149 bp, 12 predicted proteins | sample 1anoAmetaG_FD_203633 | JGI IMG/M metagenome (GOLD analysis project Ga0316217, IMG submission 203633) | Freshwater microbial communities from Trout Bog Lake, Wisconsin, USA - 1anoA | ecosystem: Environmental > Aquatic > Freshwater > Lake > Hypolimnion/Profundal zone | place: USA: Wisconsin...
CGAATAACTTTTCGTAGGTTTGGTTATCTTTAAGGTACTGTTTGAAGTAGCGTTCATAATTATCAAGTTTTAGGGCCTGTCCAATGTATTGGGAATAGTCGTTAAAGGGTATAATCTTCTCTCCTTATGCTTCTCCACTTTCTGAGACTTTTAAGTAATTTTAATTGAAGTATTTTTGAATTTAGTCTCTCTCTTCGAAAGAAGTTAGATATTCCTCTCTGAATAAGCTAAAATTTACATATTTTGCTTGATATTTCCGTAGGTTGAGATTTCCTTTTTCTGTTTTGAGAACTCTTTCAGAAAATTCTTTCGATTGTATACCATTAGTAATTAGAACATTTCATTTTTTTGGACTTAAACTGGAATTTATTACAAAGGGTTATCAGTCTACAAATTAGTCTTTTGCAAGTCCTCCCATTTGAAATTTTCTTTCAACGCGAACTCATTCTTGAGTCTGAAAGCTTTGTAAGGGTTTTTCCCTTAGAGTCTTCCTTTGTAATCATAAACCAAGAAAAAGCTAGTATTGATATAATTCTAAGTTATGGTGAAGTTACTTCATAGTACTTTATAGTTTCGAGGCTGTCCCAAAAGTTGCGATTGTAGCATACCAAATACCATCCGATTTTTTCGCTATCTAGGTTAAAAGTGGTCAAAAGATCGTCGTTCTTTTTTTACATTACTTCGAGTTCTTATTTTGTGCTTTTTTAGCCATCGGGGAGAGGAAGGATGCTTGTGACCTATGCCTCATCGTCGAGCAGTGCCCCGTATAATTGGCCGTAAATATTGCTTCGTTGTTGAAATTCTTCAGCATGCCTAACGAGTTGCACATGGCAAACGGGATCAATCTTTATTTTTTTGAGTTGGAACTGAAGGCGCATGTCTTTTGTTGAAATATAAATCTAATATATTTCTTGAATCTCTTTTTAAGACCAAAGATTAGAAAAAACAAAAGTAGGATTAGACGAATTACGGTTGTTCGAAATTTAAGAGACTGTACTTTTTTTTTATTAACTTTGCCTAAAATTGATTTTTTAGGGTTTTAAAACGGGTTTTTACTTATGATGGATGTATATTCAGTAAACTTTTGTCATCTTTCAGAGATTTTGTGGAAACGCAAAGAGTTAAAATACAATTGTTGTACTTTCCTTTCGAAAATTGAATATTTTTGGGTCATGACGAGCATGAATTAACGGGGGCTTGCTGATTTTTTGATTATTTTGCTCTGGTTTATACCGCGAAGTAAAACATTCAAAACTTAAAAGCCCAATAGTCTGATAATCAACATAAAAAAGTGAATTTTAGCTTAATATAAGTCTTATTTGCTCAATATTTATCATTTTATCAGTATTCACGTGTTTAATTGACAGAATTCACAAGGATTTCAAAGCAGCCCAGATAAGCAAACTTTATAATGGTTTTAGCCTCAATTAAAGAGCTTTTTCCTTCTTCATTTGGAAGTAAATAAAGTATTGGACAAAATTAGAAATTTTTAAAATTATCCAATCTCCAGTAAGATTCTAGTTCATAGTGTATTTAAAAGCATAATGCACAATCAAATAAGCTTAAGACATGTCCTCTGCTTTCTATCCCTCTTTAAAAACCAGATATATTTTCCCATTTTATTGCCTATCAAAATGCTTTATAAAATGAATTTCATTTCGATAATGAACTTATTCAACTCCCCGGTAGCTGAGAAATAACGATGTCTAGGAAGCAAGAGGAAAGAGACACTATATATTTGAAATGTAGTTATTTTGATGCAGATTGAATAACATATCCAGATTTTCTTTTAATTTGTTCCTATCTCACTAATTTTATTTAGAGCAATGTCACTTGTGCCCAATATTAAGTACAAGACGGAGTACTGTCTGTATTGGCAAGAAGGTATTTTCAGGTTCATCTAGGAAAAATTTGTGAAAAGGGCAACTACTGCTTCTTCGCTCATGGATTACAAGAGCTCAGGTCAATCGAACAAGTACTTTTTTTGACTTCCTATGCCTGAGCATAGGTTCCTTTCATTTTTCGTATTTTACTTAGAACCATAAGTAGATCATGACAAGGAATTCTCTAGAAAGATAAAGCTAAGGAAAGCCTTATAATTACAAAACTGTCTTCTGCAAATTTTACGCTGAGGGTAGGTGTAATTCAAGTTAGGTCGGTGTAAGTTGGGAGAAAAATGCACCTATGCCCATTAGCGACGAGAAAAAAAGAAAAAGAGGCCTTCTCAATAGTACAAACTATAGCCCACTTATTCCTAAAATTATTGGGAAATGCCTCAAAACTATGACTACTACAGCCCGTACTACTACCAGCAATTGTATCAAAACTACTTGCAGCAACCCAGCTACGTCCCTGAATAACGAAACCAAATCTCTTAACTTCAAGCGTAAATCAAAAATGAAAACAGATAGACCCTAAACTAAACGAATGAAGATATTTCAATATCTTCTTAAATAAATAAAAGTATTACATAATTTAATCAACAATAAAGTTTAAAAAATGCCTAGGCTGAGAAAAGTCCACAAAGTGCCAGCAAGATGAGTCCCAACAGCGCCAAGACCTAGTCTTCTGTAAAAATTTAAGCTCCAGACTAACGATACTCCTTATCTCAATTGATTTTAAGCTAGAAAGATCAATTATGAGTTATGAGATTGAACTAATTCAACATAATTTTTTAATCTAAGTGCTCTCTCTATCCTAATCAAAAACACATTTTTTGGCTCTTAATGAATCATCCGAGGAGGTAAAACTCAAGAATCGAGCTAATTTAAGCCTTTGCTTTCTGTTAGATGAACGAAAGATGTCTTTTGAGGGAAATTTTTGCTAATTTTACTTATCTCACCAAGAGAAGATTGGGAATTTAAAGTATCTGATACTTGCTGCATACTTCGCTAATAATATAAAGAAGAATTATAGAAGCGGAATCATTGGCTGTCAATTTTATCAACCAGTTACATTACAATTTTCTACTGTCGGGTTATCTCCAACCTCAGTTCTTTGATTTTTCTCCGTTAGCGGCCTAAAATATTCGCTAATTCATGCACTCTTTGCTTTTCAATTTTAAGCTAATCTAGGGTTTTGATTTTTTACTCTCGTTAGCCTTGAAGCAAGGAAGAATAGGTTTATAGGTCTCTTCGAACTTTGTTGAACTCTTAAAGTAAAGATTTTTGGTTTGACTACATTTCTTTGATTTTGGGAATCTGATATTTATGCCATTTCGATAGCTCATCTTCGATCTCTTTACTTTTTTACTTTAAACCTGCCATCATAGAATCTTGCTTCAGACTCATTTGCCTCAGCTCGATGATTTACTGCTCCTTTTTAATCAAAGTGTTCTCCATTTATTATAGCTTCTAAGCTAATGATTTTTCCTCCTGAGCTCCGCCTACAGATTTGCCTTTGCTTATTTGAAGAGTTCTATACTTTTCCATCAAAATATCATAATTAGTAGTCAGCATTTCAATTCTTTCTCTTAGTCCCTTAACAATGTGCTGGTTTTTACTGATATCCTCTATAATCTGAGGTTGATCACTAAGTTTTGAGTAGTTCTTCAACCCCTCTATAAGCTCCCTATGATCAATCATGATGATCTTGAGTATTTCAGGTAGATTGTACTAGACTTGCTATATATCGAACTTCGGAACAGTGAATTCGAGCGTACTAGGTATGAACCCGTATTTCTATTCGTTTGATTTTATCAAATTTATGCTATTTTTGATTTAGCCGTGAATGAAGTCATCGTAGGGTGCATTCAAATCTCGCCAAAGAACATTTTTTTTGTATAGCATCAATTTGAAGAACTGAGCCAATAACTGATCTTTAGCTGCTGTTATCTTATTGATTGAAGAATAGATCTTCTAACTCGACTCAGCCTCGTCTTTTAATGAGTTTATATACTTTTCTAGCTATTTTTCTATCTTCTACCAACTTTATGTGGATTTTGGTTTCAAATTCACAACGAAATTTTATTTTACAACTTACAGATATTGTTTGAATTCAGTGCGTGCTTTCTAGCAGTAAGCACTGAAAAAGCGCTTGATTTATAAGTTTTTAGAGCTTTAAGAAGTGAACTCTTTTGTGAAATTCTTCATATTCTCCAGAACTGGGGTCTGACCTTTGATGATTGATTCAATTTCTCCAAAATTACGCTTCACATTATGCAAATTTTAGGTGAGATTGTTGTCAGATTAGATGTTCTTTCTGCCTGACTCTATGTTCGAACTTATTTTCTTCAAAGCTGAAGTGAGATTCTTTTATTTGATTTACATTTAATTATAGGAAATAAGTTATTCAATTAAAAGTATCAAAATATGAGCTTTTGACTGCCATTCTTGTTTAGTATTCTTGGTTTTCTCGCCATAGTTATGCCACTCTATACCTTTTCAGCTGGGGGAAGCAAAATGCTCTTCTCGGATGTAATTATCTTCAACGAGGGAGTTGGTAGCTTCACTGTAGTTTTTGGAGTCTGGATCATTTATGATTGTGGAGCTGGGATCATCTTAGCCGTTTTACATTTTGACAGATATTTAGGTTTCGGCAAATTTTAGTTAAGATTTCTTAAATTTGGTGGAAATTTGATGGTTTTAAGCAGCCTTTCATTAACTTTTTCTTCGTTCTAATAATCTTCCTTCATATCCATCATTTTAGGATAGCAGAGTAATTACTTGAGATCAGGACGCTTCTTTTGGCTATGAGTCATTAATTTAGCAACAAAACTTGATAGCTCTTTTGAATAAGGTGAACCTATTTTCTAGTACTCCCCGATCATTATCTTTTTGAACAGTTTATCAGGAGTTTCCGCTCTAAATGGAGGCTTAAGCATCGCCATTTAGTAAAGAACGCAACCCAGAGACCATATGTCACTTTTATAATTGTAAGGTTATTCGCTCCAAACTTAAGGAGAGGCATAATAGGGTGTTCCAGTTTGAGTAACAGTGAAAGGGTCAACAAGGTGTTTGGCAACATTCAAATCTCCTAACTTGGCTATACCTTAATGATAAAAGATATTGGCTGGCTTGATGTCTCTGTGAATGATATTTGATTAGTGAAGTTTGTTCAGGCCCTAAAGTACATTATAGGCGAGCTTCCAAATTTATTCCTAAGGAACCCTTGTTTTGGTGTTAATGGCTTTCTTGATACGTCCCTGGATAGCAAAAATGGTACCTGAAGGTCCCCTTGATTAGCGTACTCCATGACAATGCAGAGTGTCTCTGTTTTTTAATCATAGAAGGCTTCTTTGTAGCTGACGACGAAAGGAGATTAGATAGAGGCTAGGAATCTGATTTAGTTGAGTGCATTCTTTTTGTCCTTCTCTTTGAGTTTTTGCAGCTTGATCTAAATACAAAGCGTGTTACCTGTTTCATAGCATAAACTTCACCATCTGAAGCACGCACGCACTTGCAGACACTCCCAAAGGAACCCTTTCCTAGCGATTATTTTAGTTAAAAATCTTCTAAAGGCATATTTATAATCCAAGATAACGTAAATGGCTTTAATAATAATTTCAAATAACTCCCTCGCTAAAGGAATAAACTTTTGTTTTCAAAAATATCTTTTAAAGGGGGAGCTACTCCCCTTATGTGCGCAGCTCTTTGATTTAAAAATTTAAGATAATGTTTAAATTCGGTATAGTCTTAGCTACACTTTTGAGTTTGGTACGTTCCGAGTAAATCCTTTAAGATAGCAACTCGCAGCTACTGCCGATAATTATTTCAATTATTGGGCTTTTATTGTTAGGAATCACAGCAATCTTCTATGTGAGTGAAAACTGTATTAAAAGATAGGTAGTGCAGTTTTAATCATTTGAAGTATCGCATCCAACCCCTTTATCGGTTGTAAGCGAACCCAAATTAAAGTAGCTGCCAACCTACTCAACAGAAGGCATAAAGTAGCCTTCATTTGATTCTGCCTAAGCTTCGCCTGCAGAACACAAAAAACGCAAAAGAAAAGCCCACCGGTTGAGTGACCGAAGAAGAAACCAAGAAGGCACTGAAGAAAATGAGCAAGTTTAGCAAGATTCATAGCTTTGATCAATCATAATTTCCCATCTCAAGAATCATTCGATAAATTGGTTATAGGGATATCTATTCCATTTGGCACTGCTTCCTCTAAGGTAGATAGATTCGCTATTGAAGATAACGTTTGTGTCTAGCTTCTAGACATAGCATACTCCATATATGTTGCTTGGGTCAAAGGTTTAAGGCTTTTCCTTTTGCTTTAATACCTCTTCTTGAACTTTTTGGATGTTTTCAGCCCATTTTGGTATCTTCTTGTTGCGAATGAAGATTCTTTTTGCGTTAGATTTCGATTTTTTAGGAGTAAATGATAATTTCATAGCTTGGTAGCTTGCAGGTTGAGAAACCACAGGAAATGACCTTAAAATTGATTGATTATTACCAAAAAAGCCTTCCTCCCTGAGCTATTAGTCATAAACATTTTAATTAGAAGATTAATTGGAAGAATAGTCAGTAATGGGGTAGGAAGAATCAGATTAATCATCCCTTTCTTCTTTTCTTGCTTGATTAATAGCCATTCTTTCTTCAATTTTCTTATTGCTTAGCTAAATCAGCTCAGTCAAACTTTTATTTTCAAATTAAATATTGTTAAGATCGTCATTTTAGCATTTTTACTAACCTTTATATTATATTTCTAGCTTTTTAAAGATTTAGGCCAATTACTAGGCTTATACCAGCCTTTTTTTCTTTGACTTCTGAGATTTAGATGAACTTTCTCTTTATTTGACTTCACTTTTCATCTGTAAAGAAAATTTTTTTTTTTTCTAAGTATCAGAAAGCTAAGAAATTTAGGTTACTAATTATTTTTTTGTGATAATTGTATTTTTCTTGTCGCATTTCGAGTTTTAAGCCACTTGAGAGATAGAACCCTAGCTTGATTATTGATTCTTTTTCTTCAAAAAGTCAGAAGTGATGTTTTCTAGCACTTTAATTCCTTCACTGCGAATAAACTAAGAAGCTTCGATATGCTTTTAGGTAATATGTAGATTTGTGATCTAAAAGATATTGAAAAGGATGCATTAGCCTACCATAAAGCACTATCTCCTCGGTTTGTTTTGCATAGCTGCCCTATTTCAAATATAATGATAAGATGGCTTATAATTAATGCCGCTTAAAATTACACTAGAAGGCTAGAGCAATATTATATTATGAAGTAAAAATAAGTTACAAAAATAGCAGAAAACGAAGAGAAAGAGGTTATTGGCTTGGATTTGGGGAACAGCTAAATCCGAGTGGCCTACAAAAGCAGAGAAATCAACATTCGCAACACACTATTCATCTAAAACAGCAACATCTACGTCAACAAAAGGGCTAACCACCAATGCCTCATTGATTCTGTGATGCTGATGGAACACAAATTCGACGATTAGTGGTTTCAATCAATAGTCAAATACTACAATTGTGAGTTTTTCAGCGGACACCACAAAAATATCCTTGTGAAGCTCTAGAATGTATCGTTTGTCGAGCCTTTTCAGCTTGAATTCGCAGTTGCACTCATTATTAAAGGTCTGTTTTTGACCAATACTGTGCTAAGATTTGTAATAAAGCAAAAGCAAATCAAATTAATAGCTACAATATTCCCAGGTAAGATGAATCCTTATAGAATAGGGCTTAAGACATGCTTGAAATTGGCTGGAATTCAAGACTGTAGCTTTGTGAGCACTTCATCATGTATAGCTGCTAGCTATCTCAAATCAAACCCAAAAAACAGAGACGATACCGAAATCATAGGGGTGATAGATTTTGGAAGCCAAGGTATGACCTTTACGTGCTATAAACTCTACCACATGTAAACACGAGTAATCTAAAACTTGCTAGAAGAGATCAGTTTTTGTGGAGGAGCCAGATTGACAACGTTATTGGTAGATTATGTTGTGGAGAAGTTGGTGAAAGATAAAGGCATGGATATACGAAAAAATCAGCTGCTTATGCACAAACTAAGGCTGCTGTGTTAGTAGGCGAAGTGTGTTCTATCGAGCAATTAAATGGCATTTGTAAGACTTGACGGCCTCCCAGATATACTCATGTATGGTCGAGAGATTTCAGTTTCCCAGTTTGAATAATGCATATAGAAGTAGATGCTTTAAAATATTGGGATTGTGAAGAGAGGACTTTCTAAATTGGAGAAAAGGCCAGATAGGTTTATACTTACTGGACTTTCGTGCAAGATACCCCTCTTCAAAAAGCTGCTCCTTTCATTTATAAGGAAAGAAGAAATAGTGCAAGCGGACTAAGATGATTTGAGGATGGGGTTGATAGCTATTAGGAGTAGTAGTATGCATGTCATTGAGATCTGCCAGTTTTAGCTGAGAATTGAGGGGGATTAGAAGTTGTCACAAGTTTTGGTGCAGAAAGGAGAAAATGTGCCTTTGAGGAAGAAAATCTTTTTGAAATTTCCAAGTGGGTAGCTGACTTATTCTCTGAAATTTTTCCAAAATAACCAGCTCGTGGCCACCTGTTTTCTACCTGAGCGACCTCGGGAAAACAACTTCAACCTTTACGTCTAAATCGACCACAACAAGCTGATGAACATTTACGCCACAACTTCTCAGGGGCTAGTAAAAATGAACATCAACATGATGTAGCTATCCAAAGCAGAAGAGTGCAGGTATGAGGAGTTGCTAGATCAGGTCGATTATCATATTTAAAATGAGTGATTGCTTTCTTTTATATTATAATCTTTGATGCAGGCTGACTAATAAATCCTTTCTTTTGGCTTTGAAGAATTGCATCTCACCATTAAAAGGATGCTTTAGTACTGCGAGGTCAAAGAAGAATCGCTGTAGAAGTTACCGAACGTATTCCTTGATTTTTTGGACGAAAGAGGTCTAAATAAGCAATAGTTGGCCATCCAAATACCCAGATATGTTCGCCTTAAGCCTTCTTTCCAGATATCAACTGAAAATCTGGCGAAGAAATTGGGATTGTCACTAAAAGAGGTGGTCCAGGTTGACGATTACTTCTGGGCCATCAACCCCAAGACAAAGATAAACCATTGCCAGCTATACTAATAAGGGCTGTTGTATGGGATGGATTATTCGAGCGCCATTCCAGTGAAATGTCTGTAAATTGAAAAGGGAAATCGTATTCTATAGCTGTGTTGTGCGCCTGGCAATAAATCGATGCTGATGGCTGATAGTTACGAAAATCTCTCAATCAAGGGAGTGTAAATAAGTGAAAACCGTGCAAATGTGATGAGAAATTTGGTCAAAAAGTACAAACACTAGAAAACCATTTAGATTTTAGTAGAAGATGGTTTAAAGTTCGATAGCGAAGAGCCTTTTGATAGGGTTTTGGTGGATGCGGAATGTACTCACGAGGGTTCTCTCAAGCATATCTATAAATTCTTCAAGGATGAAGAAAAATAGCATGGGAAAGTACTCAAGGTTGAGAAACTTTCAAAGCAGCAATAGAAGCAGTTCAGAAAGAATAATAAAAACCCCTACACATCATAAATCACTAAAGTCAACCAGTGGACTAAATAGGATTTCTAACAAAGATTTTTAGATCCTTTCAAGCTATCGCAGCTCAACAAGCTACAGTTTGGCCTCTTAGAAAATGGGTTTAGATTGCTTAGAAGTGGAGGAATTATAGTTTACAGCACCTGTTCTTTCGACTACCTTCAAAATTAGAAGATCATTGAAGACTTTTTGTAAAAGTATCCTTTGGCCCGGTTAGTAGATGCAGGCAAAAACCTAAAAACAGCGATTGGCTGGAAATACGGAAGACTATAGGGTACAATCCGACTTTCTCCTTCCGTAAGTTTCTGCGGAGGTATGTTCGTCGCCAAGTTAATTAAACTGCATTAATGAAGAAGATTTCCCAATAATGAAACAAGTGATTGATTATATCAAATTCATTACATAATCAATTTTTGCGCATCGGCCTAACTGTGAGTATGAGTTCTGGAACCAGCAACTCCTCTTCGGACTTTTCTTTGATGACTTTCTTTTTGGGGATTGGTGCCTTTAGCCCTTTGTCAAACAAATTGGCGGTCGGGTTTTCTGCTGTTGAGAATATATTATCCTTGCCCTTTACCTTTTTGTTCTATGAGACTTTGTTGGTTTTGATGGTCTGCAGCAGTTCTTCCTCTTCGTAAGAGTTCCGGAAATCTTTAATAAACAACTTGAAATTTTCAACTTCCTCTAGACTGGACAGTGTATCTAGTATTTGTTAGTCGACAAGATTTCTCCTTGTTTGGAGCAATTTGCTAAAGGCCTACCAATTGAAATCGGCTATGATTTGGCTCAGGTTCTATCTTTTGTTTGATGTACCTTTTGCAGATAGTTTTGCAACTAAGCTCGGTAGAGGTGGAAAACCTTGAGCTAGGCTTCTTTGCTACTATTGTCGTCGAAAACTGCCCAATGATGCTTCATAAAACCGCAGAGGGTCTTCTCAAAGTTCTGATCGATCATGATTTCTTGTAAAGCCCCAATGATTTGGTCAAATTTTATGTCTTCCGGCGACTTCAGGTTGTCTAGATAAACATCGTGTTACTGTAGACTTCTTCAAACTAGATGCTGCAGTTTTAGTCTTACATTGGTTCCATAACAATAAGATTTAAATCACTTTGATGTATAAACTCCATACATATCAAATCAAAAAACGAATCACAGCCGGAGAGGAAGGGTTAGGTCAATATGCCCTATACTTTTGATTACGCGTTTGATGGGAAACCGTGAAGGCCTGAAATTTGAGTACTTAGTTTCATTTTATTATACCAATCGGCTTGCTTTATTTCCTTCCTTCTATTGCTTCACCGTGTGGTCTTTTTACAGCATGGCCTTCTTTGCTCTGTTTTTTGCCATTTCAGACAGCATCTACTTGCTCAAACTCTTTTCCTATTATTCCAGATACCTGCGAATGGTCTAAGTTTATTGGCGGCTAGGTTAAATACTTTGCTCAGACTTCATTTTTCGTCGAAAGTAGTTGGGACTTCTGCATATCAGCATATTTACTTGTTAATGTACTTGATTTTGATGCTATTATGGGGTTAGATTAGAGTAAGAGCATTAGTTTATGGTTTTGAGTACTAACTAGAGATAGTTTTGAGCTTGTTTTGGAGTTACTTCTTGATGATGGTTGAACGACGTTCGGATAGGCATTTTAGTTTGGGAAAAGTTAGCTTGGAATCTGCCATATTTTCTCAATCAAAAATTAATGGGAAGCCAAATATTGATAGATTTTATCGAACTATTGATAATTCATACTCTTGATCTACATAAATGCCCAATTTTTATTGTATAATGAAATATCTAAAATGTTCACAGTCTGATTTGGTTTTAATAGACCAAAAAACATTCGATTTGAATAATTCAATTAATTCTTTTAGTGACAAATCATTGATTTGTGCTGTCTATTCAAAGGATAAAATCAAGCTTTGGACTTCAGTTTCTTCTCTCTCCACTACTTTAAATTAGAGTTGACCCTGCTTGCAACCGACCCTTGGTTTTCTGAAAAGATCCGTTTCACGAAATCAGGGATTGAACCATTGATGTCTCCGTCTGATAGATATGTCACTCTGCACTTGTTCTCCCCAACTTTCTAGACGATGTATCCTCCGATCAAACAGTTTCCTCTGACCACTCCTTTGGGAAGATCGAAGGGTAGAGTGATGCTTTTGGAAGCAACAGAGAATCTGTTCTTATCATTCGACCACTGTATCTTCTCGACGAGGAGGAAGTCCCGGTCAGCCACGGGTCCGATGCCATTGTAGCGCATGTAGCAAAGATTAACTTATGCAGATGGGTGTCTAAGTTCCTTGTACTCCTTGAGATCTTTGTCGAGTTTGAAGATGTATTCTTCATCGTAGATGAATTGCAGGATTTCTTCGGGTGTTCCCTCGACATCCTCCACCACACCTTTCGAGGCCACGCGAGTTTAGACATTCATTTTATACATCTTGCACAATTTATCGGCCTTGACTTCCCCATTGGGCACCCAAGCCTCATCTTTTTCGTATTTCTACATAATAGCCGTATTTTTGTTGGCAATAGCAACCAACTCTTGATCAGTGATGATGTTCTCCATTTTGAGTGCTGCCCAAAATAAAATAATGTGAGTGCATTGCAGCCAACTAAAATTAAAAAGTTGGGAAACTGCCAGCTATGACTTTTTGATGAAAATGTCCACCTGATTACATTTTTGGCGAACTAAGATTATTATTTCCGAGATAATATTGATACCATACAGGTTTTTAATCTTATAACATGCTAACTAAATATTCGGCGGCTTTCATCTCCTCGGAATGCTACTTCGAAACTGTCGGAACCAGGATTCATCCAAAAATTGTTAGTTGAAGATTATTATTATTAATACTGGGATGTAGAAAACCAAAGTGTTTTTGCTGACTTTCGCGGCTTACATCAGCCAAACTGCAGTCAGATACGGTTGGGCCTACAGCAAGCCGCAGATCCACGAGGCAACCGGTCTCTCAATGAAAGAACTGGGGGTTGTGGATTTCTTGTATGTGGGGTGCTACTCTCTGGGGTTCCTGATCCTGGGCAGTTGGCTCCACAACATGACCCTCAAATCCTACGTTGTTATGGGGATACTGGTATCTTGCGTGAGCTATATGGTCTATCCCTTTTACTTTGCCTCGACTCACCACCAGGGCTTCATCATTTTATTAGCATTCATGAGTTTCAATGGCTTTTTCCAGGCCACCATTTGGCCTGGCATCATGGGCATTTTCGGGAATTGGTTCAAAAACAACAATAAGAATGGGACTTTGCTGGCTTTTTGGGCCATCAGTGGAAATATCGGCAATATTTATGCGTCTAATGCGTGTAATATACTGGAGTTAGAATAAGTTAACTGGGTTTACAATTTTGTGGCAACTGGAGCCATAGGCATAGTCGTTTCTTTGCTGATCTCCCTCTATTTGTAGTAAAAACCAAAAGTAGAAGAAAGTAAATCTCAAGAGATTACATCAACTTTGCTCAATGAGTAGTATAATTCACCTCATCAAAATTAGTAAAAGTGGCAAAAAGTAAAGCACAGTCAAAACTATGGTGTTTTTTCTTTGCTGCGATTCCCAAAGGTACCTCGCTATGTCGCTGGGTTCGCTTGTCTGAAAGGCAGTGTATACGGGCTTGTCTTTTGGTTGCCAACCTATTTTTATGCCAAAGGAGAAGTACTAAACAACCAAAAAGGGTTCATAATTAGCATGTACGACGTCGGATTCATCTTCGGAGCAATACTGTTAGGCTACTTGGCCGATAGATTCAACAAAAGAGCCCTCTTCTTGAGTCCTTTGCTATTTTGCGGAGTAGTGCTCATGCTGGTCATCACCTTTTGGTTAACTTAGCCTTGGCAGTACTATGTTGCGATGGTTTTCACTGGGATCTGTATCGGAGGGCCTTACAATACGATCTGCACTGTGATAACTATGGATTTGGGGCAAGTGATTAACGAGAAGGAGGCAGTCGCCAAGGTGTCCTCTCTTATTTAAGGAGTGGCATCTTTTTGTTCGGCAATATCGATGGTGATCATCCCTCTGTTCTCCTTCGAATTCACACTCTACATATTCGCATCGGAATGCCTGGTGGCAGTGATAGTATTATTCCCCCTATTCCTGTAAGAGGCCAGAACCCTCCCTCTTTTCCAGCAGTCAGCAGAGTAACAAGAGGTCTCCAACCCTGAGCTGGGAAACATCTAGCTACAGCCTATCAAACTCAAGACACCAGCTGATTAGTGATTAGTTATTGCCTTGTGTTATTAATATCAGTTGAGGGTGATATGATGAGTGCCGATTTGAGACAAGTTTCTTTCAGCTATTGATAACCTTTTGGGGTTTTAGTATTGACTTTAATTTGATTATAATTGGATAGTGATGAACAAAGAGGAGTTGGTGCTGGTAGTATGCCGCACGAATACCAGCGTATAGATTCTGGAGCCTTTGCAGCTAATAATCCCCACCCTGCGCATGACAGCCCCTTTTTCACTCTACACCTCCGACGGCCTCAAAATAACATCCCTCGATATGTACTCCACCCTAGCTGAGGCCCTAGCCTCTCCGGCCAACACATCCCTCTCGCAGACCCTGCGCTCAATTCTCAAAGAACGCGACCAGAACAACTTCAGAGTGTGCATTTTCGGAGGGATGCAGGTGAACTGGGACATCGTGCTTTAGTACAAACGCAGGAAGATTCTTATCGATACGGTCGGCATGAACGAGGTGTTGAGCCAGGTGTCCCACACCACTGGGGGCATTTCTAAGGTGGTCACCAAATAAAACGTGATCAAGACCTTCCTCACTGACTTCACCATGTCCACAGTCACCCGCAAATACTACCTCCTCAAGGAAAATTCAATCGTGAAGTTCCACCTCTAGCCGATCTGCTGCAAATAGAAGCCTCTCTCCTCGGAATTCTACGCCTGCAGCATCTGCATGCACATCTACTGTCCCGAGCACTATCCGAAGGTGAAGACTTGCTTTAATTGCGGGTACTAGTTTGACCCTGAGGTCAAGGTCGATACGGAGCAGGTTCATGAAATACCCTTGGTTTAGTCGGAAGATATGAATGAGGAGAAGATAGTGGTGGTTTGATCGTTTTTGTGCTATAGATGAATGCTACCTGCTTTATCATCGAAACGAAGCTAAATGTTTGAGGTATAACTTTAATTGTAGTATAATAGTCTGCCTATGGGTTGTTGTTGAGTTGAAATGTTATGTTTGTAGTTGCTGTGATACCAACCATATTCGTGCTAAACTCTGCATCCCAATTAATTCTAACTTTATATTTGGGCAAGAATTTAATTAATAGGGTTGGCAGCTCATAATAGTTATTAAAAATGAACGGATTACGACTGGGAGTTTCCTCGGATATTCTACCCTACTCTACTCAACAAGTGCTAGATGCTGATTATAAGCTAAACAAATTCGTGTTGGGGACGATCGGACTGGCAGCCAAAGGATTCGTTTGGGGTGGGCTCGCTGCCCTATTTTTCGTTCGCAAGCAAAGAGTGGTTTTTTATGGAGCTGGCTTTGGAGCAGGGCTGTCCGTCTTCAACGAGCTATTGAAGTGAATTGAAGTATGATCTAAAATATCAATCTCATGAATTTGCTCTACATTATGATATAATCTCAATATAATTGATGACACGAAAAAAGGAAGAGAGCGAGAACCAGTTGAAGATTGTGCTGGTGGGAGATTCAGGTGTGGGCAAATCCAACATCATCTCCAAATTTACTAAAAATGAGTTCAATTTGGAAAGCAAAACTACCATTGGCGTAGAGTTTGCCACCAAGGTTATTGATATCGAAGGCAAACCCATCAAAGTGCAGATTTGGGACACTGCTGGCCAGGAAAGGTACCGATCCATGGCCAGCGCTTATTACAGAGGGGCTATGGGAGCCCTGCTCGTCTACGACATCACACGGGCCTCCTCTTTCTAGAATTTGTAAAAATGGTTGAAAGAACTAAGAAATTACGGCAGTGAAGATCTTGTTTGCTTGATGGTCGGCAATAAGAGCGATTTGAAGCAATACAGGTCATTGAAATGTAAAGATTTTGTAACGCAGATTAACATGGAGAGTAATATGCCGGCAAAAACGGGATGATCTTTCTCGAGACCAGCGCAATGGAAGGACACAACATCGACAAAGCCTTTGCAGTGATGATCGCATGTAACTCACCCTAACCCAGAAATAGTCAAACGCCAGAAACTCAGCGACAACAAAACCAAAAGTCCGACGAAGAAGGAAGTGCTGCAGGTGACAAGAGTAGCAAGCGAGGAGTAGAAGAAGAAGAATTGCTGTAAGAGTTGATATTTGTGTTTATACATTTTGTTTGGCTGGTTTGTGTCAGATATCCAAAGGGGCAGGTTAAAGCTGCATCTATCACTATCCGACTTGCCTTTAGACTTCCTCCAGCTTTTCCCGGATGGTCCTCAGGAAGTTTTGGAAGTTTTCCTTCTCGGTGTTGAGTTGTTCGAGTTGGCTCTTGATGCGGCTGTTTTCGTTTTTGTGGTGGGCCAGGTGCCGCTTGCTGCTTTACTCCAAATTTACAGTTCTTCGTGGATGCGATCGAGCTCAGTGGAAAGCGTGCGCCGGATATCTGCGTTTTTGGCATCGAATGCTTTCTCGAAGGCGTCTTTGGCTTGCCTCAAGGCCTATGTTTCTCGCTTGTAG
>Ga0316217_10004051_pt1 | contig 16148 bp, 14 predicted proteins | sample 1anoAmetaG_FD_203633 | JGI IMG/M metagenome (GOLD analysis project Ga0316217, IMG submission 203633) | Freshwater microbial communities from Trout Bog Lake, Wisconsin, USA - 1anoA | ecosystem: Environmental > Aquatic > Freshwater > Lake > Hypolimnion/Profundal zone | place: USA: Wisconsin...
GGATTGAGGTCACTATTCCGCCGCAGGGACCGCCGCGTCCGATTCAACTGGCGCTGAAAGACAACGGCGTTTGGAGGCCGCTGGCGTTCCAATAAAAGCGCGCGTCGAGTTTTGCGATTTCCCCGGTCCCCAAAGGCAGGGGACCGGGGGCACCCGCGGCACGGATTCTCCCAAGGTTCTTGTTACAGCCCCTTTGTATGGAGGAATCAGATGAAATACATCAAGATTGCCGGAGTTGTATGGGGACTCATCTATTTTGTGGTAGGAACTATCTTTAGCTACACACTCGGCGGTAACTATTTCTGGAGCGGGGCAACCGTCTATCTTGCACTTTTTTTGCTCCCACTTCCAATCACGATTGTTGCAGTGTGGTTTCCGAGAATTGCAGGCTTCACACTGATTGCATGTGCAGCGGTTAGCGTCACTGTTTCTGTCGTAAGTGCCATTTCATCCGGCCTTGCGCCTGATCTCGCAGGTCTTTGCAAATTTGTGATGTTCCATATTCCGCATCTTGTTTTTGCAGTCGCTTACATCAAAGCAGGGCGGACATCGAAGAATGTTAACTATGGAGACGATGGGGCATCTGTCGGGACAACTTAGTATCGGGTAATGAAAAGTGAATCCTACCCATCCGCAAAGCGCGCGGATGGGTGGGGCACAATCATTCAATGAAATTACCGGCTACCTCTGCTTGAATGGCTTGACCGCCGCAGGTTGAGCCGCGCCTACCTGGCCGGCCTTGATATCGGCGACATAAAAATTCTCGCCGCGCGTGGGGCAGCCCGCGAGGCGGCGCAGCATGGCCAACTGGCCCACATGCGTGAGCGCGTCGGCAACAGGCCCTTGAAAAAGCCGTTCAGCGGGCGCGTCGAATATCGCCCCCGTGGCCAGAAAGGCGTCGAAAGCCTGGAGAGTTGCAAAGAAGCGCCGCTGCTCCTCGGCCCAGGCGCGCGGCTGCGCGGGATGCCAGCGCTCCTGCCCGATGGCCATGCTCAAAGCCCAGTCGAAGAGGTCGCCCATGTGGGCCAGAATCTGCACGGGATGGCGGCCTGCGCCGCTAAAACCGGCAAAATGATCGGGTGCGTCTTCCAGGGCGCGGGAGGCCCGATAGGCCACGGTGGCCAGCGTGTGGCGCAATAATTCGCGTTTCTCATCCATACACGGAACTATAGCGCCTGGCGGCCCGGACACAAACCCGCCCTTTTGTAGTAAACTGAATATTCTGAGTCCAAAAGCAGGAAAAACCCAATGTCCATTCATCCCGTAATGCAGCGCTTGGCAGACAAGCTCAAGCGTACAGACCTCCCCGAGTTCGTGCCTGGTGACCAGGTTCGTGTTCAAGTGAAGATCAAGGAAGGCGACAAGGAACGCTTGCAGGCCTTTGAAGGTTTGGTCATCGCCATTAACAAAGGCCCCCAGGGCACGTTTACCGTGCGCAAGATGAGCTTTGGCCAGGGCGTGGAACGCATTTTCCCGTTCAACTCCAAAGTCGTCGACAAGGTCGAGAAGGTTCGCAGCTACAGGGTGCGCCGCGCCAAGCTGTTCTATCTTCGCGGATTGCGCGGCAAGGCTGCCCGTTTGAAGGAAGTGGGCCGCGTTGTAGCCAAGGCGTAAACCGTTCCGGCTTTTGCTGTAAAACACCCCGGCTTTGGCCGGGGTTGTTTTTTGACTGGCTATGCGCTGGCTTCCTGAGTCTGGCTGCGAACCGTCCGCTCGCTCAGGATGACAAACCACTCTTATTTGCTCAAGATGACAACGGCGAGAGTGCGGCGCGGGCGCTCCAAGTTTTGTGGTTTCCCGCCCATTCCGCAAGAGACGCGGAATGGATGGGGCCCCCGGCCTGTTTTTTTGAAAACCGATTTTAATGCGTGAGGATATTTTCGTTGCCGAGGATGCGGTAGAGGGTGGAGCGGCTGATGCCGAGCTGGCGCGCGGCGCGGAGTTTGTTGCCGCGGTTCAGGTCCAGAACATATTGCACGTGATGCTGAATCACCATATCGAGATTGAGGCTGTCGGTGTGCACGGATGGCTGGAGCGACGAGGGGGCTTCGATGCCGGAGGTGAGGGCGAGGTCTTCCGGGCGGATGATGCCGTTGCTGGCTTCGAGCAGGGCGGTTTCAAGGACCGCGGCCATCTCGCGGACGTTTCCGGGCCAGTTGTGCTGGAGCAGGCGGGCAAGCGTTCCGGGGGCGAGAACCACGGGGCGCTGCTGATAGCGGGTGCAGATGCGTTCTAACAAAGACTGCGCCAGCACTGGGATATCTTCGCGGCGCTGGCGCAGTGGGGGAATGGCGAAGCGGACGGCGGTGAGCCGGAAGGCGAGGTCGGGCAGCAGGAGGCCCTGCGCGGCCATCTGGCGCAGCGAGATTTGCGAGGAGGCCAGCATCACGGAGCGGCCGGGCGGGCGGTCCTGCATTGCCTTGAGAAAGCCGAGCAGCAGGCCCTGGCCCGGAGGCGCGAGCAGGTCAACGCGATCCAGATAGAGGAAGCCGGACATGGCAGCGGGATCGGCGTCGGTGACCAGCCACTCGCGGGCGTCACGGCGCTGAAAACTGCTGTTGGAAAGCGGAGAACGGCTGAAGAGATAGCGGGCCAGCATATGCTTGCCGGCGCCTTGCTCTCCTTCGATGGCGGCGATCTGCACATGGGGGGCGGCCATATCGGCCTGCATGAGCAGCTTGCGCCATGCCGCGCTGACACCCACCGGCTGCAAATCGCGGGCAGATTCCATTTCCACCAGCGTGAGGCCGGAGACGGAAGGCTGGTATTGAGCGGTGCTCTGCATGGCTCTCAACGTACCTCGCCTCCATGGCCCAAAGGACACTTACAAGGCCGACACCGGTTTCATCGGCAAGAGGGCAAAAAACATGAACCGAAAAGAGATGGCTCGTTCCGGTTGGGGTAAAGACTGAATTTTGGGTTTGATACTACGACTTCGTCGCATCCCACCCTTGCGATTAAAACAAAAACATCGCAAGGATGGGGCACACGAAAGGTTGTTAGCGGAATCGCTTGGAGGGCTCGTCGGAAAAGATCTCGCCGTCACGGATATGGACAACGCGGTGGGCGTATTCGGCGATGTCGGGCTCGTGGGTGACCAGGACGATGGTGTTGCCATTGGCGTGGAGGGTATCGAAGAGGGCCATGATTTCGAGGCCGGTTTTGGAGTCCAGGTTGCCGGTTGGCTCGTCGGCGAGGATGATGGAAGGTCGATTGACCAGCGCACGGGCCACGGCGACGCGCTGGCGCTGGCCGCCGGAGAGCTCGTTGGGCTTGTGATACATGCGGGATTCGAGGCCGACGTCGGCCAGCGATTCCTTGGCTCGCTCGAGTCGCTCGCCGGCCGGGGTGCCGTTATAAATCAGCGGCAGCTCCACGTTGTGCAGGGCGGTGGCGCGTGCCAGCAGGTTGAAGGTCTGGAAGACGAAACCGATCTCCTTGTTGCGGATGCGGGCGAGCTGGTCGTCGTCCAGATCGCTGACCAGTTGGCCGTTGAGCCAGTAGCTGCCTTTAGAGGGCGTGTCCAGGCAGCCAATCAGGTTCATCAGCGTGGACTTGCCGGAGCCGGAGGGGCCCATGATGGCAACGTACTCGTTGTGCTTGATGCGCAGGGAGACGCCGCGCAGCGCGAGCACCTGCTGCTCTGAGCCCATGTCGTAGGTGCGCCAGAGATCCTCGACGACGATCATGTCGCCGTTTGCGGGGTTCGCCTGCTTTTGAACTTCACTGCTGCCGTTCGGATCCATCGACTCTCTTCCTTGAGGTAAGTTAAGAACTTCCGCCGGCAGCAGCAAGCGGTTTGGAAGTGTCTCGCTTGACCAGCGCGTTATTTTTAAGGCCGCGCAACGTTTTGAAGGGGCCAGTGACAATTTCCTGGCCCTCGGCGAGGCCGTTGAGCACTTCAATATCCGTGGCGCCGGTGATGCCGGTGGTGACCGGCACGAACTTTGCCCTCAGCTTGCCGCTCTTGTCTTTGGCGACCAGATAAACGCCCTGCACGGGCGGGATCTTGGCTTTGGCCGAGGAGGTGGATGCAGCCTGCACTCCTTTTTTGTCGGCGTCGTCGTCGGGCGAGTGCATGGTCAGCGCCTGAATGGGCAAAGAGAGCACGTTGGACTTGCGTGCAGTGGTGATTTTGGCGGTAGTGCTGAGTCCAGGGCGGAGGTCGGTCGAAGGTTCGTCCAGAGTCACAATGACCTTGAAGTCTTTTGCTTCTTCGGTGCCGGTAGTGGACTGCGAGGTGGCGACGCCGGTGGAGCGGAGCAGGGCCTGATCGCCGGCCAGGGTAACGTGGCCTTTGAAGACTTTGCCGGGCAGAGCGTCCACGGTGACATCGACTGGCTGGCCAACGCGGATATTAACGATGTCGGTTTCATCCACCTTGACTTCGGCGGTGACGACGCTCATGTCGGCCAGGGTCATCAGGGTTGAACCCTGGTAGCCCTCGATGCCGACAACGACAGTTTCGCCCTCGCGGATGGGTTCGTTGGTCACAATAGCGTCAAAAGGAGCGATGGCCATGGTCAGATCGAGCGCATTCTGGTTGGCGCGCAAGGAGGCAATTTGCATTTTCAAGTGGCCGCGGAGTGAATCGGTCTGAGCTTTTGCCTGGTTCAGCGCCGCTACTGCCTGATCGACGGAGGCGATATCAGTGTCATAGGCAGCCTTTTTGAGGTCGTAATCCGATTTGGCCACGATGCCGGCCTCGTAGAGGGGTTGCTCACGCTCCCAGTCGAGTTTTTTCTGTTCCAGATCGGCCCTGGCCTTTTCGACGTTGGCAGCAGCGGTTTTTTCGTTGGCAACAGCGGCAGCGATGTCGGTTTTGGCTGCATCGATGGCAGCCTCCTGGCCGCTGACAGCTGCCTCCTGCTGCACGTTCTCGATGGTGGCAACCGTCTGGCCTTTTTTCACCATGTCCCCTTCTTTTACAAAGAGGTGGGTGACGCGGCCCATGGACGTTGCGCCCAGGTTTGCGTAAGTTTTAGGCTTGATCTGGCCTGTGCCGCTGACCACGGTGGCCAGTTCCTGGCGCGCGATCCGGGTCGTGAAAACCTTGGTATATCCCGACTGCTGCCGGTAAATGAACAGAACCACAAGCGCAATAACAGCTGCAGCGGCGAGAACAATCAAAATTATCTTTTTCATGCGAGGTGAGTACTCCGTGCCTCTCTGATTAGTGTACGCAATGGGCGCCGGTACGGTTCCAGGCGGCGGCAAAAAGCGTTCTTCGCGGTTTTACCCCACAGGGAACAGCATACCGGCGCCGGAACAAGAACAGAATGACCAGATCCAAGAAAGCGCAGCCAGCATAAAAAACATCCAGAGCGGCGCAAATGCCGCAGAATCAACTGCAAACACAAACGCATCAATTTGCCAGGGATGCGTACGGCCCGGCGGGTCTCAAAACCCTTGCTGCAAACAGTTTAGCAGTTCCGGGAAAGGAGGATTATCGCTTACCCAGGGTCTGATTCCACGTCCAAACATCAGCCGGCCCCCAAGGGAATCTTGCTCAGCCCATTCAGGACCCGTAGAATTAAGGCATCGCAGGAGTTTTCAAGGCAAATGACTCTTAACCGCTATCGTCTTCTCGTTGTCGCAGTGGGTTGCGGCCTGATTTTCACCCCTGTCTCCAGAGTTCACGCCCAGAAGGCAGACAGTTCCCAGCCCCAGGCGCAGGCCTCGGATGGTCAGAAACAGGAAGTTGACCCGCTGAAGCGCGAGCGCTCCGACAAGGAGAAGATCGCTGCCCAGAAGGCCGTCCGGCAGGAGTTGAAGGGTGCCTACAAGACCTGGCTGGACCAGGACGTTACGTACATCATCTCCGATGAAGAGCGCAAGGCCTTCAAAACCCTGAGCAACGACGAGGAACGCGACGCTTTTATCGAGAACTTCTGGCTGCGGCGCAACCCCAATCCGGATTCGCCGGAGAACGAGTTCCGCGAAGAGCACTACCGGCGCATTGCTTATGCCAACGAGCACTTTCCAGCCGGCAAGCCAGGCTGGAAGACCGACCGCGGCCGCATTTATATCTCATGGGGCAAGCCTGACTCCATCGATTCCCATCCCTCCGGCGGCAGCTATCAGCGGCCTATGGAAGAAGGCGGCGGCTCGACGTCCACATTTCCTTTCGAGACGTGGCACTACCGCTATCTTGAAGGCGTCGGCGAAAATATCGATCTGGAGTTTGTCGATACCTGCCAGTGCGGCGACTACCACTTCACCATCGACCGCAGCGAGAAGGATGCGCTGTTGCACGTCCCCGGCGCGGGCGCCACGCAGTACGAGGAGATGGGAAAAGGCACCAAGGCCGATCGCTTCAAGGGCGGCATGGAAAACCTCGGCGCAGGGCCTGGAGCGCAGGGGCAGGAATCCAAGCAGTTTGACCGTATCGAACTGGCCGCCAAGATCTTTGCGCCGCCGCCGGTCAAGTTCAAGGACCTGGAGAGCTTTATCTCCGAGCACAAGCTGCTCTCCGGTCCGGTCTTTCCCTTTGACGTTCGCACCGACTACGTGAAGGTGACGGAGAGCACGGTTCTGGTACCGATTACGCTGCAGATGAAGAATCGCGACATCACCTTTGTCACCAAGGACGGCGTGGCCAGAGGCGTGGTGAATATCCTGGGCAAGGTCACGACGCTCACCCATAAAACCGTTCAGACCTTTGAGGACACGGTCGAGGTGGAGCAGCCTGCCGAGTTGCTGGAAAAGAGCCTTGAAAGGCAATCGGTTTACTGGAAGGCGCTGCCCCTGTTGCCAGGGCTTTACCGGCTGGACATAGCGGTCAAGGACGTGAATAATCCGGACCACATGGGTTACTACGGCCGCAGCCTTGATGTGCCGACGTATCACGACGAAAAACTGGGCACATCCTCGCTGATTCTGGCGGATGTGATGAACAAGGTGGATTCACACTCGATTGGAAGCGGCAACTTTGTCATCGGCAATACTTTTATTCGGCCCCGCGTCAGCAGCCCCACCCCGTCCAACCCCAATCCCCCGGCCAGGTTCAAGCGCGACCAGCTACTGAGTTTCTGGATGCAGGTCTACAACCTGCAGATTGACGAAGCCACCAAGAGCAACCAGGCCACGGTGACTTATCAGATAGTGAAAGTAACCCCGGCCACAGCCAGCACCCCCGCCACGGACACAGTGATTTTCGAGAAAAAGCTTGATTCCAAGGAACTTGGCGCACACAGCGACCAGTTGACGGTGGAGAATTCTTTGCCGATAGCCGGGCTTGAACCCGGTAAATACAAGGTGACGATCAAAATAAATGACGGAATCTCAAAACAAGAGATTGCGCAATCGGCGCCTTTTGTCGTGGAATAGTAGGGACCCCGCTTTCGTTGGCTACCGGACTCTAGATCAGGAGGCCGTTGCGGGTTTGAATTCGCAGGATATTGCCAGGGACGCCGCCAGGTCACCAAAGACATTGATGACGCGCTGGGTCCATCTCGTTGTTTTCGCGGCGCTGATTGCCTTGAGCAGCAGCCCGGCGTGTGCGGCTGCCTCCGGGTCAGTCACCGGGCAGGTGCGCGACTCAGCGGGTGTTCCGCAGATTGGCGCCGAGGTCCAACTGCTGCGTTCTGATCTGACGGTAGTGGCCAGCGTCTACACGGATTCGGTCGGCCACTACGTGATCTCATCGGTTTTTCCCGGTCGCTATGCGGTCAAGGCGATGGGCGCATGGTTTTTGCCGGCGCTGCGCGAAAACGTGCGGGTTCGCACCAGCACTGTTGTTAACCTCACGCTGAATACGCTTTACGAAGCGATGCAGTGGCTGCCGGCCGAACCGCGCTCCGGAAGTGCTCAGCAGGACGACTGGGCCTGGACCTTGCGTTCGGCAGCGAACCGCCCATTGCTGCGCTGGCTTGAGGATGGACCGCTGGTTGTGGTTTCCGACGAGACGGGTGCGCATCCCCGGCTGAAGGCGCGGTTGGTGGCCAGCGGCCAGGAAGGCACATTCGGCGAGAGCGGCGAGCGGATCACAGCGGTGATTGAAGATACACCGTCTGACAGCCGCGAGTTGCTGGCTCGCGTCGATTTTGCCCCCGGCACGGATGCCGGCATGGAATCGATGCTGGGCTTCCGCCAGGATTTGGGATTTGCGGGTTCCGTGCAATCAGTGGCTGCTGTCGCCATTCACCCGGAGATAACCTCGGGCAGCGGCGAAGGGTTGGACGAAGTTGCAGTCAGCGGCAGGGAAACGATCCATCTCGGGGACGAGTTTGAGGCCATAGTCGGCTCCAACCAGGTGGTGGCCTGGATCTCTTCGCGCGCATCGGATACGGTGGCTAAGGCGCTTCCCTTTGCTTCGGCGAGTTGGCTGGACGGCAACTCCTCGATTCGCTATCGCATGACAACATTTCTGCCGGCGAACTTCTATTCCGGCGATGCGGAAGCCCATTCCTTTCTGCCGGCAATCTCCGCGCGCGTAGGCAACCTGTCGATCGAACACGGGATGCATCAGGAACTTGGCTGGGAACGGCAAACGGATCTCTCCGGCGTTTCGCTGATGGTCTTTGCGGACAGAATCGAAAATCCGGTGCTGGAGGCTGCAGGTCACTTCGGGGCTGGGAATACAACTTCATCCTGGGTGCTCCTGGACCCCGTCAGCGGCCTGCTCCATGTTGCCGGTCCGCATTCCTCGACGGCGGCGGGAGTGGCGGCTTCGTTTCAACACCGCGTGCCGGGAGGCAATCTGCTGCGCGCCGGCTACGCAAACGGCGATGCGCTGGTGTTTACAGGCAACACGGCTTCCATGCAATCGGCGTCACTGGCGCAGTTGCTGGCCAGCGCTTCTCCCCGGCGCACCCAGACGTATGCGCTCTCGCTTTCCGGCACACTGGAGGGCACCGGAACGCGATGGCGGGCCAGTTACCGCTGGCAGCCGGAAGACACCACCACCCCGGTTGCGCCGTTCATGATGAATGCCGCGCAACCGTACCTCAACTTCAGGCTCAACCAGCCGATTCGCCTGAGCCGCAATGGCGCGGGCAGCTTCAATGCGATGATCAACGTGAGTAATCTGCTGGCCCAGGGCTATCGGCCATTTCTTTTGAGCGACGGTTCGCTGCTGATCTTTGCACAGGAGCAGCGCGGCATACAGGCCGGCCTGGCCTTCAACTTCTGAGCTACATCCGCCTTCCAACCATGTTTTGAAACAGTCCCGGCACTGTGCTATATTCTTCATGTGGCAGCAGGAGATTCTGTGTGCCAAAGCCGTGTGCAAGCCCTGCCGCCGCACGGTTTTTTCTGGTGGCACGGACGCGTAGCTCAACTGGCAGAGCATTCGGCTCTTAACCGACAGGTTGTAGGTTCGATTCCTACCGCGTCCACCAATAGAATCAATAACTTAGCGAACGTGAGCGAATCACTCAACCCCACACAACCCCACATTCAATCACACTGCCTCTGCGAGTTGCTCAGTGTGATGTTTTTCTGGTGCAATTACCATCTGCACGACCTTTGAATTTGCCTGTTTCTTTGCTTTCAAACTTGCACTGCCGTAAACATTCATGGTCGTTGCAACGTTGCTGTGTCGCATGAGTTTCTGTTGCACGCCGATGGGTGCACCTGTCTCGTCCAGGAAGGAACGATATGTGTGCCTGAAGGCGTGCCAGCCTAAATTCGGCAGGCCAATCTTCTTTCCGGCGGGCTTCAGGATTTGTTGTTGAATGACGCCTGCATAGAAGCAGCCGCCAGTGACGTGGGAAGGGAAGACAAGCCCATTCGATTTGGTCCCTTTCCAATTAAGCAGGATTTGCGCGAATTCAGGATCAAGAGGAATATAGTCGTTCGACGCTTCGGTTTTCACTTTTCCGATTCGTCCATTGACAACCCCCTGTTGAATTAGCATCGCTCCGGCCTCGAAGTCGATATGCTCCCAGCGAAGCGCCAAAACCTCTGATACTCGCATCCCGGTACACATCGCGACAATAACCATTGTCCTGTAAGGCTCATTCAGCATTGGAACAAGTTCCTGAAACTTCTCTGGGGTGAGAATTTCCGGCTTTCTTCGGCGCTTGCTTGCTCCCTTTAGCCTCACAAGCTCCATAGGGTTTCGCTGAACATCCATCAAACCCCACAGCATAGCCCGCTCAAATAAGAGATGCAGGAGTGCTCCCACATGCCCACGGGTCTTGGCTGAAAGTTTTAGAGATTTTAGCCACTCGGAGATTTCGAGTGCCTTCATTTCTGCGATTGGCCTGCTGCTCCATTTGGGCCGAACGTGCTTGCTTAAGTAGCTGCGGTAACCGTGAGCCGTACTCCAAGAAAAGCCATCGATGATGGTGGCCTCTCCGGGTGGCTGTTTGACGATATCCTCCAAACGCTCCTCAGTTGAGAATCGATCAATAATCAATCCCATTGTCGGTTTGTTGTGCGCTTTGAAGGCTTGTGGGTCGTTGATTTTTAGCACGTCCGATTGAAGACGAACGAGCGCATCTGTTCGCGTTGGAAACTCCAGCACGCTAAGCGTTATCTGGCGCATGGGGTTCCCCGGTTCTGCATGGTTGCGGAACCTGTATTCCCAAACATAAGCTCCAGATTTGCGGCGCACTTTTCGCAGGCTTCCTTTTTGGTACCGATTACGCGTGAATTTCAAGACAGTCTCCTGATCTCTTCACGCAAAACGGCTGGCTGCAATGATTTTCTTGTGCACGCAACCAAACGTCAAGCGTGGATAAATGGAAACGCCAATACTTGCCCATCCGAATACTGGGGACCTGGCCCGCACGCGCCATTTTTTGAAGGGTCTTTGTGTGAATTCGCAGATGCGCGGCTGCTTCTTCTGCTGATAGAAGAGGCTCAAATTCGGCCTTCGGAACTATCGCCAATTCGCTACTCCGCACATTTGCCGCCATAACCGCCTCCAAATTTCCTTTTAGATCGCAAAAAAGCCATGACGTGCAGTTCTGTCTTTGTTGGCGCGCTGCCTCGGCAACACGTTCAGCACGTTAGCTTGCACGTTTCCCTAAAATGTTCACCATGACGTGCATCATTCGGAGTGAACGTCTAGGATGCGAATCGTTGGCCGGGGAACGGTGCCCCGGCATAGGTGAGTTCCAAGAGATTTTTTAGGGTGCCATTTGCCCGCCTCGTCCATCTCCACATCTGCGCGTGAAAGTATTCCAATGCGCTCCCAGTGATTCACACCGCAAGCACATTTGCGTTCGCCCCAGTCGTCCAGATGCTCAGGGTCGAAAGTCGTATCGAGATTGATGCCGTACCACGTCCCGAAAGTCTGAATTAAGCGTGTCCCTTTTACTGCGTTACAGAATGGCTCTACAGCCTCGGGCAAGTCTCCAAAGTCGGCAACCTTTGTGATGTATTTCAAAACCTCGCGGGCCGCGCCCTCGCGGTCATGCACTGGCCGCACGTCAACGATTCGCCGGTTCTCGGCGTTCCATTTCGTTCGTGCGGCCAGTTCTGGCAGGGGAAGCCCTTCGATAGTCCTGTATGCTCCGTCTCTCCATTCCTTGATGCGATTCGCCCGGTTTTCCTTTACCCATGTTTCAAACGTGTATGTATCGCCCTCGCGCCGCATCTTTGACGCGCCCTTACCTGCGGCCTTGCCCCAGGCCTTGCCCCAGAGTCGTAACCAGTCAAATTCGAGTTTCAGTTTGATCGCCGTAAATGAATAAACGCGCTCCCCGGCAAGTTCGGTTTTTTCCTTTTTTAAGGGAAGGTCGGCGCTGAGATCACAAAGAATGTGAACGTGGATGTGCCAGGTTTTATTCGTCCGGTTATAAGTCGTTTCAAGCGAATACGTACCGCCCAGAATCCAGCTTTTATGCTGCGCAAGGAATTTGCGCACCTTCTGGCGAAAAAGAGTGTAATCGTGCTTCCTGATCGTTTCTTTGTTCGGAATAGTGAGGGTAATCAGGGCCGGATGGGTCAGCCGGTCAAACATAGTTTTAATTTTCACCCTTGCCCGCTGGCTGCGATGCCATGCACAGAGAGGGCACAGACGATGATTACAGCCGATAGGAACCGCTATAGCGGTTGTTTTATCGCCGCAACAAACCGCACGGTAACCTATCCATTCACTTTGGCAGTTGTGGAGCTTGAACCATTGTTTTTCCCACTTTAGAGACTCTTCGGCGTTGCCCGCCTGGGCGTGGCGCTGCCAAATTTTATGGATCGTGTCGTTTAACATCCTTTGCAGGCTGATTTGCTCGGCCCGGATATCTTCTTCGGTGCGCTGCTGACCCAACCAATCCCGCACAGTTGTTGCTAGTTGTTTTTCAGTATCAAGTGAAAGGGCTTTGGCCTTCCGGCCAAAGCGCGAGGCCCCCGCCTCCGGCAAAGCCGTGCGCCCTTTGGGGGCGCACCTGCGGCGGGTCCCCAGACGGTAGGCCCGAGAGGGGGCGATCCGCTCTTCCATAATCACGGCTTGGGTGGTTGAGGTCATGCTTTCTCATCCTCGATCAAAGAGCTATAGCGGTCACTTAGGCTGCTGTTGGTGCTCGCAATGGCTTGGGAGTCCGAGAAAGGTGCGCGCGCTGCGCGCGCGGAAAGGGTGGGGTTCCACCCCACATCCCGGACCGGCTTTTGATCCTTACCGGCAGGCAGGGTACTCAAGACCCCACCTGCCGTCTTGCAAGACGCAGCGTGCCGTTTAAGTCGCGGGGCGGAGCCGGTCAGGAACCGTTGCCCGCTCTGGTTTTTGCTACGTCTTGCAAACTTGTAATTCATCTTGCAGGCTCCATATGGGAATCGTCGAGGGTATAGGAATAGCCTGATTCGCATTGGTCAGATTGTGCCGGGGAACTAAGACTCCTCTTTTGGAGTGAATCAATTTTCGACGCCTTTTCCATGTCTCATTATTGGCCCAAATAATTGCAATAGAAGCATTAACCCTATATATGCAGAGCAACACATTTCCACATATGAGGTTTAGGGGGTATTCTTGATTGAATTATGAGGAATAAGCCGTCTAAAGCCGCCATATATGAGGGCGTACTTTCTTTGCCTGATGTTAATAAATCGCTCGCGGAAATCAAGGAACGCCTCGAAAAATTGGAGGCGGAGGTCTTCGCAACGGGAGTCGAAGTTTTACCGTCTCCTGTTGTGAAGAGAAAAAAAGGCCGCCGACCACTACTTGAGCAGAAAATTCTGCTTGAGCGCAGAGACAATCTGACCAATTGGATAGAGCGAAACTGGCCATATCTATCGGTTGCCTTGCGCAAGACCAGAAGTTCACCTGATGCGATAGCGGCGATCATTGCAGCAAAGAAAAGAATGCCAGGACTTTTTCAACCGCCGTTTTATAAAGATCCTGATAAATATGCAACAGCGCTCTGTCAATTTCTGAAGAGTGGCCGATTCAACGGAAACCCTAGAAACCTCGCGGGCGCGATGGCAGGACTGCCGGAGTTGAGTTGGAAGCGCTCACTTGATGTTTGTTCTACGCATCCGTGTAAACACCCCCTCGCCACTGAAGCCTATTGGGATTACATGCGACGGTACTTTCCTGACAGATGGCAGGAACTGAGACAAACAACAACAGAAGAGCAGGCATTAGCGGTGTTGGCAAAGTCGCGAACCCACGACCCTGCATTCAACTACCTAAAGGAACAATCAGGGAATATTCTTAAATGGTTCAACGCAGGCGATCCCTCCAAAATGGTTCTCAATCGCCGCCAGGGCGGTTATCGGGAATGAAACCCGGCAGGTGCCAGTGCCGTGATCGTAGCTAACTTGCAAATAATGCTGCTGCCTGCCCCTCCAGCGGTGATAGGCTGTTTGTGCAAAACATTCACAGTCCAAGTCGGTTCCTAAAGGCAGAAAGGACAAAGGCAGGCATGGTCCAATACTGCTGTTACGCCTGACCCAAATTGTTCTGGTGATCTAGAAATAGGAACGCCCCGTTTCCGGGGCGTTCAACGGTTACGGATGAACCGATACCGTACGACGAAAGCTTACTGAGAAATAGCCGAGCAATCGCCGCTCATGTACACTGCTATAATTTCTACCTTCTCCAAACTGCGAAGTCAAGAGGATCGAAAAAATGATTGATACCGGCTCCTTAGCGCAAAACTATATTTTGGGCATAGACCTTGGCTCAGCCTCACTAGGATGGGCGGCGATCCGCCAGGATCAAAATGGTATGCCTTCTGGACTGCTTCGGGCAGGAGTCCGAATCTTTGACCCGGCGGTCAGCGGGGACGTAGAAAAAGGGCAGGACGAGTCCAATGCTGTCGCCCGGCGAATGGCCAGGCTCATTCGCAGACAATTACGTCGTCGAGCAGCGCGTCAAACTGAGTTATTTTGCTTGCTACAGAAGCGCGGTCTTCTTCCCTCATATCAGGGAACTGAAACGGATGCTTCCCAACAGCGCCATGCCATTCTTAACGCGCTGGACTTGGAGCTTGCCGCAAAGTGGGCAAAGCTAGGGAGTAAAGAGGAACAAGCAGCGATTGAATTGCCGCTCTATTTATTGCGCAAGAGGGCACTTGATGAGTCCTTGGAACCCTTTGAACTTGGGCGAGTCTTTTATCACCTAAGCCAGAGGCGAGGCTATAAGTCGAATCGTAAAGAACAAGCCGGGAAAAAGGAAGCAGCAGGCAAGGGGAAGAAGGATGAAGATTTGGGGCAGGTCGAGGGGGACATTAAGTTGCTGGAAGCGGCAATGCGCCCTTTCCGTACCCTTGGTGAATACTTCGCATCGCTCGATCCTCACACGCAGAAGGTGCGCCGACGTTGGACCGGACGCAAAATGTACGAGGATGAATTTTCCGCTATATGGGAAAAGCAGGCCGCGTATCATCCCGCATTACTTACAGAGGAATTGCATCACCAGATCAAACACTTGCTTTTCTATCAGCGCCCCATAAAGGAGCAATCTCATTTGATCGGCGGCTGCGAACTAGAACCCGGCGAGCGTCGTGCGGCATGGGCCACGCTCGAAGCCCAGCAGTTCCGCGTCCTGCAAAAGGTCAACGATCTGGAAATCATTCTTCCCGGCCAGGTCAACGGAATCCCCCTCACTGCAGAGCAACAGCAGATAGTCCTGGACCTGCTCGAAAACTCCGAATTCGCCAGCTTTGACAAGATTCGCAAGGCTCTCAAACTCGAAAAGAACATTGGCTTCAATCTGCAACGCGGCGGCGAGACCAAGCTAAAGGGCAACCTGACCAACACGCACATGGCAGCCGTCTTTGCCGAACGCTGGCCTGAAATGTCCGACGCAGACAAAATGCAAGTTGTCGAGGACTGGCGGACGATTCCAGAAGACAATTCGCTCATCCGCCGCGCCATCGAATACTGGAAGCTGGACGAAACCGGCGCTAAATGGCTTGTTCAAAAGTCTGCGCCAAGCGGCTACTGTATGTATTCCCGGAAGGCCATTCGTAAACTGCTGCCGCTCATGGCCACCGGAATGCGTTTCAAGGCGGCGGAAAAGGAAATCTACGGCAACCGGCTCACCGGCGGCGATATTAACGACCGCATTCCACCCGTCCGCAACGCACTCAAGACTCTGCGCAACCCCGCCGTTGAGCGCGCCCTGACCGAATTGCGCAAGGTCGTAAATGCGCTGATTCGTGAATTGGGCAGCAAGCCCGCCGAGGTTCGCATCGAACTGGCGCGCGACTTGAAGAAGCCCCGCCATGAGCGGGCGGAAGCCATCGGCAAGAACCGAAGTCGGGAAAAGCAGCGCATTGCAATGAAGGCAAAGTTACTCCAGGAATGTGGTATACAAAGCCCATCTCGTTCTGACATCGAAAAGGCTTTGCTGCATGAAGAGTGTGGTGGCATCTGCCCTTACACAAAACGGTCAATAGATTTTGCTTCTCTTTTTGGCCAGAATCCTCAATTTGATGTGGAGCACATTATTCCCTTTAGCCGCATTCCCGATGACTCTTTTCAAAATAAGACATTGTGCTATCACGAGGAAAATCGTCATGTAAAACGTAATATGACACCTTTCGAGGCATATAAGAATCCGGAGCAATACGAAGCAATCCTAGATCGTGTCCGGAGTTGGCCCAAGCCTAATCCTGGCAAGCAGCGGCGCTTTGAGTTGCGCACGATTGAGGAGTTGGAAGGATTTTCCAGCCGCCAGCTCAATGACACTCGCTACGCCTCCAAGCTGGCTTGCGAGTTGGTGGGTACTCTCTACGGTGGCCGTGATGTTCCATTGG
>Ga0316217_10004052_pt1 | contig 16148 bp, 9 predicted proteins | sample 1anoAmetaG_FD_203633 | JGI IMG/M metagenome (GOLD analysis project Ga0316217, IMG submission 203633) | Freshwater microbial communities from Trout Bog Lake, Wisconsin, USA - 1anoA | ecosystem: Environmental > Aquatic > Freshwater > Lake > Hypolimnion/Profundal zone | place: USA: Wisconsin...
GCTTGTCGAGCAGGGTGGGCAGATCGTGCCCATCGACGGGACCAAAATATTTCAGGCCCAGGTCCTCAAACAGATGGCCGGGGGCAATGGTGTGCTTGATGCCCTGCTTGATATGATGGCCAATGTCGGATATCTGCTGGCCGTAGGGAATACGGTCGAGTAGTTCCTGCACGCGCTTCTTCACTTCGCCATAGCTGGTGGTGACGCGCAGGTGCTCGAGGTAATTGGCAAACGAGCCCTGTGGTTCGCTGATGCTCATCGAATTGTCGTTGAGCACAATAAGCAACTGCCGCTTGAGCGTGCCGGCATGGTTAAGACCTTCCAGGGACAGCCCATTGACGAGGGACGCATCGCCCACGATGACGGCGACCTTGCTATCCCGGGCCTGAAGCTGATCGCCCCGGGCCATGCCCACGGCGGTGCTGATTCCCGTGCCGGCATGGCCGACGGCAAACAGATCGTACGGGCTTTCGTTGGGATTAGGAAAGCCGCATAGACCTCCAGCCTTGCGCAAGCTGTGAAAGTTCTTATAGCGGCCGGTAACCAGTTTATGGGTGTAGCACTGATGGCCGACATCCCAGAGCATACGGTCCTGGGGGAAATTAAACACAATGTTCAGCGCCAGGATGATTTCCACGGTGCCCAGGTTGGGGGCCAGATGCCCGCCGTTGGAACTTACGGTGGTCATGATGGTTTCCCGGATCTCCTGGGCCAATTGGGGCAGAAGATCCAAGGGCATACGTTTAAGGTCGGCCGGCGACTTTATGGATTCAAGTAACTTCGTCATCAAAGGCATCTCTCACAAGGACGAAACATCCTAGTATGATATTGGAGAATAGGAAAAATAACAGCAGTCAGCGCAAGAAATAGATTAAAAATTCGCAATAAAGAAGACGACTCTTTCCACTCTTTATTTGGATCGATGGGCCATCATATGCGAGAGTTCACCCAATATGGCCGCACGCGGCCCGAGTGTTTTGGCTACGGTATCGGTGATCTGCACCTGCTGGACTAAATGCTCGCGGCTCTTTTCCATGCCCAGCAAACCGGGATAGGTAAGTTTCCCGATATTGGCATCCTTGCCGGTGCGTTTTCCCATTTGCTCATCCGTGGCGGTGACGTCCAGCAGATCATCCACAATCTGAAAAGCCAGGCCAATCGCTTTACCGTAAATATCAATTTGCTCCAGTGCGGCGGTGCTGGCCCGGCCAGCTAACGCTCCCATGCGACAGGCGGCGTTGATCAGGGCTCCGGTCTTCATGCGATGAATGCGCTGTAAGTCGGTCAGGGTGGCCTGGCCGGTGCCCGACCGGGCTTCCTCCGGATGGCAGGTGTCCAATACTTGGCCGCCAATCATGCCGCAGGGGCCAGTGGCCCAAGCTAGTTCACGGACCAGTTTGGCGGTCAGATGCGGGTCGGTAACGTGGGTCGAGAGCAGATCGAACGCCAGCGTGTTCATGGCATCGCCGGCCAAAATGGCCATGGCCTGGCCAAAAACCTTGTGGTTCGTCGGGCGGCCGCGCCGCAGATCATCATCATCCATCGCCGGCAGATCGTCATGTACCAGGGAGAAGCAATGGATCAACTCCACCGCCGCACCGGCCGGCAAGGCATCTTCCACCGTGCCGCCGACCGCCTGGCAGCAGAAAATCGCCAGGGCGGGTCGAATGCGTTTTCCCGCCCCCAAAAGGCTGTACGCCATGGCCTCGTTGAGCTTGACCGGCGAGTCGGCCAGCGATTCGAGGTAGAGGCGAAGGAAGGTGTCGGTGCGGGCCGCAGCTTCAGAAAGTGCGGCGGACACATGGGGATAATTACTGGAAGTGGTCAAGGTTATTTACTCTCCGCTAGTTTGTGCTGGCAGTGATTATAACCGCGGCGGCATGGGTCACAAGATGCCGGTGCCGGACGGGCGATATCCGAGTGCAGCGTGATGCGATACAATTTGTTGCAGTCAATGCACATTGGCCTGCGGATTGCGATCCATGGGCGTGAATGTTGAATGCAGAGCGCAACCTGCGGCCACTATTACGGGTGCCAAATGCGGATCGCCGTTATTGGAAGTTCCGGACAGTTGGGGTTTGATCTGGCGCGTCTGCTGCCGCCGGGGGGGCATACGGTTCTGCCATTTTCCGGCCGGGCAGAGCTGGACATCACCGATTCCCTGGCGGTGCTGGCCATGCTCGATCAACTCCAACCGGAGGCGGTCATCAACACGGCGGCCTTTCATAACGTGGATCTGTGCGAAAAAGAGCCCGAGTCGGCCTATCGCACCAATGTGCTGGCCGTGCGCGAAATGGCCCGGGCGTGTGAGCGCCGCAAAATCCTATTCGTGCAGATCGGCACGGATTACGTAATGGAAGGCTATCCCGCCAATCAACCGCTGCCGGAGACGGCCGCGGTTCATCCGGTGAGCATCTATGCGGTCACGCGCTTTGGCGGCGATGCGATGACGCTTACCCACGCGCCAACGTGCGGCTACGTGGTACGCTCCTGCGGGCTTTTTGGTGTGGCCGGGTGTAAACTCAAAGGGGGTTTGAATTTTGTCGATACCATGATCGTCGCGGCGCGGGCGGGCAAGCCCCTGCGCGTGGTTAATGATCAGATTGTGGCCCCTACCGCTACGGTGCCCCTGGCGGAACATCTACGTATTATGCTTGAACAGCGCGTGCCCGCGGGGCTGTATCATGCGGTCAGTCATGGCCAGTGCAGCTGGTTTGACATGGCCGTCGCGGCCTTGAAGTTTGCGGGCATTGCGCATCCCATCGAACCGGTACCCTCCACGGTCTATGCCGCACCGGCGCAACGGCCACGCTATTCGGTATTGGATAACGCCCGTTTGCGCACGCTGGGCTTGGATACGATGCCCACTTGGCACACGGCGCTGGAACAATACGTCCACGAAAAATACTGCTAAGACGCTGTTTCAAAAAAGTGGCAGAGGCGTCCCCGCCTCTGATTTCGGCGTTCGGTGCTTGGTCTAGCTATTTTTGAAACAGCGTCTTAGCGGTATTGTGGAGACGGCCGCGCGGTGGTTTTCCTACGTTGGGAGTTCCGCCTTTAGGTGGCGTTGGGCCCGACGAGTTGAGTAATCCAAATCCCCTGAGGTTGGTAAGTGTGAACGCACGGGGAGGATTTCACCAGAGCCGGCGGGACTCCGAACAAAGGATTCTCAAGCAGTTCGAGTGGTCGGCGTTTTCGTAGCTTGCCGCGGAGGCGGTGTAGCGGAATCTCGGGACGCGTGTAGCTCGGGGCGGAATCCCCGGGGTTCGTCAGGGTCTTGTCGTCACGCGCCAGGGAAGATCGAAGGTTGCTGGCGGCAGTCCGCTTTTCCGGCGTGCGGCATTGCTGCGTTCGATCGTGAGGACAAACTCGTCTTGGGTCAGCAGGGCGGTATGGCTATCGGCAAAGCCCACCACCCAGGTGTCGCCCAGCCGTGGTTCGGCGGAATAAACGGTGATGATTTGCGCGGCAATATCCAGAGGAACGGCGTGTTCCAAGCCTTGGCCAGCATAGCAGTAGTCGAACCTGCGGCCGGTGGCAATGGGGCTGTGCAGCGTGGCCGGTGGAATCTGCCCGGCGGTCAGCAGCGGATCCAAACTGGGCGGGAATTGCCCGTTATGCGCCACGGCGTTGGCCAGGCAGGCGGTGGCAATGGTTTGAACATTCCGGACTTCCTGCCGCTGGACCGCCAGCCGCCAGTGCAGGGATTGTCCGCCGAAAATGAATGTGGCCGCCAAACCGCAGACGGTGGCCAGGACCACAATGGTGCGGTGGAGGAGGGCGGCGGGCTGCCGGCGCAGCCGATAGATGGCTGCCGTGCCGGTAAAGAAGGCCGCCAAGCCCGCCAGCAGGGCATAGAGTGACGGCGGTTGCCAGGCGGTTACGGGGCGATGAAAGAACAGCGCCAGCTCGGCAAGGGCCAGGCCGGCTGCGAGCAGGACCATTGGTGCGGTGCGGCGGGGGAGGGATGGAGCAGCGTTGGGCATGAAGGGTTCACCTGTAAAAAAAGGCAAATGCGTCGTTCCGGCGTCCGTTACAAGAAGTTACCTGTAGTGGTCCATCGCACGGTGAGGCAGGAGTGGGACATGACTTTACCAGAGACGCCTTACGGCGACCATGATTGGGTTCGCGCAAGTTGCAGTGGGATCCGGTCAAGGAAGAGTTCGTGGGTGATGACGATGCGAAGCGCCGGCGTTCGCGGGCGCGGGGTGCCCCGTGGCAGGTGTGCCGGCGCTGGTTACAGGCGGGGCGCCGTGGCGGCAGGCAGCGGGGTCGGGCCGGTGGTTGGCGCCCGGCTGACCACGCGCAGGGCTACAACCGCCCAGACCATCAGGCAGGCCACGGGCATGACGGTCCAGGTGAGAATTTTTTGTGAGCGCGGGTAATTGGGGCTGCGCTGGGCGACCACGGCCGCCATGATCAGGACGCCCGAGCAGAGCAGGGCCATGGGAATCAGCAGGACGATGCGCGTGGTGGCAATGGTGCCGGCATACAGGCCGATGTAGGCCGTCAGCCCGGCGTAGCGCAGCAGGGCGACGAGCAGATCGCGGCGGCTGGAGGTCAGCGGGGCCCAGTGCGTAAGGCGCTGGCGCACGGTGGCAAAGTCTTCCAGTTGGCGCGGCACCAGGATAAAACGCAGGCGATAACGCGTGTGGAGCACCAACCCGCGGCGGTTTTCCGCCAGGCGGGTGACGTCCGCCCGCTGGAGTTGCATATCGGCCAGGCCGGGGACTTTGCGGACCAGGCCCAGGTCGGATAATTGCAGGACATAACCGCTGATGACTTTGCGGTTGGCCAGCCACAGGCGCACGCCGCGCATGTAGCCGACGATCATGCCCACGAACGTGGCCCCGATAACCGAATGGAGCCCGACGACTTTGAGCCAGATAAACCACGTGGCGAAGCTGGCCAGGGCCCAACCAAAGACAACGTTAAGCCCCACATGCAGCACGACGCGGTTCCGCAATTCGCCGGCACGGGCCGGATCGATGCGGTGGACCGTCAGGGTGCTGACCCAGTCGGCGGGGAGTTGGCCCGGCGCGCTGTAGGACAACACCGGCGGCGCGGCGGCTGGCGGCGCGGTGGGGGGCTGCACGCGGGCAGTTTCAGAGGTTTCGGCGGGTGTGGCCATGCCGGGACTGTAACATCTTGGGGAACGACATTACAATACGCCTATGAAATTAGCCTTTTCCACCAACGCCTATAAACGCAATTCCCTGGAAGAAGCGATCGATTCGATTGCCCGCATTGGGTATCAGGGCGTCGAATTGATGGCCGACGTGCCCCACGCCTACCCGCCGCACATGCCCCCGGCGCGGATTGCCGCCCTTAAGGCGCAATTGGCCAAGTACCGGCTGGGGGTTTCCAACGTCAATGCCTTTACTCTCTTTGCCATCGGCGATACGTACCATCCCACCTGGGTGGAGGACGATCCGGCCCTGCGGCAACAGCGGATCACGCATACCAGGAATTGCATTGCCCTGACGGCGGCGGTCGGGGGCAAGACGATTTCACTCGAACCGGGCGGGCCGCAGGATCAGCTCTCGCGGGCCGTGGCGCTGGACCGCTACGAAGCCGGCCTGCGTGAGGTATTGCCGCTGGCCCAGCAGCACAACATCATCCTGATGATTGAGCCCGAACCGGGGTTGGTGATCCAGCATTCGCACGAATGCGTGGAGTTTCTGGACCGCATCAACCACCCCAACTTAAAGATGAACTGCGACCTGGGGCATTTTTACTGCGTGGAAGAAGACCCCGCGGAAGTGGTGCGCCGCTGTGCCCCGTACATTGCGCACATCCACCTGGAGGACATCAAGGAAAACCGTGTCCACCAGCACCGCATCCCCGGCGAAGGCGCCATGGATTGGAAGGGGATTTTTGCCGCCATGCGGGCGATCAACTACACCGGCTGGGTTACCGTGGAACTCTACCCGTACGAAACCACCGCCGAACAGGCGGCACAGCGGGCTTTTGATTACCTGCAGAAGTATCTGTGAGTGTTTGACCGTGATGATGCGTGGGGATTACGGCGCTCCGACCCCCGTCAGCCGCCGCACCAGCAGATCTTCAAATCCGGGCAGATCCTTCCACTCCGTGGCCACCTGCATTGCCTTGCCCTGCGGGTCAATGACGGTCATGCCGTCGTTGGTCACACGAATGGACAGGGGTTCGGTCTTCACCAGATCATGGGAAATCGCCAAATAGATGGCGACCGTGTCGAAGAGCGTGCTGCTGCCTGTCTCGGCGGCGTCCGGGTGGGCGGCGGACCAGAGACGGTAGTTTTCGATGACGGTGCGGGCGACCGGGTCGGTGCTGTCGCGCACGAGCTGGTATTTCGGGCCTCTCAGGTGGACGATGCCGCAGGTATCCAGCGGGGTAATGGTGACATCCCACGCAGCCGATAGCGTGGCAATGGCGGCCTGGGGGGCACAGTGCACGTTCCACTCGGCCGCGGGTTTGGGGTTGTTATCGTAGCCCCGGCGCACGCTGCCGAACATGCCCACGAAATGGGCCTTGGTGGCGATCTGCGGCTGGCGCTTAAGCGCCTCGGCCAGGTTGATCGGCGGGCCAATGCCGATGATGGTCACCGGCTCCGGCGACGCCATGACCAAATCAATGAGTGCCTGGACGCCGTCCGGCGCGACATGGCCGGGATAGCTTTTCAAGTCGTAGTTTTCAACCCACTTGGCCAGGGGGCCTGTGCCGGTGGGCCCATTGATGCCCACGCCGACGGCGACATCGGTCCGGCCGGCAGCGGTCAGAAAGCGGGCCAGCAGCTTGGCCCGATAGGCGGGTTTGCCCCAGTCGCCAACGACCAGTTTAAGGTCAAGCTCCGGCGATTTGAGTAACAGTGCCAGGGCCCAGGTGTCGTCGATGTCATCGCCGATGTCGGTATCAAGGATGACAGGCGTCCTGGTCGGGGGTGCGGCCCGTAGCGGGACCGGAAGGATAAAACACAGTGCGGCCAGCGCCAGGAGCAGGGGCAGGATTCGGGTTGAATGTGGGAGTGTCATAAGGGGACCTCGTCTTTGTGGGCAAAGAGACGGGACTATTCTACAGTGGAATAGGCGGTTGTCCTATGAGGCGGCAGCGATCGGGCGATCGGGTCATCGAGCCATCGGGCCATTGGCTATCCAACCTGCCTGGCAGTCGGTACATTACGCGAGTAGAGGATTCTAACTTGCCTTGGTTCAGTTGCCCTTCACACGAGAGGAGTCTGCTGTGTTACTTAAGAGTCTGCTGGTCGTCGCCGTGTTGCTGCTGACGAATGTCTGCCGGGCCGCGGTTACGGTGGGCGATTTGCGCTGCGAGTATCGTGTTAATCCGCTCGGCATTGATGTCGAAAAGCCGCGGCTGAGTTGGATCCTTACTTCGGCCCAGCGCGGCGAAATGCAAAAGGCCTTCCAGGTGCTGGTGGCCAGCACGCCGGAGGTGCTGGCCCAGGATCGGGGCGATCTGTGGGATGGCGGCAAGGTCCCATCCAACCAATCGGTCAATGTGGAATATGCGGGCACGGCGCTGACCACCGGGCAGCAATGCTTCTGGAAGGTGCGCGTGTGGGATAAGAACGACCAGGCTTCCGCCTGGAGCACGCCGGCATCCTGGAGCATGGGGATGCTCAAGGACGGGGACTGGCAGGCCAAGTGGATTGGTTATGACGCCGCCTATGCCCAACTGGCGGCGAATCGCGATACCCAACTGCTTTCCACCCAGGGCCTGCGCTGGGTGCACCTTGCTGCGGCCAAGGCCAAGGCAGGGGTGTTCAGCATGTATTTGCGCAAGATGGTGGACCTGCCGGCCGACCGGCCTGTGCGGCGGGCGACCGTGGTGCTGTATGCCGACAACGAATGCAGGGTGCGCGTCAATGGCCAGGAAGTCGGCACCGCCGTGCGCTGGGAAAGCACCGCCCATATTGATGTGACCAAAGCCCTGGCCGCCGGGCCGAATGTTTTGGCCTTGACGGCGCAGAACAGCGATTATCTGCCGGCCACGGTGGTCGGCAAGGTGGTGGTGCAATTTGCCGACGGTGCCGATTTGCAGGTGCCGTTCGATGGCACGGCGAAAGTGTCTGCGGAAGCTGCGGACGGCTGGGACAAGCCCGGCTTTGACGACCAGGCGTGGACCTCCGCGGAAACTTCCGATGGTACGCCGTGGGGCACCCCGGGCTTGCACGACAACCCGCGTCTGCCGGCGCCCTATCTGCGGAAAGATTTCAGTGTCGGTGCGGAAAAGCCCATCAAGCGGGCGACGGTTTACGTGACCGCCCTGGGCGCCTATGAGCTGCATTTGAATGGTCACCGCGTGGGGCAGGATGTGCTGGCTCCCGGTTGGACCGAGTTCCGCAAGCGCGTGCATTACCAAACTTACGATGTGACCGGGCAGGTGGCCGCCGGCAAGAACGTGCTCGGGGCGCTGCTGGGCGATGGTTGGTATGCCAGCACGCTGGCGTTTACGGGCAAACGCAATTACTACGGTGGCCATCCGCGGCTGCTGGTGCAACTGGTGGTCGAGGCGGCTGACGGTACCACGCAAACTGTTGTTAGCGATGGCACGTGGAAGGCCGCCTATGGTCCGATCGACTATGCCGAGCTATTGGTGGGCTGCTCCTTTGATGCCCGCCGAAAGATGCCAGGTTGGGATGCCGCCGGGTTTGACGACCAGGCGTGGGTGCCCGTAGTCGAGGGGTTGGGCGGTGCGGCCGGTTCGGCCGACGTAACGGCCCTGCTGGCGGCGGCCATCAAGGATGGGCATTTGACGTTGCCGGTGGAAAATGATGCCTTGGGCGGCGATCCGGCCAAGGATGTCGTCAAGGCGCTGCATGTGCAATACCGCCTGGATGGAAAAGAAGAAACCAAGGTTGTCGCCGAGAAGCAGTCGCTTAACCTGGCCGCGGGCGCCGGGCAGAAACTCGAAATCGTCCATGCCACGTATGGGCCGGCGCAGGCGGTGGCGGCCGCGCCATTGCAGGTGCAGGCCTCGGTGGTAGAGCCGGCGCGCCCGATCGAGGAAATTCCCGCCGTTAAAATCACCGAGCCCAAGCCGGGGCAATACACCTTTGATCTGGGGCAAAATATGGTCGGCTGGGTGCGGCTGAAGGTCCGCGGCACGGCGGGCCAGCGCATTAGCCTGCGCCACGGCGAAATGCTTAATCCGGATCACACCTTGTATACCACCAACCTGCGCGGTGCCAACTCCACCGATACCTTTGTGCTCTCGGGCCAGGGCGAAGAAGTTTTTGAACCCTACTTTACCTTCCATGGCTTCCGCTACGTGGAAATTCGCGGCCTTACCCAGAAGCCCGCGCTCGACGCGGTCACCGGCATTGTGGTCCACACGCCGCTGCGCCGCACCGGGCAGTTTGAATGTTCCAGTACGCTGGTCAACCAGCTTTACCACAACATTATCTGGGGCCAGAAGGGCAACTACATGGAAGTGCCCACCGATTGCCCGCAGCGCGACGAGCGCGCTGGCTGGACCGGCGATACGCAGTTTTTCATCCCCACGGCGGCCTACAACTTTGACATCGCGCCCTTCTTCACCCGGTGGCTGACGACTATTTGCGAAGACAGTCAGCATGCCGACGGCTCCGTGGCGCACGTCTCGCCGGACTTGGGGCTGGGCAGCGGCAGCACCGCCTGGGGCGATGCGGCGCTGATCTGCACGTACAACATTTTCCGCACGTATGGCGACACTCGCGTGGTGGCGGCGCATTTCCCGGCGCTGGATCGCCTGATGGGGTGGTACACCGCCCGGAGCGTTAACTTTGTGCCCAAGACCAACGGGTTTGGCGATTGGCTCAACCTGGGTGGCAGCGCCAGTGCCGATGTGATGGATACCGCCTACTACGCCTATATGGCGGGCCTGATGGCGGAGATGGCCCAGGCGATCGGCCGCACCGATGACGCCCAGCGCTACGACAAGTTGCACGACGACGTGAAGGCGGCTTTCGCCAAGTTCTTCGGGCCCGATGGGGCGCTCAAAGATTCCAGCCAGACGGGCTACGCGCTGGCGTTCAGCATGAACCTGGTGCCCGACGACCTGCGGCAGAAGGCCGCCGGAAAGTATGCCGAGGAAATCAAACGTTTCGACTGGCATCTGGCGACGGGTTTCATTGGCACGCCGCGGCTTTTGCCGGGTCTGCACGCCGCCGGCCAGGACGCCACGGCCTATCGCTTGCTGCTCCAGGAGACCTATCCATCGTGGCTGTTCCAGGTGAAGCTGGGTGCCACCACCATGTGGGAACGCTGGGACGGTTGGACGCCCGACCGCGGCTTCCAGAGCATCGGCATGAATTCATTCAACCATTATGCCTTTGGTGCGGTGGGCGAATTCCTTTACAGCGCGGTCGGCGGCATCAGCCCGGCGATCCCGGGCTATGGGAAGATCCGCATTGCCCCGATCCCCGGCTCGGGCCTGACGTGGGCGAACACGTCCTTCGATTGCCCCTATGGCAAGATTGTCAGCAATTGGAAACACGACGGTGACAAGCTGACTATGGATGTGACCGTTCCGGCCAACACTGCCGCCACGATCCACGTGCCTGCCGCTAATGCCGCTGCTGTGCGCGAAGGTGATGGCCCGGCGGCGCAGGCCGCAGGAGTGAAAGCCCTGGGCCTGCAGGATGGCGCGGCGGTATTCGAAGTTGGCGCGGGTACGTATCACTTTGCGTCGGAGATGAAGGCGGAATAGCGGCGGGTAAAAGCCGTACGCCCCTCGGCCCAGGTCCCCCGCGACCGGCGCGGTGGACTTGTGGCACCCGGTAACGCGCGGCACCAGATTTATGTGACGCCCCGGGCTCCTGGAACGAATAGATAACCGGCGCTATCTGGAGCGTGGCGCTTCATGGCGTTATTTAACCCGGCACGAAATTGGAGAAATCATGCGGATCGGAACTCTTCCCGGCTTTGGCGGGTGGCGCGGCGTATCATTGCTGGCCACGGGTTTGGCGCTGCTGGTGGCGTTTGGGCTGCCGGTCGGCGCGGGAAAAATCTGCCGCGCGGCCGATGCCACCGCACCGGTAACCCTGCAATCCCTGTTGCAGGAAATGATCGATCGTGCGGCAATTGCGCGTACCCCGGCCCCGGCCTTCACCCTCAAGGAATCGAGCAGTCACGATCGCCGCAAGGTTGATCCCGCCGATGCCGCCGGCTGGCACAGCAATGATGACCACGAGCAGTTCATCCGCACGGAAACCAACGAAGGCCGCAAGGAATGGGTCATCATGGACGACACCGGACCGGGCGCCGTCACCCGTTTCTGGACCCCGCTGTGGGACCGGAAAGACAAGACCCTGATCCGCTTCTATTTCGACGGCGCCGCCACGCCTGCGCTGACGCTCAACTTCAACGATCTGCTGGGCGGGCGCGATTTCGTCAAGCCGCCGCTGGCCTTTATCTCCTGGAACCAGACCGACCTGCGCGCCCAGTTGAAGCCGGAATATAAAGCCGGCCGGGGCATCGGCGGCGATATCTATTTGCCGATTCCCTTTGCCAAGGGGTGCAAAATTACCTTGGATTCGGTGCCGTTCTATTACGTGATCAACTATCGCATGTATGCACCCGGCACGGCGGTGCAGACTTTCAGCATGACCGATTACCAGGCGGCAGCGCCGGTGGTCCAGCATGTAAGTGCGGTGCTGCTGGCCACGCCTGCTCTCACTGATGGCGGCACCGCCAAAGATGCCAAGCTGGCCCCGGGCGAGGAACTGACGCTGGATCTCCCGGCCGGCGGTGCCGCGGTGCGCCAAGTCCAAGTGACCATCGACCCCGCCGATGCGCCGCAAGTGCTGCGGTCCACGGTGCTGCAGGCCACGTTTGATGATCAGCCGGCCATCTGGTGCCCGCTGAGCGAATTTTTCGGATCCGGGGCGCGGCTGAACCCCGTGCAGGATTGGTGCCGCAGCGTCACCGCGTCGGGCCAGTTGCTGGCGCAGTGGGTGATGCCCTATGAGCATACCGGCCGCCTGGCGCTCAAGAACGTAGGCGCCAAGCCCGTGACCGTCAAACTGGCCGCCACCACCGGCGCGTGGACGTGGGATGACAATTCCATGTATTTCCGTGCCGCCTGGCGCTGCCAGCGGGAACTGAAAACCCGTCCCATGTCGGATTGGAATTACCTGGAAATGCAGGGCGCTGGCGTCTATGCCGGTGATACGCTGACGGTTTACAGCCCGCACAAGGCCTGGTATGGCGAAGGCGACGAACGCATCTATTTGGAGGGCGAAAAGGTGGCCTCGCATATCGGCACCGGCACGGAAGACTACTACGGCTACGCCTGGGGCATGCCCGAATTCTTCAATTCGCCCTTCATTTCCACCCCGTTGCGCGATCAAAAGTCGCGCGACGACTGGCGCGGCTACACGACCACCTCGCGACTGCGCCTGCTGGATGGCATTCCGGTGCAGAAAAGCCTGAAGCACGATATGGAAATCTGGAACTGGGCCGACACCAAGGTGGACTATGCCGTGGGCCTATTCTGGTACGCCCGTCCCGGCGCTACGCACAACCGCACGCCCCAGCCCGAGGAAGCCGCCGCACCGCTGCATGAAGGTGTGGGCACGTTTAAAATCGCCGGGGCCATCGAATGTGAGACCATGACACGCACGGCCCAAACGCCCGGCTTGGCCATGGAGAACCAGGGGGCCGGCCTGCAGGACGGGCAGTGGAGCGGCGATGCACATCTGTTTGTGCGGGCCGCGAAGGTGGGCGACTTTGTCGAGTTGGAGATTCCCGTGTCCGACGACCAGCCCCGTAAAGTGGTTTTGTATGCCACTAAGAGTTGGGATTACGGCATTGTGCATTTCACCGTAAACGGCGCCGCGGCCGGGGATGATTTTGATGCCTACGCCCCCAAGGCCATTGCCAGTGGGCCGATCGTGCTGGGCACCTTCACGCCCCAGGATCACAAGCTGCGGCTTCGTGCCACGGTGGCTGGCTCGAATCCCAAATCCAAAGGCACCGGCTGCTTCTTCGGCCTCGATTGCGTCGTGTTGCAGAAACCCTGATGGGCGGACGTAACTCATAAACCGTTTAATCGCAAATACGCGGGCGGATGTTGTGGCATTTCGGAGCCGCGACCGTCAGGGAGCGACCGCGCTGCGTCATACGTCGATTGGTCGCTCCCGTACGGTCGCGGCTCTGTTGCCGCTCCGGCCCCAGGCGATTTGCTCCGGTTTACTATTTACGCTTCTCCATGGTACGCTTTCCGCCGTGAAATTACCGCGTTGAAAGCGAGGGTACTCATGCTCCGTAGAATGGTGCGCGTCGCGGGTTGGTTTGTATTGGCCGCCGCGGTATTACCGATGGCGACCGCCCAGGCCCACTGGGTCGATGCCGGCAATGTGCTCTGGACCACCCCCAGCAAGGATGCCGCCGGTTCCATGCCCATGGGCAATGGGGCGGTGGGTATTAATCTGTGGGTAGAAGATGGCGGCGATCTCCGATTCTATATCAGCCGCACCGATTCGCTCAGCGAAATCTCCCGCCTGCTCAAAGTTGGTTCCGTGCGTGTGGCACTTGCTCCCAATCCCTTTGCCGCCGGGGCCCCGTTCAAACAGGAACTGATCCTGCGCGATGGCGTCTGCATCATTACCGCCGGCGAAGGTGCCCAAAAGGTCACCCTGCGCGTCTTTGTCGATAGCGATCGGGCAGTGGTTCATGTGACGGGTGAATCCGCATCGCCCCTGACCGTCAAGGCCACCGCCGATTGTTGGCGCACGGCGCCCTATACCGTCGGCAATGACGAAAAGAACTCCGCCTGGAGTCTCCATGGCGTCTCGTTCGCTCTCAACGAAGCCGCCGATATCTTCCCACCCGCACCCGCCGATGCCACCGTCTGGTATCACCGCAATGAAAGCGCCATCGCTTTTGAATCCACCATCAAAGTGCAATCCCTGGAATCCATCGCCGACAAGACGCACAACCCGCTCCTGCACCGCACCTTTGGCGGCTGGCTCACCGGCGCCGGCTTTGCTGCCGTGCCCGGCCACGCCATTGCCACACCCGTCCCGGTGCAAGCCTTTGCGTTGCGCGTCGCCGTGCCCTGCGAGCAAACGTCCACGGCGCAGATCTGGATGGATGGGGCCCAGAAAATAGCAACGGATTCTGCCGATGCGCAAGCCGCTCAAGCCCATACTGCGGCGTGGTGGCACGCCTTCTGGGATCGCGGCTGGGTCATCACCGATGCCGGCCGGGGCCAGGGCATTACAGGGAACCAGCATCCGCTGCGCATCGGCTTTGACTCCGGCGGCGGCAACAAGTTCCCCGGCACCATGGCCCGCGTCGGCCTTTATGGTCGCGCCTTGTCCGCGTCCGAAATTGCCCAGCTTGCCGCCGCCGCGCACGACCAGCCCGCACCGGTCAAGGATGGCCTGCAATTCTCCGGCGAGGGTTCCCCGCGCAGCGTGCCGGCCGAAACCTTCAACTTCTCCAAAGGTCTCACCGCCGAGGCGTGGATCAATCCCGCCCAACTCTCCGCCGGCCGCATTGTGGATCGCATTACCGCCGGTGGTTCCGATGGCTTCCTGTTCGATATGCAATCCAGTACCCTGCGTCTGATTGTCGGCTCCCAAACCCATACCTCCGCGCCCGGCGTTCTGACCGCCGGCCAGTGGCACCACGTGGCCGCCACCGTTGATCCGGCTACCGGTGGGGTGGTGGTCTATCTCAACGGCAAGGCTATTATCGAACAGTCCGGTGCCCCGGCTTCGCCGATCTTCATGGGATACACACTGCAACGTTACATGCAGGCCTGTGGCGGACGCGGCAAGTATCCCATCAAGTTCAACGGCGGCATGTTCACCGTGGAACCCAAGGCCATGGGCCGGCCATTCAATGCCGATTACCGCGCCTGGGGCGATTGCCACTGGTGGCAGAACGTGCGCCACATGTATTTCCCTATGCCCGCCGGCGGCGATGTCGAAATGATGCAGCCGCTCTTTAACATGTACGAAGAGGCCCGCCCGCTGGCCGAAGCCCGCAGTAAGCTCTACTACGACGCCCAGGGGGCCTATTTCCCGGAAACCATGACGGTGTGGGGCACCTATGCCAACGGCGATTACGCCGTTAACCGCACCGGCAAAAAGCCCGGCGATGTTGGTTGCCCGTGGTGGCAATATGCCTGGAACCAGGGCTTGGAACTTTCCAGCCTGCTGCTGGATCGCTGGGATTACACCGATGACGAGGCGTTTCTTAAACAGCAGGCGTTGCCCATGGCCGAATCGGTGCTCAAGTATTTTGATACGCGCTTCAAGAAAGACGCCGACGGGCGGATCCTGATCGACCCCACCCAGGCGGTGGAAACCTACTGGCATGGTGTGGTCAACGATATGCCGGCCACTGCTGGTTTGAATGCCATTGCCACGCGCCTGTGCGCCCTGCCCGAGCGCCTGACCACGTCCGAACAGCGGGCGTTCTTTGCCCACATGAAAGCCGCGGCGCCGGTGGTGCCCGTGGATGAAGTCGTGGTGAACGGCCAGCCGGTGCGAAAGCTGGCCCCCGCCCAGAAGTACGACCCCAACCGCTCCAACTGCGAGAACCCGGAACTCTATGCGGTATGGCCGTTCCGGCTCTATGGTTTGGGCAAGCCGGGATTGGACGAGGCGCGGGCGGCCTACGCGCAGCGGCACAATCACCTGGATTGCGGCTGGGGTTACGATGGCAACTGTGCCGCCGTCCTGGGCCTGACCGACGAAGCCGCCCGCATCCTTAAGGTCAAATGCGCCAACAGCCGCGCCGGCTATCGCTGGCCGGCCACCTGGGGCCCCAATTACGACTGGCTGCCCGACCAGAACCATGGCGGCAACCTGCTGGAAACCACGGAACTCATGTTGCTTCAGGCCGATGGCAACAAGCTGCTATTGCTGCCGGCCTGGCCCAAAGAGTGGGACGTGAGTTTCAAACTGCACGCCCCGCACCAAACGGTCGTGGAATGCGTCTACCGCTCCGGCAAAATCGAGAAGCTCCAAGTGACGCCCGAAGCGCGGCGGGCCGATATCGTCCTGCCCTGAAAAAGGGGACGCAGACAATCCTGTTCGGCACGGGCATTGTAGTAGACTCGCGTGCGAGTGTGGAGGCGCAAAAAGAGTTTCACGTGAGCCCTTCTCCCGTATTGTTCCCCCGCGCTGCGCTGTGGTAACGCCGTATAGTGCG
>Ga0316217_10004053_pt1 | contig 16146 bp, 11 predicted proteins | sample 1anoAmetaG_FD_203633 | JGI IMG/M metagenome (GOLD analysis project Ga0316217, IMG submission 203633) | Freshwater microbial communities from Trout Bog Lake, Wisconsin, USA - 1anoA | ecosystem: Environmental > Aquatic > Freshwater > Lake > Hypolimnion/Profundal zone | place: USA: Wisconsin...
TATACAGCTCAACTACTCGGAAAAAGCACCCGGCTACCTGGAAAGAAAGAACCTCCCCTATCTGTGCTCGCCCAATGGACCACTTTATCTGTCCGGTGACGGATCAATTTATCTGGCCGCCATAGATTCGTGAATCCGAGCGCGAAAAAACGTTCTATTACGAACTGTTCAGCTTGCGTGCGACCTAATATCGCGGCGATCCGCGCCGCCGTCGAAGTGTCCGCCCGCTGCGGGCCGCAAGCCAGCAAACCATCCGTCAGCGCCAATTCAAAGAGCCGCTCGATTTTCGCGCATTTGCTTTCCGGACTTTCGCTGGGTTCAAAGACGAGAGCCTCATAAGCGGCCCGTGAACTTTCAATGTAGGAATTGGTGGAATCGGCGGCGCGGCTGCCAGGGCTCAACGGCACGGATTGATGCAGAAGAACGAGGTCCAGCCTGGAAAGGGTCTGCAACTGCGTCGGTACGCGCAACGGTCTCGCGAACTGCGCTTGTAATACCGGCGCGTGCTCCGCGGCCCGAACGGCGCGCATCTGACATCGGCATATTCCATTTTCCACGAGCGCATAGGCAACATGAGGAAAGGCTTGAAGCAGGGGTTTCAAGCCAGCCGCTCGATATTCCAGGATGGAAAAGCGAGGATCGTAATCAACCACAAAGCGCAAGAATGAAGCTCTGCGGTTCTCCGCGATGACATGGTTTCGGAAATTATCAGGATCCTGACGCAATGCCGGCGCAAACCTCAGGTCGGCTTGCCACCCGGCGAAGATCCGGCCGATCAGAGCGGCCATCAGCGCCAAGAGTTTCTTGGGCTGAAAAGCGATATCCCGGCGCGCGCCTTCTCGAAGTCCATCGTGCCGGAATGAGTCAACGCCGTCGACGAAGTCCTGGAACGTCATAGGAACGATTTGGATCGCGCGGTTCGAGGCGGCAATCAGGTTTGTGTTGAACACCTCGGCGGCGATCACCCAAGCCTTCCTTTCCGTCGGGTCCGCGCTCCCATCGGGAGCAAAGCATCCGAAAAACGCCTTATACAAGCTCCGCCACTCCTTAACCGGCCGATAGTCAAGGGCCACCGGATCCAGAACTTCCTGGATAATTTTCTGGAGCGGCGTGAGCGCGACGCACTCTTTACCGCTGTTACCCGGCTTAGCGGCGCGTTCGGTAACCGCGCCGTCATCCAAACGCCCGGCGCCGCCCGTTAGCGGCGCGGAGGCTCCAAGTATCTGCCCTTGCTTTTCGCTGCCGTCGGTCAGGACCGTTCCGACTTCAATCGCGTCCGACGTCTCTGCTGCAAACGCGCTCATCGACTTGATTTGGCTTTGCCCGCCAAAGACGTTTGCGCCCGCTGTTTGACGACAGCGTCGCTCAGCCAAAAGATCCGCTTCTTTCTCCATCACACGGTATAGCCTTTCCCGCATCGTGGGCGGATCGTCAACGATCAACACCCGCTTTTGCTGTTTTGCAACTTGCAACGACTCCGTCATTTCACACGCTCAACGTCGCCCATTCTCGCGACCGCGGTCAATTGGGCGCCACGCCGAATATTTGTGAGGTTGACGCCTAGTCGTCCTAAGCAAAAAGCGAAAGCGAACGCGGCTCCAGGGGCGACCTCCTGGCGAAAGACGAGCGCCCCTCCCGCTCCGAGCGGCCAAAAAGCTGGGTCTGCCTAATATCTCTTTGCCGAACATCCCCTCCCAGCACTTAGTTTTGCGATTCTGTCCAACGAATCGCGAAGCGCAACAGGCTGGCAGCATCGCTGAACCCCATCTTCTCCCGGATATGGTCGCGGTGAGCTTGCACGGTCTTTTGGCTGAGATGCAGCGCGGCGGCGATTTCCTTTGTCAGCAGGCCCCTACCCACCATCTCGAAGACCTCGAATTCCCGGTCGCTCAGGGCGCCAAAGGGGGAGGCGCTCTTTTTATCTTCGTCCGCGACCAGCGCCCGCAATACCTGTTTACTCATGCTTTCGTTCAAATAAATCTCACCGTCCAGCACAGTGCGGATCGCCTTCAACAGATTCTCCGCGGGCTCGCTCTTTGCCACGTACCCCCTGGCCCCCGCGCGCAGTGAACGCCCCGCGTAAATGGAGTCTTCATGCATCGAATGCACCAACACCTTCACTCCGGGATGCCGAATCTTGAGATCCTTCAGCAGGTCGATCCCGCTCTGGTTCCCGAGCGACAGATCCAGAACGACCACGTCCGGTTTCGTTGACTCAATCATCGCTAAAGCGCGCTGCGCGTTATCCGCCTCGCCGCAGACTTCCAACTGGGGCTCTCGTTCGAGGACCCGGGCCAAGCCCTCGCGCATCGTCGCGTGATCGTCCACAATGAGAACTCTGGCCCGGTTTGACTCGCCGTCTTCCCAACCGCGCGCCGACCGGCCGCCTAGAATGGATTTCTCGGCATTCATCTCGCGTCTGAACCCGCGTTCAAGCGCTCTGCCGGCAAGACGCAGCTTAGGGCAGTACCGCCCTTCCTACCCGGTTGTAGATCCAGCGTGGCTCCGACGGATTTAGCCCGATAATCCATAATCTTCAGCCCCATGCCCGCGCTCTTCGTAAAGGTCTTCGACAAGCCTTTACCGTCGTCGGTCACCGTCAATCTTATGCTATGGTCCGTCTTGGTGAGATCGATCGTCACACGCCCGGGCTTTCCGTGTTTGAGGGCATTTTGAATCGCCTCCTGCGCGATGCGATAAAGGTGGATCGCGGTGGAACAATTCGAGATCAGAACCGGTTCGGGGCAAAGGAACCGGCACGCGATGCCATAAATGCCCTCCACACTGGATGCCAACTCCTTCAAGGCCGACATCAACCCATTTGACTCCAGTTGCACGGGAGTCAGCCCGCGGGCCAGATCCCGCGTCTGGCAGATCGCATTGCGCAGCAGTTCTTTGATTCGAGCTGCGTCCTTTGCCTCCGGCAGCGCCTTTTCCGCAAGGGTCTCCTGCAACACATGCGCCAGGTAAGCGATGCCGCGCAATTGTTGACTCAGCCCGTCGTGCAGGTCCTGCCCCACCCGACGTTGGACGGTTTCGTTGATCTCCAGGATTTCTGCCTCTAACTGCTTGCGCTTGGTGATGTCGCGCGCGATCGTCGATATGCCAATCACGTTGCCGGCCGCGTCCTTCATGGGCGAGTTAGTGAGGGAGACGCACACCGAACTGCCGTCCTTTCTCAGCCGCGTGGTTTCATAGTGCTCGACGCGTTCACCGTGTTTGACTTTTTCGGTGATCCGGGTCAGTTCGCGCAGATGATCCATCGGCACCATGATGGACGCGGAGCGCCCAACAGCCTCCTGACTCGGGTAGCCGAACATTCGTTCCGCGCCCGCGTTCCAAGTGATAATGGTCCCGTCAAATTGCCTCACGAAAATCGCGTCCTCCGAAGATCCCACGATGTTCGCCAGGAAAGCCCGCTCCGCCTCCGCTTGCTTGCGCTGGCTGATGTCCATCGCCGCCCATGTTAAGCCCACCACGCGGCCAAACGAGTCGCGCAATGGGTTAACCACCAGGTCGTAAAACACCGTGCTGGCGCCCACCGTGAGGCGGAATTCCTCACGCGCGCTTTTCCCGGTTTTCAAGACGCGCCGTTTGATGCGGGTGAGGAGGGAGGCTTCCTCCTTCGGGAAGAGGTCCTCATCGGTCTTGCCCAGCATGGCCCGGGCGTCCGAAGAGGGATTCGTCGCATATACCCACGTGTAGCGCAAGTTCCTATCCTGGTTAAACACCGCGATCGGTGAATGCTGCAAGGCCCGCCGAAAGCGATCCTGGCTCTGACGCAGCCTCTCCTCGAGATCCGGGACGCCTGCGGCATTTGCCTCCGGGTTTGCGGGCGAGCGACCGACCCGGCCATTCGGAGCGCTGACGGCACTTGCGCTAATCATCGGGACAAATCAATGGGTTCGCTGATATCCAAGGTCCGCGGCGTCTCAAGTGAGTAGCGCCACGTCGCGCATGAACGAACCCCCTGTCCCAGAACATGCAGGGACGACGAGGCGACTCGACTCGGTTTTGCATCGCAATTTGCCGTGGCTGATGGCTCATTCAGGCGAGCTCTATCCTGAAGGTATTATAGCACACATTAGCGGGTTTACACAAAGTGGGAGCCGCCAAGGAGTAAGGCCCAACCCGACGGTGAAGCGTCCAATGCTCCCGAAGACCAAAGCAAGCTGTAGCCGAACGCGATGCCTGAACGTGAACCTTCCCAAAGCCGCGCTCTGGTCAACAAGCGCTGCTCTTCAGGCCCTCGTCGGCTTTGGGCTTGCTGACGGCCTTGACGGGGTCAGAAAATGGTCCGATGCTTCGGCATACCAGGACCCGCGCGCCGGACCGGCGGAAACTATTTACCAGCGCCCCACCCCGGGCTGCGAGCTCAATGCCCGCCGCAGCCATTCGGCGTCTGGCAGGCTGGGTCGGTGAGCGCTTTGACTTTCGTGATCTTTACGCGAAACTCATCGGGGCCTTTTATTAAGTGTTCCCAGGTAAAAGCCCCGGGCCATTGGGCGGCGAATTGATAGTAAAGCGGCACCGGATCATGGTCGTTCAGGAGAATGAAATGGTCGGTGACGGGCAGTTCCAGCCAGGCGCGGATGATCCGCCCGTGCTTAATCGAACATGGAATCGGGCGGACGTCCATGACTTTGTCCGGGCCGATCAGGTTTTCGGTTTGTATTGTGCTCATAATTAGGATCTGTGTTTTTGTTAAAAGTCTCCCACGCCCGTCGCCGCTCGGCCGATTTCCGTCATCATTGACGGATGCCAAGGCGGGTCCCAAACCACTTCGACTTCCGCCTCCACCACGCCGTCAAGCCCGAGCAGCATGGTTTGGGCGCCTTGGCGGATGCTCTCATGCATCGGACAGCCAGGGGTCGTGAGGGTCATCATCACACGGACTTTTGTACCCGTGATGGTCACGTTGTAGATTAATCCCAGATCCACGATGTTGCAGCCCAGTTCCGGGTCTATGATCTGGCGTAGAGCTTCGAGAATGGTCGATTCAGTAATGTTCAGCATGCTGGTCTTGCAAGAATTGGGGTGGTCGCCATGAAAGGGCTGATCCGCGGCTTGAATAAGTGCGAGAGCATCGCGCCGACGTTCAACGCGAGCGTCGCCACGCACAACCCGATGAGACCGCAACCCAGGCGCGCGGCGATTTCACTGGAGGCGAGGGTGGCGGCGCAGGCGCTCGCGAGACCCGCCAGGAAAACCCAATACCCGATTGCCTGTAGTCGCGTGGAATATAAGTCCGCCAGCGCGGGCACTTGCGCGCGGCCGACCAGCCGGCTGTAGCGGGTAAACCAAACCAGAAAAGGGACGATCTTGTATAGCATGCCAATGATTGCGAACGAGATAACACCAACCAAACCAAGAAGCCCATACACATTCTCCAGTTGACCCGTGAAGGCGTTCAGAGGCAGGCTGGGCCAAGACAGCACGACCGCGAGGACCGTCATAGGAAGCAGCAGCGCGACGGCAGTCAGAAAGTACTTTATCCCCCAATCCAGCATGCGGCGTTTCCTCGCCCGCAGAATAGCGGCGAGTTCCCAACCATAAAGCGCCAGCGCGCCAACCACGCCGAGGGCAAAAGCCACTTTCCAAGGACTGCGCAACAAGATGGATGCAAACGAGCCTGCCAAACTGACATTTAGCAAAAGCACGCTCCCGGCGGCGCGGCGTTTGCTTTGGATGTCGCTCAGCGTAAACATCGGTATGAGCTTGTAGGAAACCCCCACGATCAGCATGGTGAAGAAGCCCACCCCGCTCAAATGGGCGTGGGCGTGCATCGCGCTCAGGGTGTCGAAGCGAGACATAAATGCCGCCAGCGAGCGTAAACCGCCCACCAGCGTCCGCACGCCCCCTGCGGTTGCCAAGCCCTCGGCGGAATCGTAACTGCATTTACCGACGGCGATGAGCAGCCCCGCGCTGACCCCGGACGAGATCCAGAATAGCCCGGCCGCCACCGCGCTCGCGGTGACGTTCCACTTGGGAACGCGAAGCAAAGTCTTCGCCATGTTGAAGACGAACAGGCCCACGCCCACAGTCAGCAAGGATCCAAAATGGCCGATGTGTTTCATGTTCCAGGTTCGGAACATCCAAACCATGCCGACGACGCCGACGAGGTGGAACGTAAGGTGCCCCCAGGCGAGCTTCTCGCTATAGAGTCTGGTTTCCAAGGCCACAGGCGCCATCTGATACATGGCGCCCATGACTACCGAGCAGATCCACCCCAGCACCAACAGATGGGTGAGTGAAATCACATATTGGTTGTAATGATAGGTCGCCAGGAGACGAGGTTGGAACACCAACCACGCGGCTCCGACGCACAGCGCCACTATCCCTATCAGCATGAAGGCCAATGGCAGCGCTACCGAGGGGGTCGTCGCCCCCAAAGATGAGGCGGCGGGAGCGGGCTTTATCGGCGATGGATTAACGGCGGCGGACACAGGTCAGAAAACTCCCATCCGGTTGTTCTTGGGTTTCCGCGGTGTAGCCCCGATCTTCGAGTTGCGCGTAGAGGTGCATGGGCCGGCGGTCGGTGCGGGCGTTCAGGCGACCGCTATCGACCAGAGAGGCGAGGGCTTCCAGGATCTTCACCAGCGGTTGCGGCGGTTCGAGCCCGCGCGCATCCACTTCCACTGTTTCGACCGTCACAGAGCTGGGTCCGCGCGACTGCTCCGCCAAGCCCGGCGCTTCGGGCGCCGCGTCGGAGCGGCGCGTGAACAACACCTCCCAACCGCCCGACCGGGCCGGCCGCGCCGTGTGGCTGAATCCCTGCTGGTTCATCACGGCAAAGAGCGGGACGGGCTCAAACGGGGCGAGCACCAAAAGCTGCTCACCCTTCCGGAGGGCGGCCGCCGCATCCAGAATTTTCGGCAGCGGCCCGCCTCCGCTGGAAAGCTCTTCACGCGCGTCGATCGTGATCTTCTTTTTCATAGCTCGGCGGTTTAGCGCATTGAGGAGGGGATTTGCTGGCCTCCAGGCTCACTCTGTAATCTCTCATTCATGCCCCCAAACTACTCCCGGGAGGATTCTGCTGCTTTGACATATGTCAAGAATCGCGCCGTTTCTGCGTCCCTTCCCGCCAGCGGCAGCTAACCTATTCGGTCCGCCATTTGCCGCGGCTTGAGTTCCCATCCATTTCTACCCATGCCATTTGAATGCAGCCCGAAGGGCATGGGGCGATGCAGTGCTCCTCGCTGCCACAGGTATCACCCCGCGCGAGCGCCGCCACTCCACCGATCAAAGCGAGCGACTTCGGCCCGCGCGCCTCCACGCAGCCGCCGCCACCCGTGCAGAGGTCTTCGTCTACGATGGGGACCCCTTTCATCGATCGGCGATTCATCGAGCGGCTTCTTTTCCGGGGTGGGTTGTCGAGGAGAGGTCGGCGTTGGCAGGACCGAACTGTAACTCGAAATCGCTATCGCTTTTCGCAAACGACCAACCGGTTTTCAAACCCAGGACAAACCACCCCAGGCCCAGGGCGCCGAGGGCAAAAATGGTATCGCCGAGAACGCGCAGCCAGCGGAGTTTCTCCATCAATGGGGTTTGCAGGAATTCAGCCGAGCGCGCGTACCACATCCCGTGTTCGACGCTGGCCCAGGTTTGCAACAGCCCGACCGACAAAAGGCTCACGAGCACCATCAGCGCCAGCCCCAGGTTCAACGACCAGAAACTAAAGGACAAGGTCCGAGAGGTCCACTGCTTCCGGCGGGTGAGCCCGCGCAGGCAGAAGAGCATCAAGCCGATGCCCAGCATCCCATACACCCCGAATAGAGCGGCGTGACCGTGGACTGGCGTCGTGTTTAAACCCTGCATATAATAGAGCGCGATAGGAGGGTTGATCAGGAAGCCGAACAAGCCTGCTCCCACCAGATTCCAAAACGCCACCGCCACGAAGAAGAAGATCGGCCAGCGATAAGCCGAAACCCAGGGCCGCGCCCGGCTCAGGGTTAGATTCTCGTAACCCTCGAAGCCAATGAGCACCAACGGCACTATTTCCAAGGCGCTGAAGGTGGCGCCCAGCGCCAGCACCGCGGTCGGAGTGCCCGCGAAATAGAGATGGTGCATCGTGCCCAGAATCCCTCCTCCCAGAAAGATCACGGTCGAGAAAATGACCGCGCTCGTGGCGCTGCCGATCTTCAAGAGACCCATGCGGGTGAAGAGGAACGCGATGACCACCGTGGCAAACACTTCGAAGAACCCTTCCACCCACAAATGGACCACCCACCAACGCCAGTATTCGGCCATTGCCAGGTGCGTTTGGCGGCCCCACATCAAACCGGCGCCATAAAACAGACCGATAGCGGCCGAGGCCACGACGAAGAGCGCTAAGAGATGCCGATTGGGGCCGGGATTCTTGAACGCCGGCCAAAGGGAGCGGCCCACCAGGAAGAGCCACAGGAACAGGCCCACGAAGAGGAATATCTGCCAGAATCGGCCCAGGTCCACGTATTCATAGCCCTGATGACCAAACCAGAAGTTCGCCACCAACCCGAGCTTCTGTTGAACCCCCATCCATTCGCCGGCCATGGAGCCTACCACGATGGCTAGCAGGCAGGCGAACAAGACATTGATACCCAACCTCTGCCCTCGAGGCTCATAGCCTGAGACCGCCGGAGCGACGAATAGCCCGGTCGCCAGCCACGCGGTCGCGATCCAGAAAATGCCGAGTTGAGTGTGCCACGTACGGGTCACCGAATAGGGAAGCCACTTGCTGAGGGGAATCCCGTAAAAGCCGTCGCCTTCAACCCCATAGTGCGCGGTCACGGCTCCCAGGCCCACCTGTACCACGATGAGCGCCGCGACGATCCAGAAATACTTCAAGGTGGCTTTCATGGAGGGCGTGGCCTGAAGCGCGAGCAACGGATCGCGCTCCGGAACCTCGTTGGGTTCCTCCTCGCCCTGGCGTCGTTGAACCGCAAAATACCATACCATCGCTCCCACTCCGCCCAGCAACACTACAAAGCTTATCACCGACCACACCAGAATGGCGCTGGTGGGCCGATTGTCGATCAGGGGTTCCGGCGGCCAGTTCTGAGTATAGGTGATTTGGCTGCCCGGCCGCTCCGTGCCGCAGGCCCAAGCCGCCCAAAAGAAAAAGCAATTCATCTGGCGCTGGCGTTCCGGGGTCTTGATGGTCTCCACGGGAATCGCGTAACTTCTGCGTAATTCGCGCAACACCGGGTCATTCCCAAACAGGGAGGCAAAGTGAGCCCCGACCGCCTTGAAGGCTTCAGCCCGAGCGGCGGAAAGGACCAGGTCGCCGGTCTCGGGATGGTACGTATTGGAACGAATCTCTTGTTTGAGGCGTTGGCGCAGGGCCGCCTGGGCTTCCGCGTTCAATTGGCCGTAGCCTTTGGCGCCGGACCGCGCCGCCCAATAGTCGAGCAGCCACGTCGCCTCCCGGTGGAGCCAGTCCGCCGTCCAGTCCGGCGCCACATAGGCCCCATGCCCCCAGATGCTGCCCACCTCTTGCCCACCCATCGACTGCCAAACGTTCTGGCCATCCTTAATCTCCTGCCCGGTACAGAGCACCGTGCCATCGGGACCGACAACGCGCGCGGGCAGCGGAGGCGCTTGACGATAAATCTCGGCGCCGAAATAGCCAAGCACAAGGAAGGACAAACCCATGACGGCGATGAGGCTGAGCCACAAGTTACGATAGGACTTTGGTTTGCGGTTCATAGAGGGCAGAGATTATTGGTCGTTTCGAATGGCCTGGCGAAAAACCTGCCAGGCGGTTTCGGCCTGGCGTTCAATGTCAAATTCGCCGGCGCTCATCACCCAGAGGATGGCCGCTGGCTGGACTAACCCCAGGAACATGACCGCCAGCGAACCGGGTTCCAGGTTGCGCCGTATGTGCTTTTGCTTTTGGCCCTGCCGCACGATCTCGGCGATACCCTCCAGATACGCGCTATAGAGTTGGTAAACTCGTTGTCGCCGGGACCGGCTTCCGGCGAAGGCTTCCTCGGAAAAGACGACCCGGGGAATCGGAATCTCGCCTCGAACGAGTTGGACATGGCGAACCAGGAGACGATGGAGTCGATGAAGGGCGTTGTCAGTTTCCCGCCTGACCGCCTCAACGTTTTCCAGCAGTCGTTGCGCGACCAGATCCAGGACCGCATCGAGCACCTCCTCCTTGCTTGCGTAGTGCCGATAAATAGCCGAGGGCACTACTCCGACCTTGCGGGCGACCGCCGCGATGCTGACCTTCCTCCAGCCATGACGCAGCACCAGATCCAACGCCGCTTGGGCGATTTGATCTTGCCGGATCTCGGTTCGAGCTTTGGGAGCGCGCATCGAAATGATTAATTGTGAATCACGGTTCACAATATAACCCACCTCGTGGCGCGTGTCTTGATTTGCGTCAAGGTTTTCGGTGATCGACCGGGGCTCCCCCCTGGTCCCTCGCCGGCGATAACGAAGCGCGCCGTGAAGGAAATTGCGACCGGGCCGCGCCGTTCCTCTGTCGTGCCGTTCGTCTTGCTAAATTCACGGAGGAAGCGGATGCTATGCGCCAGCGGGCAAACAGGCCTCGGTTGGCCCTGCGGGTCCGTAGCGCCGCCTTGAAGGCGGCGGACCACACGGATATGGACACATCGAATCAGACGGCTCGCTCGGAACCGGGAACCATCCGTCCGGGCACTCTTTGCATCCACGCGGGAACGTACCATGACCCGCAGACCGGCGGGGCCTGCAGCCCCGTGTTTTCTTCGACGGCCTTCGCCTTCCCAAACCCCGCCAACGAGAACTTTTACCCGCGCTATTTCAACACCCCGAACCAGCGCGTGGTGACGGAGAAGATCGTCGCGCTGGAGCGCGGGGAGGGAGCGCTGGTGTTCGGCTCGGGCATGGCGGCCATCTCGACGCTGCTCTTCGCCCACCTGAAGCCGGGCGATCACGCGATTTTTCAGGCCGACCTTTATGGGGGCACCCTTTTGCTGGCGCCAGAACTGGCGCGCTGGGGTGTGCGGGTCTCTTTTGCCCGGAACACCGATGAGTTTGGCGCCGGTGTTCGGCCGGACACCAAGCTTGTCTATTGTGAGACCCCTTCTAATCCGTTGCTGCGCATTGTCGACTTGCCTGCCATAGCCGCAGTGGCTCGCGCGTGTGGCGCGCTATCCGTCGTGGATAATACTTTCGCCACCCCCATCAACCAAACGCCGCTTTCTCTCGGCGTTGAGGTGGTAGTCCACAGCGCTACCAAGTACCTCAATGGTCACAGCGACCTGAACGCGGGCTTCATTGTCTCTTCCCGCGGCATTCTGCAGCGCGTCGCGGAATGCGCGGTCAACCACGGTGGCATGCTGGACGCGCAAAGCTGCAGCTTGCTCGAGCGCGGAATGAAGACCCTGGCCGTCCGCGTCCGGCAGCACAACCTGAATGCCGCCCGGTTGGCGGTATTCCTTCGCAATCACCCTGCGGTGGCGACGGTCAATTATCCCGGGCTGCCTGAGCACCCCGACCATGCGGTGGCCCGCCGTCAAATGAACGGTTTTGGAGGCATGCTGTCCTTCGAGTTGCGCGACGCTCGACGGGTGAACGCAACGCTTGCGGCTTTACGCCTGATCATGCCCGCTTTGAGTTTGGGCGGCGTCGAAAGTCTAATCTGCGTTCCGAGCCTGACCACGCATCGCAAGCTAAGCCCGGAAGATCGGCAGCGGGCGGGCATTAGCGACGGACTGGTGCGGCTCTCCGTGGGGATTGAAGAAGCTGAAGACTTGGAAGCGGATCTCGCTCAAGCCTTGGAAGCGGGCGGGCATACCCCTTTCCCGTGTCTTCAGGGTCGCCGGAACAAAAACTCGGCTTGAACCTTTATCGTTTTGCCACCCATTTCCACCCAGGAATTCTGTTTGGATCAGCGTCCCGCCGGCGTGACCACTCGGTAGAACCGCTGGCCGACGCGGTTGGTGTCGGACAAGAGTTCGACGCGGTTGTTGGTTCTGGCGACCACGTCGCCAAGCTTGAGCCATCGACCGTCCGCGAGTTCATCCGCGAATTGCACGGTGTAAGTCTTGTTGGAAACGGCCCCGAACCCTAGCCAGACTCCGTTAGTAAGCCATAGGTCCAAGCGCAGTCCGCTCAGCGCGCTGGTGGGATCGGTCCCGGCTTGGTACTCCTGTAAATTTGTCAAGCCATCGCCGTCAGTGTCCAGGGCGGCATCCGCGGGGTCGAGCGGGTTGAGGCCATGGGCCCGTTCCCAGGAGTCCGGCATGCCGTCGCCGTCGCTGTCCGCCAAGGTGGACAGAGTGCAATAGGGACTGAAGGCGCCCGCTGGTTGGGCGGGGTTCTTGACCATGAACCGGAACATCAGGTTGGTGATGGTATTGGGCATGGTGTAAGTGAAGAAGCTCGTGGTTTCACTCTGGACCGTCCCATCGATCCGGTTGGTGTTCCGCTGCCATTCCACGGTAAAGGGAGGCGGCCAACCGGTCCAGGCGGCGCTGAGCGAAACCCGGCCGCCCACGGGGAGGCTCTGGCTGAGGGGAGGCTGGGTGATGACCGGCTGGACCAGCGGATAGAGCCACGCGCCCGCGCTCACCGCGCCGCAGTAGTCGTCGCGGACCCGCACCGAGTATTCTCCCCAATCGGCCATCTGAACATTGGTGATGGTGAGCGACTGATCGGTCGCGCCCGCGCGGTCCACGCCGTTGAATTGCCATTGGTACCGCAAGCTCGAGAGGGCGGTCGCCTGCACCGAGAATGTGGCATTGGTAGCTGGCGCGGCAGCGGGATCGGGCCTGATACGCAGGCTCACGCTCGTCGGCGCAACGAGGATCTGCGGCGGCGGCCATGCCCCCAGCACAGCGTCCGAACTACGGACACTGCCGGCGCCGTTGAACACGACCGCGCTGTAAGCCCCGGCCTGGTTCGTCTGAACCTCGGCCAATTCCAGCAGCGCATGGGTCGCCCCGGGGATGGGACTCCCGTTCTGACGCCACTGGTACTGCAGCGGCTCAGCTCCTGTAGCGCTCACCTGGAACTGAGCGTCCGAGCCGGCGCACACGAACACGTCCATGGGGTTCTCGATTATCGCCGGGGGCGCGCCCACGCCCAGAGTAGCGCCGACATTGGGCGCGGCGGCCAGCCAACTCACCGGATCATTCCCGTAGTAACCCGGTCCGAGTCGTTGCAAGGAGGCCCCGTCGCCGTCAGCAGCCTCGGGCCAGGGAGCGGAATTATCGTAGGCCAGCTTGTCCGCCGTCACAAAACCGGGCGCGCCCGTCTTGAACAGAATAGGCTTTTTCAACTCCACGTCTTCCCCCGCGTTGTCCAGGTTGCCGGCGAACGGTCCAAACACGGGTACCCCCGAGGGTACCGCGTAGAGTTGGGTGAAACGCGCGAGCGCGGCGGAGTCAGCCACCGGGTCGAAGCCCACCACCAACGCGTAACCTCGCGCGGGCAGCGTCACGGCCGAGGGGAATTGAAAATCCACTCCACTGGAAATTCGCCAGGTATTGGTTGGGGCTTCAGGGTTAAAGAGCGGCTGGATGTTAGTGGAAGTATTCCACACTTCCACGAACTCATCCCGGGTGTTGTTAGTTCCTCCCAGATCCGGCGGGTGATACATGATTTCGTTGAGGATAATCGGGCTGAGGCGCGGCCCGACATTGGCCGCCCCAAGGGAGACTGACTGCTGCGCGATAAAGTGGTCCGCGCCCGTGCTCGTTACATACCGCCCCACGCTCACTCCCTCCTCGGTCGCGCCAAAACTCCAACCGCTTGCGTAGCCCGTCAGCAGTCCGTCGGCATCGGCGCTAAAAAGATATACCTCCCCACCCGACGGGCTGAACGTAAAGGCGTTCGCGCCTTGGACGGGAGAGTTGAAATCGTCCTCCGTGAACACCGCAAATTCGCCGCTGGCCAGCGCCAGGTTGAAGGGCAGCCGAAACTTCCGAGGCTGGTGACGATCATCCGTCAACCACCACCCGCTCAGGTCCGCTGGAGCGTCCCCCAGGTTGGCGAGCTCCACGCCGACCTTTTCCCCGGCAGCGGGACTGGCGAGGAGTTCATTGACGACGACCGGGGGAAAACTGGGCGGCAAGGGGTCCGCCGCGCCCGGAGAGCCGCCCGCCACGCCGCTTGCCCGCCAACTGGCATTGGCGCCCCAGGTGGAGACCGGCGCAGTATCATCCTGGATCACCAAGGCAAAACCCAAACCGTCGGTGATGGGCTGCCAATTATCGGAGTAGCTGAAATCCAGAATGGCGCGGCCCGTCGCGTCCTCCAGGCGCAGCCGTTCTCCCGAATTGCTCAAGTTACCTCCGTAGGCGCCGCCAACGGAGGCGGAGTTACCGTAGCGGAAATTAAACGCAGCCTGATTCTTGACTAGCACCAACCGATCGCCAGCCGCCAGGATTCCCTGGTTGAAAGTAAAGCTGATGCCGTTTACAAACCTCAAGCCCGCCAGGCTCAGTGGCGCCGCGCCCACGTTGCGCAACTCAATGAATTCGAAGTCCTCAGCGTTGGTGAATCCCGCGGCCCGCTCCGTCGCGCTCAACTCGGCCGGATGGTACATGATTTTAGTAATGCGCAACGCCGCCAGGTCGGGGTTGGCGAAATCCGCCTGGTCCAAAGCGCTCCAGGTCCCCGCGCTCAAAACCCGGGCGCGCACGCGGGCGCTGCTCGACAACGCCACCGGGTTCGTATAAACCAGCGCCGCGCCGCTCAGCGCGCCGCCCACCCTTCTCGGGTCGGTTCCATCCAGCGTATAATAAATGCGCCCGGTGGCGTTGCTCTGGACCATCGTCAGCAGGAAGCCATTCGTGATGTTGCCGCCGTGCTGGCTGAAGACGGGCGCGGAGACCGCGGGATAGAGACCATAGCCCCGGAGCTGTTGCATCACGATGCCCGACCGTACCGGAAGGTAGGTTCTCAGGAGCCAGTCCCGCTCGCGGATCCAATCGGATTGATCCTGCGGTGGGTTTAGATTGTCGTCCCCCCAGCGCGCTGATTCGGGAATAATCGCCGCTTCCACGGAATCGGCCAAGAGCTGATACCGGTTGGAAAGCGCCAAGGGAGTAAGCAAGCCGTTATTGAAGAACAACCGGTGAACGCGATCCGCGAAGTCCAGGCGGTATTCCGGCAGGCTCTGCAAGTAGTAATTGGGGGCGGCTACCCAGGCGGACTCGAGCCCAGCCCGCGGGGCGATCATGTTGGTCGGAGAGCGGTCGAGGTTATTCCCCATCGTGTTTTCGAAATCCCAGGAAAAGAACTTGAAGCCGGTGCTGTCAGCAGAGCGCAAGCGGCCGAACCAGAAGTTCTTGTTAGGCCAGTCCCAGTTGCCGCCCCACATATTCATGATCATGTAATCAATGTAATTCTGCTTATCCAAATAGATCGGATACGCCGGATTGCGCGCGCCGTCGGCATTGTTGCCTTGCATTTTCTGGTAGTTGGCCAGGCTGACGGGTAGTTGCACCAGACCAATGAACGTGTTCCAAGCCTGCAGATCCCCATTCTTGATGTCGCCCGCATTGTTGGAATCCCACGCCTCGGTCGGGCCGCCAAAATAGGAGGAGCAGAAATCTTCGTTGGGGCGTTCGACCAAGTGGTATAGGCCCCAATACAGGCCGTCCAGGTAAAGATGCACGAACTTTCCATGCGAGGAGGCATCGCCCATGGCGAGCTGCAGGAGATGGCCGAACTGGTCCCGGATAAACTGCTCGGTGTCCTTGGCCGCGCTCCAGGCGTAGCCATCATTGGCCCCGGCCCGCAGCACGAGGGTGTCGAAATCTGTCACCGCGTCCGATCCTGGAAAGAGGTCTTGATGAAGCTTTCCGGGACCATAAAGCGACTTGAAAAGAACGCGGAAGGAGTGCTTGTGGGTCACTCCCGTCTGGCGAAAATATCCACCCTGGATCCGCAATCCGCAGTCCACCTGAAAATCGCTTTCTCCGTTGGTGTTGACCATTTCCAGAGAGGCCGGGCGTTCCCAAGCCAACCCGCCGCTGGTGGGATGGGCATAAATTCCCGTGGCGGAGTCAAATAGGTTGGAGATAGTGGTGGTGACAAAGAGCGACGGCAGGGAACGCAAAGTGGACTGCATCTGGCTGGCATTCGGGCCGGTGATCCGCGGATCCATGGCGTAATCGGCCGCCAACCCCGCCCAGGAACCGGGGAAACCCGCAGCCTGCGCGCTGA
>Ga0316217_10004054_pt1 | contig 16145 bp, 5 predicted proteins | sample 1anoAmetaG_FD_203633 | JGI IMG/M metagenome (GOLD analysis project Ga0316217, IMG submission 203633) | Freshwater microbial communities from Trout Bog Lake, Wisconsin, USA - 1anoA | ecosystem: Environmental > Aquatic > Freshwater > Lake > Hypolimnion/Profundal zone | place: USA: Wisconsin...
GACTATAAAATGACTAGAAGTAAATCCTTATTATTTCAAACTCAAAAAGTAGTAGTTTTAAGTCCTCAATGCAGATGTGTATTTTAAACTGAAATGAACTTCTAATTTAGTGATGATTGCATCAGATTAAGTTGATTAACGACTCATGAATATTACTACCTTATAGGACTTTTTATTTTTGCCAACTAATAATCATCAAATCGAAAACTTGCAATTACATTCCTCTTAACTGATAAAGGACTAGTACTCAAAGTTGAAGGAGCACTATAGCTCAGGTAGTAGAGCTATCTTGCTAGATTCGATATTGCTCAAGAAAAAACATAAACCAGTTGAGATAGCATTGTTTTTATAGGATTCGAACCGAAAAAATGAAGCTGATGAATTAGTAATAGTCGGCTTATTCATTAATTATTTTGAGCTTTGAGCTGGAGCGCATGGTTTCTTTTTAGTTAGGCTGAAAGCTGGAAAGAACCCAAAGATTTATTGAATACTTCAGTAAAAAAATAATATTCCCTAAGGGCATGATTTAATGTTTATATAACAATCAAGAGAAGATTTGCACAGAGAAAGGAGCAAAGTATCTCAATCCAATCTATATGTTGTCAGAGGCCTCTTAGTAACAATCAACATACGCATGTGGAGTTATCGGATGCTCTTCAACTGGGAATTTGACAAGTGTTTGCAGCCTTAAACTCCGATATTGTTAAATCCTTTGTTTTACTATGGTTACTCAGGATGCAGATTTACAAATTTTTCCAATTAGATTTTCTCAAAAATTGGCATCCTAAGTCTCCAATTTGGTTTTTCTCTATTTGGTGATCTTATTTACGTAGATTAAGAGTCCGAAGATTGGTCCAGCAGGCAGAAGCTAAGTATTTGCATCCTTAATTTGAAAACAAGTTGTTTTCTAAATTAGGAATTGACTACGAAGGTTAAGCAACTGCAGTTAGTTCCATTGGCAAGATGCTAAGTATTTGCATCCTTGATCTGAAATTTTATTGAAGGCTAAATATTAGTGTGCTTACCTAAGTAGATTGATTGGAGGTGTCTCCATTCTGTCTAGGCTATATATCTGCAACCAAGACCTCCAATCCCATTCTCAGCTAAATTAATTTATTATTACTCAAGGTGATTTTTCTTACATTTTTTAGCGCACCTAGGGCTTTACAGCCTGAATCTCCGAGGCCCTTCCATCCTTATTTCAAACATAAATACCTAATGAGTATCTTCCTCGTTTTCCGCAAGATGATAATGGTCGCTTATTTTCATTAATTTTTTATAGATATGCGGATAGAATGAAGTATATGGAAGCACTATCTTTTAGAACTTGTATAAATAAGCTATTTCTCAACAAAGGAGAGATTTTATGGCTGTAGAGTTATAAAATTAGCCTTGAATACATTTAGATAATTCTTATTTGCAAAATATGGGCTTGACCAACAAGATACAAATGGAGCTATTAATCTTGGTAAAACTTAATGGAAGTTGAGCTTTACAGATAATATTGTCGGCTATTCGCTTTTACATGACAATTGGATGTATATCTATTGCTGGTTAAAATAACTCAAATATTTTGAGTTTTGTGGTTTCTTTTTTAATTTATCGTTCGATCGTATTATGGCCTTTTTTTATCTTTCTGAATTTTCAACAGTTTTGGATCTGCAAACAGCTCAGAAAACTCACTTATTCTATGATTTGACTCATTTGTAGATTTTATTTGCGTTTTACATCTAATGATTTTAGAAGTCCAAATTTAAAAAACCATGGTTGTTAAGATCTGGCAATCAAACTAAAAAGCCAGGAGCCAAGTTGCTGCGGATTTCTGTTTCGCAGATTGCTCTTTCTTCAATAACTAGTAAAAATGGTCATATTCAAGAAATTAAATACTATGTTCTACTAATAGAAATCATGGGATGCTCTCATAGTTGAGTTTAGAAAGCATTCCGCAACCAAGGCTATCTTTTTTGCTGGCCCTAATATTGTTCACTCTTAAAATAACTGAACTTTATCTGTATTGATTCCTTCAATATAGTGGCAATACCTATCTCTCCTAAATATTTTGATCTGTTTTTAGGTCTTTATTGGAGTTAATAATCTCAAAACTATCTTAAATCAATGCTTGTCTTGTTCTAGTGTCCTACTAAGTTTATTGGGATGTTCCTACCAAGTTTATTGGGGTGAGCTCTCCTCTGCTTGCTTGAATTAACAAAAGGGTGGCTTTGATCTTATATTTCAAACAACAGCAATTTATAAATAGCTGCTAGTCTTTGGTAATGAATATCAAGTATGCTGCTGAAATCTTAAAATAGATTATTTGTTATAAGAAAAATAATAAAATAATAAGTACTAGTTAAGAAAGAATGGGCAATACTCCGGGAAAATAGATAAATAGTTTAGCTGGGCAATGTTGTTAAAAGGCAACCTTCAAATCAACCAATTAATCCTATACTAAGACTGAGCTTTTCGAAGAGTCTGAAAATGATCCATATCAAGTAGCTCCCCCAATGGCTATCACAATCAAACTGGCCAATCAATAATCTGTCTAAGTTGAAGTAAAGCGGTAAGCGTTGGTAATCGACATCAAGTAGCAGATCTACGACAAGATCTCTAAAGAATTGAAGGTATAGTAGATGTCACTGTTTCACAGGGGCAGGTAGTATACTAATCAAGAAAACATGATGGCTGTTTATTGTGAAGAAAATAGCTTCGCGATCCGTGAAAATCGAAAGCTGTGTTTTGTTATCTAACAGAAAAGAACTGGCTCACTCAATAACTCTCGTAACAGCACAAGCATGAGGTAAGACCGCATCAGCGGTGAAAAGGCGCAGATCTAAATGTCGTGCGGGCACTGGTTTAGCTAATCTACAATCATCGGCCAAATAAAACATGTGATTGAGTCAAAGGGATATGAACTCAGATGTGTCTAATATGATCAGGACCAGAATAGATGTGAAGGTATTTGGTAACTCAAGGAATGCAAAAAGTTCCTTAAATAAGAAGAATTTCAAGCATTCTCACAAGGTTTGACTTCAAATTATTGTTCTAAGAATTGGAAAAAATGCCCTTACTGCCAAAATTATGCCTAAAAAGGCAGACTTAAATCGAACCGAGTACGCTGTATTAGACCTAGCTGCTATTCCAAAAACGACTTTTGTTACTTTTGTCTAACCGAATGGAAGCCTGGCCAACCTTAGTGCATAAGTAAGACTTGTACCTAAACAAACTACAGCTTAGCTACATCCCCGAAATTAGTATTCTCATTGAAGGATGAGAATGGTTGCTCATCACAGGTTTAAGTGCCCAAACGCAGACTTTGTCCTCAATGCAATGTGATGATCTAACATGGGGGTTATTGTAAGCACATGACATGCAAAGATTGTTCGACTGAGTTTTGCTTTGTCTGTCTCAGCCTTCCCAAATCCAACAAGCATTGGCCATGTGGTTCGAGAGATAATTACTGTCAAAAAGGCGTTGCTCCCATTCAAAAAACTAGCATAATGTGATTTAAGTATCTATTTTCAACGCATACTAACTATCAAAAATTTTTGTTAAATAGTTTTGAAAGTTTTGGCAGCTATTATTGAAAGACGAATGCTGGGAACTTGTTAGGCCTTCCAAGGGTTCTGCCATGATTGACTAAAAATTTATTTTTTGGATTAATCAAAATTTTTTGGCTAGTTTCAACATTATTCTCTTCATAGACCAACGCACCTGGATTCAGATCGATCTCAACCTCTTTCAGGTCAAACTCAGTCGAACTCTAATAAAGATGCCGATTTAGAGCAAATGGTGGCTCTAGCAGGTATTAATAATTCCAATGGCTGCGAGAAAACTTATATTTTCATATTATAAAAAGTATCAGTAGATTTAAATTAAAGAATAACAATATGGCTACACTGATCTCAGATATAGGTGAGACTGCAGAAACCCAGATGGTTTTGACGATAAAAACAATCAATGGGTAATCCGTCTAAACCAAATTAAATCGCTAGGCTTTGGGAAAACACATAAAGTAGCACATTTATAACCACATCACCCAATCTCTGAAGGTATCGCAGATGGAGCTGATTCATAACTAAATCTAAATCTAAAATTAGTAGAGCATTATGGTCATCTACATGATGTAAGACAAGCCTTTTATAATCTAGCAAGTCAAGACCTTTATTTGGAATACATCCTGCTTAGACATAGAGAAGGATAGATAAGATCCGATTAGTTGCGAGATCGGAGTTGCTAAAATGTGCTGTGGCCACTATATTGGCACTTAAGCGATGACATAAAAAATAAAGGCCTTGATTGCTACAAAAAAGTATGAAATTAGGTGCGGCGATGTCGATGAGTTCACTGGGAAGTAATGCGATGTTTAGTGGGACTTCAAAGTTTGCATAAAAGTTGGTATCTTTACGAAAGAAGAAGTCTAACAATTTTAAGAAGGATTGAGTCAAAACTGGATTAAAGATAATTGCAAAAGCTGTCCAAAATGCAAATATCATATCTCCAAAATCAACCTTAACTCCAATCGAGTGAGATGTCCTAATTGCGATTCTAGTGACTTTTGCTACATTTGCCTGAATGAATGGATTGGCGGCTAATCTAACTGCGGTAATGAAGAGTGTACACTAATAGTCAACTTTGTCTAAAAATCCCCCAAGGAAAGATAATTTTGGTTGACAGATGCATAAGACGGCTATACGAAAAAAAGCTATATGGCACCTCGATATCGGCTTTGCCCTACTTGTAGCAACTTGATTGAGCATGGCTAAAAATGTAAACACATGACTTGTAATGAGTGTTTCACTGAATTTTGCTGGATTTGCCTGAGTTTAGAAAACTAGACCGAAGGATGGCCTTGTGGCTAGCCTTGGTAATTTTGCGGGAGAATAGCCTAAAACCAAAGAATAACCACCCAATGATTTAAATACTTTATGCAAATTACAGCAATTCTGAATCATTTTATGCTTTATCCGGGGTAGGCCTGATTATAAATTGTGGATTTTGACATTTTATACTTAAGCTATAAAAATGCTAATCTGATTTATTAGAAGTTTGCAAGAGCCAAAGAGAGTGGATGCCATCTTTCTTGCACAATGGCCAAGAATTCTATCTTTCGTTAGCACAGCTTGAGGTCAAAAAAAGCCAATCGATATCTTCCCACGATTTTTAAAAGTAAAAAAGGTTTTAAGATTAGACTGCTTCTTTTACTTTAAATATTCTAGAAAATTAGCTACAATGCCCTCGTACTTCACTTAAATCCAATTTACAGCAAGAATATGATCTCATAACCCTAATACTGGCTTCTTTTTAATCATTTGACTAATGAAACAGTTTATGCTCTAAGTTATAGCTTAGTTATTAGTGCGAATGTTTATTTGGCATGCTTTTCGAGGCTAATCATTCATTCTAGAAGTTCCAAAGCTTGCGAAGAGTTCAATCATCCGTCCTTCCACCCACTCCTCACGTGAATAGTCTTTTCCCGAGGTTTTTACTACGTCCATCTAACCTTTGATCTTCATCCTGATTCGTTGGTTGTTGTTCTGAGCAGATATTCATGGATATCTTTCCTACTTTTGAGTAGGAGCTTCCCTAATCAGATATAAAGCCTCTTTTTTGACGATACTTCCTTATGCCCGCCATCTCCATATTGTTGTTGGCATGAAATGTAGTTATGTTTACTTCAAAAGATGAGCCTCTTGGCTCTCCGCTCTCATTCGAGCATTTACCTTAGTTCATCAGTGAATATGTCTGCTGGGAAGCATTGCATTCTAAGTTTTGCAATCTAATCAAAAAATAAGTTAGCGAACCTTTCTGCTGCTTATGGGATCATTTTTGGGTGGGAACTTTACTGCTTGATGGAATAAACCCTGTTTCTTATTTATACGCGTCTTTTGGGGCTATGACAAATACCAACTATCTGCCGAAGCTTCTCAGTTTTCACCGTTTTCTCGATAATTGGCTTACTAAAATGCTCTTTTGCCAACCTTCTGCAAAAATATACATTCAAAGTATAGACGTGACTTTAAAAGCGATGATTTCCTCCCACTTTTATAATAAATAAATAAGCAATGGACATATAAGATGACTCAAATGTCTTTTCTGATACATATGGTTATTCCTAGCCCTAGCCAGAGCCAAAGCCATAATATCCATGGTTGTCGCAGCCTATAGTTGTCGAAGAGAAGTACAGAAAATTAGTCTTGGAATGCAGACAAGAGTTCTAAACAAAACTTATAGGCCTGCCAAATCTTGAACAGATGCTAATTTAAGCTCGAAGTCCAGAATAAAAGATCAAGGTTTTCATTTTCTTGAGAGGACATATTTAACGGATATCAGAAAATAAGTAGCAGCGAACTTATCTATAAAAGAAAATTGATCTAGTTAGTATTCTCAAATAAGCCTGCTAAGTACCTTGTGGTGACCAGATGCAGCTTTAACTCTTAAAACTCTTCCACTCAATTTATAGAAAAAAATCGGTGCTTCTATATCCAATTACTAAGGAAAATATCCAACTTTTAGGATAAATACTATCTAGAATGGTTAATTTCAATTCCACATATTTTCAATTTGTCGCGAATCTTTACATAAGCCATATTTTGCACCAGCAATATGATGGGGTTCGGTAATGTGTGGGAGACTTCTTAGATAAAATACTTCCTTCATTCTCTTAAGAAAATTTGAAGCGCTGTTTGTCACCTCAGCTAATTTCTATTCTGATCTTCCTTCTACAAAAGTAGGATCTCAGCTTATAGATCTACAAAATGGTGCTTCCTAAAAGTATTAATCTGGCTTTGATTATCCTCCAAGATCCAAAACGTTTATACTGCCCACGGAATTTGTTGAGAACAATAGCGGTTTCCCTATGTATTAAAGAACAGTATTTCCTCGAGTAAAATGGGCCATTTTTATAGTTGTTAAGATGCACAAAAATTTATTCGATTGAATTTACTGGTCTATTCAAACAGGTTTTGAAAAGATGCAAAACATATGATTGGATCGACGAATTTATGTAGACTTTGAGCTTTTTTGCTCATAACAAGGATTAAACGAACCACATATATATTTTTCTTGCAGCGAAGGAACTTTTTGGAAAACAACATAAGCTATCATAAAAAAGCCGCAGCCTTTTGCGTAGCATTCTTTAAATAGCCATCTCTTTTCGGTTACCTGAATAAACAGAATAAACTTAGTTTCTCTTCAGTACCTACCTCGCAGCTGCCCAGAGTAAATAATCAACGCTGACTTATGAATAATATCTACTAGTGGTCAAAAAAATGTTCGAAATGTATAAAGCCCAAAAGCCACTACTTATACCTGATGAACGATAGGCAGCAATAGATAGAATGAGTCAATGGACACCGATTCGCAGGTATCAAATCCGAAGCCCATATATTGTAGAACAATTCTAAAAAGTTTTATTACCAAGTTTTATTAGTCTTGATCACGCAAAATACAAAGGAGAGTCGCCTCTGATCTCTTATAGTTGCATATTTATGTAGGTTTTCCCAGGCCAACACGGATTTGATTTGCTTAAAATATATCGCTAGCAAGTGGGGTTAAGAGAGCCCATAAATTTTTGATCTATGCAAGCTATAAGTAAAGCATTTTTTATTTATCACAATTTCGGATTCTTATCTTCTTGGAATGAAGACACCAATAGAGCAAAGTTAAGCCAACTACAGACTTATTTGCTTAGTTATTATTAGGCCTAGAGTTAGAACAGTTGCAATCCTAATCAGCAACTTTTAGTCTAATCATTATCTTTTTTTCATGGAAATTAAGGTTTTTTGGTGAAGACCTTCCTCATATGATTCTTTGTACGTTTAGCTCGTTGAGTTAAGTAATAAATATCAGCAGTGATTTGATTTAAGAAATGTCAACTTGAGTTTAAATAGTAAAAAATTATATGTTTTAGCTGATAAACATAGGCATTCTTCAAGCAAGGATCAATTTTGAGTGAAATCTTTGACCAAGGATTACACAAATTTCCTGCCAAATGGCTCGAACACTATCCTGATTGACTTCTTCATTTTATCTTCAGTTAACACCTCTTCTGGCGATTCTTTGTTAGACTCCAAGATATGTTTGACCAGATATTCCTTGGCGATATTGGTTACTGCAAAGCATATATCCGATTTTTTCAAGCTGTACATATCCACCATTTGCGCCAAGATTGCTCGATGTTGAGATTAAGTTAAGGAGGTACTGTTTGCCGATAGCAGCTGCTCATAGAATTTAAGTAATTGGATGCTATCCGCCTCTCTTTTCGGCACTTTGCTTCTCATTAAGTTCTATAGCAGCTGATTCAGCAGTTTGCGGCATGGCGGCTCGAGAAGGTCAGCTTGCCTCCAAAGTATTTAGATGATTATCAGGATTTATAAATATAGTCTTTTGTCTTGGTTATCCAAAAGGAAGAGCAGATGCTACAAAATCTCTTCTGTTACTATCTTTTTTACACTTAAAGAGTTGGTTGCCCATCTATATAGTTCCAAAAACTATTTTGAAAAGTATTTTACGATCTTCAGCAGCTAATAGACCTATTCATGACACTTTGGCATAAACTTAGGGTTGGTGTTTACCAGGTAGGTAGTCAGCTACTGCGTAAGAAACCTTACTTATTTTACATCATATTCTGCGAATATGAAAGGGATGAATTTCATAATAGCTAAGATTTGTTTTTCATCCAGTTCTAGAATGGACAGTGAAGCACCAGAAAGTGTTTCGGATATGAGCTGGATGTATTCCATGTAAGCTTTTTTTAGCTTATGTGTGGTGATAGAAATCTGAAGCCTCTCAATCATATTTTCCTGGACAATCAATATCAATGTCTCTTGCTTTCTAATGTCTATTAAATGAAGAAGTAGATCGACAGTCTGCTAAATGATGCCTTTGGTGCTGATTTCTATGGCAGACTTAATCATTTTTATCACTAACTAGAAGTTGTCTTCGAATAACTTTTTGTAGCTGAACACTTTATAATAATTTGAAAATATTTGGCCAATAAAAGAGAGGCTGCAGCAAGGACTTTAATTTATATTACTTTAAGTGACTTGGATGCTTAGGTCCCTATTAAGCCCTTGAATTTCTGTTTTCTAAGGCTTTTAATTGTTCCATTAAGGAATTTCGAAAAATCTGAGCAAAAGTAATAATCATCAAATAATCAAAGTGTTGAGAAATCAAAAAAGTAGTGGTATGGGAGCCACATATAGAACAGCGGTAAGTTCTGTATTTAGTTGTGTTGCTAGCTCTGTGGAAGTTAAGCTGGGCTAGAGGGATCAGGAGATTCCACAGCCTCAGCCTGCTACTCAAGTTGAGGCTATCGGGAGGCCTTTCTTGAGTAGTGGGCTGTTTTTTTTTTAAATATTTATCCTGTTTTCCTATATTTCTTCAGAATTAACTTTGCTGTTTATAATTTTATTTTGAGTCTTTTCGCTGAGTAGGCCTGAGTTTTTTTTTGTGCCTCTACGAGATCTATTAATGCCTCACGTTTCTATGTTATCAAATCCTTACTTTCACAGATATGCGGCAGTATTTTTTTGGCATTTGATATTATTATAGATATTGGAAAGAAAAGAAAAGATTTAAACCCAAGCCCTAATTTGTATTTAATTCTCTAATTTTATTCAACTAACTCTCGCCCACCTCTGAAATCCTGAAACTCTAACTTAGGATCGGATGTTTCCAGCACATTTTTTGTTTATTCACGAGATTCTCCTGGACTACCAAAATCATTTAAAAAATCGAATAGCTGGTTTGAAAAATCTATTTATTCCATCGTATTAATGGATTTAGAGTTTCTTACGCAAATGTAGAGTGTTTGTAGAGTGTTTTTGGTTTTGGATTTGGAGATTTGTTTTATTTGTTATCGAATTTTTTTAAACAAAGCTTTGAGCTAAATAAATAAAGATGGTGGGTTGTTAATTATATAATGTAGGCTTCGAATGAATAATAACACACTTTTCTGACTTTTCTAGGCATAGAAAAAATTTTCTTTATTTTTTAGAACATAGGAGATGGTATTCTTCTAGAATTTCTTTCTAAGCTATCATGAGTTTAAGAAGGTTTTTCGAGCGTTCTCACTATATTTTATCTAGATAAAATGTTTGTGAGTCAATGATCACCTTTACCAAAAGGCTGAGTCATTCTAACGTTATGACCTCAATACATTTGTTATGATCTCGATGCTTGAGCCTAAACCAAAGATATTTGATAGATAAACTGCATTCAAAAATAAATCAGTATGTGTATTTTGCCCATTGTAATCCTGCCCGGCTAGAATTTTAATGAGTAATGGGCTATTAAACATCATGAAATATCAAATTATCAAACTAAGTGATAAAATTCGTTCTCTGCCTCTTTTCTGCTTCAAATTTTTGCTGTTCTTTTTTAATGAGAGAAACAATATTTTGATGCTAATTATCGGTGGGTTTTCTATAAATAAATCTCGAAATAACGTAAATAATATCAACAATTATAGGTATATTCTACTCCCTATCAAGTAACTTAGAGGCAGTTAAATCAATAGTCTTTTTGCAACTATTTATTTGCCTTTCTAAACAGGAAAGTCTTCTTTGACCGGACCAACTGAAGTTCGCCATTCGATAGCAAACATCCTCCTTTAGGAAAGACGATCATGCAGCTAAGATATAGAGCTAAAATGCAATAATCCCCAAAGGTAAAGGGCTAAGGACTAGTTCTATTCATCCGGGTTAGGATGAGGCAAGAAAGTCTATTGTATCGCTACCAGATATACGGCATCCTAACAATTAGCTAGAAATATTTTGAACTAACACGGTAAAACAAACTTTCCGATCCCTCAAAATCCCTGCTATGGATTTTGGAGATTAGCTGCATAAAGATTTGAAAAGTCAAATCTAATATCTTTCTTTTCCAAGTTCCCAAAAACTATAAAAAGCTGGAATACACTGAAAAAAACTAAACAGAGTCTGGGTTTTTATAAGCATTGAAGATCCATCGCTCTAATTTTTTATTTAAGGCAAAAGTAGCAGCGAAAGACTATTCTGTTTTTAAATGTATCAAAATGAGGCAAATTAGATGTATTGTTTGCTGATCAAAAAGGCTTAAGATATTTCAGCAACCGATAAAATAATAAGGATAGCAACTAAACAGCTTATGCTCCACAATCAATAAAATATACATGAATTTAGCTAAGTTGCCAATATCTTTCTTTTTAATGAGGATTCATTCCTTGTCTGACATATAACTTCAAAAGAAACAAATGAAATTAGACCAAATGACGACAAGGTAGCTCAGCAGACTTCTAATAGCCCTAGTTTTGTTTGTTAGTTGCCGCTAGTTTATTTACATCAAATTCGCTCTAACTGGATTAGAATTAATTAGTAAATTATTAATTAGCATGGAGCCCAAAAGAAAACACCCATACTTACCCAAAAAAACCATTTCCAAAGACCATAGCTAGAAATTTAGTAAGTCAGTAATGGAAAAAGGCAATAAGGGGACGGAAGATTAGGCACAGTCTACCCATAGGCACAATAAATCAGCTGACACGGTAATAGCCAATATCAGCAATTTATCATTGGCAAAGAATACCAAAATAAAGCATTTGAGCGAGAGGAGGGAATAGTAGCAAAAAAGTATACAAAGACAGCTGGAGATAGCTCTGGAAGCCAAGGAGAAGTACCATAATAGGCTGAATTCAGATAAGCTTTATCTACAATATGATATCAACCCTTTTAGTTAGGTATTCATTGGAAATAAAAAATAATGGGTTAGTGAGTTAGGCAGCCAAGAAACAAATCGATTGAGGCCCAAGATTAGTTTTTTGGAGGCAATTTAGGACAAAAAGACTAAAAGTTTATATAAAGAGTTTTAGGAAAGAAAGAAAATTAAGTCGAACTAAGCTATCAAATTAATGGCCAATAGACCAACTAAAAGAAGTTCTGAGACAGAGCAGCTCATCTCTAAGCATTTGAAGCCGGCATCCGTTATAGATTATAACAGCGAGAAATATAACACTTAAATATTTAAAAAGAGCGACTTGCAATAGCTCCAATAGATTGTATCAATCAAAGAAGAAAGCTTTTTTCTGCAGAAGCGGGACCGGTAGTACTTTAATTTATTCGAGGTAGTAAGAAACCCCAAGCACGTGATGTTCCAGTCAGGAAAGCAGCAGCTATCAAACTCACGCTTTTTGTTCGTACTCATCTACAAGTACAATTAAGAAAACTACGCCTACGAGTGCACTAGGAACCTCTCAACTCATGCACGCACTGCGGCCGTTACTAGTGATTCGGATAAGATCCCAGAGGATTACAAGTTTGGGGAAATGCATTTCCAAATAGATGTAAATAGATTACGATTCGATGATTTAATCTTTATAGCCAATGGCTAGCTTACTCCCGAAGTTGCCGTTTGCAAGCTGGAATTTTATGAGAGGTAAGCCATTCAGTATACCATTATTAACCAGAACATATATCGTGAGATCAAAAATAATCAACAGAGTTAGGAAGAAGCAGAGAATAGGCAGTAGAAGATTGGAGACGATTACTTTTAAATAAATAGGCTTTAATACGAAAAACTGATCTAATTCACCAATAAATAGCTTCAGTAAATCGAGCTCTCAACAAAGGAACTCTAGTAATTCAAGAACCTGCTTCAGAGACAAATGCATCTGGTTTAAAAGAGAATAAAAAATAGAGCTCTCCACAAAGAGAAAGAGTAGCGGCAAAATGAGATTTTGCACAACCAGATTTAAAGGACTAAATAAATTATGTCTAACAATAAAGACGAGGTTGAAAAACACATCAAAAAGAGTAAAGTCCAAAAACATAAAACCGTGAGCTTGCTTGTGAAGGATTTGAATAAAAATTTGCAGCTGAAGCATCGCTTTTAGAGATTGACCAACAGTAGAAATAAATTGCAGAACTAGAAAAAGTTAAACAGGAAATCAAGGCCGACATCCAGATTGAAATCGAACTAGAAATCGGTACCCAAGCAAATCAGCTTGAGAGGGCATATTGAGTTCACTAAGGGATGATCAACTGATAAGATTACATTATTTATCTTGAGTAAAGATATAGGCTGGGTGTGCTCAAAAGGGTGTCTTTGCCTATTTTACTAAAACTATTAAGTTTTTCAAACCAATGATCATTATCCAATTATAACAATTTACTATTGTTTAAAAGCAAGAATCTTCTTCAATCATGGAGGTGATCATTTTCTTTGCCTTTATTTCAAATATTTCATCATATGATCGTGTTGTCGTTCTGGCGGATACTTTACTCTTGACTAGGTAGTGGAAAATCTGCCCTCTGGCTGCAATATTGTATCAGACTGCACGTGGGTAAACACTGTTGAAGTTATTCTCCAAGGCTCCTTTCCCTATTAGATCTCTTTCTTTGCCAAATTTTGTACTTCCTCCGTATTTATGGCTTAATGAAATCCACTTTAGATATATCCTCCAGTCAGATGCTACAACTATGTGCCTGCTTGCATAAACAACCATCCAGGAGGCACCCTCACCTTTATCTTCTAGCCTGTCGGCAGCCAAATAAAAAGTCCAGGGAAGGTGCTCCTGCCATGTACAGTGAAAAATCCGAAGTCTTCATGTATTCCAGCAAAAGCTTCCCCTGGATTACATCTTTTTAGATCAAAGCCAAGAGGCGCTAATTTATTGGGACCTCCATTCAACTTAGATGAAAAGATTCCTTTTTTGAACCCAAACCCAAGCTAGAGCATCTCTGTAACTGTTATTGCAGAGTTCAAAGTGCTATTGCCCCAGTCGTCCATTTTTTCCTCGAATTCTGGAAAATCTTCGGGTGGCCTATTTTAGGGTACTGCCTAACTGTTTACCTTGCCAATATTCCACAGATAGCGCATGGTTCTCATAGGCTGTGGAGGATATGGTGTCAAAGGTTGGTGTTCCAGCCTAAATTTCTTAACTTTTTAGCCCTCATCATAAAGTTGGATGATGTTGGGTGGCGAGAATCCGATTTAGTAGTCGAACTGTTCATAAACATCAACAAGAGCTTCTCCTCGATCGATTTGCTGCTGTCTTTTCATGAAGTACCTTTTCATCATCGCCAAGAAATTTGTATTTTTTTGTTAGCTGATTCTTGGGTCTTGCACAATTATGCACCCGTATTTGTGGAGTATTTTGCCGACTTATTCACAATCTTTGCTATAAACACCTTTCTCTAAGAATTCGGTTAGATCAACCCTTGGAATAGCCTCGAGAAGGTTGCTAAAATACTTCTTCATTTGGTATCTGCCCAAAAACATGTGAATTTATTAGTCGATAAAATATTTGATATTGTGCTTTAATTAGATTAATCTTTCAGCTCAAAATATTTTGAAAGATTTCGCAGTTTCAATCAAAGATTAGATTTAGCTTTGCTTAAAAGAATTTGATCTTTACTGATACAGTGATTAACTTTATTATTTCTCTGCTTGATCAATTACTTGGAAACCTTAAATTCTCTGTATTGAATTAGATGTGGTGTGGAGCAATAAAAAAAGCAACTACCTATCAAAATCATTTCTTATTAGATTTAGGGCCTTGGTCAATTTTTCCGCAAAAAACATCCAACTTGCCACAAGGCAAGTATCCATGTTTTGATTCGGAAAGACAAATCCAACAAAAACACTTTTTACAACACTTGCACATCACATACTTTCCTTAATTTTTAAACTACATTCTAACTTCACACCCAGGACACGGCCTGAACTGAGGAACCTAGACGCATCTTATATCATCGTTATTTCTATCGAAAAGATTTAGATTTATACGAGGACTATCTTTTATTGCGTAGTTAAGGTCATAGCATTACTGATTCCCACAGAACTTTGATTTGATTTAAACCCTTTTAGATGTTTAACGTAAAGTATCCCAATCCACCAGCAAAATCTCTAACGGCATACGGTCTGTCCATGGGTTCAAACAAAGGTAGCAAAAATTTGAGTACCTGCAGCTCGGACACTGCACTCGGTTGCTATCAAAGTCGATTTTGGAAAGAGTCTGCTTGCATTTAGGACATGTCTTAGAAAAGGCACTGATCCAATTGACACTCAGCTAGGACTCCAAGTAGCCCAGTTCCTTCTAACTCAAGATTTTTAGTCCAGCGATATGCTTGCAATCCCAGACTTGGTTGCAAACTATGCCTTCCCTGATAACTTTAGGGCATCTGATTTCATATTTTTGTTGTCGCATCCTGGATTTGATCATCTGATACAGTTCCTCAGCTTCGAAGTAATGTCCACAATGAGTAGTAATTATGTTTGGTTTGCTTTTACTTGTCTTTTTTTAGTTTTTGGTATTTTCCCCCTTAGTATTGTTTTAAGGCATATAGTTTCTAATCTATCTCTCTTTAAATTTATAGTTTCTCTCCTCCTTCTTATTTCTGCTTTATTCTAACTTCTAAACCTAGAAGTTACTCAGTTTTTTTTGGCGGTTTAATTTTTATGCCATGCCGTCATTTTATGGAGTCGTGTTTTTTGAGAGCCACATTGATTATACTTTTTATTTGTAAGAACTATAATAATTCTGAAAATCTTTGTAAAACAAAAGAATTATGCGAGTCTACTATTATGTGAAGTTTGGAAATTGATAAAATCAGATCAGAACTTTGGGAAGCTGGCATCTAGAGGTTGAACCACATTTGTATCCCTTGATCAATAAGGCCAACGAAACATCTTTAAATCGAATTATTCTTGTTAAAAAGGTGGAGACTGATCAATTTGGCCTAGTTTCTACATTTTCTGAATCCCAGATAGCTCAAAAAAAGTTCACTCCAATATATCCATCCTATTGCTGATATCGTTTTACCAATACTCAAACCTTTTCTCAAAAATATCTGCTTCATCTTTCATGATGAGACCATTTTCATAATATAAAGCAACCCATCGATATTGATGTTTGATTTGGCACTCGAATTCTCGTATTTATTGGCAAATTGCTTTGAGTTGAGAATGACTGAGGCAGAATTTAGTTGACTTTTTTATCACCATCAGCTCCAATAGACTTTAAGTGAGTTGATTGCTAGTTTCCAGCCATAAGCTAGCACATATTCAGCCCTGAATGTCGCATCATACATATTGAATGATTGATAACAAATCAACATTAAAACCGTCAGCAGTCTAACAACCCAAATTCTGAATTTTAGTGTCTGAAT
>Ga0316217_10004057_pt1 | contig 16138 bp, 13 predicted proteins | sample 1anoAmetaG_FD_203633 | JGI IMG/M metagenome (GOLD analysis project Ga0316217, IMG submission 203633) | Freshwater microbial communities from Trout Bog Lake, Wisconsin, USA - 1anoA | ecosystem: Environmental > Aquatic > Freshwater > Lake > Hypolimnion/Profundal zone | place: USA: Wisconsin...
TCAGAGGCACTGCTCCGGGAACATGCCCGCGAACTGGTGGCAGGCGGAAAAAGCCGGATCGTTTATACTCTTTTGTGAGAAGTTGGGTCCGACTGTTTTTTGGACCAGCACCAGCCGCAGCACAGAAGGGTGTTTGCGGGAAACCAAATTTACGCAAGCTGTTGAAATAATGGTGGAGCCAAGGAGGCTCGAACTCCCTCAGAGCATTTTCACGAAAGCCTTGAAAACGCAGGCATTCAATGGAATCAATGGTGTCAATCGTTTTAGGCGTTTTCGTTAAGGTGCAGCAAAATACAATAAAACCCGTTTATGTTGATAGATAAAGATAGATTGCTACCCATTCGCAAACACCGGCTGAATGGGCGCCTGGCACCTTCTACGCGTCTGTAGAGCAGCGCGACAACCTTGCCCAAATCGACAGGCCGGTCATCGTCGGCGCTCCGTCTCCCCCCTCCGCGTGGCGTGGTCTGCGCGGCCACTACGAGGCCCGGAAGTTCGGCGTGCGTTCCGCAATGCCCACACCTTCGCCAAGGCGGGAGCCTTATAGAAAAAATGGGAGCGATTATATTAAATTCATTTTTCATTGAACTGTTCGGCAAAATGAGGCAGGGTCTCCCCTAAATCATGATACGAAATCCCTTGCCTGAGGTTGGCGCACCTGTTCGGAACGGGTTTGCCCCTTTGAATTCGGTCGAGATCGAGACCATCCATCTGTTTGTCCAACTTTCCCGCGCCCTCAACCAGCCGACCTCCGTCGCTGAAATCTACGGTTTGTTGTTCGTCTCCCCGCGCCCCCTGCCGCAGGACGAATTTCTTGAGCGGCTGAACTTGAGCACGGGCTCTGCCAGCCAGGGGGTGCGCTACCTGGTGGATCTGGGGGCGGCGCGGACGGTTTATGTGGCGGGCGACCGTCGGGTGCATTACGAGGCGGTGGCCGAATTGCGCAATCTGGCCAACCGGTTTCTGCGTCAGCAGGTGTTCAGCTACTTTGAGGACAGTGGTGAACGGCTGGAGCGCATCGAAGCCGGGGCCAAGAAACTTTCCGGGGCAGAACGCGACCAGGCTTTGGTGCGTTTAAAACTCCTAAAAAGTTGGCAGCGCAATGGGCGAAGAATTTTGCCCCTCATCATGGCCATTCTGGGAGGACGCGCCGGAAAATAGCTAGAGTTGGTGTTTCGACACAGACAATCCGCCATACGCCAAGTGGTTTTGGAACAAAGCGGTTCCAAACGACCACGGGCGGCAGCTTGCTCTGCAAAGAATGAAGAAATATCGCGTGGAACTGGCAGCCGAAAACTCTGGTAAAAACTACTTGGATGAAATTGCCCGAATGCTGAAGCCCTTGCCGATTGGCAGGTCCTTTCCGTGACTTAAAAGCAGAAATTAGTTTTACCCCTTCAATTCATAATTTTATGGAACTATTGATCGAACCCGGCCGCGCTGGAAAAAATTACTGGCGCGACCTCTGGCGTTATCGCGAACTGTTTTATTTCCTGGCCTGGCGCGACATCCTGGTGCGCTACAAGCAGACGGTCATTGGCATCGCGTGGGCGGTCATCCGGCCGCTGCTGCTGACAATCATCTTCACCATTTTCGCCAGCAAGGTCGCCGGGTTGAAATCCCTCGGTGCCGCGCCCCACGCCCTGCTGGTCATGGCGGCAATGCTGCCGTGGCAGTTTTTTTCCACCGCCATGACCGAGGCCAGCAACAGTCTCACCGGCAACGCGAACCTCATCTCCAAAATTTATTTTCCGCGCCTTGTCGTGCCGGCGGGCGCGGTCATCACCAGTTTCGTGGATTTTCTCATCACGCTCGGCTTGATGGCGCTGTTCATGGTGTATTACCGATTCGCGCCGGACTGGCATCTGCTGGCTTTGCCGCTGTTCATGCTGCTTGCCTTCAGCGCGGCGTTTGGCATCGGCCTGTGGCTGTGCGCGCTGAACGTGGAGTATCGCGACTTCCGCTACATCATCCCCTTCATCGTGCAGTTCGGTATTTATGTTTCGCCGGTGATTTACACCAGCGCCGACATCAAGGCTAAGCTCGGCGACACCTGCTCTATGATTTACGCGCTCAATCCGATGGTGGGCGTGATTGATGGCTTCCAATGGTCGCTGCTCCGCGCCCCCGCGCCGCTCGACGGGCGGGAAATCCTCACTTCTGTCGCGGTGGTGGTGGCGCTGCTCGTGACCGGCATCTGGTATTTCCGCAAGATGGAGCGCACGTTTGCCGACGTCATCTGACCCAAACGCCGGCACCGGCGATTCAAATTTAAGCGCTCTTTATTGCCTTTTAGAAAATGTGCGGCATTGCTGCCATATTTAATTACGCCACTGGCGAACCGGTTGACCGCGCTGAAATGGGCAGGATGCTGGCCCATATGCAACTCCGTGGGCCGGATGGTTCCGGCGAATGGTATGGCCGGCAAGGTGCCATCGGGTTGGGACATCGGCGGCTTTCCATCATTGACCTTTCCGAGGCCGGTGCCCAGCCGATGGTCAGCGATGATGGCCGTTATGTCATCACTTTCAATGGCGAGATTTACAACTACCGCGAGCTGCGGGCCGAACTGGAACGGAAAGGCTGCCGCTTTCGCTCGCAGAGCGACACGGAAGTGGTGCTGCAACTTTACCGGCTTGAAGGCGAAGCCATGCTGCCGAAATTGCGCGGCATGTTTGCGTTTGCCATCTGGGACGACACCCGACAAGGACTGTTTTTGGCCCGGGATCCTCTCGGTATCAAGCCGCTCTATTACGCGGATGATGGTCGCACGCTTCGCGTCGCGTCCCAGGTCAAGACCTTGCTGGCGGGCGGCGGCGTGGACACCGCGCCTGAACCTGCCGGACACGTGGGCTTCTTTTTGTGGGGTCATATCCCCGCACCTTTCACCCTATATCGTGGTATCAGGAACCATTCTGCCGGCACGAGCCAGTGGGTGGAGCGGGGCGGAACCAAAACGGAGAAAACTTTTTTTACTGTCGCCGGGCTTTTCACCGACGCCGAAGGCCAGGTTGCGGACAGCCGGCCTCCGTCTTCCGACCTTCTGGGTTCCTCTCTCCGCGACTCGGTCCGGCACCACCTCATTGCCGACGTGCCCGTCGGAATTTTCCTTTCGTCCGGACTGGATAGTTGCACGCTCGCAGCCTTGGCGGCAGAAAACACGGCTTCGCTTCACACCGTCACACTGGGATTTACGGAATACCAAGGCACGGCCAATGACGAAGTTCCGCTTGCCGAACAAGTCGCCCGCCAATACGGCACCAAACACCGGACTGTCTGGGTGAGCAAGCAGGATTTCCGCGATCAATTTGCCGGGGTCTTGAATGCCATGGACCAACCCAGTTGTGACGGCGTGAACAGTTATTTTGTCAGTCTGGCGGCGGCCCGCACCGGGTTGAAAGTGGTGTTGTCTGGCGTGGGTGGCGACGAGTTATTCGGCGGTTATCCTAGTTTTCAGGAAATCCCGCGCGCGGTTTCGGTCTTGAGGCCGTTCAGGTTTTGCCGGCCACTGGGCGCAGGCTTGCGTCTCGTCTCCGCGCCTTTTCTCCAGCGCATGACCTCGCCGAAATATGCCGGGCTGCTGGAATACGGCGGAACTTACGGTGGTGCCTATTTGCTGCGGCGCGGCATGTTCATGCCGTGGGAACTGCCGGTGTTGCTCGACCCGGATCTGGCGCGGGCGGGCTGGAATGAGTTGCAAATCATTGCGCGGCTGGATGAGACGGTTAGCGCCATTCAATCCCCGCATCTCAAAGTCTCCGCCCTGGAAATGAGTTGGTATATGCGCCAGCAACTCCTGCGCGACACCGACTGGGCGAGCATGGCGCATTCCGTCGAAGTCCGCACGCCGCTGGTGGATGTCGAGCTTGTGCGCTCGCTTGCCCCCCTGTTTGCGACCAATCAGGGACCGACCAAGCGCGACATGGCTCTGACGCCACATTCTCCGCTTCCCGGTTCTGTGCTAAACCGTCCCAAAACCGGTTTTTCCGTGCCGGTGCGCCAATGGTTAATGGATGAAAATACGCAACCAGTCGAACGTGGTCTTCGCGGTTGGACTCGATTGATATATTCAGCGTTCGTTTCCAATCAAAGTGGCTCTTTGGATACAACTCATGCTGCGATGCGCCAATCGCAGCCAAAACAACGCCCAAAACCCCGGAGAATTCTGGTGTTTCGCATCGGCCAACTTGGTGACACGGTGGTTGCGTTGCCAGCCATGTGGGCCGTGCGTCAGCAATTTCCTGATGCCGAGATAACCCTCCTGTGCGACCGGCATCCGGGCAGAAATTATGTTCTGGGAGCCGATTTGTTGCGCGGCAGCCGGTTATTCCAAAAATTTGAGTTTTATCCCGCGTCCGATGAAGCCTCTAATTTATTCCTTCGCTCGCGCGACCTGCTCCAGTTATTGGATCGCTTGCGTCAGGGCCATTACGACATGTTGGTATATCTTTCGCCTACTCTTCGCAGCCCCTCGCAAATTAAACGCGACCGGCGGTTCTTTCGTGTCGCGGGCATCCAGCAAGTTATCGGGATGAATGGCTTTACCGAGGTGCCAAAAAAGCTTCCCGGCCAACCACTTGGAGCCACGGCGTCGGAAAGTGATTTACTGTTGACTCGGCTCGCGGCGGACGGAATAACTGTCCCCCGTCCCGGAATGGGATGTATGGATTTGAATTTGGGCGTCAGCGAAGAAGCCGCAGTCAGCAGCTGGCTTGATCAATTGCCAGACGACGGGGGGCGGACGTGGATTGCCTTTGGTCCGGGTTCCAAGATGCCGGCCAAACGCTGGCCTCTTGAACGCTTTGCGGAAGTTGGAAAAGCGCTGATCGAACGATACGATATCTGGCCGGTAGTTTTTGGTGGCTCGGAAGACCGCGATGTGGCGGAGGACTTATTAAACCAATGGGGACGCGGATACAGTGCTGCCGGTCGGCTGCCCCTGCGTGGTGCGGCTCAGGCCCTCAAAAGCTGTGCGTTTTACGTCGGCAACGACACCGGCACCATGCATCTTGCCGCTACTGCGGGAATTCGCTGCGTGGCTATTTTCTCGGCGCGAGAATGGTCCGGCATGTGGTTTCCTTATGGCAGCAATCACCATGTTTTGCGTTCCAAGATTGAGTGTGAGGGCTGCGGCTTGGAGAAATGTGTAGAACGAAAAAATGAATGTTTGCAACGGATCACCGCAGACCAAGTCCTCGCCGAATGTCACCTCGTGATGGCGCAAAAGTTGAACTGCTGACATTTCAAAATTAACAAATAGAAAAGACAACGGAAAAACTCAATTTCTGATTCTGATTTCACCGTTTTAGTAATCCAGCTTATTGTCATGCGCTTTCTCAAACGCCTTCTCGTCGCGCTGGTGGTCCTTTGCCTCCTTGCTGCCGCCGGTTACGTCTTCCGCGCCCCGTTGCTACGTAGCGCGGCCAACGCCTGGGTTGTGAACGACCAATTAACCAGCGCCGATGTGATTGTGGTGCTGGGAGGCGGGATGGAAACCCGACCGTTCGAGGCCGCCCGCTTGTATCATCTCGGCTTGGCTCCCAAAATTCTGTTGACAGCACCCAAGCCCGCACCTGCTGAACAACTGGGTGTTACCCCCACCGAGGCGGAAATTACCCGACGTATCTTGGCAAAAAAATCCGTCCCTGACTCCGCAATCGTGGTTGCGCCCGGATTTGTCAATAACACCTTTGAAGAATCCATCGCCGTCCGTGTCTGGGCGATGACCAACCACATCAGGCGGGTTATAATTACCACGGATGTCTTTCACACGCGACGGGCGCGCTGGGTGTTTTGCCAGGAACTGGCCCCGACGGGCATTCAGGTGGAAATGGCTGCCGTGCCTGTGCGCGAATACTCCCTGACCAATTGGTGGCAGCACAATCTGGGAGTTGTCGCTTTCCAGAATGAAATCCTAAAATACGCTTATTATCGGTTCAAATACTAAAGGCCGACATGAAAATTGCCGTTATCGGACTAGGCTATATCGGACTGCCGCTTTCGTTGCTGTTCGCGCACAAAGGCGTGAGGGTTTTGGGGATGGGCATTGACCTGTCAAAAAATTGTCAACGGTTCAAAACACCTAGTGTTCGGCCTGGTTTACAATTCCAATGTGGACAAGATGCGGGAATCACCGGCATTCCATCTGCTCGCAGTGCTCGAAGCCCAGTGTGTAACCGTGGCTTACCACGACCTGCACATTCCCGTCATTGGTCCGACCCGCGAACACAGCCGTGGATAATTGGTTCGTTAGATGCCGCCATCGTCTGCACCGTGCACAAATTGGTAAATTATCGGGAGCTTGCCCAGCGGTCGCGCCTGATTGTGGACGCCGCAGCGCGTTGAAAGGGGTAGCCCAGCTGCCGGGCAGGTTTGGAAGGCGTGATTATTGGAATATGTGGAAAGAATTTTCATGGGTAAAACAATTTGGACTGTGACCGAATGAGCCTAGCCCATCACGCCAAGTCCGCCGTCATCTGGAATGCCGGCTTCAACATCTTCCGCAATTTGCTGCAGTTTGGAGTGATGCTGGTGCTGGTGCGTTTGCTGGCGCCGGAAGCCTACGGACAGTTTAGTCTGGTCAACAGCATCATCGGGTTCATCAGTATTTTTTCGTTCAGCAACTTCATCGCCCATGCGTTGCAGGTGAAGACCATTGAGGAGGCTCATTTCCAGGAGCACTTCACGGCGGGATCTGTCTTGCAAGTTGGCATGTTTGCCGTGACGAATCTAGTGGCCTTGGCTTTACGTTGGTTTCCCCAATACGCTCCGGTCGCACCGCTGGTGCATGTGATGTCGGTGACATTCCTGCTGGAGTGGCCCTGTGAATTGCGGCGCAAGATGATTGAACGGCAATTTGACTGGCGAACGCTCCGGTTGCTGCATGGTGTCGGCTTGTTGTTCACGTCAGTGGTTGGGATTGGCTTGGCCTGGTTTGGTGCAGGCACCTTTGCCTTGCTTGTGCCCGGAATGATGGTGACGTTGCCGTTTATTTACGATCTGTTTTTTCGCCAGCACTGGCGGCCAACGTGGGCGTGGTCTTGGAAGAATTACCAGCCGGCCTGGAATTTCGGGCTGACCCGCATCGGCAGCGGACTGACATTAAATGGCCGGCAGCTACTGGAATCCGGCTTGCTGTCGGCGGCATTAGGCTTCGGGACGCTCGGCGTATTCAATCGCTCCATCGGGCTGGCCCAGATTTTTTGCTATCAAGTGGCGACACAACTCATCTATGCGATCTATCCGGTGCTGACGCGCGTGGAGGGCGGCGTGGATAATGCCCGGCGCGTGGGTGGATTGGTGTTGCGCGTCGTGGCGTGGACGGTGCTTCCCGTGGCGGTGTGCTTTGGCGCGCTGGCGCAGCCCGTGGTGCAGACAATATATGGGGCGAAATGGATGGCCGTCGTCCCGCTGCTGCCGTGGGCCATGGCTTACAGCGCGTTGGCTTCCCTGGGTTATGTCGGCTATATGCTGTTGCTCGCGCGGCAGCAGCAGCGAAAATGTCTGGTGGCCGATGTTATGAGCCTGGCTGGGACAGGTTTGAGTTTGTGGCTGGCCTTGCCGCACGGTGTCGTCGCCTACCTGATGGCCATTGTGGGAGTGCAATTGGTGATCATGACCCTGCTTGTGTTCTGGCTGCACGAATGTCAGGCGGTGGCGTGGCGCGGCGTCACAGAGGCCCTTTTACCCGCGCTGACGGGCATGGTGGCGGCGGTGGCCGGAGCCACGGCACTATTGTGGTTTGGGTTTGGGGTCGGTCCGGACAATTTTCTGCGGGCCTTCGCCTGGGGGGGAATCTTTCTCATTTTGTATGTGCTGGTTCTGCGGGTCGGATTCGTCAACCAACTCTCCTCACTCGTTCACTATTTTCCGGCACGCAGCGCATTCCGCCGGGTTCTGGCATTACCCCAACAATCATGAGCACATCAACCAAACGCGAAGTCTATTTGCTTACAGAATCAAATGGTTTTTTTGGCCAGAGACGGATGCCGTGGGAAAGTTTGGATGTGGGGGTTCTGATAAGGATTCTATCGGGACACTTTGTTGTCGTCCGGGCGACTTATGCGGAAATCGCCAACGGCACCGTTTGTCCCAAGAACTCCATTGTCATCCATTCCAGTTCGCAGCAGCCGGAATACAAGGTTTTCATTGATGACCAGATGCTTTCGCTCCAGGCCAACGGCAACTTCCTCGTGCCTTCAATTCATGCGACACGGTCGCACGAAAACAAGGGTTATCAAGAATTACACCGGCGTCTGTGCGGCATTGATTCGCCGAAGGCCTGCTATGCCGCCAAATTATCGGAAATCAACCTTGGCGCAATCAATTACCCTGTCGTTTTCAAGGATGTCTCCGGCTTTGGCAGCACCGGGGTAAGGCTGGTTCATTCGGAGCAGGAACTCTGGGATGCCGCCAAAATGGTCTTGCGGTTAAGCTGGCGGGAGAAGGCCAAGGCGATTAAATGCAATTTTGCTTACGCCGTTCGCAAATATATCCTGCGGCGGAAAAATCTGCGGCCCTACGGTGATTACTACCAGCCTTTGAAAAGGTTTGTTTTACAGGAATTCATCCCCAATTTAAGTGGTGACTACAAGGTCTTGGCATTCCCAAACCGTATTTTTGTCCTCAAGCGTGAGGTCCGGCCCAATGATTTTCGCGCCAGTGGCAGCGGGCGGTTTCATTTTGATGACCCACCGGATGGATTGCTTGATTTTGCCGCCGGGCTTTTGCACAAATTCGGAGAACCCTATATGTCTTTTGATATTTGTTTTGATGGTTTGAAATACCATTTGATTGAATTCCAAGGAGTCCATTTTGGGCCGTTCACGTTGACACAGTCGCCAAAACATTTCCACCGGCAGGACCATCGATGGATCGAATGCATTGGGAAGGTCGAGTTGGAGACGATCTTGGGTGAGTCGCTGGTTGTTTTTCTTCAGCAGGATCAAGGGCATTGATCTATTATTCGTTTTGACATGCATCGTTTATCATAGCAATTAGTCTCATGGCGCTTACTACACGAATCAAAGATTTTTTAAATCGCCTCCTCCGGCTATCCAATTTGCGTTTGGACACGCTCACGATAGAAAAGCTGGAGGCCAGCCGGTTGTCCAAATTAGCTGCCGCTGGACATTTCGAAAAGCCGGTGTTTCCCATCTTGGACCAGTTCAAAGATTGTGACCCTGCAAGCATCTTTGCAGAAGTGGCCAAGCACGAAAAGCGGTTTGCCGAATTTGCAGCAACCCCGAAGGGTGGTCAAAAGTTCTCCTTCGATAATGAGTATTTCTCCAGCCCGGATGCGGAAGTGCTTTACGCCATGGTGCGGCTTTATCGTCCCCGGAATATCATCGAAGTAGGTTCGGGGAACAGCACATTGTTGTTTCGCCAAGCGATAACGGACGCCATGATTGAAACTCGGTTGGTCTCGATTGATCCGTATCCCCGACGCGAAATCGCACAATACTCGGACGATGTCATCACGGAGCGGGTGGAGAATTTAAGCGACTTAAAGCGGTTAGCCGGGCTCAAAGCGAATGATATTCTGTTTATTGATTCTAGTCACGAGGTCAAGGCTGGAAATGATGTGGTTTTTCTTCTGCTCAATGTCCTGCCCCAGTTGCCGGTGGGTGTTGTTGTCCACGTGCACGACATTTTTTTGCCATTTGAATACCCGGAGAAGTGGGTGCGCGATTTTCACTGGGGTTGGACCGAGCAATACCTTTTGCAAGCAATGCTGGCATTCGGCGACACTTTTGAGGTTGTTTGCCCCGGGCACTACCTGCAACGAACCCTCCCTGATTTTGCACGGCATTTTCCCAACCTCAACGGTGGCACCGCCAAGAGTCTGTGGCTGCGAAAATTGAAACCATAACAAATCGAAAATGAAGCCAGAATTCAAATTTCGGGGATACCTGTTGGGCAACTTGTATCCTGAAACACAGGGTGTTGCGAAAAGGCTCTTGAGAGCGGTGTTCTCACGGAAATTTCTACAGACGGCAAGGTTCGAGAAACAGTATGTAGCCTTGGCGTTGCGGCGAGCGTTCGGGGAAAGTATTTTTGATACTAAAGGAAAAGATTATCTGAACATTGCTCCCGGCCCCGAGTCCCACGATGGCTATTTCAACATTGATGCTTTCAGTTATCCGGGTCTCGACGCCGTGTTTGACTGCCGCACGCGGCTCCCTTTTCGCGATGGTCAGTTCCGGGGAATCTTCACCGAACATTTCATTGAGCATCTGGATTATGTGGATGAGTTCGGCAAATTTCTCGCCGAATGTCATCGAGTGATGGCGACTGGCGGAACTTTGCGCCTGGCGACGCCGGATGCGGAAAAATATTTTCAGAGCTATGTCTCGGCCAGCTTGGAGAAAATGCTGGAAGTGCGCAACGCCCCCGCCGGTTATTACAATACCCGTGTTGAAATCATCAACGAACTTTTTCACCAAGGAGTGGAACACAAGTTTATCTTCGATGGCGAAACGCTTGCCATGCGATGTCGTGCGGCAGGTTTCAGTCGGGTGGAAATATGCGAATTCCGACAAGGCCGGACTCCGGCGCTGCTGATCGACCGGGAAGTTCGGCGTGGTGAAAGCCTGTATGTGGAAGCGACAAAATAGCTGATTTTTTCGGGATTATGCCTTTGACAAGTTTTTCTCGCTTTCTTCCCTGAAAGGAGGCAAAGACGCCGGGTGAGGAGGTCACGTTTGATTCAAACTCAACGCCTCTCTCCCCAAGAACACCTATCTTGGGCCGTGAAAAAATGTCATGGAAAACGATAAAACCATCTTGCGAAAAGATTTCCTGATGCTGGAAAATGACTTCCCGATGTTGGAAAATGACTTCCCGATGTTGGGAAACGATTTCCCGATGTTGGGAAACGATTTCCAAAAACAGAAAAATCGTCAAATCAGCCTGAAAACCAGCGATTTAGGCAAAAATTGCAAAATACGGGCATGCCGGACGCATTTCCAGTCCGCCATAACCCGCCGTATGCGGGGGCAAAATGGCGGGATGATTGTCTTCTCCCTGACTCTCTCCCGGTGGGCGGGGAGAGAGAGCCAAATCAGCCGGCATGTTAAAACCTGTCAAAGACATAATCCCTGATTTTTTTGAAAAAGATTCTCATTCTTACCGGCAGCCATCTCTGCCATAACCCGCGTGTCATCAAGGAAGCGACAACCTTGGCCGGAGCCGGTTATGAAGTTGAAATCCTCGGCGCATGGCTGGACGCCAAATTGAAAGCACGCGATCAGGCATTGCTGGCAGGTTTGCCTTTTCAGTTTACCCCGGTCATTGACGCAACCGTTCAAACATGGGCGTGGCTGAAAAGCCGGGTGCAGGTCAGGATGGCGAAAGAGTGGCACCAGCACACGGGGCGGGAGACGCATTGGCAACTTGGTTATGGCGTGGGCGCGCTGGCCCGCGTCGCCTGCCGGCGCAAGGCAGATCTGTTCATTGCCCATTCGGAACCGGCGCTCTTTGCCGCGAAATGGCTGATAGAGGGCAGGGGGCAGAGGGCAGAGGCCGCAAGTCAGAAGTCAGTGCCAAAATCCGGTCTCCGGACCCCGGTCTCCGAATTCCAAATTGGCGTGGACATGGAGGATTGGTTCTCGGAAGACTTGCCGGCGGAGGCCAGAAGACAGCGACCGGTCAAACTCCTGCGCAGCTTGGAGCAAAGCGCTCTGTGCAAAGGAGCGTATGCGACTTGCACGTCACACGCCATGAGCGAGGCATTGGAGGCGGAATATGGCTGTCGTCCGCCGGCCGTGATTTACAACGCGTTCCCGTGGTCAGACCGGCAATCGCTGGACGGCAAACAATTGGACCGCCGCGACCGGCGCATTCCCTCGGTGCATTGGTATTCTCAAACTCTTGGCACGGATCGCGGCCTGGGCGATTTGTTTGCCGCTTTGCCGCTGGTTAAACTGAAATTTGAGATTCATCTGCGGGGCAAGCCGGCCGCCGGGTTTGAGGACTGGCTGGCGACGAAGGTGCCGGAGACATGGCGACACTGGGTGTTTCTCCACCCTCTGGTATCCAATGAGCAGCTGCTTTCACGCATCGCCGAACACGACATCGGTTTTGCCGGGGAACAAAATAATATCAGCCGCAACCGCGATCTTACCGTGACGAATAAAATCCTGCACTATCTGCTCGGCGGCTTGGCCGTGGTGGCGAGTGATACAACCGGGCAAAAGGAAATTGCCGCGCAGGCGAACGAGGCTGTGCGGATTTACAGCTCTGGCGATGCGGCATCCCTGGCGCATGAACTAAACTTGCTATTGGCTTCGCCGGAATCCTTACACTCCGCCAAGTCGGCCGCTCTGTTGTCAGCGGAAAGCATATTTTGCTGGGAACGCCAGGCACCTCTATTGCTGAAAAACATTCGGACGGTTGTCAAATGATTGCCCCCCCTGTCAATTTGCCGATCAGTCTGCTGGTCAAGGATTTTAGCGGCGTCATCATTTGAGGGGTTTTCTACCGTAGATATACATGAGACTACTGATCATCTCCCCGCACTTTCCGCCGACCAATGCGGCAGATCATCAGCGCGTGCGGATGCTGCTCCCGTATCTACAGGAACAGGGTTGGGAGGCGGAAGTGGTGGCAATAGACGCGGCTAACGTGGCTTCACCGGTGGATGACTGGCTGGTCGCCGGCTTGCCGGTGGAAGTGCTAGTGCATCGCGTGCGCGCGTTGGGTCTCGGTTGGACCTCGATTCCCGGGTTGGGCACGCTCACATTCCGTGCGTTGGGAGCGTTGCGTCGCAAAGGTGATGAATTGCTGCGCCAACGCCGTTTTGACTTGGTGTATTTTTCTACAACCCATTTTGGCGTTCACGTTTTGGGGCCACGATGGAGGAAAATATTCAGGGTTCCTTTTGTGATGGATTATCAGGACCCGTGGGTGAGCGATTATTACCGGATGCATCCGGAAGCCATGCCGCCCGGCGGACGGATGAAGTATGGGGTGGTGGATTGGTTGCACCGGAGGCAGGAGCCAAGAGTGCTGAGGCAGTGCGCCGGCATCACCAGTGTATCAGCCGACTATCCGCGCCAGTTGAGCCAACGGTATGAATGGCTCGAACTGGAAGATTGGGAAAGCGGAAAGTTGAAAATGGAAGCAAACTTGGGAAGCCGGCACCTCACCCCACTTCTCTCTCCGGGCGATGCGGCGAGGGCGGGGGGAAATGAAAGCGGAAAGCAGAGGCCATTCGTCCGTCATTCACTCTTGTCCCTCGTGCTGCCTTTTCCGGGTGATGAGCGGGATTTGCAGCGGGTAGCAGCCGATGGCACACAACAAACCAGCTTTTCGACTAGTGACGGTCATCGGCACTGGGTTTATGTCGGTGTCTGCATATCTCAAATGTTACCGGCTTTGCGGGCATTTTTTTTGGCCTTAATTGAACAGTTGAAATTGCAGCCGATGCTGCGGGAAAACCTGCGGCTGCATTTCATCGGCACTTCGTATGCCGCCGCTGGCCGGGGACAAAAAACAGTGGAGCCTTTGGCCAAAGAATTTGGGCTGGACGATTTGGTTGTGGAATCAACCGACCGGATACCCTTTTCGCAAACGCTGCGCTGCCTGCTGGATGCGGATGCGCTGCTGGTGCCCGGCTCGGATGATCCCGGTTACACCGCCTCAAAGTTGTATCCCTACATCCTTGCCAGAAAACCATTGCTGGTCGTCTTTCATGAAAAAAGTTCCGTGGTTAGGATCGTTAACCAGACCAAGGCGGGAACGGTTGTCACTTTTAGGAGCGGGGATGACCCGGCGGCGATAGCCGAAAAAATCACGGCTACCGGCTGGCTGGCTTGTCCGGCCATTCCGGCGACCGACTGGCAGGCATTTGAGCCTTACACCGCCCGCGCCATGACGCATCGGCTTTGTGATTTTTTTGAACGGGTGGTGGGCGGTCAGCATGGGGAGCAATAATACTACCTTGAAAGAGCCATCCAAGCGCATAACCAGTGTTGATGCCCTGCGGGGAATAGCGGCGATCGCCGTAACCTGGTTCCATTTTACCAATGGGTATAAGTCAGAACATTGGCAGGGGTGGTTGCTGGCATCTGGAAGTTATGGCTGGCTTGGCTTGAACATTTTTTTTGTCCTCTCTGGTTTTGTGATACCTTTTTCACTATACACGTCCGGTTTTCGTTTGCGTGGTTTTGGACGATATGTGCTTAAGCGGGTGGTGCGCCTTGATCCTCCCTATCTGGTATGCATCATCATGGTTATCCTTTTAAATTACGCCTCCGCGATGGCTCCTGGTTTTGCCGGAACGCCCTTTGTGTTTTCATTTCCCCAGTTTGCCGCGCATATGGGTTATGTGAACGCGTTTCTCGGTTACAGCTGGTATAACCCCGCCTTTTGGACTCTGGCGATTGAATTTCAGTGGTATTTGTTTGTAGCGCTGCTTTATCCGCTGGTGGCATCGGCAAATCCAGCCCGGCGCTGGCTGCTCTGGGCGGCGTTGGCCTGGCTGGCACAATTAAGCGACTCGAATGCTACATTGCTTCACTTTCTGCCCTTGTTCGCGGTTGGAGTGGCTGCTTTTCAGGCGTGGATTAAACTCATTTCCCAGCGGGAATACTTCGTGTTGCTAATCATGTTTGGAACTTTGAACAGCTTAATCATGGCATTGCCGGTGGGAATCGTTGCCGTGTTCACCGCGTTGGCCATTTCTTATTGGAAAGCAAAATCACGCTGGTTGCTGGCCGCCGGTGCCATTTCATATTCTCTTTATTTGGTTCATGTTCCTATCGGCGGGCGGGTCCTCAATTTGAGCCGGCATCTGCCGCAATCATTGCCTTTGGCGCTGTTTGCATTGACCATGGCGCTGGGGTTGACTATGACCGCAGCCTATCTACTGTGGAGATTTGTTGAGAAGCCATCAATGGCTGCAGCTTCTAAATTATCTTCGCCAAAGACCGTCGCTCTGCATAATCGCGTGCCCGGCCTTAAAAAATGAAATCTCCACCGTGCCGGCCACCCCGCTAATCCTAATTACACATGCTAAATAAGTCGCAATTTAGTGGTCGCAACCTGCCATTTACTGGCAGGCTGGGCATCCTGAGCAGCCATCCAATTCAGTATTATTCGCCGTGGTTTCGCGCCTTGGCGAAACAGACTGACTTGGAGGTGTTTTATGCCCATCGGCCGGACCCGGCACAACAGGGCGCAGGCTTTGGGAAGAGTTTTGATTGGGACGTGGATTTGCTTTCCGGCTACTCACATCGGTTTTTGAAAAATGTTTCAACCCGTCCGGGCGTTAGCCACTTTTCCGGCTGCGACACGCCCGAAATCCGTGACCTTATCCGAGCTGGAAAGTTTGACGCGTTCATCGTGGTAGGCTGGTATTTGAAGACATTCTGGCAGGCGGCCTGGGCTTGCCGGAGAGCGGGTGTGCCGGTCTTGGCGCGAGGCGATTCGCAACTGCTCACCCCTCGTTCACCCCTTAAGCGTTTGGTTAAATCGGCGACCCACCGCCTGCTCCTGCGGCAGTTTGACGGATTTCTGGCCGTTGGCCGGCGCCACCGTGAATATCTGGATCACTATGGCGTGCCCGCTGGAAAAATATTTATGGCGCCGCATTTCGTGGACAACGAATGGTTTGCCGTGAGGGCGGAAGAAGACAGGAAACGGAGGTCCGAAATCAGAAGTCAGTGGGGCGCAAATGATGGAACGCTGGTGGCGCTTTTTGTTGGCAAGTTCATTGAGAAGAAGCGTCCGGTTGAATTGTTGCTGGCACTGGCGCAATTGCGCGACCAGGGGGTTGCGACAATCGGCGTTTTTGTTGGTGCCGGTGAACTCGAAGCGGAACTCCAAGCTGTCGCAGAGCGCTTGGGCGTGACTACGAAGTTTGTCGGCTTTAAGAATCAAACTGAGTTGCCTGCGTGTTATGTGAGTGCCGATGTGCTGGTTTTGCCTTCAGTAAACGAAACATGGGGGCTGGTGGTGAACGAAGCGATGGCGTGCGGATTGCCCGCCATCGTTTCAGATGCTGTCGGGTGCGCGCCGGACCTCATTGATGAAGGCAAAACCGGCTTTACGTTTGCGCTGGGCAATCCCAGGCAATTGGCACAACAACTGAACCGATTGGGTGGGCTATTGAAGGATAAAAAAGATTTTGCACCTG
>Ga0316217_10004058_pt1 | contig 16137 bp, 14 predicted proteins | sample 1anoAmetaG_FD_203633 | JGI IMG/M metagenome (GOLD analysis project Ga0316217, IMG submission 203633) | Freshwater microbial communities from Trout Bog Lake, Wisconsin, USA - 1anoA | ecosystem: Environmental > Aquatic > Freshwater > Lake > Hypolimnion/Profundal zone | place: USA: Wisconsin...
CGCGCATGCGAATCATGCCAATGAAGGACAACGATTTCAATGCTTCCCGCAGCGTAGACCTGCCCACGTTGAAGACTTTGCAGAGCTCTGCTTCCGAAGGGAGTTTCTCGCCCGGCTGCCAGCGCTTGGCCTCCAGTTCGGAAGCAAGCTGCATGGCAACCTGTTCGCTGAGCGTGGTTCGGGAGACTGGTTTAAGAGGCTCCATCGCAGTGTTCACGGATTTCACTCCTGACTTGAACTAACTCTTTTCAATCCCGTCTTGTGCTGTCTTCGGGACCACTGGTCAGAATAGCAGGCAATTGGCGAACGCGCATGGTGTGCGCAGCGGACGAGCCGTGCCGATGCGGGCCTTGCGTACCTGAGTCGATACTCCTTGGCGGGCGCTAAGCGGCGCGGATCGCCGATCGAGGAGCCATGGTATTGGAAGTTCGGGCGGTTCCAAGTCAGGCTCCGCGGCAGGAGCGATCCTTTGATTCCTTGCCGGGATCTTCCCCCGCGGGCAGCCAATGCTGAGCGAGGGCGTGGGAAAGGAGGCGCTCTCTCAAGCCGGAATTGACGCTCGGCCACTGCCGCCACGCTAGATTCGGGAGCGCCTAACTTGCTTGTTGGTCCTCGCGGCATGGGAAGAGCCCCGGCCCCTGCCAGACTGTGCAAGAAGCTGCTGAGTTCGCAACGGTCCTTTTGCGCCCTTCGGATTTCGGGCGGCGGCAACATCGAAAGTAGTCCGACAAGACGATAGGCATCTTAACAGATGTGATGGCGATGTCTCTGGTTCTTGGCTGGAGCGATCCGATCTTCCGCGGCAGGCTGCAATACTTGTTGACCTCCGGCGGCTTGAGATTGGCCTTCCTGCCGGGGAACGCCCCGATCGTGACTGGGCTCTTCATTCTGCTCTCGAAACGCCGGCGGACGACCGCACAGTTTCAGTTCGCGGCCGCGCGGTGCATTCAAGGGAACGGCGCCGTCGCGAGTGGTGCTGTTCGGCGTGCAGTCGATGCCGCCTGTTTTGGGGATGGAACTCTCGCCCGAGGTTGCGGCCCGCCTGGACGAAGGGGTGAGTCCGGTCGCGGCGGAGTCGGCATCGAGCGGACATCCGGTCAAGATGCTGGGCTGATATGCAGATAACGACACACCAAAAGCATCTGCATTGCACTTGTCTGATAAGCAGGTATGCTGTACTGTGTGAGTAGTCAACTGTCACAGCTTGCCATCCGCGCGGACCGAGGGAAAGCGATCCCGGCGGCTTGCGACGGAGGTTCCCCTGGACGCCTTGTCGCCTGTATTATCGCCGAAGGCGCGCGTAGAGGCCTCGCCTTTGGCGACAGTGCGGCAGATGCGACAAAGAGCGCGGCGGACAGCTCATGCGCCCTGTCGACAGGAGTATTGAAATGAACGCAATCATCGAGTCTTCTCAGATCGCCGAGGCTTTTAAAGCACGCGCTGAGGCAGTCAGTGCGCAAGTGGAGCGAGTTGAAGACAAGGCGTTGGCGCTGGAGTTGGTTGTTCGCCTGTTGCGGGTAGAGGGAGTGAGCGACAGTCCTCACTGCGGCGCGGTCTGGGCGGCGAGTCCGATGGTGGACGCTGCCGATCGGATGAGCCTCGAAAAGGCCGTTCCCGGACTTACGTTCGCGGTCACACGGGAACTGGCGGCGGACGCCAAGGCCGGCATCAGCCAAATGGATTTCGGCATGGCCGCCACCGGCAGCCTGGTGCAGTGCGCCGACGCAGTGGATAAGCGCCTTGTTTCCACTTTGCCCTCGATGCACATCGCGATCCTCTCCACTGCGGCCTTGTTGCCCGATCTCCCCGCCGTGATCGCCCGCCTCGATCCGCGCAACTCCGCGTATCTCTCGTTCATCACCGGGCCCAGTCGCACCGCCGACATCGAGCGGGTGCTGACCATTGGCGCCCACGGCCCCGAACGGCTGGTCATTGTCTTGGTGGACAATCTGGAGGTAGAGCGGTGAAGAAGAATTTCAAGCAGTCGATTATCGATGCTTTGGAGAATCCAAAACTTACCGGGGCGCTGGGCAATTTCTCGGTGGCCTATCGCGCCTCGCGCGCCAAGGCCTACGAAGGCATCGACTTCGAAGCGCTGCGCAATCAGATTGTCACGATCAAGTCCTCCGCGGCTGCGCATTTCGACGAATTGGCCGACCGGTTTGCTCAAGTGGCCGAGGCCAAAGGCGCCAAGGTTTTCCGTACCGACAATCCCCAAGCCGTGACGGACTACATCCTGAACCTTGCCAAGGAACGCGGCGTCAAGAACATCGTCAAGTCCAAGTCCATGGCCACCGAAGAACTGCATCTCAACAAGCATCTTGAGAAAGCCGGCTTCGATGTGCGAGAGACCGATCTGGGCGAGTGGATCATTCAGCTCGCCGGGCAAACGCCCTCGCACATGGTCATGCCCGCCATTCACATGACCAAGGAAGATGTGGCGGAAGTCTTCAGCGAGAAGGTCGAAGAGGGCCAGGCGGCGGACATCGCCAAGCTGGTGAGGTTTGCGCGCGGCAAGATGCGTCCCAAGTTCCTCGAAGCGCAAATGGGCGTCAGTGGGGCCAATATCGCCGTTGCCGAAACCGGCAGCATTGTCCTGGTCACCAACGAAGGCAACGCCCGCCTGGTCACTACGCTGCCTAACATTCACGTCGCGGTCGTCGGCCTTGAGAAGCTGATCGAAAACTTCAAGGACGTCGCCCCCATTCTCACCGCCCTGCCGCGCAGCGCCACCGGGCAATTGCTCACCAGCTATGTGTCGATCATCAGCGGCCCGGTCCCCAACACCGATGGAACGCCCAAAGAGTTGCATATAGTTCTGATGGACAACCGCCGCAACGAGATGGCGCACGATCCGCAGTTCAAGGAAGCGTTGCAGTGCATCCGTTGCGCATCGTGCCTCAACGTCTGTCCGGTCTTCCGTCTGGTTGGCGGACACGTCTTCGGCAAGGTCTACACGGGCGGCATCGGCACCATCCTCACCGCCTGGTTCGACGCCCTCAAGGAATGCGACGACATTCAAGCGCTCTGCATTCAGTGCGGCAACTGCAAGGAAGTTTGCCCCGGCAAGATCGACATCCCCGGTCTGATTCTGGAGTTGCGCCGGCGCCTGGCCGTCGAGCAGGGCATTCCGTTGATTCAGAAAGCGATCTTCGCCGTCGTGAACAATCGCCGCCTCTTCCACTCCCTGTTGCGCGCCGCGCCCATCGGACAGTTTCCGTTCGCCAAGGGCCGTTTCATCCGCCATCTGCCGATGTTCCTCAGCGGCTTGACGGATGGACGCTCCCTGCCTGTCATCTCGGCGGATCCCTTCCGCGATCGCATCAAGAAGATCGAGCAGCCCAAGTGCAAGGAGAAGGCAGCCTTCTATGGCGGCTGCCTCATCGACTTCGCCTATCCCGAGATGGGCGAGGCCATCGTCAAGGTGCTCAACAAGGCCGGCATCGAGGTGATCTTTCCCGAGGGCCAGACCTGCTGCGGCGCTCCCGCGCGCTATAGCGGAGCCTATGAAGTGGCGGCGCAGAACGGCGTCGATAACATCCAGGCGCTACTCGAAGAGGACGTGAAATATGTTGTCTCTGCCTGCCCCACTTGCACGGTCGCTCTCAAGGAAGACTTCATTCATCACCTTAGAGCCGTGGGTCGCACCGAAGAGTTGCCCAAGGCCCGCCAGCTCTCGGAGAAGTCCGTCGACTTCTCCACGCTTGCTTATCAGTTGATCGAACAAGGGAGGCTCAAGTTCAAGAAGGGCATCGAGCCAACCCAGTTCACCTATCACGACTCCTGCCACTTCAAGCGCACCCTTCATGCCGAACAATTCCCGCGGGAGATGATGAAGCAGGCCGGGCACGAATTGATCGAAATGGACGAGGCCGATATGTGCTGCGGCATGGGCGGCTCCTACACCATCAAACAGCCGGAGATCTCCGCTCCCATCCTGGAACGCAAGCTGGTCAACATCGAGAAGACCGGCGCACCGTTGCTGGTCATCGATTGCCCCGGCTGCATGATGCAGATTGGCGGCGGGCTGCACGCACGCAACTCGGACGTCAAGGTGCGACTCACGGCCCAGATGCTGGCGGACTGTCTGGAGTAGCTCTCCTGCCAGCACGGACTTGCAGGCGCACCGGTTCCGGTCAGCGAGCAGCTGCTTTCCATGCCGACCCTGACGTAAAATGCAGGCATGGGCGTTGACCTTCAGTTCATCGATGCGGATCTGTTTGCTCCTTTGAAGGAGCGAGCTCTGGCTTCGCGGCGGCTGAGAACGAACCACAATTTCCACTCTGGCAGCGAGGACAGCCCGCAGCGGTTTTTGAACGTGATGGCGCGTGGAACCTATGTTCCTCCCCATCGTCATCTGAACCCGCCCAAGTCCGAGACCTTCCTGGTACTGGAAGGCATGGCCGGGTTGCTCCTCTTCGACGATGTGGGCAAGGTGACGCGGGCCGAGGTCGTGGGTGGAACGCAGCGGTTGGGCGCCGATATCCCCGCCGGTGTCTGGCACACGCTGGTCGTGCTGACGCCGTTTGCGGTGTCGTTCGAGGTCAAGCCCGGACCCTACTTCGAGAAGAGCGAGAAAGAGATTCCAGACTGGGCTCCGCGGGAGGGCGATGCGGAGGCCGGCTCTTATCTGGAAGGGCTGCTGCGGCAATTGACGATCGATCGCTAGGTCAGCCTCCAGGCTGCGTCCGGCTTGCCAGAGTTTTTCCGCAGCCGAAGTCCTCCTTTTGAATCAAATGGTTGCGGCGTCGAATTCCGGCTCGCCAGCCCTCGGCCTGCTTGCCGGGAATTGTATCGAATGCTTTCCAGCCCCGCCAGCAAGTGATTTGCGTCACAGTATACTGTTAACTAATGCTTCTAAGGTGAACTTCGTCATGTACCTGCTTTGGCTTCGAGTCGCGGCTGTCCTCTATGCGGCAGCAAGTTTCGCCGTTTTCCCGGCCGTGCTCTACGGCCTGGTGCGCTGGCGGAAGATTTGTGTGCATCTGGCCGGCCTGGCGCTCTTCTTCCACTTCGTTTCAGTGGTGGAGATGCTCGTCCAAGCCCACCGCTGGATGCCGGTTGGCGTGCGCGAAGTCGAGTCGTTGCTGGGGTTTGCGGTGGCCGGGTTGTTCTTCCTGGTGTGGTGGCTCTACGACGCCGTATCCCTGGGCATCTTTGCCTTGCCGGCGACGTTTTTCCTCGTTTTCGTCCCCGCTCTGGGGCCGGATCGCTACACGTTTCCCTCCGAGGGAGTGAGGACCAGTTGGCTGGTGGCCCACATCGTTGCGCTGCTGGTGGCCTATGCGGCGCTCTCCTTCAGCATGTTGGCGTCGATCCTCTACTTGCTCCAGGAGCAACGCATCAAGAGCAAGCCAAGAACTGCCCGCGCCGGGTGGTGGCTTCCGCTCGATTGGTTGCCTCCCCTGGACACGCTGGAGCGCATTGCCCACGCCACGCTGGAATTCGGTTTTCCCTGCATGACCGTCGGCCTGGTGATCGGCTCGGTGCTGGGCCAGGAGACATCGCTGGGCGCGGCGTATTTCCGCGATCCCAAAGTCATTGCATCGTTCATTAGTTGGGCGATTTACGTTCTGCTTTTGCTGGTTCGCCGCAGCGCCGGACTGCGCGGACGCAAGGCGGCTTATCTTTCCGGCTCCGTCTTCTTGATCATGATGGTCGTTTACGGCGCCAATTTCTTCAGCCACGTTCACAGGTACGGTCCGCGATGACTCTGGCATTGATTGGAGTGAACCACAAGACCGCGCCCATTGGGCTGCGCGAGCAGATCGCCATCTCGCGCGAGGACCTGCCGGAGGTGACCCGCGCCCTGGCGGCGACGCCTGGGGTCACCGAGTGCATGATCGTCTCCACCTGCAACCGCGTGGAATTTCTGGCCGCCGTCGAGTCGCCCGAGGCCGATCTGACCGGCTTCCTGCACCGCCAGTTTGGACTGGACCCGGCTCTGTTGGAGCCGCACCTCTATAAGGAGATGGACCAGGACGCGGTGCGCCATCTCTTCCGCGTGGCGGCCAGTCTGGACTCCATGGTGGTGGGCGAACCGCAGATTCTGGGGCAGGTGAAAGAGGCATTCGCCGTGGCGCGGGCCTCGGGCACCATCGCCGGTCAGCTCGAACATCTGTTGCAGAGCGCCTTTGCCGCCGCCAAGAAGGTTCGCTCCGAAACCGAGATTGGATCGAACTCCGTCTCCATCGCCTCGGTGGCCGTGGACCTGGCGCGCAAGATCTTCGGATCGTTGCAGGGACGCACTGTCTTCCTGGTGGGCGCAGGAAAGATGAGCGAACTGGCGGCGCGCCACCTGGTGCAGCAGGGCGCCGGCACCATCCTGGTGACCAATCGGACGCAGGAACGCGCCCGGCGTCTGGCGGAGCCGTTCAAGGGCCGGGTGATTCCTTTCGAGGAGCTTTATCAGGCGGCCAGCGACGCCGACATTGTGATTACTTCGACCGGAGCGCCGCATCCCATCTTCCGCCGCGAGCACGGTCTGGCCTTCTTGCATCGCCGCCGCAACCGGCCCATGTTCTTCATCGACATTGCCGTGCCGCGCGACGTGGACCCAGAGATGAACAAGCTGGAGGGAATCTTTGTCTACGACATCGACGACCTTCAACAGGTGGCCGCGGCTCACATGGCCGAGCGCAGCCGGGAGGCATTTGATGCCGAGACATTGATCGCCGCCGAGGTGGAGCGCTTCCACCAAAAGCAGCGGGCGGTGAATGTGGCCCCGGCAATTGTCGCTTTGCAGCGTCAGGCCGAGGAGATTCGCCAGGCCGAACTGCGGCGTGTGCAGGCGCGGCTGGGCGCGCTCAGCGCCGATCAGGTTGCTGCAGTCGAGGCGTTGACGCGCGGCCTGGTGAACAAGTTTCTCCATCCGCCCATGCAGGCCTTGAAACAAGCCGCTCGCGAGGAAGACTCGGCGCGGGTTGAGGCGCTCTGCGACACCTGGTCGCTGCCCACTGGAAACAGCGGAGAGGACGACGGCGGCGCAGCCACGAACGAAAACCATAAGGAGAACCGCAAGTGAATCTACGTGTAGGAAGCCGCGGTTCCCAGCTTGCCCTGTGGCAGGCCAACCACATCGCCGCATTGCTTTGCGAGCAAGGGCACACGGTTGAAATCGAGATCATCAAGACGACTGGGGACCGGCTGCAAGAGGTCACCTTCGCGCAGGTTGGCTCCAAAGGGATGTTCACCAAGGAGATCGAGGAGGCGCTGGCCGAGGGGCGGGTCGATCTGGCCGTGCACTCGCTCAAGGATTTGCCGACCGAGTTGGCCGAGCCTTTTGCGCTGGCGGCGACGCCTGCCAGGGTCGATCCGCGCGACGTTTTCGTTTCTGTGCGCCATGCGAATCTGGCCGCGTTGCCTCACGGAGCGCGCGTGGGGACGAGCAGCCAGCGGCGGCGCGCGCAGTTGAAGGCGCTGCGGCCGGACATCGAGGCAATCGAGTTTCGCGGCAATGTGGACACCCGCCTGCGCAAGCTGGCCGAGGGCCAGGTGGACGCGATCCTGCTGGCCGCCGCCGGGCTCGATCGCCTGGAAAAGACCGAATGGGTGCGCGAACGGCTGGAACCAACGGAGTTTTGCCCGGCAGCGGGCCAGGGGTCGCTGGGCATCGAAACCCGCAAGGACGACGCCAAGACCATTGCCGCGCTCGGTTTTCTCAACCATCCCGAAACCCGTTTTGCAGTCACCGTTGAGCGTGCCGCTTTGGCTGCGCTCGGTGGCGGCTGCCAGGTTCCCATCGGCATCCATTGCCGGCTGCGTCCAGGCGAAGGCGGAGAAGGGGATTGGGAGGTTTTTGGCATTGTCGCGGCCCCAGAGACCGGCGCCGCCGTTCGTGTCTTCCATAGCGAACCGCAGACCGATTGCGATGCGGTTGCGCTGGGCCAGTTGATTGCGCGGAGACTCTTCGAAGCCGGTGCGGCAGCTCTGCTTGCAGACTCGAACGGAGCAGGGAAGTGACGCAGCTTCCGCTGGCGGGCAGGCGGGTGCTGGTCACCCGCGCCGCGCACCAGGCCGGCAAACTGAGCGATGGGTTGCGCGCTTTGGGCGCAGTGCCGATCGAGGTTCCGGTCCTGGAGATTCGGCCCCCGGCCAGTTTCGACCCACTCGATGGGGCGTTGAAGAGCCTCGAATCCTACGATTGGCTGGTTTTGACCAGCGCCAACACCGTGCGTGTGCTGGCCGAAAGGGCGGCGATTCTCGGGATGGAATTGGGCAAGGCTGCTTCGCTCAAGGTGGCCGCTGTGGGGAGCGCGACCGCGAAGGCGGCGGTCGATGCAGGATTCAAGGTTACTTTTGTCCCGGAATCATACGTGGCGGAAAGTTTGGTTCTTGGACTGACCGGCGGCGTCTCCGGCCAGAGAATTCTCTTGGCCCGCGCGGAGATCGCCCGAGACGTGGTTCCCGACTCTCTGCATCATGCGGGCGCGGTGGTCGATGTGGTCAATGCCTACCGCAACGCGCTGCCCGAGGCCGCGCCGCAGCAGCTTCGCGCTGCTCTCGCCGAGGGGATTGACGCGGCCACCTTCACCAGTTCCTCCAGCGCCACGCATCTGGCCGAGGCGGCTCGCGAGTCTTGCATCCCGTGGCCGTTTGCCGGGGTTCCCGCGGTTTCGATTGGACCGATCACCAGCCAGACGCTGCGGGAGCTGGGCTGGGAGCCGGCCATCGAAGCGAGCCCATCCGACATTCCGGGGCTGATCGCCGCGCTCGTCTGCTTCTTTCAGCGATCGGTTGCAAGAGAGCAGGTCATCGCAAAAAAGCTGTCATCCTGAGCCCCGGACTCGCAGCGCCAAGTTTTGGCAAGAATGAACTGGGCGCATTGCCTCCCGGAGGGAGGCATCGAGAGTAGCCCAGGGCAAGCGAAGCGCAGCCCTGGGATAAGGCAAAGAAAAATGTAGTGCGCCCCGTCGGGGCGCTGTGAAGCACCGCCATTGCGGCCCGTTCATTCGAACGCGGGCGCAGCGAGTCGAAGGACCAGCGGTTGAATTTGCTCCTCTCACGACTCCCAGGTCTTGTCTTTCGACGTGCAGAACTGCTCCAGGTTGCACCGGTCGCACTTGGGCTTGCGGGCGTCGCAAACCTGGCGGCCGTGGTGGATGATCTGGTGGGAGAAATCGATCCAGCGGCTCTGCGGCAGGATTTTCATCAGATCCTGCTCGACCTTCTGCGGCGTGTCGCCCTTGGCCAGGCCCAAGCGGCGCGCGATGCGGAAGACATGCGTATCGACCACCACGCCTTCGGCTTTGCCGAAGCAGACGCCGAGGACTACATTGGCCGTCTTGCGGGCCGCGCCGGGAATGGTGATCAGTTCAGCAAGCGTCTGCGGAACCTGGCCGCCGAACTCCTCGATCACTCTTTGGGCCGCGCCTTGGATCGACTTCGCCTTGTTGTGAAAGAAGCCGGTGGTGCGGATCAGCTCTTCGAGATCAGGCAAAGTAGCCTGCGCCATCGCCTGCGGGGTAGGGAAGCGGCGGAAGAGCTCCGGCGTCACCATGTTGACGCGCACATCGGTGCACTGCGCGGAGAGGATCGTGGCCACCAGCAACTCCCAGGGCGAGCGATGCGTGAGCGCGCACTCGACGTGGGGATAGGCTTCGTCCAGGCCCTTGAGGATGGCGACGATGCGGTCGGGGGCAAGGTCGCGGCGCAGGGGTTTCTTTGCGGGCTTTTTCGGCAATGTTTTGGCCAATGGCATGGTCATTGTTCCTTGAAGGTTCTGCGCTCTTGTGCGCCTTGGAATTGGTAACTTTGGACGGTTGCCAATTGACCATCTATGAAGGCTTGCTTATCGGCCTGCATTTCTCAATGTATTCTGTGCATTGGACGATTCGGTCGCAAATCCATTCGCCGCTGATTGAACTGTCTGGAAGCCTCTTCTGTATTTCGATGTAGAGAGCAAGCGCTTCCAGTGCCTTTCCTTGCCAAAGCCTGCAGTCGGCCATTTGCTGCATTGCTTGGGTCTTTTCCCATCCCTCTGCCCTCTCGCAGACTCGTCTTGACATTTCAAATGCCTCATCGAACCGCTTGATACCTATGAAGCAAAAAGCCTTGTTGAGAAGTATCCCCTCTTCAGCCCAGTGAACATGGCGGCGAGTGTCTTCATCGGGAATATCCGCCTCGCTTGGGTACATGGCGTGGGCTCTGTCTAGCCAATCGATAGCCTCGTCCCATCTCCACATTCGGGCCAATGCTCTGCCTTTGAAATGAAAGAGGTCGTATTTGTGAATACGGAAGTCCTCTCGATCGAAGTAACCGGTCTCAAGATTCATGTCGATGAGGGCCAGGGCCTTTTCCGGCCTGTACAAATCGATTTCGGAATTGGCCCGAATTGAATTCGCGAGAACGCGCGAGATTTCTGGTTGGGGCAGCTTCTCCAACTCCAGGTATGCGCTTTCGGTGATCGTGTCTTCGCTGAGACGGGTCGAACAGTAGAGCAAATCGAACAAAAGCCGCATCCGCGTTCCCTCGTCTTCTGCGCGGCTCAGCATGCTTTGCGTCAGAACGAGGGCGGTTGCGAACTCACCTTGGTTCCGGAGTCGTTCGGCCGATTCAATCTCTTCTAATGTCGGTGGAAGCATTGACGTGCTTCGCTCCTATGCATGCAATCGCGAGTTTGGCTTGGAGCCATGATGCGCGAGATGCACTTCCGAAGGATAAACGAAAGGCCCGTGGCTAAAGCCACTTCGGTGGTAAATCTCTCTTCATGGGCCTGAAGGCCCATGCTCCCTCCGGGGTGGGGTCTCGATCTGCGACAGTAGTACATTCGGGTCGAGCAGGCGTGCCCTGGCACGATAAAATGAGGGCGGTTCAAAGCTCGATCTGGCAGGTCGGTGACAAACCGCCCCGCGCGGCGGGGAGCGTCCGGAACTGTGACTTTGAGGCTCAGCCGGAGTATTGCAGAAAGCCGGAAACGGCGATTCGATTTTTGGGAGAAACAGGAAAATGCAAGGAAAGATCGAGCTGATGCTGGGGCCGATGCGAAGCAACAAGACCGCGGAGTTGCTGCGCCGGGCCGATATGCGGCGTCAGTACGCCGGGCAATATGTGCTTGTACTCAAGCCCAGCGACGACACCAAGGGCGGGCCGGGCGTGGTGGAGAGCCGCAATCCCAACGGGCACGGCCGCATGGACGCCGTGGAGTTCAATTCGCAGGACCCCTGGTCGATGCTTCCGGTGATTGCCGAGAAGGAACGCGAAATCGGCAAGCGCGTGGAGTGCATCGCCATCGATGAAGGGCAGTTCGTGGGCGAGCTCTTCCTCTTCACCAGGCACCTGCTCAACGCCAACCACGACGTTCTGGTCGCCGGGCTGGATCTGGACTTTCGCGCCATTCCCTTTGGCGAGATGCTGAACCTGAGCTGGCTGGTGAATGCCTACGGCGGCAGCATTACCGAGTGCATGGCCTACTGCGCCTGCGGCAATCGCGCGCTTTACTCGCAACGGCTGATCGGCGGGCAGCCTGCGCCCTACGACAGCCCAATCAAGATGCCCGGCGACTCTTACGAGCCGCGCTGCGCGGAGCATTTCGTGCTGCCCGGCAGCCCGCACTAAGACAAATCACCGTTGCAGAGCGTTCAATTTGCACGCGGATGCGTCTTGTCGTAGACCGCTTCCAATTGTGCTGTCGTGAGCTGGGTGTAGCGCTGGGTTGTGGATAGGCGCTCGTGCCCCATCAACTCCTGAATGGCGCGCAGGTCTGCGCCTTCCGCCAGCAAATGGGTGCCGAAGGCGTGGCGCAGGGTGTGCGGATGCACATCGGCGGAGAGGCCGCGGTGCATGGCGAGGTGCTTCACGATGCGGCCCACACTGCGGCTGGTGAGCCGCGCCTGGCCAGTGCCAAATTTTCTGCCGCGATCCGGGGCGGTCTTGCCCAGTCCGCGCAGCCGAAGGTTCAAGAGCAGTGCCGGAGTCTTGGCGGTTCCGGCCGCGGCCAGCCGCGCCGATCGTTCGGCGAGATAGATTCGCAGCGCCTCGGCCGCCGCGTCTCCCAGAGGCACCAGGCGCTGCTTCTGGCCCTTGCCGCGCACCAGGATCGCCTCGTTTGCCCAATGAATGTCTTCCAGGTTCAGCCCGATCAGTTCCGCGTTGCGGATGCCGCAACCGTAGAGCAATTCGAGGATGACCTTGTCGCGCGTGGGCCAACTGGCGGCCTCTTCGTCCACGGAGTCGACAACTTGGTTCATTTGCTCGATGGAGGGGACGCGCGGCAGATGTTTCGGCAACCGGGGCGTGGCCACCAGCGCGGCCACATTCCGATCGAGGCGGCCGCTGCGCGCCAGCCATTTGAACCAGCCGCGAATGGCCGCCAGCGCCCGCGCCGCCGAAGTCTTGGAGAGCCCGCGGTCGTAGAGCGTGCCCAGATAGGCGCGGATATCGGTGTGTTCGATGGAAGCGACGTTCTGCTCAGCTCCGCCACGCTTGGCGAGGAACGCGGCAAAGTCGCGCAATTCCCGCTCGTAAGCACGAATGGTGTGCGCCGAGGCGCGGCGCTCGTTGGCCAGCATGTTCATGTAGGCAGCAACCAGCGCCTCGAGAGCAGAGGCGGCGGCGGGCTCGGATGCCGCGCTCATGCGGTCTCCTTGAGGGGAAAGACGAGGAGATTGGTGGGTGAGTCGGGAAGGGAATCCACGTTCGAGGCAATCTCAGCATCCCGCCGCTTGGCGCGCGGATGGTGGGAGCGATAGACCTCTTTGAGCCGGCCGAGCGCCAGGTGGGTATAGACCTGCGTGGTGGAGATGTCGGCGTGGCCCAACAGGAGCTGGACGCTGCGCAGATCGGCGCCGTGCTCCACCATGTGGGTGGCGCAACTGTGGCGCAGCCGGTGCGGGCTGGCGTCGCCATTGGACGTCTTGACCACATGCCAGACCCACTGGCGGGTGAGCGGCATACCGCGCAAGGAGAGAAACAGCCGAGCCGCGTCCGGGCGCGCCGCGCTGGCTTTTCGCGCCGAACCGATGCGCGCCAGATGCGGCCTGCCTTCGCGCAAATACTGTTCTAGGGCCTCCACCGCCGTGCGGCCCAGCGGAACGATGCGCTCCTTGTCGCCCTTGCCGCGCACCTGTACGCGCCCGGCTTCCAGCGCCAGATCGCTGGTGGAAAGCGCCGTCACCTCGGATACGCGCAGCCCGCCAGCGTAAAGCAGTTCCAGAATTGCCCGGTCGCGCAGCGCGGTGGCGCGCGCCTGCGGATGCGAGGCGGCCATCCCGGCGCGCTCCAGCATCTCGGCAACTTCCGGCTCGGCCAGCGACTTGGGCAACACCTTCCACGACTTGGGCGATTCGATGTTCACCGTTGGATCGTGGTGGATGCGCCGGTCCAGCAGCAGCCACTTGTAAAAGCCGCGCAGGCAGCTGAGCTTGCGCGCCGCCGAGCGGGAGTCGATCCCGTGGCTGCGAAGGTGCTCCAGGAAGGCGGCCACATCTTCCTGGGTTGCTGTCAACAGCACCCCATGCCGCTCTTCGATCACTTCGGCAAAGGTCTTCAAGTCGCTGTCGTAGGCCTCGCAGGTGAGGGGGCGCAGGCCCTTTTCCACGCGCAGGTATGCCTGGTAGTCCTTCAAGAGCGAAAGATTGCGCTCAGTGTCCACATCCCTATTGTCTGCGCCGTGAGCCCCGGCCAACCAGTCTTGGGGCTTTGCTGTACCTCGTTCGTCACGGAATCAACTTCATCACTGTCTGCCCATTTCTGCACGTTGGGAACAAAGGATTCGAGTCGAAGTTGCTTCGGGAGCGCCTTCGCCAGTAAACTAAGCATGGAAGGCCATGGACGCGGCGGGGCAGAGGCAAGATGCTGTCCATCGGTCGTTCAGGGGTTTCCAAGTAAGTAGTTCACGAACAAGGGGTTACAAAGCGGAGAGGTGGCAGAGCCCGGTTGAATGCACCTGACTCGAAATCAGACATAGTCGCAAGGCTATCGGGGGTTCGAATCCCTCCCTCTCCGCCATAAGATCAGTAGAATCAACACAATGGGGGCCTCGCAAGGCCCCCATTCTATTTGGCCCTAGTATTGCCTTCTGTGGAAAATGTGCACGTGAGTGCACATAAAGGCACCGAAATACAAACCCAACTGACCAGGAAAGTGACCATTTTTACCCCGCACCGGTTAAACCCGGTTAAACTGAATTCATGGAACTTACGCCAAAGAACCTGGTCAACCTGATCCAGGTTCTGCCCGACACGAAATGCTGGCAGTTCACCGGTTCCCTTGATGCCTACGGATACGGCCGCCTATACTCCGGCAACAAGGAAGTGAAAGCCCACAGAGCCTTCTATGAGGCCTATGAGGGGCCAATCCCGGTTGGCATGTACCTTCGGCACCACCTGCCCCCGGATCGATGCATCGGCTATTCTTCACTCGCCCGAGGGCTGTAAATTATCTCTTTGACGATCTCAAGCGCCTTGAGGAGAAGCTCAAGGCAGGCTGCGCTATTCCAGAAGGCCCATTGGCCCTCGTATCGCAGCCGTCCGACGAACCGCTTACATTTCAAGCGGTCAGTTTTCGTGGTCTCTCCAGCCGTGGGGAGTCAAGCGGCACTCACAACTCTCAAGAACTGTTTTTTCCTCTTCCCTACAATGAAGAGCAAGTCACCATCGTAAAGAACCTTTCATGTGCCGCTGGTGTTGCAGTGCAGGGGCCCCCTGGCACAGGAAAGACCCACACGATTGCGAATATCATTTGTCACTACCTCGCTCTCGGAAAGCGTGTTCTTGTTACGTCGCGCGGAGACGCCGCGCTAAACGTGCTGCAAGAGAAGATCCCTGATGAGGTTCGTGCACTCACTGTCGCTCTTCTCACCAGTGACCGCGAAGGGGTTCGGCAGTTTCAGGCTTCGATCGAGACGATTCAGCACCGCGTCTCACAACTTAATCCAGAGCTGACACTCAGAGAGATCAAACATGCTCAAAGCGCAATTGATCGGGCGCACTCCGAGCTTTTATCCATCGACAGAAGAATCGACGAAATAGCCCGACATCAACTTTCCGAAGTCGAAGTGGACGGCGTTCCGATGCGAGCGCAGAAGCTCGCCGAATTGGTTCTAAGCGGGAATGAACTGCATGGATGGTTTGACGACACCATTTCGCTTTCCCCTGAAAATGCTCCGCCCTTCGATGACAGCGAGGCTGGGAGAATACGCGAAGCACGAAGAAAGCTGGGAACCGATCTTGCTTACGTCCAGAGAAGAGTGCCATCGGCAGAATCATTTCCTTTGGTGTCAGAGATTTCTCGTCTTCACGATCTGCTAGTCGAGAAAAAGCGGATCGAACTCGAACTCCAACGCGACGAGCAGTGTGCCCTTCAGGCTCTCACCGCACAGACTCTCCAAAGTGTGCGACGGCTTTTGCAATCGACCGATGAAGCAATCGCTCTGCTCCTGGACATTGAAGGCGCAGGTGAGGAATGGCCGTCGTCTCTTCGAGCAAAGTGCCAACAGGCTGCATTTGCCTCGGAGCGAAGCGCACTTGAGGAGCTGCTCAGTGGGCTAGATAATCTCATTGAAGCACGGGCCGAGTTCCTCAAGCATCCTGTGAGCCTATCCGACGAGGTTTTCGACAGCCCCAAGTCTATCGAAGCAATCAAGAGCGCGGCAATAACTGGAAAGCCCTTTGGTTTACTCTCCTTCGGCGCTGGAGATGCGAAGCGTCATATTCAGAGTGTGATGGTTGACGGCAGACCTCCCATCAACGTCGAGGAATGGACACATGTCAATAGGTACGTGATCCTGACCGTCACTGCCCAGAGCTACCTGCTTGAGCTTGCGTCCTTGAGCGGTGACAAGATGAACTCGAACTCCTGGTTCCAGCTCGGATCGTTGCTTCAGAACACGGTCAACATCCTGATTCCAGGATCGGGTGGCGGCATGTCCAAAGGGCCTGCGTACGGAGGCGTGACCATCTTCGGCGATGCCGGAGATGTGGGCACGGTGATCTGGATGATGCTCAAGAACTCCGGAGCCAAGCACTTCGGTCACTGGCAGGTAAACAGTCCTGCCAATTCCTTGCTCAAGGGCTTTTCATGGAAGGAACTGGCCGCCGCGCCGGCCGCCGGCGCGGCCAGTGTTGCCGGTATGGACAACGTGGCCACCGCGCTTCAGAACGTCTACGACCGGTGCGACGAGAACATCATGGTCGATAC
>Ga0316217_10004059_pt1 | contig 16124 bp, 15 predicted proteins | sample 1anoAmetaG_FD_203633 | JGI IMG/M metagenome (GOLD analysis project Ga0316217, IMG submission 203633) | Freshwater microbial communities from Trout Bog Lake, Wisconsin, USA - 1anoA | ecosystem: Environmental > Aquatic > Freshwater > Lake > Hypolimnion/Profundal zone | place: USA: Wisconsin...
TCGAGGGCGGCGACGGCGAGCGCGGTGCCACCGAGCGCGCCGATGATGCTGACGACCGTCAGGCTCGTGGCCTGCCCGAGCGGATACCACAGCAGCGCCCGCAGGATCTGTCCGCCGTCGAGCGGGTAGACCGGCAGGATGTTGAACAGGAACAGCCCGCCGTTCAGCGCGAACAGCGTGCGCAGGAACACGTGGACGTCCGGCAAGGCCGCTTGCAGGCCGCTCGCCCTGCTGCCGACGTCGATGGCCAGGATCAGCGGCGCGAGCGCGACGTTGACCAGCGGACCGGCCGCGATGCTCCACAGCACCGCACCGGGCCGCTGCGGCGGATCGACGTAGGCGACGCCGCCGAGCGGCCACAGCAGGATCCGCTCGGCGATGCCGCCCACCTGGCGGCAGGCGAGCGCATGGCCGAACTCGTGCAGCAGCACGAGCAGGAACAGCGCGAGGTACTCCAGCACGTTCCACAGCGGCGACGCGTAGCTCTTGCTGCGCGCGGTGATCTCGATCGCGCCGACCAGGAACCACGACCAGTGCACGAAGACGCTGATCCCCCTCCAGGTGAACAGTCGGAACGCGCCGCGCGAGGCTGTGGCAGTCATGCCACGTTGATAGCACCCGGCCGCCCCGGCGTACAGCGCCGTCGCGGGCCGGTTCATCAAACGGTAAGAAATGCCGTGCCTAATCGCCCGGTCGCCTCGACGCCGGAGTCGCGAACTCCACGCCGCAGGCCGGAGCACGACGGCGATCCCCGGGCCACGCTCCGTCGCGCCGACCCTCCCTCCGGCCACGCAGAGCGGTAACCCGATGCTCCCCCAGAACCCGTACTCGATGTCCGACACGAGCCTGGACAGGACGCGCCGCGTGCTGATCCGCGCGCTCGAACTCGCCTTCGGCCAGCACGACCTGCAGCGCGGCTACGACCGCTACCGGAAGGGCGTGCGCCGCGGCGACTCGTTCTGGGCCGACGGCGTGCGGCTGTTCGGCATTCGCGCGCAGCTCGATCCGGGCGCGCTCGGCAGGATCCCGGCCAGCGGGCCGCTGCTGGTCGTCGCGAACCATCCGTTCGGCATCGTCGACGGACTGCTGCTGTGCTGGCTCGTGAGCCAGGTGCGCCGCGACTTCAAGATCATGCTCAACGGCGGTCGCTACGTGCCCGAGATGGGCGGCCATGCGATCCCGCTCGACTTCTCCGGCACGCGCGAGGCGCAGAAGACGAACGTCGCCGGCCGCGCCGAGGCACGCAACACGCTCGAGCAGGGTGGCGTGCTGATCATCTTCCCGGCCGGCGGCATCTCGACGTCCACCGACCGCTGGGGCCGCACGCCGGCGATGGACGTCGCCTGGCACCCGTTCGTGGCGCAGCTGCTCATGCGCACCCGCTGCCCGGTGCTGCCGGTCTGGTTCGCCGGGCAGAACGGCAGGCTGTTCCAATGGGTCAGCCACCTGAGCCTGACGCTGCGCTGGGGGCTGCTGATCGGCGAGAACATGCGGCGCATCCGTTCGCCGATCCGGATGGTCGTCGGCGATCCGGTGCCCTGCGACGCGCTGCCGCAACACCTGGACCGGGCGGCGCTGGCCGCCGAACTGTGCCGGATGACCTATGCGCTGGGTGGGATCGACACCGGCACGACCGGCATCGCCGCCGACTGGCCACCCGCGCTGCAGGCCCCGCCGCCGCCCGCGGCGCGCGAGCGGTTCCTGCCGCGCGTGACGCGCCTGCTGCGCGAGCGCGCCTGAGCCGTCCTCTAGCGCGGCAGCGCCGCGGCCCGCATCCGGTCGTCCGCGCGGAAGAACTTGCGACCCAGCGCGAGGATCTGGGCGTCGTGCGGGTGGTCCAGGGTCTCGACCGCGGAGACGCGCTTCGCCAGTGACGGCGCGTGCACGTCGAGGTAGTTCTTGAACTCGAGCTTGGCCTGGCCGGGCCCCGTGAGCAGGATCGCGCCGTAGCCGTCGAGGGCCTCGATGAGGTGCCCGAAGTACGCCTTGTCGACGCCCTTGTGGCCGCTGCCCGGGATGTTCGCCTTGTGCTGCAGGTGGTGGCCGGTGACGCCCGCCGGGACGACCTCTGGCGGCGCATCCTCGGCGTTGAACGTGTATACCTTGGCTTCGCGATGATCGAGCCAGACGACCGCATGGAAGTGGTTGGTCATGAGAATTCCCCGGTCTGTTGGTGGAATCGAGTATGGTCGCCGCGCCGCGGCAAGTCTGTAAGGGTCATTCCCGGCACGCCCGCGGGTCTCCACCGCCCCCCCTGCGCACGCCGGGACCGTGACGGGACGTGGGGGCCACGGCGGCGCCCTGCCACCGTGCCGCCCGGCACCCCGTCCCCGGCGATTTGTGTAGCGAGGCGCTATCGGCGCCGTCAGAATGCCCGGCACAGCGTTCCAACCGACTCGACTCGCGTTCCGCGGTGCGTGGCCGCGACCAGGGTGATGCGATGACTCTTTCCCGCTTCTTCCGCAAGCCGCCGCCACCGCCGCCGACCGTGACGCAGCGCATCGCCGCGCTCGCCGCGGCGCCGACCGAGGACCTGGCGCCGATCGCACTGGGCGGCGACGACGAGGAACTGCGCGTCGCGGCCATCGGCATGCTCCCGGACACCGATGCGCTGCGCCGGCTCGCAGGGGTCGCCAGCGACGGCGGCGCGACGCCGACGCCGACGAGGCTGCGTCAGGCCGCCCAGGCACGGCTCGCGCGGCTCGCCGACGAGGGGGCGCTCGACCTCGCGACGCTGGGCACCGCCGTCGCGCACCGCTCCGCGGTGCTCGCGGTCGCCACGCTGTGCCGGGAGGAGACCCACCTGCTGCAGCTGCTCGCCGGCATCACCGATGCCGGCGAGCTCTCCGCGCTGGTCCTCGACAGCCCGGCGAGCCGCGTACGGCAGCTCGCCGCCGCGGCCATCGCGGATCCGGCGCTGCTGCAGGAACTGCTCAGGCAGGTGCGCGGCAAGGACAAGACGGTCTACCGCCAGATCAAGGACCGGCTCGCGGCCCGTGCGGCGGTCGAGCGCGAGGCGGCGGACGCGGCGCGCGAGGCCGATGCCGTCTGCGCCGCGCTCGAACAGCACAGCCTGCGCCCGCACGACCCCCTCTACAGCGCGACGGTCGACGTGCTCGCGGCACGCTGGAGCGCGCTCGGGCAGCGCCCCGACGCCGCGCTCGAAGAGCGGGTCCAGCAGGCCCTGCGGCGCTGTCGCGAGGTCATCGAGGCGCGTGCGCAGTCGCTGGCGCGCGCGGCGGCCGAACAGGCCGCCGAGCAGGCGGCGTTGGTCGCCGCCCAAGCGGCCGCCCACGCGGCCACCGAGCACGCCCGCGAGGCGGCAGAGCAGGCCCGCCAGGCCGCGGAGCAGCCCGCCGCGGCGCCGGCGGGCATTGACGAGGCGGCCGCGGCCGACGCGCCCGACGCGCCCGACGCGCCCGCCGAGCTCGCGCCGCCGCAGGCGCCGGCGCGTACGGCCGACGAGCAGGCATTGCGTCGGCTCGGCGGCCTGATCCGCCTCGCGAAGGAGGTCCTGCAGGCAGGCAACACGCGCAAGGCCGCGACACTGCGACGCACGATCGAGGAGCAGTGGCCGACCACCCCCGCCGCCGTCCCGCCCCACCTCGCGCGCAGCCTGCAGCAACTGGACGGCAAGCTCAGCGAGCTGCGCCGGTGGAAGGATTTCGCGGTCGCGCCCAAGCGACTGGAACTGGTCGAGGAAATGGAAGCGCTGGTGGGACTGCAGGAGGAGCCCAAGGCGCTGGCACAGCGGATCCAGGCGGTGCAGCAGGAATGGCGCACGCTGAACAAGGGCATCGCGAGTCCGGCGCCGGAGGAAGAAGCGCGCTTCCAGGCTGCCCACAAGGCCGCGTTCCAGCCGTGCCGGGAGTACTTCGCGGCCCAGGCAGCCGTCCGCCGCGACAACCTCGCGCAGCGCAAGCGGGTGCTGGAACGGGTCAAGGCGTTCGAGGCGACGCAGGCCGGGGAAGGCGCCGACCGGGCGCGGATCCTCGACGTGCTGCGCGAGGCGCCCGGCGAGTGGCGCGGCCACGGACCCGTGGACCGCGAGGCAGCGGCCGCGCTGCAGGCGGAGTTCGACGCGGCGCTGGACCGGCTGCGCGGGCTGCTGAACGCCTGGCACGACCAGCATGCCGCGAACCGGCAAGCGCTGATCGCGCAGGCGCGGCAGCTGGCGGCCGGCGAGGACATCGCCGGGGCCATCGAGGGGGTGAAGCGCCTGCAGGCACAGTGGCGTGACGCCGGCCCCCTGCCGCGCGAGCGGGACCAGCCGCTGTGGAGCGAGTTCCGCGAAATCTGCGATGCGACCTTCCGCAAGCGCGAGGCGAGCTTCGCCCGGCACGCCGCCGGGCTCGAGGCGGCGAAGGCGCAGGTCGTCGCGCTGTGTGACGACGTCCAGGCGGCCGCCAGGCTCGAGCCGCCTACCCGCGCCGAGGGCAGCGCCAGGCTGCTGGCGTGGCGTGCGGCGTTCGAGGCGGCCGGCGAGCTGCCGCGCGCGGACGCGCGCTCGCTCCGCGACCGTTTCGAGCGGGCACTGTCGCAGTACGAGTCGCTGCTGGCGCAGCAGGATCGCCGCGGTGCGGATGCCGCCGTCGCCAACCTGTTCGCCGCCGCGCGGCACGTCCGTGCCTACGAGCGCGCCCTGGACCAGGGCATCGACGGGGCCGAGCTCGAGGCGCTCAAGGTCGCGGCCGAGGGGTTCATCGCCGGCGTCCCGCGCTGGCCTTCCGGCGGCCTCGCCGCGGTCCGGCAGGCCCTGGCGCAGGCCGGCACGCCGACCCCGGACGACGGCAGCCGGGAACGGCAGCTGCGAACGCTGTGCATCCGCGGCGAGCTGTTCGGCGCGACGCCTACGCCGCCCGAGGACGAGGCGCTGCGCCGGGAGTACCAGATGCGCCAGCTGGTGCAGAGCATGGGCCAGGGCGACCATGCCGACGAACGCGACTGGAACTCGATGATGAAGGAGTGGGTCGGCATCCGCGCCATCGCGGCGGATGCCCATGACGGCTTCGAGCAGCGCTTCCTGCGCTGCCTCGCGCAGCGGCCGGTGAAGGCACCCGACCCGTCGCCGTTCCGCCACCACGACGGCACGGATCGGATGCGCAGGGACCGGGATGGCGGCGACCGACGCCCCCGCCGGGACGATCGCCGTCGCTGACGGACGCCGCACCGGCCGGCGGCGGCGGGCCGGCACGTACTAGGGGCGTGTCGCGCCCGGGCTACGGGCCGCGGCCGGCATCGTCCATGTCGCGCCGCGGGGTCGCGCCGGCGTCCTTCAGATAGGCGAGCAGGTGGCTGCCGTCGATGAGGGTCAGGGGCTTGCCCTCGGCGAACTGCTGGGCCTCGGGCTCGAAGTCGCTGGTGGCCAGCAGGATCCCGCGCACGGCGCCCTTCTCCTGCACGGCGTCGAACAGGGCGCGCACGGCGCCGAGGTCGATGTTGGTCGCACAGCGCCTGGCCAGGATGACGGTCGTGCCGCCACGGATCGGGTCCGGGTCCAGCACCCAGCCCTCGATGCCCCAGCCGCCGTCCGCCGGCACGACACCGACCTCGACCTCCGCGCCCTTGAACAGCTTCTGCAGCAGTTCGCGGATCAGTTGTTCGAATCCGCGCGCGTCGATCATCGCGAGGCTCGCCCACCCGGCGTCACCCTCGTGGGGCTCGCGCCCGATCTCCGTGCGCGGGTCGTTGCGGTCGATCAGGAACGTCGGCGTCAGCGGCACGACCTCGTCGGTGATGCCCGTCGACTGCCCCTGGAAGTCCCGGAAGGCGGCGACGGCATCCAGTCCCCGCAGGGTCAGGCGGCCGATGCGCTTCGGGTCGCCGGCCAGGGACGCCACGTAGGCCGTCCGCACCCGCCAGGTCGAACGCGAGCGGTATTCGGTCCAGCCGTTGACCGCGATCTGCTCCAGCAGGCCGTCGGTGTCCAGCCGCGCGACCTCGCAGGCGACCCGCAGCAGGGCCAGCGGATGGATCAGTTCGAGGACCTCGGCGGCTTCCTGCTTGCTCGGTGGCCGGATCGCGACGGTCCGCTCCGGCGTGAGCACCGGCTTTTCGAGCACCAGATCCGCGAGGTTCGGCAGCTCCACGTCGACGACCAGCACCCGCCCCGACTCGTCGAAGCCGACGTCGAAGCGGGTCGACAGCCACGGGGGCAGCGTGACCAGCCGCAACGCGGTCCGGACGTAGCGGACCGTGCCCCAGCGATCGCCGCCGGCGTAGGCCGCCAGCAGGTCGCTGAACTGGCGGCACTCGGCGGAGCAGCTGTCCTCGTAGTCGCGCACCGCGGCCGCATTCGCCTCGTCGGTCGCCGCGACGACCGCGCGGTACTCCTGCTCGTACGCATTCCTGGCCGCGAGCGCGCGCGCATTGAGGGCCGCGATCTTCGCAGTCAGTTCGTTGATCTGGGCGTGCAGGGCGTTGACCTGCGTCCGCGCGGCCGCCACCGCCACCATCTCCTCCTGGAACGCCCAGTGGACGAGGTCCGCCTTCAGCTCGCTGTCCGTCAGCAGTTCGAAGCGCACCGGCGGGACATGCGTCGGCAACCCCGCAACGGCCCTGGGCCAGGCGTCGAAAGCCTCCGGAACCTTCCGGAAGGGCCCGGGATAGCCGCAGTGGCGGCTGCCGAGCGCGGCGAGCGTCGCCGCCGGCCGCGGGTGGGTGAGCTTCCTCAACTTATCGAGCTCCGCCACCCGCAGGCGCATGCTGCTGACGACGACGTCGGGCAGATCGAAGGGCTCGAACCTGCTGAACGGCGTGGGATCCACGACGACGTCGGGCGGCGCCCAGGCCTCGGCCGCCGCCACTTCGCGCCGCTTGGCCTCGAGCAGGCGGGCCGTGACGTCGAGTTCGTCGGGCAATTCGATGGCGACCCATTCGACGCCGGCACGGCGGACGTAGTCCCGGACCCGGCCGACCAGCGCCGCCATCAGTCCGGGGGCCAGCCTGTGACCGGCTTCGATGAGACGGGTCCTCATCGGCGGCGAGTGGGCGGCCCACCAGATCCAGGCGCCTGCAGCCACGGGGACGAGCAAGAGGTACAGCATCGGTTCCTGAATTTTAATTATCCGTCCGCCGCCGCCGAGCGCGCTGGAGCGCGCGCTGGGCGCAACCCCTCGCGGCACCCGACCGGCATGGGTGAATCATGATGCCGCAGGGCACGAATGGCAAAGCAAGTCCCGCGGAATCACCCTGCGCCGGCGCCCCGTCCCGTCCCATCCCGCCGCGGCAGGCGCCGCCGCGCGATCCCGGGCTGCGCATCCGGCACCTCCCGGATCCCGACGGCCATCCTTCGCGGGGCGAACGCGCCTCGCACGCCGCGGCTACGGGCGCCGCCGGTAGGCGGCCGCAAACAGCGCGGTGAGCGCGTAGTTCACCACGCCCAGCTGGTCGACGACCCGCTTCGCCCAGTCGAAGTACTCCCGGCGTCGCTCGACGGACCAGTCGGGGGGCGGGCTCCCGTCCACGTCCCGCAGGTTCGCGATCTTGTCGGCGATCTTGACCAGCTTGGCCGCTTCGCTGACATGGGGCGCGTGGTCTATCTGGAACTGCTTCCTGGCCGCCTTCGGCAGCGACTTGTCGTCCGTCACCTCCATGACGATGGCCGCGATCTGCGGCCCGAAGGTCGCCTCCAGTTCCTCGCGGGTCGTTTCGGTGTCCTCGACGGTGTCGTGCAGCAGGGCGGCCGCGATGACGACCGGATCCTGGACGTCGCCCTCGTTCGCGAGGATGTTGGCCAGCGCTATCGGATGATTGATGTACGGCGAGGCCACCGCATCTTTCCGGCGCTGGTCGCGATGCTTGCGGGCCGCGAAGTCCGCCGCCGCCAGGATCAGCCGAACGGCGCTCGTTGGATCAATGAGCAACTCGTGGATCTCCACAGCGGTCTACGTTGAAGGCCCGTCCCCATTGCCTGCGCGGGTGGAGCCGCGCGGGCGCCCCGCTCACCGCGCCCGGCGCGCTGCCTGCAGGTCGACGCCGCGCCGCCCTGTCTGCCGCCGCAGCACTGCGATATTAAGCGCCGCGCCGACGGCAAACGGAACCGTCATCGCCAGCAGGGTGAAGGTCTGCACCCCATCGATGCCGGATTGCATCGCGATGATCGCCGCGCCGGCGGCAACCAGCAGGAACAGGTAGGTCTTGTTCGCGGCGAGGGCGACCGACTCGGATCGCCGCGTGCCGGTACCCAATGCGACCCAGGCACTGCCGAACGGAAGTCCCGCGATGCCGACGCACAGCAGCGCACCCGCGGCTTGGACTGCGTCCGCGGCCCGCAGCGCCGTGGAGATCCCCGCAGCGGCGGTGATCGCGAGCAGGATCAGGCTGAAGATCCGCGCGGTCCTGGTCATGTCCGCCCCCACACTCTCCCTGCCGACCGGACCGGGGGTTCCCGTTGCCGGATTCGCCGCCCGCCGCGAGCCGCCCGGGCACGACGACCCCGCCGCGCTCGCGTGGAGCCTCGCCATTGTGCAACAGCCCACGCCACCGGCGCCGTGGCCCGTCCCGCGGGGGTCGCGCGCGGTGTATTTAGATAGGTAGCTTCCTATCTATTTTTCGTCTAGACTGGCCGCCATGAACGCACACCCCTCCCGCAGCGACGCGTCACGCGTGCTGACCGGCACGCTGCTCCGCCTGGCTCGCACCTACCGGCGGGAGGTCAATCGCCGCCTGGCGCTGCATGACCTGTCCGACGCCCGCGCCGTCCCGATCCTGCACATCGCCCGCTCGGTGCACGGACTGCGCCAGGGCGTGCTGGCGGAGGAACTCGGCATCGAGGGTCCCTCCCTCGTCAGGCTGCTGGACCAGATCTGCGCCGCGGGACTTGCCGAAAGGCGTGACGACCCGAGCGACGGGCGCGCCAAGACCATCCACATCACCCCGGCCGGCCGCGACATGGCGACCGTCATCGAAGGCATCGTCGCGGATTTTCGGCGCGAGCTGCTGGCCGATGTCAGCGATCGGGACCTGGCGACGACCGTCCGCACCCTGACACGGCTCGACGCTGCGCTCGACGCACACGCCGAGCAGGCACGTGGTGAATAGCAGCACACGGCTTCCGGATCGATTGGCGCTGCTGTTCTCCTTCAACAGCTTCGTCGCGGCCATGCTGGCCCTTTACATCGCGTTGGCCATCGGCCTGTCGCAGCCGTCCTGGGCGATGATGACGGCCTTCATCGTCAGCCATCCCCTGTCCGGTGCCGTCCGCTCGAAGGCGCTGTATCGCCTCGCCGGCACCGCGCTCGGCGCGATCGCGGCGGTGGTCATGGTGCCGCTGCTGGCCAACGCCCCGGTACTGCTCAGCGGCGCCCTGGCGCTGTGGGTGGGCGGTTGCCTGAGCATCTCGCTGCTGGACCGCACCCCACGCAGCTACCTGCTGATGCTCGCCGGCTACACCGCCGCGATCATCGCCTTTCCGAGCGTCGCCAATCCGGGCGCCATCTTCGACGCAGCGGTCTCGCGCGTCACCGAGATCGGCCTGGGCATCCTGTGCGCCACGACGATCCATAGCCTGATCTTCCCGCAACCGGTGGGCGATGCCCTGCAGAAGCGGCTCGCGGCGTGGCTGGAGGAAGCCGACAGATGGGCGCTGGACATCCTCCGTCACCGCGAGGCAGCGGTCATCGTCCGCGATCGCCAGCACCTGGCCGCGGCGGCGAGCGAGATCCACCTGCTGGCCACGCACCTGCCGTTCGACACGTCGCGGCTCGACGAGACGGCCGCCGCCGTGCAGGCACTGCACAACCGGATGGTGCTGCTGATCCCGCTGCTCTCCGGCATCGCCGACCGGATGGCAACCCTGGCGGCGGTCGAGGACCGCGAGGTCCGCGAGCTCATCGATGCGGTCGCGGCCTGGATCGACCACCGGCCGCCGGGCACGGACCCGGTCGCGCTGCGCGAGCGCCTCGTGGCGGCCGCGGCGCGCGCCCACCCCGACGGGTGGCACGACCTGCTCACCCACTCGCTGCTGGTGCGGCTGGCGGACCTGGTCGTCGCACTCGCAGAGTCCCGCTCCCTCGTCGCGCACATCCGCGATCCGCGGGTCGCTCTCGGCGACGAACTGGAGCGCGAACTGGACCAGGCCGTCCGCCACCCGATGCACAGCGACTGGCGCCTGGCCCTGCGCTCCGGCATCGCGGCAAGCGTCGCGATCCTGCTGTCGTGCGCGGTGTGGATCGGCACCGGCTGGGCCGACGGCGCGACGGCCGCCGTGATGACCGCCGTGTTCTGCTGCTTCTTCGCGGCGCTCGACGATCCCGTGCCGGCCATCATCGCCTTCGGCGTCGCGACCCTCGCCGCCTTGCCGCTCGCCGCGGTGTATGCGTTCGCGATCCTTCCCCGGATCAACGAATTTCCCCTGCTGGTGGCCGTCCTCGCGCCGTTGCTGCTGGGCGTGGGCCTGTTCGTTCCGGATCCGCGCTATGCGAATCCGGCGACGGCGCTGACCGTCGGCTTCTACAACGCACTGGGGCTGCAGGGCGCCTACGCGCCGGACTTCGCGACGTTCCTGAACGTGAACCTGGCGCAGGCCGCGGGCCTCATCAGCGCGATCGTGGTCACCGGCAGCCTGCGCTCCATGGGCCTGGAATCGAGCGTGCAGCGCCTGCGCCGGCAGACCTGGCGTGACCTGTCGCGACTGGCGCGCGCGCGGTCGGCACCGCCGCAGGCGGCCTTCGCCGCCGCGCTCGTCGACCGGATCGGGCTGCTGACGCCCAAGCTCTCCGCCATCAGCGGATCGAGCGGGTCGGCCGACGCCGAGGCGGCGCTGCGCGACCTGCGCGCCGGCATGAACGTGGTCGGCCTGCTCGAACTGCGGGACACCCTGCCCCCGGCGGACCGGCGACCGCTGGACGGGCTGCTGCTCAAGCTCGCGGAGCACTTCACCTCGCGCGCCGCGGCGGCGGCGACCGACTCCAAGGTGCTGCTCGACCAGCTCGATCGCACCCTCGCCGCGCTTCTCGACCGACCCGGGGAACGAATGAACCCAAGCATCCAGGGCCTCGTGGGCCTGCGCCGCAATCTCTTTCCGACCGCGCCGGACTACCGGGCACCTGCAGGAGTCGCGGCATGATCCCCGAACTCGAGATCGGCGGCGTCCTCTTCTCGTCGATGCTGGCCGCCGTCCCCTGCGCACTGCTCGGCGTCCTGCTCGTCCGCTGGCTGCTCATGCGCCTCGGCGCCCACCGATCGCTCTGGCATCCGGCGCTCGTCGAGGCGAGCCTGTTCGTGATCCTGTGGGGCGTCGCGGTCAGCGTGCCACTGCCGGGGCACCCATGAAGATCGCACCGAACGTCCGCGGCCGGCTCGAGTCGCTGGCGCGCGTCGCCGTGACCGTGTCGCTGCTTGCGGTGGCCGTCGTCGCCGGTCGGCTGCTCTGGAATCACTATCAGCTCGAACCGACCACGAGGGACGGCCGGATCCGCGCCGATATCGTCCAGATCGCCCCGGACGTGTCGGGAATCGTGACCCAGGTCGACCTCGTCAACGACCAGGTCGTCAGGAAGGGCCAGCCGCTGTTCTACATCGACCGCGACCGGTACGTGCTGGCGCTGCGCCAGGCGCAGGCGCGCCTGCGCGCGCAACAGGCGACCCTGGCGCAGGCGCGGCGCGAGGATGCGCGCAATCGCGGGCTGGGAATTCTGGTCGCCGCGGAGGTGACCGAACAGAGCGACGCCCGGGTCGCCCAGGCCGAGGCGGCACTCGCCGAAGCGATGGCGGCACGCGACGCCGCCAGACTGAACCTGGACCGGACGGTCGTCGTGGCGCCCACCGACGGAACGCTGTCGGACCTCGCGCTACGCGTCGGCGATTACGTCACCGCCGGCAAGCCGGTGCTCGCCCTGATCGATTCGGCGTCGTTCCGCGTCGAAGGCTACTTCGAGGAGACCAAGCTGCAGCGAATCCGGATCGGCCAGCCGGTCACGGTGCGCGTGATGGGCGAAGCGACCGTGCTCACCGGGCACGTCCAGTCCATCGCGGCCGCCATCGAGGATCGCGACCGGGCAGCGAGTTCGAACATGCTGCCGAACGTCAATCCCACCTTCAGCTGGGTCCGTCTCGCCCAGCGGGTCCCCGTGCGCGTGAGCCTCGATGCCGTCCCTGCCGGCGTGCGTCTGATCGCCGGCCGTACGGCCAGCGTATCGGTCGTCGAGGCGGCGCCTGCCGGGACGCGGACGCTGTGAGGCGTTTCCTCCCCGTCGCGGCGATCGCGCTGCCGCTGCTGCTGGCGGCGTGTGCGTCGGTCGGTCCCGATTACCGGATACCCGGGCGCGCGGTCGCGAGCGGGTCGATCGTGCGCGGCGAGTTCGCCGGCGCCGCGGTCGCGCCGGTCAGCTTGGAGGACCTGCCCGGCGCCTGGTGGCGGCTGTTCGACGAGCCGACACTCGACTCGCTCGTGACCGAGGCGATCGCGGCGAATGCGGACCTGCGGGTGGCCGAGGCCCGCCTGCTGCAGGCGCGGATGGGGCTGGTCGTGACACAGGCCACCGCCGCGCCCCGTGGCGGCGTGTCGGCCGAGGCGGCGCGTACCCGCCTGTCCGCCGAGTCCTACCTGTTGAGCGAGCCGCTGCCGGTGATGAATATCGCGAACGCGGGCGTGTCGGTGTCGTACGAGGTCGACCTCTTCGGCAGGCTGCGGCGTGCGATCGAGGCCGCCCAGGCCGATGCGGACGTCGCCGAGGCGGGCCGGGATCTGGTACGGATCGCGGTCGCCGGCGAGGTCGTTCGCGCCTACGTGCAGGCGTGCGCGGCCGGCCACGAACTGCTGGCGGCGGAGGCCTCCATCGAGGTGCAGGCGCAGAGCCTGGACGCCGTCGCGCGCCTGGCGACGCGGGGACGCGCCAGCACGGTCGATCTGCTGCGCGCCCAGGTGCTGGTCGACCAGTCGCGCGCGGCCCTGCCGGTGTTCGAGTCGCGGCGCCAGGCGGCCCTGTACCGTCTCGCGACGCTCGCCGGCCGTCCGCCGACGGACTTTCCCGCCCAGGTCGCGACGTGCCATGCGCTGCCGAACCCCTCCCGGCCGATACCGGTCGGCAACGGCGCGGCCCTCCTGCGCCGGCGGCCGGACGTACGGCAGGCCGAGCGCGCGCTGGCCGCCGCGACGGCCCGCATTGGCGTCGCCACCGCCGCTCTGTATCCGACGATCAGCCTCGGGCTCGGCGCCGGCTCCACCGGCCTGCTCGCCGACCTGGGGAGCGCCACGAGCAATCGATGGAACCTGGGCCCGCTGATCTCGTGGACCTTCCCTACCGGTGGCGAGCGGGCAAGGCTCCATGCCGCCGGGGCGGGCGCGGACGCCGCGCTCGCGCGCTTCGACGGCAGCGTTCTCGACGCCGTGAAGGAAGTCGAGACCGCGCTGTCCGTCTACCGACACGACCTGGAACGACGCGAGCGGTTGCGCGTTGCCCGGGACGCCGCCGCCGAGTCCCATGCGCAGATACGACGCCTCTTCGACGCCGGCCGCAGCGCCTACCTCGCTGCGCTCGACGCCGAGCGGACGCTCGATGGCCTCGAGAGCCTGGTCGCCGCCGCGGACAGCCAGGTCGCCGACGACCAGGTCGCCCTGTTCCTCGCGCTCGGGGGAGGATGGGAAGCCGAGGATGCCGCGATACCCGGACGCCTGGCGAGTACGCCAGCCAGGACCTCGCGCTCGCCTTGACGTGACCCGTTGGCGACCGGACGCGCCGGTGCGCGGACGGTACCTCGATGCGCCTGCGCCACGCACGGGGTGACGGACGACCCGCGCATGCGCACCGCGGCGATGCATGCGGGACTCCGCGGCTGGCGTGCAGGAAAGAGCCTGGACTCGGCACGGGCGACCCGGCGACATCCTCGCCCGCTGCTGGAGTGCCCTCGCGACGGCCCCGGCACGCAAGGCAATGGGCCCCTTCGAGCGGGCTATCGTGACTTCCGGGCGCGTGGGCAGCGGGGGCGCGATTCACTTCCAGGCGTTGGCGCAACACCCAGCCGGCAGGCGCGCGCGGATTGGCTTAGCGCGACGGATGCGCGTTCGCGGGATCCGCAACCCCGGATGCGGCGATAACCGGCCTTGCATTCATGTGCTACATGTAGCACATTGCATGGATGAAGGAAGCAGGCATACGCGAAGCTCGGCAGAACCTCACCGCGTTGATCGAGGAGGTGCGCAAGGGCCACGAAGTGACGATCACCGATCGCGGCAGGCCGGTTGCTCGGCTCGTAGCACCCCGCCCGGCGCTGGCCAAGCCATTCGCCGGCCGTGCCGATTTCCGTCGCCGGATGCCGGTGCTGGCGACATCGCTCACGGCAGCCGTCATCGATGAGCGGGTGGAGCGTGGCTGAAGCGACGCTGGCGCAGGACGTGCCTGTTCCCGAAACGGGCATCTACCTCGATTCGAGCGCACTCGCCAAACTTTACGTACCAGAGCCCGAGAGCGACACGCTCGAGGCATTTCTCAGCGGCCGGCGCGATCTGCTGATCTCCGAACTCGCCATTACCGAGGTGCTGTCGGCTGTTGCCCGTCGGCGGCGGGAGGGCCTGCTGACGGCCCTTCAGGCATCGGAAATTCGCGACGCCGTATTGAGCGATGCCGAATCCGGATCGTTACGGCGCCTCGACATGAGCCCCGTGGTTCACCGCGAGGCCGAACGCCTGCTGTTCCAGCTCGACTCGGCCCCGTTACGAACGCTTGACGCACTGCATGTCGCGCTGGCGCTGCTGGGGGCGGCCACGCACATGTTGACCTATGACGCGCGCATGCACTCCGCTGCGTTGCAGGCAGGACTCCGGACAATCGACCTGTAGGCGTCGCGTCGAATACTGTGCCGTGCGACGGCAGAGGTCGGCCCTAGGAAACCGCCAACTGGCGTCGGCGCCACGGACAACTGAGGCCGCGCGTCTTCTTGCGCGTTGCGCCCATATGAATCGAAGGGCCCCGCCGAATGAACCCGCCTGCCCGGGCTTTTGGAACTACCTGGGGAATCGGTAGCGGGGTTAGGATTTCGCGTGCACCGACTTGCGCTCAAGCGGCCGGCAGGCCCCCGTTGACTGAGGCAAGGACAGTCCCTAGCTGTAAGGAAATTCCTTTCCAGGGAGGCTCGGGTGATTACGAGCAAGTTGACGAGCAAGGCGCAGACGACCGTTCCACAACCGATCCGCGCTGCGTTGAAGCTCAAGGCAGGCAACGAACTCGTCTATGAGATCCGCGGCGAAGAGGTGGTGCTGACTAAGGCGCGCCGAGTTGCCGACGCAGATGACCCGTTCCGGACATTCGGCGAATGGGACTCCGCAGCGGATCGCAAGGCGTATGGAGAACTTTAGTCAGGGTGCCGTAGTCAAGGTTCCGTTTCCATACACGGACCGCTCGACACGCCAGTCGCGACCTGCCCTCGTCGTGTCGACTCCGAGCCTGGGAGAGCTCACAACCTGTTGTGGGTGGTCATGATCACGAGCGCAGAGAACCGCGGCTGGCCGGGCGACGTCGCGATCGATGCCCTCGCCGGCACTGGTTTGCCTGTGCCCTCTGTGATTCGCGCGGCGAAGATTGCCATGATCGATGCGTCGGACGCGACGAGGCTGGGGACGATCTCCGACAAGCTCATGCGGCAGGTGATGGAGCGACTCGGCCGTACGCTCGCTACGGGCGACTAGACCGCCGCGACCGGATACGGCAGTGGCCAGAGCGCCTGCCTACACAACGAAAAGCCCGCGCAAGCGGGCTTTCGTAACTCCCTTAGGGAGTTGGTAGCGGGGGCCTGATACCGATCCATGAAACACCCCTGACGGTCCGGCTTCGGTAACCGGAAGCGGAGGATTGAGCCCGTTCGGCCACGCCCATGGGCCGGAACACCCCAGCGCAATCATGCGAACCGGGCCCCTGCGTACCGGACTTGATCGCAGTACCCCCGGCCTCGGCCGAAGTCACAATTCGCCCGCGCACCGCGGCAGAAATCTACCCGCCAAACGGCGTACGCCCTCGCACGATAAGCGGGGATCCTGCGAACCCGACAGGGAAACCAATCGTTGCGCCTTGTTCCTTCGTGCCCGGACGTCACTTGCCAGTGTCTGATGGTAAATAAGCCTTGCCTGACGGGGTCGCTTCATTTAGAAACGATTGGTAGAGATTTCGGGCACGGACGGTCCTTCAGCT